>Ga0134100_1000232_pt1 | contig 69396 bp, 60 predicted proteins | sample 11_taG_2_FD_94444 | JGI IMG/M metagenome (GOLD analysis project Ga0134100, IMG submission 94444) | Switchgrass degrading microbial communities from high solid loading bioreactors in New Hampshire, USA - 11_42_5_180_A3 metaG | ecosystem: Engineered > Bioreactor > Semi-continuous > Anaerobic >...
ATAATCATGAGACTTGAACGCTCCTTTCTGGGAGGTAATGTGTTTTTGGCGATTCCATTATACCAGAGGCGTTTCAGGTCTCATTTTTATTATTAAGTTAACAGACCATATTAAAGGGTATAGGAGGTGAAATTATGGAAAAAAACAACAAACAAAACCGTAACGAGGAAAATCGTAACAATAATCAGGAAATCAATAAAAACAATCAGGAAAACAACAAGAACAACAATAAGCGCTGATACTGATTGTTGGGCGCGTAGCATAATACTTGCGCAAAATAAAGAATGGCCGGGAAAATACATCTATTCCAAGCCATTCTTTGTTTTAAGAATGAAAATACCTTCCAGCCGACAGATTCTTTTCTGCACTTCACCTGATTAAGATATTCATGAATTTTTGCCACTGTTATATTTCATGTCAAGTGCATTCAATGTATAATAAACTGAGTATGAGGTGGTTTATCATGGAAAATAAAAAGAAAGCTTTTGTTCTGGGAATGGCAAGAAGCGGGTATGAGGCAGCCAGGTTCCTGGCCGGTAAAGGCTACGATGTCATAATAAATGATTTAAACAAGGAACAAAAACCAGAGCATATAAAAGAGCTGGAATCGTTAGGTGTTAAAATCGTTTTGGGAAGCCATCCTGAAGATATTTTTGACAACACATTTGAGATGCTGGTCAAGAACCCCGGTATACCCAATACCCATTTGTATGTAAAAAAGGCCGGCGAATTCGGCATACCTGTAATAAACGAACTGGAGCTTGGCTTCAGATATTTCCCGGAAGGGGTAAGGGTCATCGGTGTAACAGGCACTAACGGGAAAACCACCACAACCACAATAATATATAAACTATTGAAGGAAGCCTCAAAGAGTACTTATTTAATGGGGAATATAGGATTCCCGGTATGTTCATTCATCCCTGTCTTAAAGTCCGGCGATATTGCGGTTATGGAGGTATCCGACCATCAGTTGTGCAATGTGGCGGAGTTTAAAACCAATATATCGGTTTTGACAAATATATCCGAAGCTCACCTGGATTTCCACGGTTCCTATGAAGCATACAAAAATACAAAAAAGAGAATATTCAGTCATCATACATCGCAGGATATAGCGGTTTTGAACTATGACAACAAAGAATCTCTTGAGGTGGCCAAAGATATAAAATCAGTCAAAAAGTATTTTTCCTCCCGTCATAGAATTGTTGACGGCTGCTCAGTTTTAGACGGCGCAATCTATTATAAAAATGAAAAAATAATAGACATAAATGATATTAAGCTTAAAGGACGTCATAATTATGAAAACATTATGGCGGCAATAACAGTCGTTAAAGAGTTCGGCGTTGACAATGAAAGTATAATCAGGGTTTTAAAAACTTTCGGAGGCGTTGAGCACAGGCTGGAATATGTAACAACAATAAGCGGAATTGAATTTTATAATGATTCAAAATCCACCAATATTACATCCACACAAATTGCCCTGTCATCTTTTGATAGACCCACGATACTACTGATGGGAGGTTTAGACAGAGGCCATAGTTTTAATGAATTAAAGGATTATTTGAAAAACGTGAAACTTATTGTGGCATACGGGGAAACCCGTAAAAGGATAGCCGAATTTTCCCAGGAACGCAATATACCCTGCAAGGATTTCGAAACCCTCGAAGAAGCCACAAAAGCGGCATTCGATTCGGCTGATTACGGGGACGTCATACTTCTGAGCCCTGCCTGTGCGTCATGGGATCAGTACAAGAATTTTGAAATTCGGGGAGATATGTTTAAAAGGTATGTTCTCCAGCTTCCAGAGCAATAATCACAGAAAAATTGCTTTATACTTGTCGTTCTGAAGGCTGTGATCGACTTTGTCGGCTTTTGGGGTAAAACTTTAAAATTCTGGCTGCGAAGCGTTAGTAATGAGAAAACATATTACGGATTTTTCAGTTCCCTGCTATAAAGTATTTTTTCATACTTCTTCAGCAAAGTTTGATCTTTTACCTCAACTCCTGATTTATAAAAGGTTACTTTACCTTTTTTGTCGGACCGGCTTAAAAGGTTATTGTTCTTTAAAATGTCCATCAGATGATTTACGGTACCCCTGTTGCCGTCAATAATGTCAATTTCCTTTGGCAAATTTTCCTCCAAAGCTTGCCTGAAAAGCGGAAAATGGGTGCAGCCAAGTACCAGAGTACCGTACTGTTCTATATTTTCAGGCATTATCTCTTTAATATAATCCGACACTTCCGTCCCGTAAAACATAAATTTTTCAGCGAATTCCACAAGTTTTGGCGCAGGAAGCATATCAACGATATGTTCAGCGTCAAACCTGGTAATAAGGTCTTGAAATTTCTCTTCCTTAAGAGTAAGGGGTGTTGCCATAACAAGTACACGCTTACCCCCATTATTGTTCTTCTCCACCGCCGGCTTCACGGCAGGTTCCATTCCTATCACCGGAAAATCGTAAGTTTCCCTTAAATCCCTGACAGAAGCGCTTGTAGCAGTATTACATGCTATAACCAGCGCTTTTATTCTTCTTTCAATAAGGAATTCAACTGCGTTAAAGGTAAGTCTTTTAACTTCCTCTTTGGTCTTTGTCCCATAAGGTGCATTGTCAGAGTCGGCAAAATATATATAGTTTTCGTTCGGCATGAGCATCAGTGCTTCTCTGAGCACCGATAAACCGCCGATTCCGGAATCGAAAAAACCGATATTCATTCTTTATATCACCATACAAGTTTCTATGATTTATTCTATCATATAATTAAAATACACCAAGTTATGCAGTTTTGAAAGGTCCAGTCATCAACCCAATTACAACTGCAATGACAAAAAGTATGTCAATTATAGATTTTATGCACATTCATTTAAGTTCACCTTTTCATAATTATTGTGCATTAATTCTTATTTAATATATAATTTGTTGTGATATACTTAGAAATATTACGGCGCAGGGGGGATACTAATTGTGGCAAATTTGATAATGATCCTGGTTATTTTGTTTTTCCCTCGCATTATTATGCTGGCTTCCGATAAGTTCACATTTTTAAAAACTGTCGGCCCTGTTTTTCTTTGTTATGTTGCAGGGTTTTTATTAAGTACACCTTTAAAATACGCCGGAGCGAATATATCTCTTGCATCAGATATTTCTTCTGTCCTGGTTTTGATAGGAATGCCTTTGATCCTGTTTTCAGCAGACCTGCCCGCGCTGAAGAAACTGGCTAAACCCATGATAATATCATTTACCATGAATACCGTCGCAGTTTTAATTATAGCAACCGGATCATATATCATATTTAAGAACATGCTCCCTAACGCTCACAATATCAGCGGCATGCTAGTCGGTACATATACCGGCGGTACGCCTAATATGATCGCGATCGGGCATGGACTCAATGCCGGACCTGAACGGATTATGCTTCTGCAAACTGCAGACATGATTGGCGGCGGCATTTACTTTTTCATGCTGCTTTCAATAATGCCGCGGGCACTGAAAAAGGTGCTGCCCGAGTATCAACCGGTTGGCAGTTATGACCCTGAAGAGGCTAAGTACTATGCTGAGACATTCAGCGGCGGCAAACAAAGCGTAAAGCCCTTTAAAGCTTTTATGTCCCGTGTAGGTCTTGTGTCGGTTTCCATCGTGTGTGTCTTAATTTCAATGGGCATCTGCCTGCTGCTTCCAAGCCAATACGGCAATACCGGCTTAGCTAAATTAGGAGAGTATACAGCTCTTATAATGCTTTTGGTAACCACCTTCGGCATTCTTTTATCGTTTGTTAAAAAAATACGATTTGCCCCCGGCTCTTATAGCTCCGGGCAATATTTCTTATTGATGTTTTCTGTAGGAATGGGCTTATGCTTTGATATTTCCGCGGTAAGCAATTCATTGATTCTATTGGGAATGCTGCTCTTAATCCAGTTCGGAACTGTATTATTGCACATAATCATGGCAAAAATCTGGAAGATAGACTATCACACCATGATTATCACTTCAACCGCAGGAGTTTTCGGCCCAGCTTTCATCATTCCGGTAGCCAATGCATTACATAATGATGAGATTATTCTGCCGGGCATACTCTGCGGAATTTTAGGTTACGCAATTGGGAACTATCTTGGTATAGGTGTCGGCCAATTGCTTTACTTGCTTGGATAAATGTGCTCAATGTAAAAAGGAGGACCCTGTGAATGATAAAAAAACTTCTTCCAAGTCTGGGAGAGTATAAAAAATATGCGATTCTTACACCTCTGTTGGTTATCGGGGAGGTAATTCTTGAAATAAACATTCCTTTCCTTATGTCAAAAATAATTGATGTAGGAATAAAGAACAGTGATATCAAATATATACTGAAAATTGGCGTATTGATGATTATCATGGCCCTGTTTTCTCTATTATTCGGCGTTCTTTCGGGGAAAACCGCTGCCACAGCCAGTGTAGGTTTTTCAAAAGGCCTTAGGAAGACCCTGTTTGAAAAGATACAGAGTTTCTCTTTTGCGAACGTGGATAAGTTTAGTACCGCTTCGCTGATTACCAGGATGACGACTGATATTAACCATACTCAACTGGCTTTTCAAATATCAATAAGGATGCTGGTACGCGCTCCCATAATGTTGATAAGCGCTACCTTCATGGCCTATACCATAAACCCGAGGCTCTGTATTATATTTTTGGTTGCCATCCCCATATTGGGTACGGCATTTCTTCTGATAGGCAAAACAGCGTTCCCGCTTTTCAGGGCAATGCTTAAAAAGTATGACCGGCTGAATGCCATGATCCAGGAAAATTTAATAGGGATTCGCGTTGTAAAGGCTTTTGTGCGTGAAGACCATGAAAACGAAAAATTCAGGAAAGCTGCCGACGAACTTCGTATGGCACAGCTTAAAGCAGAAAAAATATTGGTTTTGAACATGCCTATCATGCAGTTTGTAATGTATGGCTGTATGATCGCGATTTCATGGTTCGGTGGCAGAATGATAATCGGAGGGACCATGGAAACCGGTGAACTGATGAGCTTTATCAGCTACGTCTCCCAAATCCTGATATCACTTATGATGATTACCATGGCTTTTGTCATTATTGTTATGTCCAGGGCCTCTATGGCCAGGATTGTCGAAGTCATTGAAGAAGAAACGGATATAAAGGATAATCCTTCGGGGAAAGATCTTGAAGTTGAAGATGGCTCCATTGTGTTTGAAAACGTCAATTTCAGCTACAGCAAAAACCCGGAAAATTTAACATTATACGATATAAACCTGGATATCAAATCCGGCGAGACCATAGGTATAATCGGTGGCACAGGCTCCGCAAAGACAACACTGGTCCAGCTTATACCAAGGCTTTATGACGTGCTGAGCGGAAGGATCCTGGTGGGTGGTCATGATGTCAGAGAATATAAACTTGATACTCTGAGAAATGCCGTGGCAATGGTTCTTCAAAAGAATGTCCTTTTTTCCGGTACGATAAAGGAAAACTTAAAATGGGGCAATGAAAACGCCACTGACGAGGAAATCATCGAAGCCTGTAAAACCGCTCAGGCATATGATTTTATCATGTCATTCCCTGACGGCTTTGATACGTTATTAGGCCAGGGAGGAGTAAACCTGTCAGGCGGACAGAAGCAGCGTCTGACTATAGCAAGGGCTCTGTTGAAAAAGCCGAAAATACTTATACTCGATGATAGTACCAGTGCGGTCGATACCGCTACTGACAGCAAAATCCGGGAAGCTTTTTCCCACAAAATTTCAAATACTACTACCATAATTATCGCTCAGCGTATTACTTCGGTATACGATGCTGACAGAATCATCGTAATGGACGATGGCAGAATAGACGCTATAGGAACTCATGAAGAACTGCTGGCCACAAATGCCATCTACAGGGAAGTCTACGAGTCGCAACAGAAGGGGGTAGCATAGAGTATGGCAAGACCGGGACCAAATACCAAACCTGTAGTTAAGCCAAAAAATGCAGGCAAAATCATAAAAAGACTTATTAAATATATGTCAATGTATAAATTCCAGCTCATTATTGTTGGAGTTCTGATTATCATAAGCTCATCTGCCGCAGTAGCAGGAACTTATTTCCTGAAACCTGTTATAAATAATTATATCATGCCTTTTATCGGGAATAAGAATCCTGATCTGTCCGGGTTTATTTCAATACTGACCCTGATGGGCGCAATCTATCTGACGGGAGTATTGGCATCCTATCTCTATGCCAGGATCATGGTCAATATTTCTACCGGAACACTGAAGAAAATGCGGACCGATTTGTTTTCCCACATGGAATCTTTACCCATTAAGTACTTTGATACACATACTCATGGCGAACTGATGAGCAGGTTTACCAACGATATAGATACCTTAAGGGAAATGATAAGCCAAAGCCTTCCCAATATGTTCTCGTCGGGTCTTACCGTAATCGGCGTCTTTATTATGATGCTTATATTAAGTCCTGTACTTACTATTCTGGTTATTTTGATGCTGGTTCTGATGTTGAATATCATAAAGCTTTTGGGAAAGAAAAGCGGAAAATATTTCCAGGAACAGCAAAAAGAACTGGGGCGGTTAAACGGGTACATTGAGGAAATGATAGAAGGGCAAAAGGTCGTTAAAGTATTCAGCCGTGAAGAAAAAGTATTGGAGGAATTTGAAAAACTTAATGACGAACTGGCTGTTGCCTCCACAAACGCTCATACCTTCGCCAATATTTTAATGCCCATCATGGGTAACCTTTCGTACCTGCAGTACGCTATAACAGCAGCCATCGGAGCGATCATGGCCGTAAACGGCGCCGGCATTGACTTGGGAACTATCGCTTCCTTCCTGCAATATACCCGGTCCTTCTCACAACCCATTACACAGATGTCTCAACAGCTGAACACCATTTTAAGCGCTCTTGCCGGAGCCGAGAGGATTTTTGAAGTGCTGGATGAAGAGCCGGAAAAAGATGATGGTTGCGTTGAGCTTGTAAAAGTCCAATACAATACAAATGGTGAACTTTGTGAAACAGAAAGCAAGGATGGAATTTGGGCATGGAAGTACCCTCAAAGCGGCGGAAACATTTCCTATATCCCTGTCCGCGGCGATGTGCGGTTTGAGGATGTAACCTTCGGATATGAAGAAAATAAGACGGTTCTGAAAAACATATCCCTGTATGCCAAACCGGGGCAGAAGATAGCCTTCGTAGGCTCCACCGGCGCAGGTAAAACCACCATAACAAATTTGATAAACAGGTTTTATGATGTGCCGGACGGAAAAATAACCTTTGACGGCATAAATATTAATAAAATTAAAAAAGCCCATCTTAGAAAATCGCTTTCCATGGTTCTTCAGGATACGCATCTTTTCACTGATACGGTTATGGAGAATATACGTTACGGAAGGCTTGACGCCACTGATGAAGAAGTTATCAGGGCGGCGAAATTGGCCAATGCCCATTCATTTATCAAACATTTGCCGGAAGGGTACAATACCGTGATAACCGCTGACGGAGCCAACCTCAGCCAGGGGCAGCGGCAGCTTTTGGCAATTGCAAGAGCGGCTGTGGCAGATCCGCCTGTTTTGATACTGGATGAGGCCACCAGTTCAATTGATACAAGAACCGAAGCCCTGATCGAGAAGGGCATGGATACTCTTATGGAAGGCAGGACTGTCTTTGTGATTGCCCACAGGCTTTCCACCGTCCGCAATTCCAATGCCATTATGGTGCTGGAAAACGGAGAAATTATCGAACGTGGAGACCATGACGACCTGATCGCAGCCAAAGGCAAGTATTATCAGCTTTATACCGGGATGTTCGAGCTGAGTTGATATTACTATGATATATAGGATAACGAAGCGGAGTTAAAGGACGTTATTTAAGCGCCCGCTCTATTATTGCCATCCTGAGCGTAGCGTAGTCGAATGATCTTACTCAGTAATTATGCAGGTGCAAGGTGGCAGTTAATCTTAAGTGCAAAATATTCCACTTTGTTCTGAACCTTCATGTGCATTCCTCGTCTATTAAGTTGAAGACATTTTTACTAAGGAGTGATAACATGAAAAGAAATCTATTTACTTTATCAATTGCTTTATTATTGGTGTTCGTTTTGACCGTCCCTGTTTTTGCGGCTTCACAGGGAGTATCCAGCCACTGGGCTCAGAAATATGTCGATGAATTAGCCCTTAAGAATGAAATCAGCTCTATATTTAACGGCAAAAACCTGAATGCTTTCATTACAGTCGAGGATTTCCAAAAGTCTGTCAAACTCTTTATAGACGAGAATTATGAAGGCTCCCCCGACTCAGTTGCCAGAGAAGCTATAGTATATGAATTTACCCGTATATGGGCAGAAAAGACCGGCAATGACCTGGATGATATTATGACGATCCAGGTGCTGATTTATACAGATACCGATAAAATTGACGCCAAGTACAATCACGCCATAACCGTAGCTTATATGAAGGATATCGCCAGAGGCAGAGGGAATGGTATTTTTGATCCCAAGACCAATACTACCTATGGGGAACTTGCTACATTGATATACTTTACCGATAAGGCCATCAGTCAATCCCTGTCGGTGGAGGAGGCTCCTTCAATAATTAAAGGAAGACTGGAAACCAGGGCATCCCATGAGATCAAAGACGGAAAAGTTATTTTTGATTTTGAGTTGATGAGTCATTATACCAAACCCGTAGAGTTGCTGTTTTCATCAGGCCAGCAATTTGAAATCATTGTGACCGATGAATCCGGAAATGAGGTTTACAGGTATTCCGACGGTAAATTCTTCACCCTGGCTCTGCTGAACAAGACCATTGATCCCGGCGAATCATTGAAATGGCAGGATGAATGGGATCTGACAAATAAGGACGGAGAAAAGCTTACATCCGGCAATTATAAGGCAGTTATTAAGGTTTTGGCTTCATCCGAAACCGAAAAGATTGATGACAGCGAACTTACAGCTACCATTGAATTCACTGTTAAATAGTATAATATAAATCAAAGGGCCGGACTTCCGGTTTAAAAAAGCGGCTGCAGATATCTCAGTGAGATGCAGTCGCTTATTTATGTCATCCTGTACAACACTCATTCATCAGTTGTTTGATTCAGGCGCAGCATTTTCGGCGTCATTTGTTGAGGCCGCATTATTCTTATCCAATATCCGGGACTTGATTTCTGCAGCGATCCATATTATTACAGGATAAATGATTTGATGCGGAATGGCATAATACGGATAAATATTTGCAGTCCACTCAAACATTCTTGCCACATCTCCATACATATAAAGTGAATACAATGCCATCAAAATGCCGACCGGAGCGGCAAGTCTATGGTAGTTTTTTATGTTGAATAAATGAGCCAACCCATTCGTTGCAGCATGCAGACAGATTGTAGTTTTAGTAAATCCGCTTATCATGAAAACTATTGCAATGGAAGCTTCAATTCTCTGAAGAAATGTTCCTACCCTAATTACCCGAGTTGAAGTATAAGACGGAAAATACTGCAATAATTTGATTGGTACGCCCAATACCAGCAGAGATCTGACTGCAATAACCAATAAAACAGTACCACCAATTAAAAGTGAACAATAATACACTTTATATACACTGCTGTTTTTGCTGAGATTCCCCATTATACTTAAGAATACAACGACCTCAGCGAAAGGAAAGGTAAAAATGCTGTAAGAAGCTTCTAATACCGGCTTCAGTCCATCATAAAGAACAGGTTTTAAATTGTCAAATTCAAAAAGCGAAGATAATAAAAAAGTAACGGTGCTAATCATTAAAATATATATTGGAAAAAAAATAGAAAGGAACCTGCCAAGTACCTCTATGCTTTCCCTGACAGCCCATATAATGAATACAATAGCGGAAAATGCAAATATGCAAAGAGGTGTCGTGGGCAGGGATACAATTTTTACGAATTCGGCAAAATCTCTGATTACAAGCGCACCCAATGTAAAAGAATAAAACATGAAAGGCAGCAAAAATATTTTTCCCATTATTTTTCCGAAAACTAAATCCATTATTTCATATATGTTCTTACCCGGAAAAATACTGGATATCCTTCCGTAGACAGCAATTATTATACTTGCCATTACCATAGCGATAATTTGAGCTATCCAAATATCCTGTTTAGCTTGCAAACCTGCACCCAGAATTGCAGAACTGCCGATAATATAAGTCGACATTATAATGATAGCCTGTTTCTCGCTTATAACTTCTTTCAATAAATATTTCCTCCAATAATATTATTTTTGCTCCAAACCGAAAATAAATGTATATACTTTTTCTATATAATCAGTTGGAGCAGGCATTTGAATTTTTGATTCAAACAGGATCGAAAAAACTAAGGCAATCAGCAAAAGAACCACTGACAGAAAGAAGCTTCCCCATTCTTTATTTTTATATTGTGGTATAAGGTCAATAATTATAAATATAAGTCCGACAATTACCACGGTCAAAATAGTAGGCATAAATTATTAATCTCCAATCTTAATAGGGTCTGATAAAAGACCTAAGTGTTTTATTTCGATATTTGTTTTAACCGTGACTTCCAATTCTCTGAATATTTTATCCCATTCATCTTTTTTTTCTTTCCATACCTCTGGAATATTCTTGTACACACTGTTGCCAAACCCGAATATATCTGCTCCGTAGCCCTCCTGAACTTTTTTAATTAATTTTTCAATTCTTTCATTCATTTGCTTTTCCGCACATTTTTTTAATTCTGCTCTTTTATCTTCGCCTTTTAGATCTATACCTGCCATATTTTCATTTAAAAATGTCTTAACATCAATATTTATCTCTATTGATATTTTGTCATTTGAATATACAGGTTTTATATCTGTTTTACTTTCTATTATCTTCAGTGATACTTTTTTTTCACCGGTATCCGAATCCTTTTTTGCGACAATTACTCCTCCTTTCACTTCATCTAAGATAAAACTCAAAGCAAATGTATCTTCTCCGCTGATAAACCCTTGCAGCCTGTCTTCTTTAAAAATCGCTGTTCCGCCTACTTTTACAGTTTTTCCTCCAGCATTTTCAATAATACAAAGAGATGGCAATACCGCTGATATACCTTCAGCCGTTACCGCGCTTACGAATTTGTATGCGGGAACAGGTATAGCTTTAGCCAAATTTTTTTGTTCATCCAATATATTTGTCAACTCTACTGAAAACAATTCCGTCAATGAAGGTTTATATTTAAATAATTCACCGGCGGTTTTCTCTTCCGACACGAAAAGATTTATGTTTAATCTCGGTTCGCCGTCACGGAGCAAAAAATCTATTACTTTCATTGCTCCCTCTTCGGCTATATCCCGACTTAATATTGCAACCATAGTATGCCCGAAATACAGCCTGGGATTATCTTTGCTCAGCGTATTTCGGATTGCGCTCATAAAGGTTTCGCCTCGTGATTCAATCAATACCGATTTAATGGGCTTATCCGATTTTGCGCCAAGTAAATCTGCTACTTCAAAGGTAAGCAAAAGATCATCATCGTATGCTTTATCAATAGCTATGCCGGCCACAATAGTTAATCTGTCTACTTCCCTGTAATCCCAGCAGGCTGTACAAAGCATAATAAATAAAAAAACGTATAATAATGTTAATAATTTTTTAAAACTATTCATTCTTTTTCACCGATATATTCCTTGTTTTCACCTGCTATAAAATTAATTCTTTTTTCCAGAAACCAAAGAGGCGCTCTTATAGCAGTATCCAATGTCATTTCGGGTTTTAATGAGGTAAGCGTCAATAAATATGGTACGCCGAAACTTCTTAGTGAACAGAGATGGAGCACGATTGCTATGATTCCGAAAACCATTCCGTAAAGGCCAAGAAATCCCGCCAGCAATACCATCGCCAGTCTTATGATTATGGAAGCGCCTTTTATTTTTAAAGTCATCATGCCTGTTAAACCTGAAACGGCAACAATTATTATTACAGGCGCGCTGACTATCCTGGCATCAACAGCTGCCGTACCCAGGACCAGAGCACCCAAAATACTTATAGACTGACCCATTTGAAGAGTAATTCTTAATCCTGCTTCTCTTAAGATTTCGAATACGAAAAGCAACCCCAGAGTTTCCACAATAGTTGGGAAGGGTATTCCTTCTCTTGACGCCGACAGACTATATAACAATGGAGTTGGTATCATTTCCTGGTGAAACGTAAGTATAGCCACATATAACCCCGGCGCCAAAACAGTGATTATAAAGCTCAGTATTCTTATCAGTCTGGATATTGAAGAAAAATAGATATTTATATAATAATCTTCATTAGCCCTGAAATATTCTTCAAACAAAAAAGGCAAGGTGAGTGCCGTAGGGCTTCCATCCGCCAAAACAATTATACGTCCTGTGAGCAGTAATGAAGCTGCAGTATCTGGCCTTTCAGTACTGCCGAGTGTATCAAAAATCGAATAAGGAGAATCCTCAATAAGTTCACCTATGATACCTGATGCAAGAATGCCATCGTAACTTATGTTTCTTAATCTTTTAAGGAGTTCATCCAGGATTTGCTTGTTCACTATGTTGTCTAAATAACAAACGTATACATCAGTTTTGGATTGCACTCCTATGACTAATTTCTTAAATTTTAAATTGGGTGTCGGAAGCCTCCTTCGTATCATGGATAAATTTACAAGAACGGGTTCAACAAAACCTTCCTTGGAACCTCTTTGCACTTTTTCATTTTCAGGTTCTGATATAGATCTTGATTTCCAGCCCTTGGTGCATACGGCAAGTGCTTCGTCACATTTATCCATTAATAATACGCTCTCACCGCGTAAAATTCTAACCACGAGCTCATCGATATTACAAAGCTTTTCAGCATTATTGGATATAATTACCTGTCCCAAAATCACATCCATGTTTCCCTCAAAATTCTTTGGAAAGGTGCTTTGGATTATAGGCTTGATAAGAGCTACGTTAGCTGTTTCTACATCAACCATACCGTTGATGTAAATAATACAAAACTTGATATTTTCCTGCTCCCGGTTGGAAAAATACCTTACCGAAACAGTGTCATCGCCTTGAAAAAACTCCATAAAAAGATTAACATTATCTTCAAGGGATTTATTAAGCACAGCTTGAGAATTTATGCTCTCATTCCTGAGTCTTTCCTTATTCAAAGTGTCTTTTATTATGTTCACCCCCCAATATTAAGTTAATTTTTATTATATTGATCACATATGTAGTTCTTATTATTGCCTGAGTGCTATAAAAATATAAATAATAATTTTTATGCTAAAATATTATCAATAAGATTTAAGCAGAGGTGCAACATGAAAAGAGTTTTAATACTTGGAACCGGAGGCACAATAGCATCAAAAAAGCACACACTGGGTCTTAGACCTGAACTGGAAATTGATGAACTAATAAAGCTGATTAATATTCCTGAGGGTATTTGCAGTATTAAGGGACTTACCATCATGAATATCGACAGCACTAATATGACACCGGATAAATGGTTTATTATTGCAAATCATATAAAAGATAACTACCAGAGGTTTGACGGCTTTGTAATCACCCATGGTACCGATACCATGGCATATACAGCCGCAGCCCTGACATATATTTTTCATAATCTGAATAAACCGGTTATAATTACAGGCTCCCAGTATCCCATTACCGAATTCTATACCGATGGTATACAAAACCTGACCGAAGCTGTTTATTTCGCTATGGAGAGTATATCCGGCGTATTCATTTGCTTTGACGGAGATCTTATCGCCGGAACCAGGGCAACCAAAATTAAAACTAAGTCTTATGATGCATTTGTAAGTGTCAATTTCCCGGTTGTGGCAAATATCAAGCATAATAAGGTTATATATGACACACGTGTAAAGGATCAATTCCTTCAAAATGAAAGCAAAGATCCCCTTTTCATCCGTACAAAGTATAATGACCGCATTATCGTTCTTAAATTAATCCCTGGTATGCACACAGATATATTTGATTTCGTAAAAGAGCATTATGACGGCGTTATTATTGAAAGCTTCGGTCTTGGCGGCATACCCGACACTGAACAGGGTATAGCCAGGAAAATTAATGAGCTCATAGAAGCCGGCATAATCGTGGTCCTTACCACCCAGTGTATGGAAGAAGGTGTGGAGTATGGCGTATACGAAGTCGGAAGCCTGCTTCCCCGTGATAAAATAATAATAGCCGGTGATTTCAACACCGAAACCCTGGTTGCCAAAACTATGATTGCTATGGGCAATTACAATAATGTTGAAGAAATTAAAAAATATATTGAAACTCCATATACGTATATGCCTTTACAGGTCGGCTTTTAAGCAATAATAGGATTTATATCTTACCGTACCGTCTTCATTATTCTTTTCGGTATGTTTTTAGAATCTTAATTCTTATTAGCTTTATTTGACAAATGTAACTATTTTCTTTATCGGAAAGACTATTTAATTATATTATTGAGTTTGTATTATGTATTTTGTATACTTGACAAAGCAATAACGATTTGTTAAAATTGGTATTGTTAAATAAATAACAATTAAAAATATTTCTTTAATCAATTTAGTTTACAACAGGGGGAACAATATATGTTTGACTTACATGGAAGAGTTGCAGTAGTTACAGGAGCATCATCTGGCTTAGGACTTCAAATGGCAAAAGGTTTTGCTTCGCAGGGAGCGGATCTCGTTATTATGGCAAGAAGAATTGAAAGGCTTGAAAAAATAGCCGAAGAAATCAGAGGTATGGGGGTAAGATGCTTACCAATACAATGTGATGTCACCGATACAAATTCAATTAACAAGGCTGCTGATGAAGCATACAAATTTTACGGACAAATTGATATACTTGTAAATAATGCCGGTTCATCGAAAAATGCCGGCGTACTTGATATGACAGATGAAGACTGGCAATTTACAATTGACACAGATCTGACCAGTGTCTTTAAAGTCACCAGAGCATTTGCAAAATATATGGTCGAAAAAAGCCACGGCAGAATAATAAATATTGCTTCTATGTATGGACTGGTTGGTAATACCGCTCTGGATACCGTTGCATATCACTCTTCCAAAGGCGGCGTTATTAACTTCACCAGAGCTGTGGCTGCTGAATTGGCCAAGTATAACATTACCTGCAATGCCATATGCCCCGGTTACTTCGAAACTGAGTTAACCGTCGATACATTAAAAACAGAAGCCTTTACCAAATACATGGAAGCAACTGTTCCTTTACGCCGTTATGGCCGTGAGGGCGAACTAAATGCTGCAGCTGTTTTCCTGGCCAGTGATGAGGCTTCCTACATTACCGGACAGACTATAACAGTGGATGGCGGATATACCTGTGTCTAAACTATATTTTTACTATAGATACATGGTTGATTTATATTGTTTAACAGCTTAATTACCTCTTCCATCAGACAAGCGGGTGCAGGGTTTAACTGGGAAGCCTTGCACCCGCTAATTAATTTCATCCTGAGCGAATGGTAATGCAGTGAAGAAATCAAAATTCTAGTCTCTCATGAAGAACACCGGATCGTTTACTGTCATAATATGAATTGGATAAGCTTAAGAAGGGAATGAACATCGTTGAACAATTATTATAATAATTACCCGTCTTATTATGGCGGTGCGCCTATCTTTGGGCCCGGTTACAATACATATGATCCGTATAATTATTACCAATACCCTTATGGTTTCAATATGCAAAATTTTAATCCGATGCCTATGTCGAATCAATACGGAAATCAAATTCAGCTGAAAGATTACGGCCCTTCGCCTTTCTCAGTTAATATCGAGCAGGCAACAAAACAAAATACCAACTTCAGAACCGCCTTGTGGACAGGAAACCATCTGCAGCTAACCTTAATGAGCATTAATGTGGGAGAGGACATTGGATTAGAAAATCATCCAAACGTTGATCAATTTATACGTATTGAGCAGGGCCAGGCACTGGCATTAATAGGTGACAGCCCGGATAGAATGGATTATCAGGCTAATGTTGAGGATGACTATATTGTCATAATACCTGCGGGAAAATGGCATAACATAATAAATACAGGCAATATACCTCTAAAGCTCTACTCTATTTATGCTCCTCCCCAGCATCCCCACGGAACAGTTCATATAACTAAGGCAGATGCAGAGGCAGCTGAGCGCAATAGTTCCCGATAAAGGTACTTAGTGGTCATAAATAAAATGGGGCTATCTTAAAATAAGGAACTGTCATTCTGATATTATAAATAAAATTTAAGTGACAGTCTGTTTTAAGATAAACCCTTTTTATGTTTTTATAAAAGCGCGGTTAATTTATTAAGAGTCACGAAATATACCAAATTGGCATAGTTCCTATATACTGCGATAATTTTTCCCGCAAAAAAGCTTCAGCCTCAGCCCTTACTTCATTTCGATAGCTATATTTACCTCGTCCGCGGCCTGTCATGGTTTCTTTGTTTAAAAGCTGTACAGCATTTGGAAATGCCTCAGTATTAATAGCATTGTGTACAAAGCTATATGTCATCAGAATAATCTCTATAAAGCCTTTTCGTTTTACTTTCTCACTTAATTCATCGGCCAGCTGCATAATTAATTCGCTATACAGTCTTTTCCAGTCAGGAATGAGTATGACCGGCGCAATAAGAAAACCCACAGGGTACCCGGCTTCTGCCATATCATTCAACGCATGGATTCGTGAAGAAAGCGATGATGTGCCAAGTTCTATACGACGAATTATTTCCTGTGGATTGAAACTCATACGAAATATGGTCTTTCCCCTGTGATCGAGATTAAGTAAAGGTTTCACCATGTCAAATTTGGTCGGAAATGTCAGGTGCCCACGGCCTTCCCTGGCAAACCTCTCAATCGTGTAGTTAAGATTTCCGGTTATGACATTTTCTAATACCAAATCGCTGTTGCTGCCAATCTCAAAGGTCTGCGGTTTTACAGTATAAGACTTTTTCAGCAACTTGTCCAGCATTTCTTCCCGATTGACAAACAGGCGAAGATAAGAGCATTTGTTATAATTGCAGACCAAATAACAATATAAACACATAGCCCGACAGCCTGAGGATGTATATGGCACAAGCCAGTCGGAAACTTTATGGTTTTCAACATATTTGTGAGTTTTTCTGATTCCGATAATAAGCAGTCTTTTTAATCTGGGAAAGTCCCGATTGTGGGCAGACGTCAGCTCAGGTATTCGATTATGGCTCTCTATTTCTGCCCATGGCAAATCCCTGTATTTGCTCCGAAGCATATTGCCCAGTTCATATTTAAGTGCATCAGGCTCATAATATACTTTGTCAAAGTGTATGTCCATTTTTAGTTCTCCTTATAAAGTAGTCTTCCAAAATACCAGGATAATATCGATTATAGTTTTTCATTTGAGCAGCCGGATATTATAAATTATTTGGTTATTTTGGTAATATTTTCTTGCTTAATGATATGAACTATGGGATAATTTAACTGTTAAGGCAAGTGGTCGGAGGTAATTTGGTATTCGCATGAAAAAAATAATATTGTATTCATTAATCGTAATCGTGTTCATCTCAGGCTGTTCCAGAGCCACAACGAAAGGCCATGATACAGATGTCCCTGCAAAGTCAACTGATACATCCAATATAACCGCTAATAATTCACCAGATCCTGGCGGAGTAATAGCCAGGAGCGACGAAGAGCTGACTGAAGAAGTTTCTGTTGAGGCCGGAGCGAGTACAGAGTTTGCGGTTTTCTCAGGTAAGGGAATGATGAGTGTAAGTATACCACAAGGAGCGCTTTCCAATATATCCCAGCTGAACGTAACTACCCTGACGGGCTCTTCCGATGGAAACCTCTGCCCCGGATTCTTATGTGAGGATAAAGCAAATCCAGGTGAACATTTGATGCTCTCTGCGCCTGCAGTCATTACATACTGGCAGAAGGAGCCTTTTCAAGAAGACGCTTATATAGTAAGCTATTCAGATGATTTTAAAGAAATTTGACCTCTCCCATGTGTAAGGCTTGAAACCTCTGACGGATTATATGGACTGATGACGCAGGTAGACAGCTTTTCAGCTTATGGCGTCTTTTATAATCCTTTCAATCGGCAGGAAGACATTGAAGAAATTGAATATGATTATTATACAAAGCAAAGTTACATTTGGCGCGTTGAAGCAGAAGGCCATGATATACGCGCCAACAATGTCATGGATCTCGAGAGTCTGGATGAATCCTATTATATTTATGCTGATTCTAAGCGGACAAGAGAGAAGCTGTCAAATATATATAATGTCCCAAGATTCTATCGCGGTGCCATGCATATAAATCAGTTCATGATAGCCAAAGAAAAAGCCGAGTTTGGCGATGAGGAAGTACCTTTGGCATTTTTACTGAAAACTGCTGATAATAACCTGACACTTACAATAATCCCGAAATTCAAAAAAGGTGCGCCAAAGGTCGTCGCTCAGAAGGATGGCATAAATATTGTTTCTCTTACTGAATTTGAGCCGCCCGTATTCGATGGATACATCGGTTGGGGAAATGCCAAATTGACGGTGCAGGGCGATGCAATATTGGGAGCGGGAGTTGCGGAAGGCGGCTGGGATTTATGGGAAGTTCCTTTGACCATAAGAATAAAGGGCGCGGAAGCTACTGTTCGCTTTGTTAATATGTTGTTAGGTCCTGTTGAACTTAAGGGCAGGTTTTTCGGTATGGAAAAAAGTTCACCTTCTGATCCCGGTCAGGCCTCTGATCCCTCAAAAACTTATTTTCCGGGAAAACCGGACAATTTGCCTCCGAAGGCGGAAAATCCCCTCGGTGATTTAGAAGGAATAATCCAGGAAGGCAATAAGATCACACAGACCTTAGAAGGGGGAGGCACCATAAGCATTATATTCCCATCCCAAGAGGAAGAGGAAGAAAACTCGCTTACCATTTCAGACTTTCATGAAGCCTGGAACAATACCATGGGTTATAGAGAACAGCTTAATAATCCCGATAATTGGAATGATGATGATTGGGGTTATTAATACCGAAACTTTTTCTACTCTATAGAATGTTCTCTCAGCAGTTTTTCTCTTAGCTCCCATAATGGCAATGACAAATCCACATAGTATTTATGTGGATTTTCAAATCTTTTCACCTCATCCCACAATGTATCTATTTGCTCTTTGCAGTAATTTCTGATCTGATCGATATCTGGACTTTTATATATACATCTGCCTTTGTCAAAAATTTTCACCTGAAGTTTCCGGGCAGTAAAATTTTTTACCGTCTTTCTTTTCCATGTATACTCGGGATCAAAAAGTTCGTATGGCTTGCTTTCATCAATAACCTCATCATCAAGAGTGATCAAATCTGCAATTGCTTTTCCGCTTTTTTTATCAAAAAGTCTCCATACCTGTTTATATCCGGGGTTTGTGATCTTCCCTGCATTATCGCTGACCTTTATCTTTGGAACTATTCTTCCGTTCTCTTCTACCGCTGCCAGTTTGTAAACACCGCCAAATACAGGTTCAGACCTGGATGTAATCAAACGTTCGCCTACACCGAATAAATCCACCTGCGCCCCTTCAATCAGCATATCTCTGATTATTATTTCATCAAGAGCATTTGAAGCGACTATTTTGCAGTCATGGAATCCTGCCTCATCAAGCATTTTTCGGGCTTCTTTGGAAAGATACGCAATATCGCCGCTGTCAATTCTTATTCCCTTGGGTCTGAAACCTCTCGGGATAATTTCTTCTCTGAAAGTTTTTATTGCATTAGGTACACCTGATTTCAGCGTATTATAGGTATCTACCAGTAAAACACAATTATCGGGGTATGTCCGTGCGTAAGCACGGAAAGCATCAAGTTCAGTCGGAAACATTTGCACCCAGCTGTGAGCCATAGTACCGATAGCAGGGATACCCAACTCTTTATCTGAGATTGTACACGCTGTTCCTACACATCCGCCGATATATGCGGCTCTTGCTCCATAAATAGCACCGTCACACCCTTGAGCCCTTCGCGAGCCAAATTCCATAACACTCCTGCCATGCGCCGCTCTGACAATACGATTTGCCTTTGTCGCTATGAGGCTTTGGTGATTAATTGTTAAAAGCAGCATCGTTTCAATAAACTGGGCTTCGATAATAGGTCCTGCAACCGTTATTATAGGCTCATTAGGGAATATCGGAGTTCCTTCCGGAACGGCCCATACATCACAACTAAACTTTAAGTTCTTTAGATATTCTAAGAATTCATCGCTGAACATCTTTTTATTTCTTAAGAATTCGATATCTTCATTATCAAAATGAAGGTTATCGAGATACTCTATAAGCTGTTCCAGACCTGCCATAATTGCAAATCCGCCATCGTCAGGAATTTTTCTGAAAAACATGTCAAAATATGCTATCTTATCCTTCATTCCATGCTTAAAATACCCATTTGCCATGGTAAGCTCATAAAAATCCGTCAATAAAGCCAGATTCCTTTTATCCATTTATTCCACCCCGCAACTGTTTGAGCCGCACAAATGCCGGTGCTGGCCCTGATATATTCCTATTATATATTTTTTGTCAACATTTATATATGAGAATTTTGTAATTTTATAAAGTATCAGCCCGGCCATGTCGATAGATTTTTATATTAATACTTTAGGTTAGAAGGACAAAAAGTATTTAGAATGAAAACCGAAAATACAGGATAACATAAATAACCCGGATATGGTAATGGCTTAGAACAATAAATTGCTCTGCTGTGCCAATGGCATTATTCCATAAATGAAGAAAGGATTTATTATGAATATCTGGCATGATATCAACCCAGAGCGAATCAAACCAGAGGATTTTTTTGCGGTAGTTGAGATACAAAAGGGCTCCAAAACAAAGTATGAGCTGGATAAAGAAACAGGTATGCTTGTACTTGACCGTATTTTGTCCACCTCTACCCATTATCCCGCTAATTATGGATTCATTCCGCGTACATACGGGGATGATTATGATCCTCTTGATGTGCTGATTCTGTGTTCAGAATCCATAGTGCCGATGACACTGGTCCGCTGCTATCCCATCGGGGTATTTTCTATGATTGATAATGGCAGGAAAGATTCTAAAATTATCGCCATACCCTTTTCTGACCCCAGCTATAACGGGTATACAGATGTTTCGGAACTTCCCAAACATATTTTTCTTGAGATGACCCACTTTTTCAGCGTATATAAGGAACTGGAGAAAGTGGAAACAGAGGTCACTGAGGTTGAAGGGCGCGAAAAAGCCATATTAACAATCAAAAAAGAAATTAAAAGGTATAATGAAGTATTCTGCGATGGTATTCGTAATTAGTATAACGCACTTTGTTCTCCCGTGTTTAATGCCTCCCTGTATCAATAAGAAGGTACCAGGCTTTGACACAAAAAATATAACTTGATAATAAAAAAGCATGGTGGGCATTTCCCTTGCTGAGAACATTCACCATGCTTCTATAAGAATCATTTTATTCAGTATCTTTAATGACACTGTTCAAAGTATTGCCGGAACTTTTGATATTTTGCATCAAATTGTACATGTTTTCAATGTTTGCATTATATTCCTGTAATATAGCCAGCAACTCTTCTGTTGAGGAAGCCTGCGTCTCGGATATTCCTGCAATGCTTTCCACCTCTTTACGGATATTAGAAAACAGATCGGCGATATTTTCAATTCTGTTGTTCTCATCAGATATGTACCCGCCAATATCCTTAAATGATGTTTGAATCATCCCAAAGCTCTCATTAACAGTCTTCACAACTTTTTCTCCATCCTGGGTCGCCGCTTTACCCCTGATGACTTCACTGAGAACATCTTTGGTTCTTTCTTTTATTTGGTGAATTATCTGATTAATCTGGGCTACAGTATTTGCACTCTGCTCTGCCAGGTTTCTAACCTCATCTGCAACAATTGCGAATCCTCTGCCTGACTCTCCGGCTCTGGCAGCCTCAATAGCTGCATTTAAAGCCAGCATATTTGTCTGCTCTGCAATTTGGGTAATACCGGAAAGGAAATCGTTTATTTCGTCCATATTTTTATTTAGTTCCTGAACGGTCTCTAAGGATCGTGTAACAGCCTGGTCGATAATAGACATTTGGTTATCCATTGTTTCTATATCTTCCATGCCTTTATTTACAACATCAACAGTCTTTGTTGAAACGGCGTTCAATTGTTCTGAAAACTTTGTCAGTTCGGATATTTTCCCATCTACTTCCTGCATGGCATCATTAATCTGATTAACGCTTTTGCTCTGACCGACAACGCCGGTAGTAATTTCCTGAGTAGCTGTTGTTATTGAACTGCTCATTTCACGAATCTTTTCAAGACTTTCATTGCTTTTGTATATATCATTGTTTAATGATGTTGTAGTTGTTTTTATTGTATCAATGGTTTTTTTCAGTTCATTTAAAATACCCTCTGTTTGTTCTTCTTTTTTATTCACATTCTCAATAAGCTTTCCGCCTTCTTTAGTTAAGAAGAACAGTATAACAGTAACAAAAATTTGTAAGATATCAGAGAATAAATAAGATATAAAATCTACATTTGGCGCAATTATTTGTACTATAATCATCGCTAAATTAATTATAACTGCAAAAACTGCATAAAGCCATTTATTAAAATACAATGCAGCAAAACCGAGTGGCAGCATAACCAAAATTCCAGCGACATTGTTTGGCACTAGATCATTTGATACTAACAATAAAGCCAATGCCAGCAACAGAGCCGATACGGCTAAAACATATGCGGCCGCGTGGTCTTTCTTTTTATACCTTAAAAAAAACGCAACTATTACTGAAATAAATATTATAACAAGAGGAACAATATTGGCAGTAATAGTGCGTGCAACAATGCCGGTAATCAACATGACAATCGCCAAAATCAAGAACATCAGATTTAAAATCTTATTAACCTTCTGTACATGATAAATCAGTGAATAATCTTTCATTGTTCTCCCCCCTGACAGTAGCTTCTTTAGCTTTTATTTAAATTTTAATTTATATCGCAGTATAATATTACCCATTTAAAACGAGTATAAAAACAAACAAATAGTAATTTCCTGAAAAATTTACTTGAAAAATGAAGAATTTTGAATGCTGTACTGTTTTCTAATTCCTAAAATTGGTTATTTTATTTTTGTTATTTCATATACGTTATATTTTTTAAGATTCAGCACAGGCAAAATTATAGCTGGCTCGAAATTGTATGCTTTACAAATCCATCAACACATAAAATACATTTTTCATTATCGATGGACATATATTTCATAATCTGAAAAGGCAATTCCATAATCAATCAGCATTTCCCGTATTAAATTCAGATATTTTCTGGTTCCTATCCCGGTCTCAATATATAGATCTGCAGACTTTAGTTTCCTGGGATATACCATATTTCTATCAATCTCATACGAAAAATAAGGTTTGAGTTTACCGTTCATTTTAGGATCATTGACATATTGGGTGAGTTTAACAGGGTCTATTGCAGCAAAGTACTCACATGTTTTTACATAGAGATCTCGCCAATCAAATACTCTCATTATTTTATCTCTGATTTTAAACTGATAAGGTCTTAGTCCTGTAGGATCATCATCAATCGTTAATGTCTCTCTAACGCTTATTTCTTTTGCTGAAGCGGCAGGATTATCTTTTTTCTCTTCCTGTTCAGTCGAGGCATTTATACTATTAACTAAATCCTGTTTCATTTTATCATTCATGTTGATTAATTCCTGCTTGAAAAGCTCTATGTCCTTTGCTTTTTCGATGTGTAGGCGCGCTTCGTTATATTTTCTCTCTTTACTTTTTTCAGATATGCTGCTATTGATCATATCAATAACCTCATCCATTTCATAAACAAGCATATCTATGACCTCACTGATTTCATATGCTTTCTTAGGGTAGTTTTCTATTATGAATTGGAGAAGTTTCTCGTCCATCATCAAATTACCACCAGCTTTCCAATATATTATAAATTATCCCTAAATAGTATTTTTCATCCCTGCGATAAAAATAACTGTCAAGGTAATCTTTCCCGAGGGAATAGAAAAATTATTGTTTTATGGTAAGCAGATATTTGAACGCCCTTAGACGCTGACATTGGGTATTCCGGTAAGGATGAAATATAATTAGCAAAATAATACTCATCTCGTTCATCCTGTTGTATGTGGCCGTGTGTGCCCGCATCCCTGTGAGGCTCAATGCCGACGTAATCTGGTGGATTCTCCCGTCGCCATCAATCACGTTAAGCGCTACATAGCAGTAGCAGTGCTTTTTTTAAATTATCGGGGTAAGGATGTCGCCATCAATCACGTTAAGCGCTACATAGCAGACTGCAATGGTCAGGACATCTATATTACTCTGGACGGAAAACGTATTGACCCATCAAAACTAGAGTGCCTTTCACAAAATCTGAAATAATTCCATATACACATGAAAATACTTCTTATAGTATTAAGCCTGTTGGACTAATCCCAACAGGCTTTCTTTCCCCAATAAAATATACATAATACTATTTTTTATTGTCCATTAACAGTGAAAGGAATAGTATTTCCGAAGAAGGTCACATCCTCTACAATCACAGTGTCATCGTTCACCGGACTTTTCAATGTTGCATAGATAATTTGCTTTGTCTTCCCCGAATCCAGATACAAAACACCGCCGTTCGATACAATTGTTTTGATCTTATAGGTCTTAAACCTTCCGTCATCGTCAATCTTTTCTATGGTATAAGGATTGATTGTCGATGTATTCAGCTCAACATTGGTTTTGAAAGCAATCTCCCAGCCGTATATCCTACTGTTCTCTGCAGAGTTGGCAAGGTCCACGTAAAAGTTGGTATATTCTATTTCGAAGTTTGCCCGAATTCCCGAAACAACATAGGGTACTTTTATAATTCCATTCGAAATGTTGGGATCTTTGGTTGCGCTATTACAGGGGAATCGTACCTCCAAAGTTCCGTCTTTGTGCAAATCTACCGCATTATGATAGTATTCCAATACTGGCTTCATCCTCCAGCGATTTGCGCCAATCTTCTCAAATTCAACCGTATTCCAGCTCTCAACGCCTTGGTTGGTCACATAAATTGTACCGTCTTGTATAGTATCCAGGGGTTCATCGGTTTCTGTGTCAAATTCTATGATCCAGCCGTTTCTAAAATCGGCAGAGAAATTATTAAAAGTAAGCAAACACATATCCTGATTGTTCACAACTATATCGGAGCTGGAAACACTGACATCTCCTATAGAAGGATTTGTCGGGGGATCTTTAGGATCGTCAGAATGTGAATCGTGCGTGCACTGCTTGCCAGTAACAGTAACAGCAATTTTCGAGGTGTGCCGGTCATCAGCATTATGGGTATCAGTATCATCAGATACCAAGCCGTTTTCCCACAAAACTTTCACTGTAAATTTTCGCGTACTTTTCTGATTAGCCAGAAAAGCCCTGCCGATTTCAACATCAATGGCTCCGTTACGGATAATGGTTGAGCCGTACTGTTTATCGCCTTCAAATAATCCCACCGTCAAACCGTCGATTTCATCGAATCCTGCCATTGCGCCCAATTTTACGGTGATATACAAATCCATATCGACTTCTGTCACAATATCGTCCTGATAATTTACAACAAAAAAGGTCCACTGTGTGCTTTCTGTCGGCGCAAGCCGGACATTTGCAATAGTTGTTTCCGAATTCTCAATATAGAATACCTTTGCAGCAACGGAGCCTTCAACCGGAGTCAATGTTTTAGTATATGTAGCCAACGTTCCAGCAATAAGGGACGTAACAATCGTAAGAACGAGTGTTAAAATAATCAACGCTTTTTTCAAGCACTTGCCTCCTAACTTAAAATTGAAATAAAAATTCTTCATTCAAATGAATGATGTCAACGAACTTTAGTATCTTATACTTTCCTATTTATTTTATATTTTATCTAACTATTTTTATTCTTTATCTATCTATTCTTTCAATCCCCCGTTGCTGATTTCACTGAAGAACTTTCTAAGCGGCTTATAGAAGAATATCAGGAAAGATGGGATCAAAAGGAGCAACAGTCTGCCGAATACGGTGTTGGCAAACAGTATGATAACACCCAGCCATCGGTTTCGTCCTGCATAAATACCGTAAATGTCTTCTCTTTTAATAATTTCACGGAAGATTCCGGTCTGTCTGACGTCTGTATATTTTTCCACATCTACCACAAACCGTTTCCCTGCTGCGGTAGTCTCTATGCTCTGAACCCTGGAGACCCCCACAACTCCGTTGTTTTTATAAAGAACAATATCCCCCTCTTTAATTGGAAAGGAATCTTCGATTTTATTGAAAAAAGCAAGGTCATTGTACATAATCACAGGCTCCATAGTTTCAGATTGAAAGACATACGGAATCTTCCCGAAAATAGCGATTTCTTTTTCGGGGGATACAAAAGTCACCGCTAAAGTCAGCACATTAAAGGACATCATCACCACAATGATAATTAGGAGTGTTGTAGATAGCACGATATTCAGCAGACGATTCTGTGCCTTTGCTTTGTACTCTCTGCCTACCCTCTTTTTCACCGAAGAGATGCCGTCATTGTCAAGTATGGCAATGCTCACATTATCTTCTTCATACCCTTCCAGACGAATCTTCTCCCTATATACAGAACGGTTGTAATACTTTGCGATATTATTGCCCCAAAAAACACAAACAATAAACGACACGGACATAATAATACCTACAATAATCAGATAAGGAGAATGGGAATAATCAAATAAATTGGCTATATTCTGCATGAGCACCCGATCGGATACTAAGCTGTAGTAGTTCGACATAATCATGAAAGTAAACGTAGAGACCGCAATAGCAGCGACCATATAACGGGCATTAATCTGATTTTTAATAAAAATAGAGGAAACTAGTGTCACAATGACCAGTAGCACCAGATTGATGGCACCCGCTGTATACAGTGAAAGCATATATTGCACGACAAACGGAAATTTTAGAAAATAGGTGAGAAATATCGTAAACAGAAAGCCTAGCGAATAGGTTGTAAGCACAGTTACGATTTTCGTAAAAATCTTTCCGAAAATCATTGATACGGGGCTATACCCCATCTTGGCAAGGATATACCAACGGTTCCTGCGTATCTCCACGAAGGTTAGGTATTCATAATATATAATAAAATAAAAAACGAAAAAAATATATGAAACTATCGTATAGAGATAAAGTGTGCTGAAATAGCTCGTGAGCATAAATTCGGGCACAACATCGATGAGTACACTTCGTGTGAGTGTTTGCAGCACAAAATAGATGGCAAAAGTCAACAGACCCAAAAATACCGCAAAACCAAGAATTTTCTTGCGGCTGATTCCATCTTCCAAATAGGAATTTCGTAATTCTTTTTTAAGGAAGCTGCTTTTGTAAATCATACTGTTTTACCACTTCTCTGTAAGCATTCTCTACGGAGTTCTTACTTTTCTCCACAAGCTCGGGCTCCAAACGAAGCCTTATAATAGCATCATACAGCTGCTCATGCGTCAATCCGATTTTATTGTAATCAAATACACAGATTCTTCCTTCAATAATTTCAAAAGAATAGGACGGCATCCCCCTTTGCAAAAGCTGCAGAGCATATTCGGGTTGCTCTACTGCAATCTGGAAAAGAATCCGGTCATACTGGTCATAAAACGCATCGATTGTGCCCGAAAATTTCAGTGAACCATCCAGTAACACTGCGATATGGTCACATGCAGCCTGAATCAGCAGAGGATCCTTGGTACACAACACCAGTGTTCTGTCCTGGCTTTTAATCTTCTGTGAAAGCTTTGCCATAGCTAAGTGCAGTGTCTCGTCAAATTCCAATTCCGGCACATTGAACACAATCAGATTGCTATCTGTGCAAAATACAGCGGTCACAAGCGTAATAACTGCTTTTTGTGCTTTTGTCAGATGCTCAATCGGAACAAGACACAAGAATCCCAAATTTGACGCCACAAGAAGCTCTAAAATCTCTTCCTGTCGGTCGACAGGATTTATCCCCGTCTTATCGGTAGCAAGCATTATGTACTCCAGTACATTCATATTGTTAAAAAGCATCAGACTATCCCCGATATAAAACACATGAGGTAGAATAATCCTTTTTTTGCGCAACATTCCCCGTTCGTTGAGGACACACCGCCCGGACAAATAGGGCTTGACATTCGCCATAATTTCCAAAAGCAGCTTTATTTCGAAGATCTGGTTGCCTGTAATCCCCCAGGCTTCACCGTTGTATATCACAAGAGAAATATCCTTTAGCACCTGCCGAACATTGCCATCATTAAAACGATAGCCTTCAAAGGAGGAGATCTTATCCATCATGACCGTTTTTAATTTATTGGGCTTGTCCGATATATTGGGAGAATCTGTGACGAAAAAAATATCGGAAAAAAATTTTTCCCCACTCAAATTTTATTCTCCTCCTTATCCTGCTAAAACTTAATCAACGGAATCTTCATAACAAAAACGCTCTTTACCCTATCTGGTGTGAGTAGGTTCAAATCTGGTGAATTGTCGGGATTGTCACCCTTAGTACGGTAGAATACTTCCCCATTCTCCTTTTTCATTTCAATGATCCGGTGTGTAATTACGGCACCGTCATCCACAAAGGTGACAATAGTTCCCACATCCAGTTTTTCAGGATTCTTCGGTATCTTTGTAACAATGGCTGTTCCGACGGGAAAAGTAGGACTCATACTTCCCGTTTTGACCACATAAATCTGATAGCCGAAAACATTGGGGGAGTTCCCGCTATTTTTGGCTATGAGCACCGATACCAGAATCGTACACAAAAAAGTCACCAGAAGAATAAAAAACACTGTCTTTGCAACCGAGAAGAATCGGAGGAGTTTCTTCTTTGGCTTAACAGCAACAGCAGACTTTCTGGCAATATATTTTCTTTTTGTTTTCGCAATCCTTATTTCTTCGCGTAGTGCATCAATCTCTTCCTGCGTCGTATATGTGACATTATCCATCAGGAGTCTTCCCTTTCATAATGCAGTACTCTTATTTTTGTTTGTTTTTAGCATTGCATGCAATAAAAAATTTCCCATTCCTTTTTCAATGTTTTCCGAATTAATTAAAAATTCTACTAAACAACAGGATAGCTTAATAAAGATGCTGTGTGCCTGTTACGACCAGCTTCAGGTTGTTCTTGAGCCGGATCAGGTCATCCGCCTGTACAAGTGGATCCGCAGGCCAACAAATAACAACCCGTATTTTCACATCATCGGGAACATTTGCAAAAAACGCTTTTTCTATTTTCTCGCATACGACACCGGTTCCGCAGATGTTGCTGTGCTCCGATAGGGGCTGCCATCTATTCTCCTCGTCTCTAGTTTGGTCGTATTTCTGGATTGATATTTGAAGATTCTCAATCGGCTGATATCCATCGGCAGTCCAGGACTGAACCTCAATATTTAAATCCATATCAACTTCAGTTGTGAAACCATCCTTGGTATTCGTGATTGTGTATTGCCGATAAACGCTCTCACCGGGTGCCAACGTTACATCCAAAATCTCCTGGTTCTTATACCCCACATAAAAGTACTTCGTGGCAACCGATGTATCCAAAGGATCCAAGGTCCTTGTATATTTCGCAATGGTTCCGGCCGATATGGATAGTGTAATAGAAAAACATAAACAAAGAATTAAAATCGCCTTTTTCCACTTGCTCACAACAAGCCCCCCCTTCAGCTTTATAGAAGAAAAAGCCGCTGCTTATCAGAATGCTGCAGCTAAGCAACGGCTTTGCTAATTTCTGTTTTTATAAACCAAGATCCTGTATACCCGTTACTGTAACAGCAATATTGGTCTTTGCAAATTCATCTGCATTGGCAGTATCGATGGCATCGGTAACCTGGCCGTTTTTCCAGAGAACCTTTACAGAAAAATCTCGCTGCTCTTTTACATTCTTGTTGAAAGCCTTGTCGATGTTAACGTTGATAGTTCCGTTCTTAACAACGGTTTCTCCAAACTGTGTGTCACCCTCGTAGAGAGCTACATTCAATCCGTCTATATCTCCGTCAACTGTAACAACAATGTTCAGGTCCATATCCACTTCAGTTGCAGCATCGCCTTGGTAGTTGATAACGCTGAAGTTCCACGTTTTCTCTTCAGATGGAGCGAGTTTAACGTCTGCAAAAGCAGTTTCGGTTGCACCAATATAAAACTGCTTTGCGGTTACTTCACCTTCCATGGGCTCAAGGGTCTTGGTATATGTAGCCAAAGTTCCGGCTACGAGAGAAGTTGCAATAGTCAATATAAGGGCTAATATTAACAAAGTCTTTTTCATTTCTTTTTCCTCCTAAAAAATAAAAACAGTATCGTAGCATTAAAAAAGCCACTATTCATAAGAATAATGGCAACTGGCTGTCGTATCCTCTGATGACTTAGACCCTCTAGCTTTGCGTCACTGATTTTCATCAGCTTTGCCCTTTTTAACTTTCACTAATGCATTCAAGTCAGTCTAGCATGGATACCTGAGCATGTCAATAAATTTATGCATGAAATTACTCGAAATAGCTGATATTTTGTAACATTATATGCTGCTTTTTTGCATTGATATTACGTTCCTGTATACAAAACAAGTTTGGGGTATCCTTAGATGTAACAGGCCTATCCTTTTTATCTGTTCTGAAAGAGATGCACAAGATTAAATTTGTTCAATCAAAGGCGGGGAAATCTTATCGTATATTACTAAGAAACATAGGAGGATTATTGATGCCTTTGGCCGCTTGGCTAACCTTGTTTATAATCTTTTTAAATAAAAAAACCATCAATCAAAACTTTTTTATTGATTGATGGCAATATGATTGGTCGAGGTGAAGAGACTCGAACTCCCGACATCTTGGTCCCAAACCAAGCGCGCTACCAACTGCGCTACACCTCGACGTATAAAATTTTTATTACCTCTGCACTTTTTAGCAGCAGTGTTTATTATACATTGTTTAGAAAGGTATTTCAAGCATTAATTTTCTTACTGTTTGCTGTGCCTACACTTTCTCCTGAGTGATCCTACAATTTCCTTATAGACTTTGAATATATTCTGTGAGTGCGAATTAAAAAATAAGGGGCAGAAGTCTCTGGAAAAAGACCTCTATACCCTTTTTAGTACAGCACCCCTATTTTTCCTTTTTATATGTGAGTAGGAAGTTCCTGAATGAAGTGGTGATGGTTGTACCATGCTCAACATCAACAAATGTTAAAGGCTGCTTATTGTTTATATACTCAGTGGATTGCAGCTTGTAGCCACTATCCTCAATTATCTTTTTAACCTCTGCATACTTGTACTTGGCTTTCCTGTGTACCCCTCTCTTAGCTTCCTTAGCACACTCAGGACAGCCAGCGTTGGCTAAAGTCTGTGGAGTAGCTAACCACTCATGCCCACATACCAGACACTTTGCTTTCAGCTTATACTTAACTCCTATGACATCACCAATCCTTTTCACAGTCCCACCTTTTTCTTGCAGTATTCTATCAAGTCTTTCATTATCCCAAGGCTCATAAGATGCCATTATATCCCTCCCAGATTCTAAAATTCCAGTTCAACATTTAATGTTTCCTTATTTATTACTATTATGTCAGGCACCACCTTGTCTGCAAACTGTTCTGTCTCATGGTTTAACATGCCTGTATAACTGGAAGTCATAATTTTTCCTCTAATGACGGCATGAATCCCTGCTGACAGCAATATATGCCATTTTATTGCGTGTCGGTATACTTATGGCATATAATAATTTTGTTTTGGTGAACTATCTCTGATATGTTTTATTTCAGTACATCAGGCAAGTTGAAAGGCAGGAAGAATTTAATGCTTCAAAAGATTTTATCGCGGATGCGAAAGGCTATAGAAGACTATCAAATGATAAATGACGGCGACAAAATTGCCGTAGGCGTATCAGGCGGAAAGGACAGTCAGCTCCTTCTTATTGGGTTAAAGGAATTGCAGAGATTCTTACCCCAAAAATTTGAACTTGTTGCCATCACAATAGACTTAGGCTTTGAAAATTTCGACAGGGAATCTCTTTTAAGCTTTTATAATCGTATAGGTGTAGATTATCATATTGAAAAAACATACATATCACAGATAGTCTTTGATGTCAGAAATGAGCAGAATCCCTGTTCATTGTGCGCCAATATGAAAAGAGGCGCTCTGTATGGCACAGCAGTTAAGCTGGGCTGCAACAAAGCGGCTTTTGCCCACCACATGGATGACGTTGTTGAGACATTTCTGATGTCCCAGTTTTATGAAGGCCGTATCCACACTTTTTCTCCGGTCACACACCTGGATCGTAGAAACATTACGTTGATTCGCCCCATGATTTATATTGAAGAGAAATTTATCAGGGCAGCTGTAAAAAGTTTAGAACTTAATCCCATAGGCAGCGGATGCCCCGCCGATGGAGTTACCAACCGTCAGAAAATAAAAGAACTGATTAGAGAAATGTCTAAAGAGAATCATCATCTTAAGGCAAACCTTTTTGGCGCCATCCAGCGCGCAGAAATATGCGGCTGGAAACCTCAGGGCAAAAGGAAATCAGGCTAAAGCTGTTGTTTTATATACCTGCATATTGCTTCAAAGCTTTGATCACTTATGTCATGCTCAATTTTACATGCATCATCAAATGCGGTTTCTTCGTCAACCCCCAGGGACATAAGAAACTTTGCCAGCGTTTCGTGCCTTTCATACATCCTCTCGGCAATTTCGGACCCTGTTTCGGTAAGCGTTATGGCTCCATCAGGCTTCATGACAATATAATTATTTTCCCGGAGCAGCTTCATTGCATGGCTTACACTCGGTTTAGTCACACCGAGTTCCGTAGCGATATCTATTGAACGGGCATACCCTTTCTTATTTTGCAATATTAGGATCATCTCCAGATAATTCTCAAGGGATTCGTTTACCTGCATTGTAATAGCTCCTTAACTTTACTTGCAAAGAGTCCGAAATCTGCCTTCAACTCATGGGTCATTATTATGATTATTATATCAATGGTAACATCTATGAACATTTTTATCAAGGCTAATAACTTTTTTGGGTATGAAATGAATATTTTTGTTCATTTTATTTGAAAAAAAATATTGACATGCAAAGTTAGACGCATTAAACTATAGTCGAAGATGCAGTTAGAAGCGACTAACTCAAAAGGAGGGATACATATGCCGCTTAGTATGGCAGTTACAGGCGAAACTAATTATATTCGAAGAATTTTGGGAAAAGATGAAGTTCGCAGATACCTGGAAAGGCTGGGTTTTGTTACAGGGGAACCGGTTACTGTTATAAGCAAATCTAACGGCAATATGATACTCTCAATAAAAAACAGCCGGATTGCTCTTGATAATAGTATGGCAAACCGGATTATGATATAGCAGGGGGAAACAGAAATGAAAACACTGCGAGATATTGAAATTGGCAAAACCGCCACAATAAAGAAGATTCATGGAACCGGGGCTTTAAAAAGAAGATTTATGGATATGGGCATAACCAGGGGCACAAAGGTATATTTCAGAAAAGAAGCACCCCTAGGTGATCCTATGGAAATTAACGTCCTTGGCTATGAACTGGCGATAAGAAAAAGTGATGCAGAATTAATAGAAGTTGAAGAAGTGGAAGTGAAAAATCAATAATTCTTTTAACATAATTTTTTTATACATCAGTTAGATATGACTAACTTATTTTTTCGGAGGTAAAGAGGTAAGCATGGAGATAAAAATAGCATTGGCCGGTAATCCCAATTGTGGGAAAACAACGATGTTCAATGATTTAACAGGTAGTAACCAGTATGTAGGTAACTGGCCCGGCGTTACAGTTGAAAAAAAGGAAGGCAGACTTAAAGGCAATCCTGATGTAATAATCCAGGATCTTCCTGGCATATACTCTCTGTCCCCTTATACCATGGAAGAGGTTATCGCCCGAAACTATCTTATAAAGGAAAAGCCTGACGCAATTATTAATATAGTAGACAGCACAAATTTGGAAAGAAATCTCTATTTGACGACCCAGTTGGCTGAGCTCGGAATCCCCATGGTTATTGCTCTTAACATGATCGATATTGTAAGAAAAAACGGGGATATAATTCACACCAATAAGATATCCAAAGCATTAGGATGTGAAGTTGTAGAGGTATCGGCTTTAAAAGGTATCGGATCAAAAGAAGTTGCCGAAAAAGCTGCCGAACTTGCAAGAGCTAAAAAGGTAATGGAGCCGAAACATACATTTGAAGGTGTTGTTGAACATGCTCTTGCTCATATTGAAGAGGCAATTGAAGGTGAAATAGAAAAAGAGCAACGTCGCTGGTATTCTGTTAAGTTATTTGAACGGGACAAAAAGGTTGCGGAAGAGCTGAACCTTGATCCCGAAACAATGGAGCATATTGAGATGCATATATCCGAATGTGAGAAGGAACTTAACGATGATGCGGAGAGCATTATCACAAATCAGCGATACACATACATAAACAAACTTATAGACCAGTTTATTGAGAAAAAGAATAAATCGAGACTTAGCACTTCCGATAAAATTGATCTTGTTATAACCAACAAATGGCTGGCGCTGCCTATTTTCGCGCTGGTCATGTTTATTGTCTATTATATTTCGGTAACGACGGTAGGGACTATAGTAACCGATTTTACCAATGATGTTTTCTTTGGAGAATGGGTTATCGGACCGCTTTCGGCCTGGCTTGAAAACATAGGTGTTGTAAACTGGCTGTCCGGTCTTATAGTGGACGGTATAGTCAGCGGTGTAGGAGCCGTCCTTGGCTTTGTTCCACAGATGGTTATATTGTTCATGTTGCTTTCGATACTTGAAGATTGCGGCTATATGGCCCGAGTTGCGTTTATTATGGACAGAATATTCAGGAGATTCGGCCTTTCAGGCAAATCCTATATCTCCATGTTAATTGGCTCAGGTTGTTCTGTTCCGGGAATCATGGCCTCCCGTACCATCGAAAACGAAAAAGAACGCAGAATGACCATCATGACAACATCCTTTATACCATGCGGAGCCAAAATGCCTATAGTAGCCTTCATTGCAGGCGCGTTATTCGGAGGAGCCTGGTGGGTTGCTCCCACGGCATACTTTATAGGTGTTGCAGCTGTTTTGATCTCGGGAATTATTTTAAAGAAAACCAGGGCTTTTGCCGGAGATCCTTCTCCTTTCATTATGGAACTTCCGGCATATCATATTCCTTCTGCCAAGAACGTATTCAGAACAACAACTGAGCGCAGCTGGTCGTTTATCAAGCGCGCCGGTACGGTCATTCTGGCTGCAAGTGTACTTATTTGGTTTTTAAGCAACTTTGGTATAGTGGATGGTTCTTTCGGCCTTGTTGATGACATGGACCTCAGCATATTGGCAGTATTAGGAGGAATAATTGCTCCGATTTTCGTCCCCCTTGGATTTGGAAACTGGCAGTCAGCTGTTGCCACCATAATGGGTTTAGTTGCAAAAGAAGAAGTCGTAGGTGCTTTTGGCGTATTGTACGGAGTTGGCGGAGACACTCTGGCATTAGTGGAAGAAGGCGCAATAGGAACTCTTTCTCCTATAGTCAATCACTTTACGCCTCTCTCCGGCTTTACTTTCCTGATATTTAATTTACTTTGCGCTCCGTGTTTTGCAGCTATGGGTGCTATCAAACGTGAGATGAACAATCCGAAATGGACATGGTATGCAATTGGTTATTTGTGTGTCTTTGCATACTCGGTATCAATTATCGTATATCAGCTGGGCCTGTTCTTCGGAGGTAATGGTTTCACCGTCTGGACAGCCGCTGCCTTAGTTGTTCTGGCTGTCATGCTCTACATGATATTTAGAAAGAATAAATACGAAACGACCGCCCTGAATCTGAAAGGAGTGAATACTCAATGTTAACCTTTATAGAAAACAATTTATCTTCCATAATAGTGGGTACTATAGTATTTGCAATAGTTGGAGCAGTTTTAATAAAGCTTATCCGGGATAAGAAAAAGCACAAAAGTTCCTGCGGCGCATGCTGTTCCGGTTGCCCAATATCGGGAGAATGCCATAAATAGCGAAATAGTAAAAATAGGGGTACACAGTCTGCAATTGTCCCCAAAGAATTACGCATCATGGCAATAATCTCAACTCTTGTGGATTTACAGTACATCATGTTCGAATAGTCGCCGTTTCATCTCTTCATATATCGGTTCGTATGAAAAAACATATTACAGAGCATATATTATGGAAATAATTAATCTTTTTTGGAGGATTTTGTTTTCCTTTGTAGAATAATATAATAGAATGAATACTGAACGAAGAATTGCTTTTGTTATCTGAGGAGGTAAAGTATGCGTTGTAGTAGCTGTGGTAGTAATTTCGATATTGATGAGGCGGCATCAATTTTCAACTCGCATTTTAATGGCAACAATGATTATTATTTAAATGGATGGGAAGGCTATTGTGCAGATTGTGCAATTTCTAATACAGAGCAGGATGAGGAAGAAGAAATAGACGAAGATGGTATACCTGTTGGTTGTGCTGCATGCGGTGGAGATTGGCCTAATTGTGCAACTAGTTGTCCGATGTATGATGATTAAGGAATGTTTTAATTACCTGATTTTTTTGTGTGCATTTAATTTTGGCAGAAGGATTCATAACAAAATTTAAATTATAGCTGTGAGTAAGAAAGTTATTAATTATAAACTACTAATGTCTTAATGAGCAATTGAGAGATTGCTCTTTTTTCATGTCCTTTTTTACGAGATGTTTCAGTGGCAAATAATTTCGGCCTAAATATTAGCCTTGAAGGCGAAAAATAATTCCAGAATGCCTTTAAGGGATATTAACCAGAGTTTCGAGGCCTTAGGCAGTGAAATAAACTTGGTATTTTCTCAGTTTGATAAGCAAGACAGATCCATTCAAGCTATTACTGCTAGAAATGCTGTCCTCAATAAAGAAATGGCCATCAAGCTTAACAACAAGCTGAACTCAATGGGATGGAGAAAGAGCTTAAAAAGATTCTCGCCAGATGAGGTGAAATCAATAAAGTTAGATCCCCTGAGCATAAGAAAAAAGACTATCAAATATAAAGCCTCAACACGTACTATTATGAAGATAATGAAAGGGCAATATTGAGCTTTCCAACAAAAAGGTATCCCCATGTTGTGGGGTAGTGTAATAAATTATGCAAAAACTTGCATGTGGTGATTTATGGCAAGGTAGCAATCGCTGATTTGTCACTTGGAATAATAGAGGCTTACTCCCCATGGAATTCGGCACACATTTGCTTCATTGTTAGCTAAAAAGATTCCCATTCCTGAACTTAGTGGATTGTTAGGGCATGCCCGGGTTAGCACAACTTATATTTATGTTCATAACCTGTTAGGTAAAACAAACAAAGCTGCAGGAGATATGCTTAAAAACATGTTTATAGAAGAGCAGACAATTTCACAAACTACGCAGGGTTAAAATTCCCTGCTTTTTCTTTTTCACTTCCTCATTTATTAGCCCTTTTTTCTTCAATAGTGTCCATTTGGTGTCCATTTTTGTTATTAAACATTAAAAAACGCATCTCACGAATCTTGTGAAATGCGCTTCTTTGGCGGAGAAGCGGGGATTCGAACCCCGGCCAGAGTTACCCCTGCTAACGGTTTAGCAAACCGTCCCCTTCGGCCTACTTGGGTACTTCTCCATATAAAGTAGGATCGGAAATCAGCTTTATTTCCTTTATATATATTTTATATATTTTTGGCGGAGAGAGTGGGATTCGAACCCACGGTAGGCTCGCACCTACGCCGGTTTTCAAGACCGGTGCCTTAAACCATCTCGACCATCTCTCCATAGTCTAATGACGTGTAACGGAATATATTCTACAATACCCAAACTGCTTTGTCAACTGTAATAAAGGGCACGGGAATATATCCCATGCCCTTTATTTAAATACGCTTTTGGTTCATCCCTCCGGTTTCGCTGTACCCCGCAACAGCTATACCGGTTGTCCTGCGGAGTTCCTGTTCGCTATTTCGATCGCCTTTTTAACCATATTACCGCAATCTCGGGATGAGACTGATCCCCATCCTTCTCTGCTTACCGTTTCATATACACCAAGTTCTCGGGCAATCTCATGTTTCAGAGCTTCAGACATAACACTATGTCTACTCATGATCCAATCCCTCCTTGTCGATGAACCTCGGCGTACAAAATTATGTTTTCCCGTACTAAAAATTTTATTCTGCGAAGTTTTAACAAAGTTATCCCCAGAAATCCACAGGCCTGTGGATTAAAATAAAAATCCCGAATTCCGCTTTGCATGCGGATTTCGGGATAATTATCAACAAGCATTGAGTATTAACACCTTTTTCCTGTGGATATTTTCTTATTTTGTCCACAAGTCGTCATTACAACTTAACTTCTTATCAATTATTGACATTTTTCAGTGATATTTCGAGCAATTTACTGTTAAAAATACATAGTTCGACAAGTAATTCTTATCAAAATAGTATATATTTTGTCGTATATCCCTAGTTATTACCATACCTGTTAATCGAATCTCAAACTAATATCAGCAGCTTTAACTGAATGTGTCAGGCTGCCTGATGATATTAAATCCACACCTGTTTTTGCTACTGCTGCCAGATTATCCGCCGTAATATTACCGGATGCTTCGGTAAGAGCCCTTCCGTTAATATATGCCACAGCTTCCTTCATGTCTTCAGGCTTCATGTTATCCAGCATAATAATATCTGCTCCGGCTACCAGAGCCTCTTTTACCTGCTCCATGGTCTCGGTTTCGACCTCGATTTTAATGGTATGCGGTACTCGCTCTTTTGCTTTTTTCACAGCCGCTGTTATTCCGCCTGAAGCCTTTATATGGTTGTCTTTTATCAGAACTCCATCCGATAAATTGAATCTGTGGTTGGTGCCTCCGCCTATCCTTACGGCCATTTTATCCAGATAGCGTAATCCGGGAACTGTTTTTCTTGTGTCAACTATTTTTGCGTTTGTGCCCTCGAGGATATCCACATATTTTCTTGTGGCAGTTGCTATCCCGGACATTCTCTGAAGCAGATTCAACGCTGTTCTTTCTGCTTTAAGCATTGCTCTGGAGTTACCGGATATTCTCAATATAACCGTACCGGTTTTGACCTTATCCCCATCATTTACATAACGTTCAATATAAATATTTCGATCAAGCAGGCTAAACACTCTGCAAAAAACTTCAAGCCCCGCTACAACCATGTCCTCTTTTGCAATCAGACGTGCACAGCTTGTTTCATCTTCCGGTACAGTGCTTTCGGTGGTAATATCCCCCATCGGCATGTCCTCTTTCAAAGCACGCAATATTATATCATCAACCAATAAATAATCAAGCATCTTGTGTTCCTCCGAGAAAGACAATGTTCTTACGCCAGTTTTTATCATCGGCAGCAGGAAAATCGCTTCTAAAATGAGCACCTCTGCTCTCTTCCCTCATTAAGGCCGCCTTAACCACCATACTTGAAAGGGTAAGCATATTTTTAAGTTCCATAAATTGTGTATGAATAACTTTTACACCTTCAACTTCTTTTTTCATTTCTTCAATTTCCTTAATTGCCTCGCAGAGGCTTTCTTTGCTTCTTATAATGCCGACATTTTGGTTCATAAGATTTTGAAGCCTTTTAATCATTGATGATGTATCAATATTTTTATCTTTCCATTCCTTCTTATAACTAATAATAGGTTTAAAACCTTCACGCATCTTAATTTGATCTAAATTTTCCTTTATCTGAAGGCCTATTCTTCTTCCAAAAACAAGTCCTTCCAAAAGAGAATTTGAAGCAAGGCGGTTGGCACCGTGAATGCCGTTACATGCCGCTTCTCCTACTGCGTAAAAGCCTCTTATATTGGTTCTTCCCCATTCATCCGTCCTGATTCCTCCCATACTATAGTGCTGAGAAGGTGCTACAGGTATAAAATCCTTTGACATATCAAATCCGTAAGAAAGGCATGTTTTATAAATCATCGGAAAACGATGCTCCAAAAAATGCTTATCTTTATGAGTTATATCAAGGAAAACATGATTGGATCCGGTCTTTTGCATTTCCTGAAAAATTGCTCTGGATACGACGTCTCTTGGAGCCAGCTCTTTCATGGGGTGGTACTTCTCCATAAACAGCTCTCCCCTGTTGTTTCGCAAAAGTGCGCCTTCGCCGCGTACAGCTTCGGAAATTAAGAAGCTTTGATTTTCCGGATGACATAGAACTGTAGGATGAAACTGAACAAATTCCAAATCCATCAGTTCCGCTCCCGCCCTGTAGGCAAGCGCCGCACCGTCTCCGGTAGCAACTTCGGGATTGGTTGTTTTTGAGTACAATTGTCCATAACCGCCTGAAGCACAAACAACCACCGGTGCAAAATATGCTTTTATCTCTGTCCCGTCCTCATTTGCAGTTAAGACGCCTTTGCACTCCCCTTTTTCAGTAAGAATATCTATTGCAAAAGTCTGTTCTTTTATGATTACATTGTCCAGCCCAGACACTGCGCTGACTAGAGTATCACATACTTCTTTTCCGGTAGCGTCCCCGGTATGTATGATCCTGTTCATACTGTGAGCGCCTTCTCTGGTCAGGGAAAGCCGTCTGTCTTCGTCCCTGTCAAAATTCACTCCGTATAAACAAAGTGTGGCGATATTCTCAGCAGCTTCATTCACCAGAGCGTTGACCGCCGTTTCATCACAAAGGCCGGCTCCGGCAAACAGAGTATCCTTAAAATGCAATTCCGGAGAGTCTTTTTGATCCAGGGAAACAGCGATACCTCCCTGTGCCAGTACCGAGTTGTTTATTTCTATTGCTTCCTTTGTGATAATCAATATCTTTGTATTTCTTGGCGCAGACAGGGCAGTATAAACCCCGGCTATACCGCTGCCAATAATCACTACATCATAAAATTCACATGGTATATTATTTGTATCAAAATTGATCAGATACCTGTCATGCCTGGCAGTGTCTTTCTGTATGAGCTTCTGCATTATTGTTCACCTTCAATATAAATTATGTCATTTTACATTAAGCATTCTCTCAAGGCTTAAAGCCGCTTTTCTTATAGTTTCCCGGTCAAGCGTGATTTCGTGTTTCATATCCCTGAGTGCTGTATAAAGGGTTTCCATATTTGTCTTTTTCATATTGGGACAAATAAATCTATACTTCAGCATATGAAATTTCTTGTTTGGATTCTTCTTTTTCAGCTGATGCAAAATCCCTTCTTCCGTTCCTATTATAAACTCCTGCTTATCTGATTGGGTGCAAAAATCTATAATTTGCTTGGTACTTCCCACAAAATCGGCCAGATCCACTACCTCCGGAGGAGCTTCCGGATGTATTGCCAAAACTGCATCAGGGTGCTCTTCACGGGCTTCTTTGACATGCATGACCGAAAGAGCGTTATGGGTTGGGCAAAAGCCGGGCCAGAAAATAAATTCCTTTTCGGGCACCTGTTTTGCAACATATTGTCCTAAATTCCTGTCGGGCAGGAAAATAATCTGTTTATTGGGAACTGAACGTACAACTTTTTCGGCAATCGATGAGGTACAGCAAATATCACTCTCTGCTTTAATGGCAGCAGTTGTGTTTACATAACATACTACCGCCGCTTCCGGATATTTTGCCTTTAGTTTTCTTAAATCCTCTACATTGGCCATGTCCGCCATTGGGCATCCCGCATCAATTGCAGGCAAAAGAACTGTTTTTTCCGGAGACAGGATTTTGGCGCTTTCAGCCATAAAGTGAACGCCGCAAAAAACAATAACATCCTTAGTTGTTGTTGCACAATAACGGCTTAATTCAAAGGAATCACCCACCATGTCGGCAATATCCTGTATATCCCCGTCCTGATATAAATGAGCAACTATAATAGCATTTCGTTCTTCTTTCAGTCGAAGGATCTCTTCAACATAATTCATTGTTTATTCCCCCATCACACTGTTAAAATCGCCTGTCCTGATTGTATGGGCGGACCTGTTCAAAAAATCGTTTTCTGTTTTTTGCAACCTGTCGCTTTAACTTGACCCAGTTAATAAAGTCCTTGCCGAAGAACAGCAAATAGTTCATGATAGCCACCAAAATGGCTACCGCCTGATACCAGGCTCCTATTCTTATTGACGTAATTATTGCATATAACAGAAATGCTGCATCAAGCATTCCTAAATATTTGACCTTTATCGGCAGTACAAAGAAAATCAAAAATTCCTGTTCAGGAAAAAGTGTAGCATAGGCTAAAAACAAAGACATATTGAGGTAATACCCCGTCATATTGCCGGCTCCTGCAAAGAAATAAGTTATAAAAGCCGCAATTATTGAGCCCAGCATCCCAACAAAATAGTAAACATTCAATTTGAATGTGCCCCAATAACGTTCAAGTGAAGCTCCCAGCATATATATCAAATATACTGAGAAAAGAATCCATATTATACTAAAGGTTTCGGGTATAAAAATGAAGGTAATCAGTCTCCATATTTGAAGATTTTTAATTATTCTTTCTGGATTTAGCGTTAATAACCCTACTATACCCAATCCAGAAAACAAGCTGAGAATAAAAACAGCCAGATTTATAGCCGAAATATATAAGGTTAAATTACTTATGGCATAGCGACCGTATTTTAGTTCCAGCCTTGATAGGCGATTCATCAGATCACTCCTGAAAATATTAATTTGTTTTTACCATATTATACGGCAAATACAATATAAGTACAATGAACTTTTTTATATAAAGATTTCCATGCCAGTTTGATAGATTGTTTTTATTCTACGCATTTTAGAACTGTTAATACTTGTTGGGGCATATTACTGATAAATTTCGCTGTTGATGTCATCCCTAACATCAATAAAGGGTCTTTATATTGACATAAAGACCCTATCATTACGCCCGGACCAATTCAAAATATAATAAAAGCGCTGTATTTATACTGGTTTGATAAGGCTCGATTCGGAACCCTATGAAAGTATGGATTTTTATCCGGTTCATTGATGAATAATCTCGTAATCCCATAATATCTTTACTTTTTTCTACTCTATATTACTGGTTTTCTCAAAGAAAACTCTCATCAAAATATCCTGTGCATGGTTCCCAAATTTTTGTCCGAATAAGGTAAGGCCACCGACATTTTTAGCATCCTCCGCGACTTCAAATCGAATGCTCCAGTAAGGCTCTGTACAAGTCAGAATTTGATCTAAAGTCACATCCGACATCTTAATCCCATCCATCATAACACCTTCTCGCGTTATATGAATAACCTTTAATAGCCCGTATTGATTGGATGGCCACCATTCAGGTGTAAGAATGCCTCTCTTCAATCCATAATCGCCTGGGCTTGTCCATGTGAAAAGCTTAAATCCATTAAAGTAAAACGTTATGTCTGATGGCCAATCGTCCGCAAAGTCCGGTGCTTCTGATGCTATCTCAAATGAGAGTTCAATCTCAGTAATCAATCGCTCCGGAGAATAGTAGTTTGGTACACGGTATTCCACATATCCTTGGGTAAACCATAGAAGTTGGGCATTAATCCTTTCCGGATACCAAAAAACTCTTGGATCATCAAAAATACCGATTTGATCTTTTTCAGTAGCCAGGCCACAGGTTGGCTTTCCATCTATAGCGCTGTAATGCCCCACCGGAATCGATATCGTATATACAGCTGGAAGATTACGTCTCCGGGTTTCAATAATAAACCTGTACTCTGCAAATACCAAAGTACAGACTCTGCTTGTAGTTCCATTACGTTTCACAATTTGACTTGTTATAATATTAGCTTTTTCAAGCACATTTACATGTTTTACCATAATCGCGCTGCTTACTCCAATCCTTTCAGCCAGCTCTTTGATATTGAGATCTTCCTTAGAAAGCAACTGGATGATTTTCAATCGCACATCACTTGCGAGGGCACTGAAAAAAGCAACATTTTCTGGTGTTGGACTTATAATCATAAGATCACCTCATAATCTTCTTGCTATTTATCCTATATCTTTGTCTGCCGTTAAGCAAGCGATAAAGTTTTTTTGGAATAATAAAAACAGTATTATGATTAGAAAGACTGAGAGAACTATATAAAATAAATTTTATCCGTAAATAGATATTTCAATTGTACAGATACACATTTGAAGTGTCAATATTTGGTCTAATCCCTTTCCTCATGGTAAGCGCTTAATCTTATGGTGTATTGTTTTCAGCAAAAGCCCGGTGACCAAGGGAGATTAATATTAAGCGCTTACGCCTCATAATTCATATTCTGGGTCTGAGGGATGAATAATATGACAAAAGGAAATATATTAGGGGAAAGATAATCAAAGTAACAATGAAACGATTTTCTTTCCCCTAACTTATTTATTATTGCTATATATAGTTGTATTCAGATTAATTGGTACTTTTACACCAGTACTTTTACGTTTCTGCTAATTTACCAGAGAGTGTTGGTGGTACCTTTACTTAAGTGGATGTCGGCAAAAACGAACTACATTCCATGAAGCTTTATCTAAAGTAATTTCAAAATGCCCATCATTCAAATTGGTTACTGTATCATTAGAGAAATGTGGCATCACTGTATTAGGGCTCTTTGGAGTATTTACTGCATTTTTATCATCACTGGACAGTATAATGTGTTCCATAAACCGGTAATTTTCAAATCCATTAATACGTAAATCGACTCTCATGGATTCTTCAAAGTTCCTATTTACAGCAAACAGTGTCAACTCTCCTTTTTCCTCATTCTCTACCATTATAGATTCCAGATAAGGCACGTCCGTAAATCTCTTTGAATCATACTTAGGTGATACTACAAATGTGTATAAGGAGTTTCCTCTACCATACTTTGATGCATGCAAAAATGGATAGAAGGTTGTCTGGCGACAAAGACCACCACTCACATCAGTCATGATTGGTGCAATAACATTGACAAGCTGTGCCATACAAGCCATTTTCAAACGGTCAGCATGTTTAAGGAAGTTAATTAGCATACAACCTACTAGCAATGCATCTTCAAAGGTATATATATCCTCCAATAACCGAGGACTGAAATTCCATGGACTGTACTTCATAGTGTTATCGTCCTGATTTTTTGTATGGTACCATAAATTCCACTCATCAAAGCTCAGCATGATATCTTTTTTGCCGCGTTTTTTGGCTTTTATATAATCACAGACTGCGATGACTGTTTTAATAAAGCGATCCGTTTCCATAGATTGAGCAAGAAAATCTGCACTATCTCCACAGTCATTGTCAAAGTATTGATGTAGGGAGATATAATCCACCACATCATAAGTATGTGATAATATTTCTGCCTCCCATTCCGGGAAGGTATCCATTAAGGTGTGTGAACTACCACAGGCTACAAGTCTCAGGTCAGGGTCAATCATGCGCATGGCACGAGCAGTCTCAGCTGCAATACGACCATATTCTGTTGGTGTTTTATGACCTACCTGCCAATTACCGTCCATCTCATTACCCAGACACCATACCTTAATATTATGGGGTTGCTTATAACCATGTTGAATACGTAAATCACTTAAATATGTACCTGATGGGTGATTACAGTATTCCAGAAGATCCAGAGCAGATTCAATTCCTCTGGTTCCCAGATTAATTGCTATCATTGGTTCTGCTCCTACTCGTCGACACCAATGGACAAATTCATTCACTCCTACCTCATTCGTTTCCAATGAGCGCCATGCCAGGTTCAGACGTTTAGGACGATTTTCAACAGGTCCGATACCATCTTCCCAACGATAACTGGATACGAAATTGCCACCAGGATAACGAATAATAGATATCTCCAATTCTTTTACTAATTCAATTACATCTTTTCTAAAGCCAAATTCATCCGAATTTTCGTGTTGCGGTTCATAGATACCATTATATATGCATCTTCCTAGATGTTCTGTAAAAGAGCCAAATACATTCTTGTCTACTTTACCTATAATATTGCCCTTCTCAACAACAATTTTTGCTCTTTCATTGCTCATAATAGTCTTTCCTCCAATGTTTGCCATTATATTTAGTTAAACAGGTGCCAGCTTCTATATCCAGCCATGTTTATTGTTGAAGGTGCTGCATCAGCATGCGGAGTCTTTTATCAACAAAACCGGGTATGAATTCATGGCCGAAATAGCGGTAGACAGCAATCTCCTTTGGGCAAGTCATATGATTATATGCAGCGAACACCGTAGATGGCGGAGTTATCTCATCGACAAGCCCCGTTCCAATAAGCACAGGGCATTTAATCTTAGGTGCAAGGTTCATTATATCGAAATACGACAGAGTCTTTCTCGCCTGTTTCTCAACTTCAGGATCAGAATATCTGCGAAAATACTCATTCAATTCCTGATATGGAAATGACGGCGCTATATCTATAGCTCTGTCAAAATTAGAAAGATAGGGATATAAAGCAACCGCAACAACAGGAATATCAGAGAGTGCAGCCGCGGCAAGCGTCAATCCCCCTCCCTGACTCTCTCCTGTAACTCCGATCCTTCCTTTATCCACACATTCCATATCGGCAAGCACTTCCAGAGCACGTATTGCATCCATATATACCGCACGATAGTAATACTCATATTTGGACTGTATTCCCTTTGTCATCCATCCTGCGACATTCCCGTGTGAAGCAACAACATTATCCACGCTTCCACCCTGTTGCCCCCGAACCAGCATTTGCAGTACCGCATACCCACGCAGCGCCATATTTACCACCTCATGGATGCAGCCGTCCATCGCCCAATTATATCCATGATACATTACAAGTCCCGGGTATCTGCCAGATGTGTCTGGTACAGCGAAATAACCCTCAATATTTGCTCCCAAAAATCCAGGATATGACAGCCTAAAAACCTTGACTCCTTTTGTCGGATAATCATAAGGTGTCAATCTATATGTAAATGGGACCTTGGCGAGTTCCTTCAGTGTGTTATCCCAAAATTCATCAAAATCATCCTGCTTTGTTAAAGCAGGTTTATAGACTTTCAGCTCATCCAGACTAAGATCATATAACTGCGCCATTTTTAATCCCTCCATTGATCAAGTCATTTCTCATATATAATCAAGTAAATGAAATAACTTACTCTTTCCGGTCTTATAGAAAAACATGCTTTGTTACAGGAACTATGAGTTACTGACATGCTCTTCAAGAGGCAATAGCAGCCTTCATCACGTTCTCCTGCGTTATATCTTTGCCGGTGAATTCTCCGGTTATGTGTTTATTACTTAACACCAGACACCTATCGCTCATAGATACCAGCTCTGGCATATCCGATGAAACCATTATGATGGAACATCCGTTGTTAGTAAGCTCTCTCATGATTTTGTAGATTTCAGCCTTCGTACCGACATCTATGCCCTTGGTCGGCTCGTCCATCAAGAGTATACGCGGCTGAGAAAGAAGCCATTTTCCAACAACTACTTTCTGCTGGTTTCCTCCCGAGAGATTCACCAACATGGTTTCCAAGGATGGCGCTTTTATTTCCAATCGCTCAAACATTTGCTCAGACAATTCATTCTCAAGCTTTTTGTTAATAAACCAATGGGAAGTAATCTTTTTTAGGCATGCCAATGTCATGTTTTCGCGTATACATCTGTTCCAAATATAACCTGTATGCTTTCTCTCCTCGGTAACATATCCAATGCCATGTCTGATTGCATCTGAGGGATTGTTGATAGTTACTTTCTGTCCATCCAGATATATTTCTTTTTTGACTCCCCGAGTTATATAGCCAAATATTGCGCTTAGTATCTCACTGCGTCCAGAACCAACGAGACCGCCTATACCCAATATCTCACCTTTTTTTAGTGTGAAGCTAATGTTCTCTACTATATTCTGTCCTTTGATGGAAGGATGAGGAACAGTAAGATTCTCTACATGCAACGTTTCTTCACCTATTTGTGCCTGCTGTTTAGGATACATGTTATGTATCTTGCGGCCAATCATTGCTTCTATCAGCACGTCATGCGTAACGTTTTTGATCAAATCTGTATGGATAACTGCGCCATCACGCATTACCACCACCCTGTCGGCTATGCGGAAAACTTCATCAAGCTTATGGGAGATAAAGAGTACAGACACCCCTTCCTTACGCAGTTGGTCTATTGTTGACATTAATATGTCGACCTCTTTATCAGTAAGTGCGCTGGTTGGCTCATCCAGCACAATAATTCTGGGGGACTTACTCAACGCCCTGGCAATTGAAATCATCTGCATCTGTCCGCTGTTGAGGCCACGCACACATTGTCTGGGATTAAGATTCAGCCCTACTTTCTTAAGCATCTCTTCGGTGTCTCTATAAAGCTTTTTGTAGTCAACAAAAATTCCTTTCATAGGCAGGTTGCCTACATAGATGTTTTCTGCAATGGATGCATCCAACATCACGTTGATCTCCTGATACACCATCTCAATACCGCAAGATTCAGCAGCAGAAACGGAAAAGGAGTCGATGGCTTTGCCGTCTATCCATATCTCCCCATCATACTCTTTCGAGGTATAGCTGCCACTCAAAATTTTCATCAGAGTAGATTTCCCGGCTCCATTTTCGCCGCAAATTGCCAGCACTTCACCACGTTTCAAGGATATGGATACATCTCGCAGGGCAACGACGCCGGGGAAACGCTTGGTAACATTTTTTACTTCGAGAATGTATTCGCTACTCATATTTTATCCCTATATGATGTATTTATAGGAAAATACATCATATGCTCCTTTCTATACATTATAAATATTATCTACGTTAATAGAACTCGCAAGTCACCATCTTTTATGTATCTTACCAATTGCTTGCATATGCAATCCGGCTTTGTGCAGGCTTCAATGTTTAATCTTCAAAGAGCGTCAGATTGCTTTGTTTGTTCTACGTTTTTTACCTCTCACCGCTGAGGACCTTTCGACGATATTTATCAATATAGAGGGCAACTACAAGTATGAAGCCGTAGATAAAACTCTGCCATAGAGTGGAGACATTCATAAGTATTAGAGCGTTGGTTATAGTCGCCAGGAGTATAGCGCCGAGAGCGGAACCTATGACAGTGCCCTGCCCGCCGAACATGCTTGTGCCACCAATAATTACACCTGCCATGATCGAAAGCTCAGTGCCGCTGCCGGCTGCCGGCTGTGCACAGGCAAAACGGGAAGCCATAAGTACTCCTGCAAGAGCTGAGAAAATGGAGGTGGTTACAAATGTGGTCATTTTGAGACTATTCACCTTGATGCCGGCAAGATAAGCAGTCTCACTATTGCCGCCTATTGCAAGGATTTCTCGGCCATACCTTGTCTTTGTAAGAATTATATGTCCTATTATACCGAATATGATTGCGTATAAAATGGGCATTGGCACCATGCCAAAAAGTCTGTACTGACTCAGAAATTTAAAAGAATTTTCAAAATTTGAAATCGCCACATTTTTTGTTATAATGGCAATTATGCCATTAACCATATATTGTGTACCCAGTGTGGCGATAAAGGCCGGCAGGTTACTATAAATTGTAATCAAACCATTTATGAAGCCAACGACAGCTCCGGCCAATAGTGCGAGGATAATGGATAACGGCAATGGAATCCCAGCTTTTAGTGCCATGCCGCAAATTATGCCACCCAGGCTTGTAACGGCACCTACTGAAAGATCCAGCCCCTGCGAGGCAAGCATAAATGTCAGAGGCAAAGCCACGATAAATGTAAAGCTGGCAGTACGCAGTATATCAAGAATGTTTTTACCGACAAAGAATCCAGGGTTTACAAACGCTACGACTGTAAGCAACAGAGCCAATGGCAAAAAGGCTCCTAATTCGTTCTTACTGAATAGAGTGTTGAAAAAGCTTTGGAGTTTTGAGTTTTCTTTGTTCATTTTTTTCATCCTTTCTTACCTTCTTGAGCTAAAGGCAATATTGCATTATTATGATGGCCAGCAAAAAAGCGCTATCTACATCCGTTACTCCTGACAGTTAAATAGGCTAAGTTTATCCTTCATCTTCCGGATTGACTTTGGATTTACTTTTATCTTGCTGACGTGGGAAACAGTCGTTTTCTCTTTGTTTACATTCAGGAATATCTTCCTCCAATAATTTGGTGAATATTTGCTGATAGTAAGAACTCCCTTAAGGAGCTATTAACACTTATGCATACTCTCTCGTTTTGCAGATACTATTTGCAGACAGTCTTTTATATAACATTTTCTGTTTTCTATTCCATTTCAGGTTGCTATTATTTACTTACATCTTCTGAAGTTCGGTTCTTCCTTCCGTGTCTGCAACCAAGTTGGTACTATACCTCTGCTGACTTCTATGACAACCCTGATGTTCAATTTAACCTTCCCTCTACCGGTAATTACGGGACTTTCACCCGTTAGATTGCACCCCTGCCGGGCTTATTTAAATACGGTCTAGTTGCAACAAAGCAGCTAGACCGTACAGCAACCAAAAAGTGAAAAGGTGTCATCTGACACATGCATGTGCATTGTTATGAAAGCTCCAAGGCAGGCAATCTGACATTACTGCAGTAGCCTATCATAGAAATATCATAATCAGAACACAAGTCACAATAGACACGCTGCTCAAAAGACTGTGGCCATCTGACATACATCACTTCATAATATACTTATTGATGTCATAAGCCTTAAATATCAATTTCCAATTTCTCAGCCCATTTATCTATATCCTCGGGCATGATTATTTCCGCGCCAGAGTCGTTGCTGGCAGGGACATCTTTACCATTTCTCAGGTCATTTGCCAGCTTTACTGCCTCATAGCCCATTTCATACCACATCTGAGCCACAGTAGCATTCATATAACCATCTTTCATAGCTTTGAAGTTTTCAGCGGATGCGTCTATACCGACGACGCAGAATTTACCCTGAAGGCCTTCTGACTCCACGTAAGAGGCAGCGCCCAAGCCAGCGTAGCAGTCAAAAGAAACGAACGAATTGACCTGAGGATTGGCCAAACAGATTGCTGAGAGCTTATCCTGAGATGTCTGCGCAGAAGAGTTACACTCTTCACGTCTTACTATTTCCGCATCCGGGCGGAGCTCATGAAGTCTTTCTTCAAAGGCATCCACCTGACTTGTTTGACCAGTATGTGCCAAGATTGTTTGCATGGTTACGACGTGGATTTCTTTATCACCCATGCACTGAACAAGCGCTTCTGCTATTTTGCGCCCCAGGTTAATGTTATCAGTGCCTACCAGAACAGGAATGTGGGGGTCAGGCAAACCAGAGGCGCCGACCATGGTTATACCCTGTTCCACAGCCTTCTGCAAAATGTCGCTCATAGCTTCGTTGTCGGTGACGCAAGGAATCATCACGTCAGCTCCATTGCTGATGGCTGTTTCGTGAAGATTGAACAGCTGGGTCATATCATTGTCGACAGTAGGGCAAAGATAGTGGCCTTCCCACCCCAACTCTTCGCAGGCATCATAAAAGCCCTTTTGATACTGGCCCCAAGCAGGACCGCCACTCATAACGCCAAATGAATAGCAAACTACAGTATCTTTTTCGTCCTCTTTGGATACATTACTGGATGTATCATTTGATGTGCCTTTAGATGTATCTTCAGTTATATTATTTGATACATTGGATGTATCAGTAGACTTGTCTTGACTGGTACATGCAGCAAGACCGATACAGAAAATCAATAAAGCAGAAATAATTGCAAATTTCTTTTTCATTTTTTTCCTCCTTACTTAATAATACATTATCTCTGCGCGCGCATATGTATTAACACAATTGTTAATCTGCCCAAATTATATTATCTTTTTATATTTAAGTCAATATATAAATAGATTTTTCTAGTTTTTTTGTGTAGTATGTATAATTTTTCGGAATGATATATATAAATAAATTAAAGCGATTAATTTTTAAGTTAATCTGTATATCCTTTTTTCAGAACTAAATTTATTGTTTTATAAATCCTTATGATTACCTTGCGTAAACGGTGACGTGCAACTCACCTGTCAACAAGACTTTCAGAAATTGCATGCATGTTCGAATTCTGTCTCACGCTACATAAAAGAAAGTCCATCGTTTTGGATGGGCTACTTTTTAACTATATGGAACAGGATTCGTGCTCTCACAAAAAGGGGCTTAGGGAGAATGCGAAGTATTCTTTTGACGGCATTACAGAGCAGTATGTAATCCTGTGAAGTAATGACTTTTGGAGGTATCGCGCAGCGGAACCGTCTAGCGATTGTGAGTTAACATCGATCCTGTCTTCTCAACCCTGTCACTTTCCATTGCAGTTGACATGTCCCCACAGACAAAAAAAGGGTTTCCAGACATTAATACTTCTAGTAGAGCAGCCAAGAGAGCTTCTCAATGTCTGGAAATCCTTTATTTATAACCCGTTTCACTCCTTCTATTTATCAACCCTTGACATCAATACTACGACTCGACATGGTTAGAGTTGAAGGAATTTATGTCTGTGAGTCATTTTTGTAACATCTGTCTGAGATAATTAAGCAGGATAAAATTGATAAGAGACTTAGGTTTTAAATGCGATAAAAAAATAATAGGGCAACATAAATTTTCTGTTGCCCTCTAAGCCTGTATCAGTGATGAGCCAAATCTTTTCAGTAATTAACTCTATTCTCCTGGTACATTTGGTCAAACTCTAATAAAATTCACATATTTAAAAACTATCTTTATCATCCGCACTTTGAATATCCGCAGTTTCTGCAGACTACGCAACCTCCCTCATGCTCAACCACACTACCGCATTCAGGACAGGTTTTTAAGCTTGTACCTTGTACAAATGTTTTTGCAGTTGGTTTCGGCGTACTTAAATTGGCAACTTCATTTGTTATTTCTGCATTTTTTTCGTCGTGTCCGTTTCTGTGATTCATGACTTTCTGAATCAAGCGCCCTATTGCATCTGGACAGGACAATACCTTAAGACCTTTCTGGCGGATAGTGGAAGGGCAACGAATTCCTTTAAGCTGTTCAACAATGGCTGCTTCATCAACTCCCGATCTCAAGGCTATGGACACTAAGCGGCTGGTAGCCTCGGACTGAGAGGGACATCCCCCGGCTCGTCCGGTATTTGTGAACACTTCGCATATACCGTTTTCATCATAATTAACTGTAACATATAGATTCCCGCAGCCAATCTTAAACTTTTCGGTGAATCCGGTAGTTACCTCAGGTCTTGGCCTTGGTCTGATATTTTTGTATATTGGCTTATTGGCAGTGCTGCATCCATCACATCCGATATTGTCTTCAGGAAATTCTTCCTTTTTCTCTTCTTTGCCCTTGACACTGCCTATATTCAATACTTGCATTTCTCGACTGCCGTCTCTGTAAATGGTTACACCTTTGCACCCTGTACGATAAGCCAGCCAGAATACCTCTGCAACATCCTCTAATGTTGCTTCATTTCTGAGGTTCACCGTTTTGGACACGGCATTGTCCGTATGGTTCTGGAAGGCAGCCTGCATTTTAACATGCCATTCAGGAGTTATATCATGAGAAGTTACAAATATATCCTTAATATCCTGAGGCACCCCTTCGATATCGTGAAGAGATCCTTTCTTAGCAATAGTTTTCATAAGCTCTTCCGAGTAAAAGCCTTCTTCTATCGCTGTTTTCTTAAAGTGTGGATTTACCTCAACAAGTTCTGTTCCGTCCATTACATTCTTGATAAATGAGACGGCAAAGAGGGGTTCTATCCCGCTGCTTACACCTGCAATTATGCTCAATGTTCCGGTAGGCGCTATTGTTGTTGTAGTCGCATTTCTAAGTTTTCTTCCTGTATCTTTATAAATACTCTTGTCATAATAGGGGAAAACACCTTTTACAGACGCTATGCGCTCGCTTTCCTGCTTGGATTCATAATCTATGAATCCCATTATTTCTTCTGCAAGATTTACTGCCTCCGGCGAATTATATGGGATTCCGAGTATGAGAAGAAGATCAGCCCATCCCATAACTCCCAGGCCTATTTTGCGGGTTCCTCTGGTCATTTTGTCAATCTCGGGCAAAGGATAATTGTTAACATCAATAACATTGTCCAGAAAATGAACAGCTTTATGAACAGTATCACGAAGCTTGTCATAATCAACCTCAGGACCTGATTCGCCCTCTTTAACCATAGCGCTCAAATTAATGGAGCCGAGATTGCATGCCTCATAAGGAAGCAGAGGCTGTTCGCCGCAAGGGTTCGTACTCTCTATATCACCCAGCTCCGGCGTTATATTGTCACGGTTTATGCGGTCAATAAAGATTATTCCCGGTTCTCCATTTTTCCATGCCATTTTGACCATCAAATCAAAGACTTCTCTTGCATTTAATTGTCCCCTGACCTCATTATTTCTCGGGTCAATCAAATTATAGTCTTCGCCTTTCTCGACTGCTTCCATAAAGGATTCGGTCAAAGCAACACTAATATTGAAATTAGTAATATCCGCATTATCCTGCTTGCATGTTATAAACTCCATAATATCAGGATGATCGACCCGCAATATACCCATATTTGCACCCCTGCGGGTACCGCCTTGTTTTACAGCCTCAGTAGCGGCATTAAAGACTTTCATAAAGCTGACAGGGCCGCTGGCAACTCCGCCTGTGGAATTTACGCTTGAACCTTTCGGACGTAATCTGTTAAATGAAAAGCCTGTGCCTCCCCCGCTTTTATGAATCAACGCCGCATTTTTGACACTGTCAAAGATACCTTCCATGCTATCCTCAATCGGAAGTACAAAACAAGCAGATAGTTGGCCTAAAGGTCTTCCGGCATTCATAAGTGTCGGGGAGTTAGGCAGAAACTCCAAATTAGCCATCATATCAAAAAACTCCTGCTCGGTTCTGCAAAGCTGCTCCTCAGACACATAATCCTTATCTGCAGAAGCAATCACCTTTGCTACTCTTCTGAACATTTCTTCAGGAGTCTCAATTACTTTTCCGTCCTTATCCTTTATCAGATAGCGTTTTTCCAGGACTTTTACGGCATTTTCGGTCAATTGCATGGTTTTCCCCTCCGTTTATTTTTATACTTTTTTCTGCAAGTAACAATAAGAATAGTATATATTGTATGTAATTTATGAAATAGTAACTAGATATTGTGTATTTATTATATCTACCTTAATTCTTATTTTCAATACTAAACCGATAAAAATTTAAGAAAAATAATCTAATTTCTGATATGATAGTGCATAAACCGACAACAAAGTATAACAAATAGCTTGATAATTCTACACGCCAACTTCATATAATTCATGTGTGGGCTGTATTAACATAAGGCATGGTTTTAAATCGGCTGCAATAAAAAATGGAAACCCTGAAAGCTTAAGCAATCAGGGTTTCCCTGGTGCTCGAGGCCGGACTCGAACCGGCACGGATGGTTAGTCCGACGGATTTTAAGTCCGTTGTGTCTGCCTATTCCACCACTCGAGCAGAAAAACAGCATTATTATTCTACAACAGTAGATTAAGGGTGTCAAGATAACATTTCTTTTCGGCCGGTTGCCAATTTTTGTACTTTATTAAATAATTTAACCTTGCTTAACTATATATTTATCAACACGCAATGCCGCTTCCTTCGTCAATTCAGCCTCTGCAATTAACGCGGTTTCATCATATTCTACTGATAAAACTTTTCCGTTTTCATAAAGCCACGGCAAAACCCAACCATCTGCAAATGGTATTGATAATTTATACTTTGAACGCGCCTCGCAAAGCTGTTCGTTAAGGTATTTTTTAAGATTGTCAAGTCCAAACCCTGTTTTTGCTGATATTTCAATAACAGGCCGATTAACATTGATTCTGACTGATTCCGGATCACCATGTTTATCAATTTTATTCAACGCAATAACTGAAGGCTTCTGTCCCGCTCCAAGCTCATCAAGTATATTATCCACAATACGAATATGGTCTTCAAAATAAGGATCGGATGAATCGACTACAATCACAAGAAAATCTGCATATAACACCTCTTCCAATGTGGATTTGAATGCGTCCATAAGCTGGTGAGGCAATTTTCTGATAAATCCAACCGTATCGGTTACCAGAATAGTATTGTTATCATCAAGTAAAAGCTGACGAGTTGTTGTATCCAGGGTCGCAAACAACTGGTTCTCCGCATAAACATCTGAACCGCATAAAGCATTCAGTAAAGTAGATTTTCCGGAGTTGGTGTATCCCACAAGAGATACGACGGACATACGGTTTCTTTTTCTTTCGACCCTTAATATTCCCCTTTGCTTTTTGATCTCTTTAAGCTGCGCTTTTAAGAAGGATATTTTCCTGCGAATATGCCTTTTATCTGTTTCCAGCTTAGTCTCACCGGGACCGCGGGTACCAATTCCTCCGCCCAGACGGGACAGCACCAAACCTAACCCCTGGAGTCTCGGCAGGTTATATTCCAATTGAGCCAGTTCAACCTGGATCTTGCCCTCTCTGCTTCTGGCTCTTTGAGCAAATATATCAAGAATAAGGCCTGTTCTGTCAATAACCTTTATGCCCAGCGCTTCTTCAAGGTTTCTTTGCTGAGAAGGAGAAATTTCTTCATCAAATATCACCATATCGGCTTCGGTGGTTTGGACTAACACCTCAAGCTCTTCAACCTTACCCTTACCGATAAAAAATGCCGAATCCCGTCCCTCCCGATTCTGAATAATTGTAGCCACAACAATAGCTCCTGCTGTTTGAGCAAGCTCCTTTAGCTCGATCATGGAAATCTCCGCTTCACTGACTCCCTGAATATTTTTTGTTTCCTGAGTTTTTATTCCTACCAGGATGGCCCGCTCATCCGTATTCTGCAGGTTTTCGGTATGCTCTTTCAAGAATTGGTCAGCCTCGCTGATATATTCTAACAAGGCTTCGAAGTCATTTTTATCGGCTGAATAAGGGCCAAAAAACTCGACATCCCCCACTTCTGCCTGAGACGGAACAGCTACATAAATTTGTTCCGGCATTTGCTCTTTTAAACCGACTGCAGCAATCATGTCCAGCCTTAAAAGTTTTAAAGAACTGATATCTGCTGCCGACAGCATACCGCTTGCGCCTGGATGAGTATGAATACACCTCACCCCGGTCAGACGGGTTTTGCTTCTTCGGCCTTCGATTTCAGTTAAATCAACAGTCCTGAAGTCACCGACACTGACATCTATAATCCGTCCTTTTCTGTCAATGTATACTGCTATTTCTTTGTTGATTGCTCCCGATATGTTGGATATTGTATTGATTAATTCTTCTGTCCAGAGTTTACCTTGAGGAACCTCCAGATTATAAATACCTTCAAGGGCTTCAATAATACTGTTTTTTATGCCCTCCGTACTGCCATTGATATTCATTCTACCCTTCCATATTCTTGTTCAGGATTGATTAGATTTAGTTTATTTTCATTATATATTGTTTTAATCAACTTGTCTTTACATATGACGGTTTTTAATATGCTAAATTCAAGATGTTAATTATATCCTCTTTACGTACCTCTTCTGAATAATGGACGAGATATTCATCCTTCAAACAACACTCGGAAATCTTATCAAAGTCTGTTCTTTTTACTCCGATTTCAGAAAGACAAACCGGTATATCTAATTTTACATGGAACTCACGAATTATATTTTGGATAGCTTTTCGGAATTTTCTTCCCCTTTCATGCCGCGGAGTCTCTGAATAGACATCGGGGCCTTTTAGGGGAAGCAATAATTCACCATAATATTCATCATTTTTTATCATATTGTGTTCCAGGCAATGCGGAAGTATTACCGAAACAGCCTCCGTATGGGGTATTCCGCAACATTCGGTAAGACCTTTCGCAATAGCGTGAGAAATTCCTCCTTTGGAATTTAAAAAACCCATCCCCGATAAAATAGCTCCATTGGACAAGCAATTTCTTGCTTTCTTATCCCTGCATTTCTTAATGACCACAGGCAGGTTCTCAGCAGTAAGCTTTATGGCTGAAAAAGCATAGGAATCACTCACAGGATTTTTCTTTGCTGAGGTATATGCTTCGATACCGTGACATATTGTATCGATAGCGGACAGGACTGTGTCTCTTACAGGTAAATTGAGTGCCAGCTTCGGATCTGAAACCACTAAATCGGCTTCCCCGGTGATTTCTGCTCCGGAACCGGCGGTGGGTACTACAATGAATGTAATTCCATTATTGTCGCCTCTTTCCTGTTGCAACTTAATACGTATACTATTTCCCAATTCAAAAGCAGAGCTGTCTCCCAAAGCTATTAATGAGTCACACTCATTATTCTTAAACTCAGATACTCCCTGCATCAAAAATTCTTCATCAATTGGCCTGCAATATGGAAAAATAATACATTTAATCAATTCCGGGCCTTCAATGGCTTTCACCAGCATTTTCTGTGTACCCTTATCCATATATTCCTTTTGACAAATAATAAAAGGACGGGATTTCCCCCTTTCATGGAGCTCCATCGGAATTTTTTCCAAAGCCTGAAAACCGGAAAGAATCTTCGTCCTGTTCGAAAATTCATAGTATTGAGGAATCATAAGGCCCACAACCTTTTTTCTTTAGTATAATAACCTTTATCATTTGTATAAAAAAAATATACCATAAAACCGGTATATTTAGAGGAAATCAGGAAATAACACGGTAAATTTCCTATTGATTTTCAAATGACGAAGAGGAACTCAAGGTTCCTCTCCGGATGACATCAATTTTATCTGCGCAAATTATTTCATGACAGTGAGATTGTCTATTAAATAACCGCTTTTTTCTCTGTTCTGAACAAATAAGCTGTTAAAGGCAATATAACACATATCTCTTCTTGTTAAACGGTCACTGTTCTTTATTTCATAACCGCTGGTATCTGTAATATAGAATCCCAGCTCATATGCTTTTTGCGGAGCTTCCACAAAAACAAAGTCTTTATTTGCTTCACTGTATCCAAGAGCCCTTAACACCAATGCTGTAAATTGGGCTTCCGACATAGGATCATACGAACCATACAAATTATTACCTTTACCATATACTAATTTGTTATAAACAAGATAATTCATCGTAGGCTTAGCCCACTCCGGTACATCTGTAAAACCACATTCATAATCCGGATTTGCTTTTGCAAATGCCTCGATTTCATCCTCCAATCCCAAGAGACGGGCATAAATAAGAGCACCCTGCAGCCTTAATAATTCAGAGTCCAGTTCCAGGCCTTTGTCTGTGCCATATAGGACATTGACTTTTTGCAATGCTTTTCCGTAGAAATCCGGATCATTTGGGTCAAGTTCATATTTTTTAATGAACTCTTCCTTTAGAGGATTTTTTACGTATGCATCTTCGGATACTTTAAATTCAATAAAAAGAGTTTCGGGTTTGTTTTTATTTTCAATGATTCTCGAAGCTAAATCCCAAATATATTCGGTACCAATAACCTTATCTGCATTATGAGAGATAATGTGATTATCAGTTATAATGCTTAATTCAGCTTTGAAGCCTAGTGAATGGTATATATCCGCGTATTCTTCCATTTCTTCAACGGATATTCCGGTAATTTCGCTAATTTCATCATTACTATCAAATTTAACTTCTAATCTATAGGTGTTGTTTCTCAATGGTACAATTTTCAAGAATTCATTTACTTCACTGAAGCCACTTTGGCCTTTAAATGAATAATCGTACGTTGTTCCCTTAAAAACATAGCCATTGTCCTCAAAAGTTAACGGAGTAATAGTCAAATTATTTTCAGAACCATCTTCTCCCATCGATTCTGCTGTCTTAAACAATTGTTCAATTCCATCCTGTAATTCGTATACTTCCTCACCTAATAAGTCCATGAGTGCTTCATTATAAGCTATTTGAAATTTTAATCTATTTACAATGTTATCCTCCATATTTATTGCTATTTTATACTGCATGCATCCTGTTAAAGTAAATAATAATATTAATGCGCAACAAAAAGCTAGTGTTCTTTTAATCATAAAGTTTTGGCCTCCTATTTTTTTAGTTATGTTAATTTATAAATATTACTATTTTTAAAATATTATAATAATTTATTTATAAATAATATACAAAATAAATAATAAATGGATTATTTTGTATATATTAACATTGAACAGTGCTTCGTAACCCCTTTATTTATGATAAACTTCATTATTAAGGATCTTAAACGCGCGGTAGATTTGCTCTAAAAGGATTATTCTTGCCAACTGGTGCGGAAATGTCAGTTTCGACATGCAAAAATTAAAGTCTGCATCTCTTATTATTGATTTATCGAGGCCGGTAGAGCCTCCTATAATAAAGGTTAAATCACTTTTTCCATCAAGCATGTAATTGTGTATCTGCTCTGAAAACCCGACCGAATCCAGTTCTTTTCCATCAAGAGCTAAAGCTATTCTGACACTGTTTTTGCCAATTGCTTTATTAATTCTTTCAGCTTCCTTCTGCCTTATCTTTTCCTCCTGTGCGGCACTTGCTGTTTCAGGAGCTTTTTCGTCATCTACCTCGATGACTTTTATACTGCAAAAACGAGTAAGACGCTTTAAGTATTCCTTTTGAGCGTCTTTTAAATAGGTTTCCTTCATTTTTCCCACACATACAATCGTAATAGTCATTGCATGCCTCTGTAAAACCATATATTCATATATACAAAATATTGCTTGCCCTGTCCCTTGAGGCAACCTCAAGATATATATCCTTTTCAGGATTTATCTTAATATCCAGCAAGGCATTGCATACTGTCCGGTATGCAAGCTCCGGAAAATTGTTTTCTTTGCTCAAATGTCCCAATAAAAACTTTTTGGTACCGCATTTAGCCAGGTGTGCAACAACTTTTCCCGCCATATCATTGCAAAGATGCCCTTTGTCTCCCAGGATCCTTTGCTTTAAAGGCCATGGATATCTGCCTGTTTTCAACATTTCCACATCATGATTTGACTCCAGCAGAACCATTTCACTTTTCTCCAGGTTTGATAAAAGTTCTTCATCCATATGACCTATATCAGTGGCTATGGTTAATTTTTTATCTTTGATAAAAATATTATACCCAACTGGGCAAACTGCATCGTGAGGTATCGGGAAAGATTTTATCGCAATATCTCCTACGGAGGTTAATTCTCCCGGTTCAATATGGCGGATAAATTCAGACTTAATCTTGCCCAGTTCAGAGCGCATAGCCACCCAGGTTTCAGAGTTTGCATATATGGGAATATTATGACGTCTGGATAAAATTCCCGCTCCACTGATATGGTCACTGTGCTCATGGGTTATAAATATAGCTTCTATTTTATCAATAGATTCGCCAATACCAGCTAAAGCCGCTTCGATACGTCTTCCGCTCACACCTGCGTCAATAAGAATCGCAGTGTCATTATAAGAAATAAATATACAATTACCGCTTGAACCGCTGAATAGACTGCATACTTTAATCATTTTTATCTCCGGTTAGCACTTGCTGTCACTGATTCTTTTAATATCTGCGCCAAGTCTGTTGAACTTTTCAACAAAATTTTCATAGCCTCGATCAAGGTAATGGACATTTGTAAGCTCGGTTTCGCCTTCCGCAACAAGCGCAGCAATTACGCATGCGGCACCGGCTCTTAAATCAAGCGCTTTAATCGGTGCGCCTGAGAGTTTTGACCTTCCTTCAATAACCGCCATCCTGCCTTCTACACGGATATTGGCGCCCATTCTTTTTAACTCTTCTATATATTGGAACCGATTTTCAAAAATACCCTCGGTAATTGTGCTGATACCCTCTGCCTGCAAAAGCAAAACAGCGGCAGGCGGCTGCAAGTCAGTAGGGAAGCCGGGATATGGAAGCGTCTTAATATTGACCTTTGAAAGCTTGTCTTTGGCATATATTCGTATACTGTCATCAAACTCTTCAACTTTGACATTCATCTCAATAAGCTTTGCCGTCAGGGATTCCATGTGTTTGGGAATAATATTCTTAACAAGGACATCCCCTCTTGTGGCAGCAGCGGCAATCATGAATGTTCCTGCTTCTATCTGGTCAGGTATTATGCTGTGAACAACATTTCCTTTAAGGGATTTGACTCCGCGTATACGGATTACATCGGTACCGGCACCTTTTATATCAGCGCCCATGGCGTTTAAAAAGTTGGCAATATCAACTATATGCGGCTCTTTTGCCGCATTTTCTATCGTGGTAAGGCCCTCCGCCTTAACAGCAGCTAACATAATATTAATTGTGGCTCCCACACTGACTACATCGAGATAAATGGAAGCACCAACCAGTTTATTGGCAGAAAGCTTAATATGTCCATGTTCAATTTCAACCTTTGCTCCGAGAGCTTCGAATCCCTTGATGTGTTGATCGATAGGACGAACTCCAAGATTGCATCCACCCGGAAAAGTAACAATCGCTCTTTTAAAACGACCCAGCAATGCGCCCATAAGGTAATATGAACCTCTCAATTTATGCATGTCGGGAGTTGTTGCCATATAGGAGTTAACTTTCCTGGTATCTATTCTAATGGTGTTCTTGTCAATGTTCTCAAACCTGGCTCCAAGTGACTCCATTATTTTTCTGAGAATGGCAATATCTAATATATCCGGTACGTTTTCAATAGTACATACATCACTAAGTAACAAAGCAGCCGGTAAGATTCCCAAGGCGGCATTTTTGGCACCGCTTATTGTAACCTCACCTTTTAATCGTTTTTGGCCGCGGATAATAAGTTTATCCACTCGTACACCAACCTTCCGGTCTTTTCATTTGATTGCTCAAGTTATAATTATAACATATGCCTATAACAAAACAAATACATTCTTCAAACTATGTGTTCATTGTAATTTTACAATACTATCTTCGCTAGTCAAGCTTTTCCCCGGTAAAACCATTATAGAACATTGTAGTTCCGTCATCCAACTTAATACGCCAAACTGGAACTCCATAAAGGTCTCCTTCGGAAATCCTCCTGTAACCAATATCTATATTCTCTATAACAATATTTGAGGGAAGCCCTCCCATAACCAGAACCTGATATATCGAAATAACTTCTCTTTTACCGTTATCTTTCTTGATTATCTTATTAGGTGCAGACATGACCAAAAAACCGTCTTTATCAAGCTGTGCTGTAATCTTTTGATCATAAACGCAAAAGTTTTTATATTTTATATTAAATACAATTTCTTTCATATGTTCTGACTCAAATGACTTTTCAGTTAATAATTCTGATTTATCAAAACCTATATTTTTAAGATATTTTATTAGTCCATTCTCAAAAGTGTTTTTATCTCTGAACCATATTTCCCCTTCCGGGATTTTATCTTTTATATACAGCTCATCTTCGGAAAGATTTATAACCTCCCCACCCACAACTATATTGATAAAGTTTTCGTTTTCGGACAAAGAAATTTCTTTACCAAAAACAATTCTGCACATATTTTCTATATCATAATCTCTGGTAGAGTAAAAGACCTTTCCTATATATTTTGAAATATGGGGAATATTTGCTTTAATCTCTATATTTCTCGAAGCAAGATATTCTTTGCTGTATTTTATATAATCGTCTGTAAATGACATATTCGAACTTATAAATACTATCATGCCAAGCATAAATACATTCAAAACCAGAAAGGTAATTATCAGTATATTCTTAGCCTTTGACCAATCCACAACTTATCCCTCCTTCCTTAATAGCGGGATAATATAATTCTTCGAATCAGTGCTGATTATCCAGTTTGGCAATAATATAACCGATTCCGGACTATGTCGTTCAAATATATAACCCGGCTCAATTCGCTTAAAAATATTATCCTTGTTTTCAAGAATTTCGGGATACGAAGACGCAATTTGATTGTTCAACAAATCTGGGAAATCTATATTATAATAGACCGGTTTATCAATTTTGGAAAAGTGTCTGATTATCCATTGACATTCCAGAATTCTTTCAGAATTCGCTTTAATTATAATGGGAGAAGAAATCATGGAATCCTTTTCACTGACAAAATGAACAGGTACGCCTTCCAATTTGTAGTCAAATTCCATAAGGTAATAATTATTTTCTTTTTTTATACTCTTTAAAGATATTCTTGCCTCTCCCACAAGATGTCTTCGTTGTTCAATAAAAGTAACTGCTTGTTTGAAGGCAGCTGATGCATTATCCTGACCAGGCGAAATGGAAGGTAAGTATTTATATTCTAAAACACCGTCATTATAAAGCCTGTAAAGGTTCTCGGTATCAGTAAAGAGAATATATCCGGATGAGTCGATGTAGTTTGCGCTCAGGCTTTCTTTTTCGTCTAAAAGAATATTATCCTGTATACTATAATTTTCTAAATTCGTACGGTTCAAAACAATCTCTCTGGGAATAACCATATTTATTCTGGAAAAGGCGCTTCCTTTTCCAGAATTTAATGCCACAAAGATATCATTATTAGAAACAAAATTGGAAACCGAAGTCAGTAACCTGAGACTCGGTCTGTTACTGAAACTGACTTCATCCATAAGACTTGAATAGTAGCTCTTTGGAAGAGCATCTCTCTTTATATTCACCTGGTACTGGTAAATTTGATTTCCATCATATACAAATAAGGTATTAACAGCCTGATTGACATCTAACTGAGGTGCGATAACAATCGATTTTATTCCCTCAAAGCTTTTGGTATCGCTTGGCTTTTCTTCTATCAGCCAATTAACTACATTGCTGGGCCATGTGGCATCAAAATCTATTCTTATATACCGGGCGCCCGTTATTGTATCCCATTGCTCCTTAGGTAATATTTTGTCCGGTTTTTGTCTGAAAATTATCGAAAGATAATTGTCCCTGATATCGTCCCATATTTTGTGGAATTGGTGATCCCTCTCATCCAGCCTCCAATAGCTCGAACTAATTGAAACCATAATGGTTTCGGGAATAAAATATGTTTTTCTTAGCGAATCTACATCCAGGTTGGTACTTCTTCCGTTTCCGGCAAATATTTCACTTATAAAATGAAAAGGAAGCCTCTGGGTTTGCATGTTCCAGTGGATTCCTAACTGAATAATGCATGTTATTACCAGTAATATAAGGATTCTGGTCTTAATCCTTTCCCTTTTGTCTTTACTCATTTAAGCTACTCCTGACCTAAGGAAGGAACAGAGTCGGCTGGATTAATTAAACAAATTTTTCAATTCAAATTGCAATTTTTCTATAAAATTCCAACGTCGGAATGAAATTTCTAAGTTTGTTACCTGAAGGTTTTCATCCAAGACAAGGTTATCAACGTCATTTTTCCTGAAAACTATTATTCTTACTTCATTTACTTTATTTAACCCAATATACTCAAGGTCGACTGCCGTTTTTAAATAACAGACCCCTTCGGTCATATTGGTCTTTCTCTCGACATCATTCAGGGGAACGTATGTACCGTCAATCTTTATATACATCAGCATGATATAAGGATTGTTCACATCGAAATCATTTATCTGCCCATAAAACAGATGCCGCATTTCATGCGGGTAATCACGCCCGTAATCAATAGGAACGATCTCTAAATCAGACTCTGTATCTTCACCAAAGAATACTTCGCTGTATTTTTTTTCTAAATCACTTACACTAACCTCTTTGTCGGTATCTGCAACTGCAAGGATAGTTTTATCTTCTGTAAAACCTATATTGGAAGTCTCCAAATTCGTCTCTGCCGCAAATACTGTCGTTGATGCAATCAACAGGACGAATATCATGACTAGCCAGAAGACTATCTTTTTTGCCATAATAATTCCTCCGGAAAACCATAGGCTTTACATTCTACCAAAAAACCAGACAGAATCTGCCCATAATCATATTCAATAGTATACATTAAATTGTATTACAATTCCATTACATGGGGTTTAAAACGAAATTACCTTCTTTAATCCATTTCAAAGCGCCTCCTGGCGCGGTTTTTTAACAGGCAGAAATATAGAAATATTCGTACCTTTTCCCGGTTTGCTCTTTGCAGTAATATTTCCCCCATGAAGCACTGCTATTTCCTTGGCAATAGCTAATCCTAAACCTGTTCCTCCCATTTGTCTTGAGCGGGCTTTATCTACTCTGTAAAATCTTTCGAATATTCTGTCGATATCCTGCGGCGGTATACCGATGCCATTATCTATGACGTTAATAATTACATTGTCTTTCTCGTAGTGAGCCTGTACCATTATTTTACCTTTTTCTGGAGTGTATTTTATAGCATTTCCTATTATATTAATCATTAATTGATCTATCCTGTGCCTGTCCCCCTGAATAATCGGTAAACTTTGTTTAATCATCATCTTAAGCTCCTGGTTTTTCAGTTTGGCCTCGCGTTTCATCCTTTCAACACAGGATCCGATAAGATCATTTAAAGAAATATCCTCTAAATTAAGTTTTATTCCTCCGTCATGCTGAGAAAGTGTAAGCAGATCCTTAACAAGACGGGTCATGCGGTCTGTTTCCTCGTTTATTACTCCCAAAAACTGCATAGCCGTTTCTCTGTCTTGTAACGCTCCGTCCAACAGAGTTTCGGTATAGCTTTTAACCGATGTCAGCGGGGTTCTTAACTCGTGGGATACATTCGCAACAAATTCTTTGCGCATCATATCCAGTTTGTGCTCCTCGGTTATATCCTGTATAACTGCTATAACACCATCCGTCTCATTATTTTCATCAGTAAAAACGGCCAACTGTAATTTTATAAATTTATCCTTATACTGAACCTTATGAAGAGGTTCATCTATTTTGTTTTCGTCGGTTATTTTCTCCATGCAAAGCTCAATCCCAAGGACTTTCATAAACTCGTCGAATGTTAATATTTCATTAGCCTTGCATCTAAGAAGTTTTTCTGCAGCCGGGTTGGTCAGAATTACCTCTCCGGCCTTATTATACGCAATAAGGCCATCGGTCATATAATTAAGAATAGTCTCCAGTTTTTTCTTTTCACTGGTAATTTCGGTGAGCATGCTTTTTAACCGTGAGGACATGAAATTAAATGTTTGGGTAAGCATTCCCAACTCATCATCCGATTTAATTTCCAACGCATATCCGAAGTCCCCGTCGGTTATTCTTTTTGCTTTATGCATAATGTCGTTTATCGGAAGAGTAATCGTTCTGGATAATAATGATCCGATTATTACCGCAGCAATAAGGGCAATAATCGTACTTACTAAAATTGCGTTGCTAAAGTCATTCAAAACATCCAGAGCTCTTTCTCTGCTGTATTTAAAGAATAAAACGTATTCGCCGTCTTTCAGCCTCTGGGTTTTTACATAGTCATAAAAGTCCCCTCTCTCTGACTTTGTATACTTTTGTCTGTCTCCCACGGCATCAGGGTCATTTTGGGAAAGAACATACAAAAGATTCTGGGACTTAAAAATATCATTTCTGAATTGTATTTTATCTGTTTGGTATAAAACATCGGATGTATATAAAACTTCTGCTGTTCTTTTATCAATAATAGTATAGCTTTTATCAGGGCCGTAAATGAAACCCGCTATTAAAGCGTTTTCCTTAAGTTCCTTAAGAAGTTTTTGAAAGTCGGTATTTTCCTGGGTAATGCCTAAAGCGTCATAATTGGTTTCTATATTTGTTTTAAAGTCTTCATAGAAAATATTCTCTACCCTGGCGTTCAAAAAGACCCAAACAACCGACATCAAAACTAAAGTAGTAAGCATCAGTATTAATACTAATCGCCACTGTATGCTGCGAAAAAACGCAGACTTAGAAATTATTTTTCTCATACTAACCTTTATACTGCCGAATTAAAATAATAACCAACACCGCGTTTCGTTAATATGTACACAGGCTTTGACGGATCTCTTTCCAATTTTTCTCTTAATCTTCTTACAGTAACATCAACAGTTCTTACATCACCAAAATATTCGTACCCCCAAACTTTCTCAAGAAGAGTCTCTCTTGAAAAAATTTGCCCCCTCTGCAAGGCCAGGAATTTGACCAATTCGAATTCTCTTAATGTAAGTTCTATTACTTCTCCGTCTCTTCTTACCTCATATCTGTTGATATCAATTTCTAAATCGGCAAAGCGAAGAATTTCATCTTTTTGTTGGGGTCCCATATCATCAATTGCCCTTCTCAGATTAGCCTTAACTCTTGCCATTAGCTCTCTGGGACTAAAAGGTTTTGTAATATAATCATCCGCACCTAATTCCAGCCCCAATACCTTATCAACCTCTTCTTCCCTGGCAGTCAGCATTAGAATCGGTGTCTGCATGGTCTGCCTTAGCTTTCTGCAGACAGTAAAACCATCCATTTCGGGAAGCATAACATCCAAAAGAATAAGGTCAGGCTTTTCACGTTCCGCAATTTCAAGAGCTGTTTTACCGTCATACGCTTCCAATGTATCGAATGATTCTTTATGCAGATTAAATTTAAGTATATCAACAATGTTTTTTTCATCATCGACTATCAAAATACGTTTTCTCATTCAATTACCCCCAACATTATCATTAAGAATTGATCTAAAGAAAACACTTTAAATTATATTATATCATAAAAAAAAGAATTCCTGAAATAATTCATATTGCTGATACGTGTTTAATCACAAGCCGAAAAACATTCAGCTTATTATTAGACGAAACAATAAAATGTTTGGTTCATTAAGTCAATAATTTATTATACTATTTCCATTATATTTTTGTAATGTTGATATTATCCGTCATTAGATTGAGAATTCTATTTGTTGTTTTAATAACAGTTGATTGACTTTGACCCCGAACAACAATTTTGATTGTTAGGATTGTCCGGGATTTTTTATCGTCATTTTCAGATTAAACCAAATAAACATTATATCTAATGTAATCAAATGCCGGCTGTGATATAATTGAATCTCGTTAATATAAAATCTTCTTCTTGATTAAGGATAAACACTTCTTCTGTTTATTATAACAGACTTTAAAATATATTAGATTATTATCCTTCTTGTTTTCAGCTTAAAATTTAAATTAATAAAACAAGACTCTAAGCTTTAGGCTTAGAGTCTTGATAAAATTCGGCGACGACCTATTTTCCCGGGCCGTTTCCAGCCAAGTATCGTCGGCACTAGAGAGCTTAACTTCTGTGTTCGGGATGGGAACAGGTGGTTCCTCTCTGTTATAGTCACCGAAAATTTTGCTATTCAATTTTGGGCTTGCACCCTCAAAACTGTATAATGTCTCTGCTTACAACTCATACGTTACTCTCTTTAAGAGAACTTACTCTCTAACCATCGGCTACTTCCGTTAACCTTTGGTCAAGCCCTCGACCTATTAGTATCGGTCAGCTCAATGTGTTGCCACACTTACACCTCCGACCTATCAACCATGTAGTCTACATGGGGTCTTACCCGTAAACGGTGGGATATCTCATCTTAGGGTGAGTTTCACGCTTAGATGCCTTCAGCGTTTATCTCGTCCGCACTTAGCTACCCAGCTGTGCCACTGGCGTGACAACTGGTGCACCAGAGGTGCGTCCATCCCGGTCCTCTCGTACTAGGGAAAGCACCCTTCAAATATCCTGCGCCCACGACAGATAGGGACCGAACTGTCTCACGACGTTCTGAACCCAGCTCGCGTACCACTTTAATCGGCGAACAGCCGAACCCTTGGAACCTGCTACAGCTCCAG
>Ga0134100_1000238_pt1 | contig 69105 bp, 62 predicted proteins | sample 11_taG_2_FD_94444 | JGI IMG/M metagenome (GOLD analysis project Ga0134100, IMG submission 94444) | Switchgrass degrading microbial communities from high solid loading bioreactors in New Hampshire, USA - 11_42_5_180_A3 metaG | ecosystem: Engineered > Bioreactor > Semi-continuous > Anaerobic >...
ACAATCATCACATCCCCCAGAAGGCCCTGGGACACATCACCCCCATCGAGGCCATGAAAAGATGGTACAAAGAAAAACCGGAACTTTTCATAAAAATGCCACGCAATCGTCCGGGACCTGACAGATAGATTCTAAGGACTCTTGAGAACCACAGGAACAGTGGTTTCTCAGGTTCCTGTGGTATCGTTGGATCAAGGAGAAAGGAAATTGCGATGGAGCGTCGTTCGCGTAGCACTGCGCTAGAAGTGGTGGATGCCGTCGAGCAACTGACAGGGAGAAAAACCAACCTTAAGGCACTACACTTATTCACAGCCAGCCTTCACAGGTTGGCCCATAGCCCTGGCTCAAAATTCAATCGGCACGGTGGCTCAATTTTGAATTGGCGCCAACAACCGTCCGCTACCGGGGTTATGTCCGGTCCCGGACGATCATAAGGACGCCGATAGAAGGGGGCGAAAGGGGGCGATGGCAGGGAGGGATGAATCGACGGGCATCCATCAAGGGCACCGCGAGCGTCTGCGCGCCCGCTTCCTAGAGGATGGCTTGGATGGGTTCGAGAATCACCAGGTTCTTGAGCTGCTCCTTTTCCACGGCATTCCGCGTGTCGACATGAATCCCATCGCACACAAGCTGATGCGCTGCTTCGGCTCGCTGTCGGCCGTGATGGAAGCCGACCCGAAGGACATTGCCGGTGTTGAAGGCATGGGCGAGAAAGCCGCTGCATTTCTGAGCCTGATCCCGCAGATCACGCGCCGCTACTTCCACGACCGGGTCGATACCCCTCGACACGCCAGTTCCGAGGCGGTGACCGAATACCTCTTCCGCCTCATGGCGGGACGGCCCGAAGAAGTGTTCTATGTGCTGTGCCTGGACAGCCAGTGCCGCGTGCTCTATCCCGCCTTGATCGGCGAAGGCACGGTCAAGGAGGCGCACGTCCATCCAAGGCACGTTGTGGAAAATGCCCTGCGCCACCAGACGACGAGCGTCATCCTCGCCCACAACCACCCAGGCGGCACGGCCAAGCCATCCAATGCCGACCATCAGCTGACCGCAGCGCTCGTACAAGCGCTCGGCGCCATCGGTATACCGGTGCTGGATTACATCATTGTGGCGGGCGAGCGGGCGTACAGCTTCGCCCGCGAGGGCGTGTTGTCCAAACACACATAGGGAGCGAGTCGAGAATGCAATATACGGAACGACAGCAGCAGGCCATCAACCATCTGGACGGAAACCTTCAGGTGATCGCCTGTGCGGGCTCGGGCAAGACCCAGGTGCTGGCCCAGCGCATCGTCAACATCCTGAGCACCAAGGCCGCCGAAGGCATCACCCCGGCGAACATCGTGGCCTTCACCTTCACCGAGAAGGCCGCCGGCGAACTCAAGGACCGCATCCACCGCCTGTGCCGTGAGCAACTGGGGCGGGACGCCGGCCTGGCCGAGATGTTCGTCGGCACCATCCATGGTTTCGGCCTGGACTTGCTCCAGAGCTACGACCATCGCTTCCTCAAGTACAGCGTGTTGAGCGACGTTCAGCAACGCCTGCTCATCGACCGCCACAGCACCGAATCCGGCTTGACCGACCTCGCCACCCACGACGGTAAACCGCTCAAACGCTGGGTAGATTCGAAGCTGTATCAGAAAGTACTTGCCATGGTGCGCGAGGCGCAGGTCGACGAGGCCACGCTGGGCGCTCAACACCCCATCCGGGTAGCCTTGACAAAATATCAAAACCTCCTGCACCGCAAACGGTACTTGGACTATTCGATGCTGCTGACCGAAGCCGTCCAGTTGCTCGTCAACAATGCCAAAGTACGGCAACAGATCTCGCAGCGGGTTAAGTATCTGATCGTGGACGAATATCAGGACGTGAACCCCTTGCAGGAGGCGCTCATCAAGGTGCTCCACGGCCTCGGCGCCCAGATTTGCGTCGTGGGCGACGACGACCAGACCATCTATCAATGGAACGGCAGCGACATCGGCAACATTCTGGGTTTTTGCGATCGCTATCCCGGCGTCTCCCAGATCACGATGGGAGACAACTTCCGCTCCAGCACTGGGGTGGTGGATAGCGCCCGGCGCGTGGTGGAAAAGAACACCCGGCGCCTCGCCAAGACGATGGAAAGCCGCGGCATGCAAACCTACGAGCCGGGCGACCTGCTCGCCCTCCGCTTTCCCTCGCCCGTAGCGGAAGCGCAATGGATTGCGGAGAAGATCAAGACGCTGCGGGGTGTGGCCTTCACCGAAAACGAAACCGCACGGGGGCTGACCTGGTCCGACTGCGCCATCCTGCTGCGCAGTGTCAAAAGCAGTGCGGAACCGATCATCGAAGCGTTGCGTCAAGTCGGCATTCCGTATGTGGTCAAGGGCATGAGCCGCCTGTTCGAGACCCCGGAAGTGCTGGCTGCCTGCGCGATCTTCCAGTACCTGAATGGCGAAACCGACGCAGCTGGCTTGCAACGGCGTTGGCTGGAGGCTGAACTCGGCATCGTCCCTGCAGCGCTGGAGAGTGCCATCGGCTGGCTGGATGCAGAGAAGGCCGATTGGCCCAACCGCTGGCGCAAACGCGATTACTCCCTGCAACACACCTTTCTGGGATTCCTCGAAAGCATCGGGCTACGCGAGGAGAACATCCCTGGCGACGCCATGCTCGGGCACACGCGCGGCGAGATCGTGTATTACAACCTCGGCAAGTTCAGCCAGGTCGTCACCGACTACGAGCAAATCCACTTCCATTCGGACGCTGTGTCCCTGTACCAAAGCTTCTCCAGCTTCCTGCGCTACCAGGCGCCGGATTATTACCCCGAAGGCTGGGAAGGTGCCGGCTACGCGACGCCCGACGCGGTGCAGATCATGACCGTGCACCAGGCCAAGGGCATGGAGTTTCCCGTGGTCTTCGTGCCCGCCCTAGTGAAAAACACCTTTCCTGCTAAAGGAGGCGGTGGCCGGCAGTGGTATCATGTCATCCCGCGAGAGGCGGTGGTGGACGCTGATCGCTATCAGGGCGGCATAGAAGATGAGCGGCGCCTGTTCTATGTGGCGCTCACCCGCAGCCGGAAGTACCTGTTCTGTACCTGGGCGCCCACCGGCAAGCAGGGTTACAACAACGAATCGCCCTTCCTGCGCGAGTTCGTCGCAGCCGGCTATGCACTGACCCGCGAACCCGCTCTTCCCGAGCCGCAGCGCATCGCCCCCAGGCCCGCCGTGGAACACCGTGAGATCACACTCACCTTCAGCGAACTCAAATATTTTTTCGACTGCCCCTACCAGTTCAAGTTGCGATTTCTCTACGGCTTCAACGCGCCCATCCACGAAGAGCTGGGCTTCGGGAAATCGCTCCACGATGCCCTGGCCGAGGTGCACCGCCGCGCCATCGCCGGCGACATCCTGGATGCCGAGGCCGTTCCCGCTCTCCTCGACACCCACCTGCATCTACCCTATGCGCGCGAGATCGTGCGCGAGAATCTACGCCGCGAGGCGGAACGTTCCTTGCGCCGCTACTTCGCCGAGAATGCGGCACTGCTCGACAAGATCGAACACGCCGAGAAAACCATCGAACTCAAGCTTGCCGAGGGCGTGGTGGTGCATGGGCGCATTGACCTGATCCGCCGCACCGATACCAACCAGATCATCATCATCGATTTCAAATCCACCAACCGCGCCCAGGATGAAGATGTGAGCCGCGACCAGCTCAACATCTATGCGCTCGGCTACCAGCAGCTCGCCGGCCGGTCGGCGGACCTAGTGGAAATCTACAATCTGGATGAAGGCGCCGGCGCATCGGTGCGGGAACTGGTAGATGAGCGGCTCCTCGTCGCCACGGAGCAAAAGGTGGTGGCCGCCGGCCGCGATATCCGCGACAACCGGCTGTGCCGCGTGGCCCGCTGCAACGGCTGCGACATGCAGGGTATCTGCCGTTCCGACGTTGATGCCGTCTAACACTTGCGATGCGCTGTGGGAGCAGATCGAGCCTTTGATTCCGAAGCGTGAGAACACCCACCCTTTTGGCGGAGGCAGGCCAAGGAGGCCGGATCGGCAGTGCATGGAGGCGATCCTGTTCGTGCTCAGCACGGGGTGTCAATGGAAGGCGCTCGATGCCACGGGCTTGTGCCCGGGCTCGACGGCGCACGACCGGTTTCAGGAATGGGCCAAGGCGGGGGTGTTTCGACGCCTTTGGAAAGCGGGCCTGGCACATCCCGCGCCGGGGGCAAAAACCCGAGCCCAAGCCTGACGGGGCAAAGGCGCGGCGTTGGGTCGTCGAACGGACCCATTCCTGGCTCAATCGCTACCGGCGCCTGCTCGTGCGCTGGGAGAAAAAGGCGGCCAAAGACGAGGCGATGCTCCATCTTGCCGCAGGCATCATCGCGTTTCAACAAGCAGGATTATTCGGATAGGCTCTAAGGGTGGACGCAAGCCAGTCGTCACCGCTGACAAGTTACAGCGGGCGCGTACTGTAAACCACATGAGAGCTTGATCGTATAGCGTTTTCCACGTTTGTACCCTGATGGGTTTGCGCTAGTATACCGCTATGAGCATGCACGGCCACCGTTCCCGCTGTTATCCGAATCCGGTACAGGAGCAAACGCTTCTGCGCTGGAGCGGATGCCATCGGTTCATCTACAACGCCAAGGTAGGCGAGGATCGGTATTTCCGCGCCTTCGCCAGCAAGGCGCTGAACCTGGCCGGGCTGCATGCACCCATCGACCAGCAATACCGCCAGTTTATTGGCCCGGAGACCGGTTGGTTGCGCGAGGTGCCCTCCCAGGTGCTGTGCAACGGCGCGGTGCGCAGGACAACTGTTATGTGTAAAAGGGGATAATCATGAGGAAGTTACTAATTGTTGTAATTACTGTATTTACAGCAACGCTGGCTTATGCAGAGCCGATTGTTGATGTTTTAAAGATAGCCGGTAAATCTGAAAACGAAGTATCAAAGTACCTTGGTCCTGCTATATCATGCAAAAAGAATAAATATGGCAATAAATGCCAATATGATAAAGGCAAGACGAGCGTCGTATTTATAAACGGGAAAGCGGATTGGATAACTATTGAGGGAATTGATTCAATTCCATTGACAAAGTCGGCGCTCGCCGCGATTGGTTTGGATGAGGCTAACCCATCATTTAGCGATAACTTCATGCTTCGCTGGGATTCAATTCAAGGATTGATGGAAGTGTCAATTTACAAGGGCGAATCCACTTATGATTATGCGTACATCAAAGTAAAAACAAAATAATCGCATAGAAATCAGAGAAATATCATGGCGACATTTATAGAGGAACGATTAAGGTATTGCAAAAGGTGTGGAAAAACAACTAGACACTGCAGAAACAATACTAAGTCTAGTGGTTTTATGCTATTGGTTCATTTGGTATTAACGGTAGTGACTGCTGGTGTATGGCTGGTTCTTGTTATTTTATGGAAAGTCCTGAATACAAAAATTGGCGGTTGGAAATGCAGTGAGTGCGGCAACTAACAAAATCGCATAACGCTGTGCTCCAGCCGACGTCAGGCCGCGATGCCGCGCAGCAGGTAGGGATAGCCCCGATGTTCCGGATGCTTGACGCGGGTCGACGGCCTAGGCGCCTGTCCTGCCAGCCCCCATCAGTCGCTGGAAGGTGGCCTGCGCCACCCCGGCCAGATCGTATTGCCGCGACAAGGCCCGTTCCGCCTGCCGTCGATCCAGCTCATTCGTACCTTGCCGCTCATAGTGGAGACCACGGTAAGACGTGGACGGGGCAAGACCCCGTCCGCGCTCGGGTTGCTGAAGCCGGAAACCGCGCCTACACCCGCGTCAGCGGTTTAGGGCGGTAGTTTATGCAAGTTTTGGCCGGCGGCGCGTTCGGTTGACCCCAGGCAGTCTGAAGCCCTGCATCAAGCTGGAGACGAGAACGCCGGCCGCTCTGGATAACCCGAAGGCGGCACGGCGTACCCTGTGGGCGGCAGAGAGCCCGAATGCGGGCTACGACTACATACGGGGCGGTGCGAACGCGGCGTCGATGCGCCGATCCGCCCCCTTCGGCTCGGCCAAGCAGGACGGCTTCGTCGCGTCGGCCGTGCCTGGTTCCTGCCAGCGTCGCCACAAAATGGCGCGGTGCCGTGCCGCCTCTTCGCCAGCGGCGCGTTTGACGTGCCCGTAGCCGCGGATGCGCTGGGGCAAGGCGAGGAGCTCGGTGGCGAGCGCCAGGCGCTCGGCGGTGAGCTCGCGCAGTACGCGATCGACGTCGCCTTCGAATTCGGCGATGAGCGCGCGCTCCCAGCGCCGTTCCTCGGTGCGGGCGAAGGGGTCGAGCGCCGTGCCGCGCAGGCGCTTCATCTTCGCCAGCAGCGCAAAGGCGTGGCGCATGGCCGGGCCGTACTCGCGCTTGGCGATGCGGCCAGTGACGGGGTCGGGGCGGGCAAGGAGCGGCGGGGCGAGGTGAAAGCGCACTTCGAAGGGGCCTTCGAAGCGCTCCTGCAGTTTCTGCCAGAACGTCGGGTCACAGTAGAGGCGCGCCACTTCGTATTCGTCCTTGATCGCCAGCAGCTTGAAGTAGGAGCGGGCCACGGCGTCGGTGAGTGGCATCGTGCCGGGGGTCTCTTCGGCGGGGGCGCCGCGCAGCGCGCGTTCGGCCTCGCGCACGCGCGCCACCAGCCGGCGATAGCGTTCGGCATAGGCTTCGTCCTGGTAGTCGACGAGGTAGGCGGCGCGCCGTTCGATCACCTCGTCGAGCGTGCGGGCGAAGCGCGCCCCGGACTCGGCTGCGGGGCGGGCGAAATCGCGCACCGCCTGCGGGTCGTGCGCCATGCGCCGCCCCCACAGGAAGGCGGCGCGGTTCATCTCCACCGCCACGCCGTTCAATTCGATCGCCCGCATGAGCGATTCGTGGCGCACCGGCACCCAGCCTTTCTGCCAGGCGTAGCCCAGCAGGAAGAGGTTGGTGGCGATGGCGTCCCCCATGAGCCGGGTCGCGAGCCCCGTGGCGTCGAGGAACTCGGCGCTTTCTTCGCCCACGGCCTCGCGCAGGCGGGTGCGCAGCTCCTGTTCGGGGAAGGCCCAGTCGGGATTGCGCAGAAAATCGATGGTGGGGATCTCGGCGGCGTTGGTGACCACGCGCGTGCGTCCGGCTGCCATCTTGGTGAGCGCTTCGGCGCTCGCGGTGACGATGAGATCCCCGCCGATGACCGCATCGGCCGCGCCGGCGGCGATGCGCACCGCGTGCAAGTCCTGCGGGGTGGCGGCGATGCGGATGTGGCTGAAGACCGAGCCGTTCTTCTGCGCCAACCCCGTCATGTCGAGCACGGTGACGCCCTTGCCGTCGAGGTGCGCCGCCATGCCGATGAGCGCGCCGATCGTGATCACCCCTGTGCCACCCACGCCGGTCACGAGAAGGTTCCAGGGCGATGCGAGCTCGGGCAGAATCGGTTCGGGCGGCTCGGTGAAACGCGCCGGCTCGTCGGCGAGCGCCTTGCCCTTGCGCGGTCGCCCCCCTTCGATGGTGACGAAACTGGGGCAAAATCCCTTGAGACAGCTGTAGTCCTTGTTGCAGTTGGACTGGTCGATGCGCCGCTTGCGCCCGAACTCGGTCTCGAGCGGCACCACGGCCACGCAGTTCGACTGCACGGTGCAGTCGCCGCAGCCTTCGCATACGCCTTCGTGGATGAAGACGCGCCTGGGGGGATCGGGGTAGAGGCCGCGTTTGCGCCGGCGCCGCTTCTCGGCGGCGCAGGTCTGGTCGTAGACGAGGGCGGAGACGCCCGGCAGTTGCCGCAGCTCGCGCTGGATCGCCTCGAGCTCGTCGCGATGCCGGATCGGGACGTGGCGCAGGTCGGCCGGACCATAGGGGCGCGGCGTGCCGTCGGTGACCACCACGATGTTGGCCACGCCTTCAGCCTGCAGCTGTTTGACGAGCAGCGGCACGGTGAGCGGGCCATCGACCGGCTGACCGCCGGTCATGGCCACGGCGTCGTTGAACAGGATCTTGTAGGTGATATTGACTCCGGCGGCCACCGCCTGACGGATGGCGAGAATGCCGGAGTGGAAATAGGTGCCGTCGCCCATGTTGGCGAAGAGGTGGCGCTCCTCGGTAAAGGGCGCCTGTCCTACCCAATTGACGCCCTCGCCGCCCATGTGGGTGAAGGTGGCGGTGCGCCGATCGGGCATCCAGGTGACCATGTAATGGCAGCCGATGCCGGCGACCGCCCGGCTGCCCTCGGGCACGCGGGTGGAGGTGTTGTGCGGGCAGCCCGGGCAGAAGGTGGGAACGCGTTCGGCGGCGGGCGGGCGCACGCTGAGCGCGCGTTCGCTCGCCTCGAGGAAGGCCAGACGCTCGCGGATGCGCTCGGAGGTGTAGAAGCGCGCGATGCGCTGGGCGATGACGCGGGCGATCTGCGACGGGTTGAGTTCTCCCGCGGCGGGCAACAACCACTGACCGTGGTCCACTTTGCCATCGGGGCGCAGGAGGTGCGCCCATTCCCCTTTCTCGTCGAACTTGCCGATCACGCGCGGACGCACGTCCTCGCGCCAGTTGTAGAGTTCTTCCTTGAGCTGGTATTCGATGAGCTGGCGTTTCTCCTCGACGACGAGGATTTCCTCGAGCCCTTCGGCGAAACGGCGCACACCTTCGGCCTCGAGCGGCCAGACCATGCCGACCTTGTAGACACGAATGCCGATCCGGGCGGCGAGCTCATCGTCGATACCCAGATCGTCGAGCGCCTGGCGCACGTCCAGATAGGCCTTGCCGGAGGTGATGATGCCCAGCCGCGGCTGCGGCGAGTCGATGACCACGCGATTGAGCCCGTTGGCGCGGCAGTAGGCGAGCGCGGCGTAGAGCTTGTGGTGCAGCAGCCGTTTTTCTTGTACCAGCGGCGGGTCGGGCCAGCGGATGTTGAGCCCGTCGGGCGGCAGCGGGAAGTCGTCGGGGATGCGCGTGTCGATGCGGAACGGATCGACGTCGATCGAGGCCGAAGTCTCCACCGTGTCGGCGAGGGCCTTGAAGGCGACCCAGCAACCGCAGTAGCGCGACAGGGCGTAACCGTGGATGCCCAGATCGAGGTATTCCTGCACGCCGGCCGGCGCGAGCACCGGCATCATCAGCGCCTTGAAGACGTGGTCGGTCTGGTGCGGCAGCGTGGAGGACTTGGCGGCATGGTCGTCGCCAGCCACGGCGAGCACGCCACCGAAGCGCGAAGTGCCGGCGGCATTGGCATGGCGGAAGACGTCGCCGCATCGGTCCACCCCCGGCCCCTTGCCGTACCACAGGGCAAAGACCCCGTCGTATTTGGCTCCGGGGAAGAGCCCCACCTGCTGCGTGCCCCAGACGGCGGTGGCGGCGAGGTCTTCGTTGACGCCGGGCTGGAAAACGATGTGGTGCGAGCGCAAGTGTTCCTTGGCGCGCCACAGGGTCTGATCGAGCCCGCCCAGAGGCGAGCCGCGATAGCCGGAGACGAACCCGGCGGTGTTGAGCCCGGCGGCTGCGTCGCGTTCGCGCTGGATGAGCAGCAGACGCACGAGCGCTTGGTAGCCGGTGAGATAGACGCGCCCGGTGACGCGATAGCGGTCGTCGAGCGATGCAAGGGGAGCGGCCACAGCGGGCGCGCCGGCAGGGGTGCTGGCCATCGGTGTCTCCTCCTTTCATCCGCCGGGCTCGCTCGTGGCGAGTCGGCAGGGATTCATGCGGTCGGGCGCGGGTAGGCGCCTCTTCTCCGCTTCAGCTTAGTCGAGGAGTAAGCCTAGTGCCAAATGGTCGCTTGCGGCAGTCGGGTAAACCCTGAAGGGTTTACTCGCGGTGATAGGGATGTCCGGCCGTCAGGCTCCAGGCGCGATAGAGCGCTTCGATGAGCACGACGCGGGCGAGCGCGTGCGGCAGCGTCAGACTGGAGAGGCGCACGGTTTCGTCGGCGGCCTGCAGTAGCGCGGGATCGAGCCCGTCGGGCCCGCCGATGAGGAGCGCCACGTCGCGTCCGTCCCGGCGCCAGGACTGGAGCCGATCGGCGAGCTGCTTCGTATCGAGGTCGGAGCCATGCTCGTCGAGCGCGACGAGGCGTGCCCCGGTGGGGATCTGCGCGCGCAGCCGTTCGGCTTCGCGGCGCTTGAGTTCGACCACGGGCTTGCCGCCGGTGCGCGGCTCGGCTTTGACTTCCACGATCGCCAGCGGCAGATCGGGGGGAAAACGCCGCGCGTATTCGGCGCAGGCGGACTCGGCCCAGGAAGGCAAGCGCGTGCCCACCGCGAGCAGCGTGAGCTTCATCGGAGGGGGTTCAGGCGCTTTGCCGCCCGCCGGCGCCGTGCTGCCACAGGTCTTCGAGGCGATAGTAGGCGCGCACGGCCGGCTGCATGACGTGTACGACGACCGGGCCGAGATCGACGAGCACCCATTCGCCCAGCGCTTCCCCTTCGACGCCGACGATGGGCACGCCGGCCTCCTTGGCGCGCTGGATCACGCGCTGGGCGAGCGCCTTGGTCTGGCGCGTAGACTGGGCGCTGGCGACGATGACGCGATCGAAGAGCGGTGAGAGTTCGCGCGTGTCGAATACGCGGATGTCCTCGCCTTTGACGTCTTCGAGGGCGCCCACGGACAGGGCGGCGATGGCTTCGGCATCGAGCAGGGTGTCGGTGGTGGTCATGGGATTCGAGCGTCTCCTTGGTACAGCGAATGGGTGGCGATGTAGCGCAGCACCGCCTCCGGTAAGAGATAACGGGCGCTGCGTCCCTCGTGCAGCAGTCGGCGGATGGTCGTGGCTGAGATGGCCAGCGGCGTGTTGCGGAAGAATCCGACATGGCCTGCCGGTGTTTCGGCCAGCCGCGTGAGCTTGGGCGCGCGCCGCACGGCGAGCACGTCCTGCAGCGCCGGCGGCAAGCCTGCGCCGGGCTCCGGCGGATCGTCTTCGGGCGGCTCGTTTCCCCAGGGCAGCGGAAAATCCGGCCGCATGGCCACGAGCACATGGGCCAGTTCAAAGAGCCGCTGCCACTGATGCCACGAGGGCAGGCCGAAGAAGGCGTCGGCGCCGAGTATCAGCACGAGCGGTCGAGATGGACCGTAGCGGCGGCGCAAGGTTTCCAGGGTGATGACGGTGTAGCTCTTGCCGCCGCGGCGCAGCTCCAGGTCGTCGGCGTGAAAGGCGCCGTGGCCGCGGATGGCGCGGCGCACCATGCCCAGCCGATGGATGGCGGGGGTTCCCGGCGCGGGTCGATGCGGCGGGTCGCCTGCCGGGATGAAGAGCACGCGCTCGAGCGCAAGCGCTTCGCGCGCTTCTTCGGCCAGGCGCAGGTGACCGTAGTGGATCGGATCAAAGGTGCCGCCGAGCACGCCGATCGGCCGCAGCGAAGGGTCAGCGGGGGCCGAAGACATCGCGTACTTGCAGGTAGAGTCCGGCGAAGAGCGTCGGCACGAGCACCAGCGGCAGCAGGAACAGGGCGATGCCGAGCACGTAGGGATGGATGAGCGCGGCGAGCAGCGATAGCGCGAACGCCAGAACGAAGGCGAGAACCGTTAGCCCCAAGGCATAGACGAGAAAGGGGCGCCAGTTGCGCAGCATGGCATAGAAACTGAAGAAGAGCGCCTTGATCCAGGGCTGACGGTACCATGCGAGCAGCGCCGGGGCGAACCAGTAGGCCATGGTGACGGGCAATGCGACCGCGAGCCAGACGAGCAGGGGCCACAGGAGCTGCGGCTCGCTCTCGAGCGAGGCCGGATCGATCGTGCCGCGGTACAAACCGAGCAGCAGGCCGCCGTCGACGAGCACCGTGGCGAGCACGGCGAACAGGTTTCCTACCAATTGGAAAGCGCCGAGCAGGGCGAGCGAGCGCCAAGGCGCACGGAATCCGGCAAAAATGATCTCCGGCCCCGGGCGTCGCCCGGCTTCGGCCGCGGCCATCCCCTCGAGCACGCCGATCGAGAGAATGGGCATGAGCAGCGGAGCTGCGATCTGTCCGAGGTAGGGCAGGCTGGAAGCGAGCAGCAGGATCAGCACGTAGGCGAAGCTCACGTAACTCGTGAGCGCCGGCGCGCGCCGCCACAGGGCGAACCCGTCGGCGATCCAGCGCCAGCCGTGCGAATATCCTAGGATGTGAGCGTGCATGCGGCGCCCGGGCTCACCAGGATTTGAGAATCCACATCGGCACGGAGAGCTCGGGCGTGCCGTCGAAGCGCTCCATCACGCCGTTGCCGGTGCGATCGATCAGATAGTACGGCGTCCCTCCGTGGGCCGGTACGACCTTGATCATATAGACGCGCCCGCCGACGCGGTATTCGGTGACTTCGTCCTCTCCTTCCTTGCGGATCGTCACCTGGGGTTCGATCAGATCCTCTTCGGTGATCGGTCCGGGCAGCGGCGGCGGCTCCGGGATCGGTTCGAGCGGCGGGCGCGAGGATTGCTGCGCCCAAGCCGTGCCGGCCATGAGCAAGGAGGCGAACAGGAAGGGGCGAAGGCGGGGTTTCATGGATACGATTCCGACGGGGAGGCTTCTTGCCGGCATTCTACAATAGCGGCAGGCAGACTCGCCCTTTTCTTCGCTTTTTCACAGGTTGAGCATCAGCTCGCGCTCCGTGGGCAGGGGCTCGAAACCGCGGCTTTCGTAGTACTTGAAGATCGCCGCGACGATCTCGTCGGGATCGTCGATGAGCTGCACGATGTCGAGGTCCTTCTCGTCGATCATCCCTTCGCCCACCAGGCGCTCGCGCATCCAGTCGAGCAGCCCCTGCCAGAAGGGGTGATGGACGAGGATCACGGGGATGCGCCGGCTTTTTCCCGTCTGGATGAGGGTCATCGCTTCGAGCAGCTCGTCGAGGGTGCCGAATCCGCCGGGCATGACGACGTAGGCCGAGGCGAACTTGACGAACATGTACTTGCGCGCGAAGAAGTGGCGGAACGTCTGCGAGATGTCCTGGTAGGGGTTGGCGTGCTGCTCGTGCGGCAACTGGATGTTGAGCCCCACCGAAGGGCTCTTGCCGAAGTAGGCGCCTTTGTTGGCCGCTTCCATCACGCCGGGGCCGCCGCCGGAGATGACGGTGAAGCCGGCGTCCGACAGTTTGCGCGCGATGCGCTCGGCGAGCAGGTAATAAGGATGGTCGGGGACGACGCGGGCGCTGCCGAAGATGCTCACCGCCGGCCGGATGGCGGCCAGCCGCTCGGTGCCCTCGACGAATTCGGCCATGATGCCGAAGATGCGCCAGGATTCGCGTCCGTTGTACTGGATGTCCTTGGGGTCGACGATGGGGTTGGGGAGTTTGTCGTGCAGCGGCATGGTCTTCCTTTCATCGTGCGCCGAACCGCGGTATAGTTTCCCGTTTGCAAGCTTCTGTGAGAGACGCCATGACGACGCGTCTGCTGCTCGTCGACGGTTCGAGCTATCTTTATCGAGCGTATCACGCTTTGCCCGATCTGCGTACCTCGCGTGGCGAGCCCACCGGTGCCATCCGCGGCGTGCTGTCGATGCTGCGGCGTTTGGCGCAGGAATTTCCCTCCCCTTATCGCGCCTGCGTGTTCGACGCGCCGGGCAAAACCTTCCGCGACGAGTGGTATCCCCAGTACAAGGCGCAGCGCCCCGAGATGCCCGAAGACCTCGCCGCGCAGATTCCCGTATTGCACGAGGCGATCGAGGCCGAGGGCTGGCCGCTCCTGATGATCCCAGGGGTGGAAGCCGACGACGTGATCGGCACGCTCACCCGTCAGGCACTGGCGCGCGGCTGGGAGGTGGTGATCTCCACCGGTGACAAGGACCTCACCCAGCTCGTCGGCCCGCGGGTGCTGTGGGTCGACACCATGCGCGGCGAGAAGCTCGACGCCAAGGGCGTGGAGGAGAAGTTCGGCGTGCCGCCCGAGCGCATCGTCGATTACCTGGCGCTGGTGGGCGATACGGTCGACAACGTCCCCGGGGTGGCCGGCTGCGGTCCCAAGACGGCGGCGAAGTGGCTGCAGCAGTACGGCTCGCTCGAAGCGCTGCTCGCGCACGCCGACGAGATCAAGGGGAAAGTGGGGGAGAATCTGCGCGCGGCGCGCGACTTCCTCCCGTTGGCAAGAAAGCTCCTGACGGTGCGCTGCGACCTCGATCTGCCGGTGCGGCTCGACGACCTGCAGGCGCGTCCGCCGCAGCGCGAGAAACTCCTCGCGCTCTATGAACGGCTCGAATTCCAGGCGTGGTTGAACGAACTGCGGGCGCAGGGGGTTGCAGCCCCGGCGGGGCAGGAGGGCGGCGACGGGTTCGAAACGCCCGCGCAGGCCGCGGCGCGGCGTTCGGCCTACGCCTGCATCACCGACTGGGACGAATTCGAGCGCTGGCTCGGTGAAATCGAGCAAGGCGCCCGCGTGGCCTTCGACACCGAGACGACCAGTCTGGATGCGCGCAACGCTTCCCTCGTCGGCGTCTCCTTCGCCGTGGGGCCCGGGCGGGCGTGCTACATTCCGCTCGCGCATCGCGGGCTCGAGGTCGGGCCGCAGCTGCCGCGCGAGGAAGTGCTGCGCCGGCTCGCGCCCTGGTTTGCCACGGCCGATGGCAAGGTGGCGCAGAACGCGAAGTACGACTGGCATGTGCTCGCGGCGCACGGGGCGGAGCCGGGCGGGACCATCGACGACACGATGTTGATGTCCTATGTGCTCGAAAGCGACGCCCAGCACGACCTCGATCGCCTCAGCCGCCGCTGGCTTTCGCTCGAACCGCTCACCTACGCCGAGCTGTGCGGCAGCGGCAAGAAACAGATCGGCTTCGACGAAGTGCCGCCGGCGCGCGCGGCGGCCTATGCCGCCGAGGACGCGGACCTCACTTGGCGGCTCTTCGAGGTGCTCTCGGCCAAACTCGCTGCCGAACCCAGGCTCGAGCGCGTCTATCGCGACATCGAGCGCCCGCTCGTGCCGGTGCTGGTGGCCATGGAGCGCGCCGGCGTGGCGATCGATCCCAAGGTGCTCGCGGCGCAGTCCCGCGAGTTCGAGACCCAGCTGCGTGTGCTCGAGCAGAAAGCCCATGAACTGGCGGGGCGGGCATTCAATCTCGCCTCGCCCAAGCAGGTCGCCGAACTCATGTTTGGCGAGCTGGGCCTGAAAGCGGCCAAGAAGACCGCCGGGGGTCAGGCTTCGACCAGCGAGGAAGTGCTCGAACGCCTGGCGCACGAGCATCCCATCGTCGAGGTGCTGCTGCAGCACCGCCAACTCTCGAAACTGAAGAATACCTATCTCGACAAACTGCCGAAGATGATCGATCCGCGCACGGGGCGGGTGCACACCACCTTTTCCCAGAGCGTGGTGGTCACGGGACGCCTGTCCTCGAGCGAGCCGAACCTGCAGAACATCCCGGCGCGCACGCCCGAGGGGCGGCGCATCCGCTCGGCCTTCGTCGCCCCGACCGGCTGCCTGCTGCTGTCGGCGGACTATTCCCAGATCGAGCTGCGCATCATGGCGCACCTCTCGGGCGATGCGACTCTGGTGGCGGCCTTCCTGCATGGCGAGGACATCCACAGGCACACCGCTGCCGAGATCTTCGGCGTGCCGCTCGAGGCGGTCACGCCCGAGCAGCGGCGCGTGGCCAAGACCATCAACTTCGGCCTCATCTACGGCATGAGCGCGCATGGCCTGGCGCGCAGCCTGGGGATCGACCGCGCTTCGGCGCAGGAATACATCGACCGCTATTTCGCCCGCTATCCTGGGGTGGCAAAGTACATGGAGCAGGCGCGCAAGACGGCCTATGAGCAGGGCTACGTCGAGACGCTCTACGGGCGCCGCGTGTGGCTGCGCCACATTCGTTCGCGCAACCCGGCCCAGCGCCAGGCCGACGAGCGCGCGGCGATCAATGCCCCCATGCAGGGCACCGCGGCCGATCTCATCAAACTGGCCATGATCGGCGTGCATCGCGCCTTGCAAGAGGGCGGCCTCGCGACGCGGCTCGTCCTGCAGGTTCATGACGAACTGGTGCTTGAAGTGCCCGAGGCGGAGGTGGACGCCGCACGTGCGCTCGTCACCGACCAGATGCAGAACGTTGCCAAGCTCCGTGTGCCGCTCGTGGTCGACGTCGGCGTGGGACGTAATTGGGACGAGGCGCATTGATGGAACGAAGCATGGATTCTTCCTGGGTGCTCTATCGCCGCCTGTGGCAGTACGTGCGCCCCTATCGCGGCGCGTTCGCGCTGGCCATGCTCGGTTACGTGATCTTCGCCAGCGGCCAGCCGATGATGATGGGCGCGCTGAAGTATTTCGTCGATGGCCTGACCAACCCGGCGCGGGCTCGGCTGGTGGTGCCGGCGTTGGGCGAAGTCGACACGCTCTACCTCGTGCCGGCGGCCTTGATGCTGGTGGCGCTGTGGCAGGGGATCGGCTCGTTTCTCGGGGCCTACTCCATGTCCAAGGTGTCCGTAGGGATCATCCACGACCTGCGTGCGGCGCTCTTCGCGCATGGGCTGAGGCTTCCTACGGCCTATTACGATTCCCAGGATTCCGGGCGGATCATCTCGCGGCTCACCTTCGACGTGACCATGACCACCGGCGCCGTGACCGAGGCGGTGCGCGTCGTCGTGCGCGAAGGCTTGACCGTGGTCTCGCTCTTTTCCTATCTGCTGTGGTCGAACTGGAAACTCACGCTGGTGCTGGCGGTGCTCCTTCCCGTGCTCGGCGCGATGATGCGCAGCGCCGGGCGCAAGCTGCGCTCTGCCTCGCGCCGCTTGCAGGAGACGATGGGGCGCATCACCGCCATCGCCACCGAGGCGGTATTGGCCCAACGGGTCATCAAAGCCTTTGGCGGCGAGCAGCGGGAATTGCAGCGCTTCGCCCGGGCCAACGACGAGGATTTCCAGCGGCAGCTGCGGCTGGCGCGGATCGGGGCACGCAACGGCTCGACGACGCAGCTCGTCACCTTCGTGGCGATCGGCTCCTTGCTGTGGCTCGTGCTGTGGCTGCGCGGCGATGCTTCCGCCGGTGAGCTGGTGGCCTACGTCACGGCCGCGGGGCTGCTGCCCAAACCGATCCGGCAGCTGACCGAGGTCAATAGCCGCATCGCCCGCGGCTTGGCCGGGGCCGAGAGCATTTTTTCGCTGCTCGACGTGCCGCCGGAACATGACGAGGGGAGCTTTGCCCCCGAGCGTGCCCGCGGCGAGATCGCCTATGAGGGGGTGCGCTTCCGTTATCCCAATGCCCAAGACTGGGCGCTCGACGGCCTGGATCTGCGCATCGAGCCCGGCTCGGTGGTTGCCCTGGTGGGCCCCTCGGGCAGCGGCAAGTCGACCATGGCCCAGCTGCTGCTGCGCTTCTACGATCCTACCGAGGGTTGCATCCGCTTGGACGGCGTCCCCTTGCCGCAGTGGCGGCTCGCGGCGCTGCGCCGTCAGATCGCCTACGTCGGACAGCAGGTGGTGCTGTTCGACGCGACCGTGGCGGAGAACATCGCCTACGGGGCGGGCGAGCGGGCGGTGTCGCGCGAGGAGATCGTCGCCGCGGCGCGCGCGGCGCATGCGCTGGAGTTCATCGAGCGTTTGCCGCAAGGTTTCGACACCCCCATCGGCGAGAACGGGGCGCTGCTCTCCGGCGGCCAGCGCCAGCGCCTGGCGATCGCCCGCGCCTTGCTGAAAGATGCGCCGGTTCTGGTGCTCGACGAGGCGACCTCCGCCCTGGACAACGAATCCGAGCGCGCGGTGCAGGCAGCCTTGGAGACGCTCATGCAAGGGCGCACGACGCTCGTGATCGCGCACCGCCTCACGACGGTGGAGCGGGCCGATCGCATCGTAGTGATGGAGCGCGGCCGCATCGTCGAGAGCGGCACGCACGCGCAGCTGCTCGCCGCGGGCGGGCGCTACGCGCAGCTGTACCGGGAGGATCTGGTGGCATGAAGGCCGAAGCGCCTTCCGCGCTTCGGCCATGGCCCTCGGCTATCCCCACCGGTGGCAGCTGCACCGTGCAGGCAGCGCCGGTTTACGTCCGGTTGAACCACCGCAGCATGCTTCCCCAGGGTTCGAGGTCGATGCGCGTGGCCTGGGCGCAACCGAAGTCGAGCGACAGCCAACGCTCGCGTGGCAGCCCCAGCAGATGCCCGGCGAGCACGCGCAAGGGGCCGCCGTGGGCGACGATCACGATCGCCTCTTCATCCTGGTGGCGTTCGCGCGTCTCCTGCCACCATTCGAGCACGCGGATGGCCATTTCGGCGGCCGACTCGCCTCCCGGCGGTTGAAACCCGAAGGGATTTTTCGCCCAGAGTTCCAGGGCTTCGCCCAGGGACTCGAAGGGTTGCAGCTCCCATTGGCCGAAGTGCATTTCTTTTAGCCGTTCATCGAGGATGGGCTGCCCTAGGACCTGGGCCAGCGCCAGCGCCCGGCTCGAGGGGCTGGAGAAGAGACGGAATCGTTCGGGCAGCCAGGGACGCAGACGTTCGGCGGCCTCTTCGGCGGGTTCGGCCAGCGGCACGTCGCTGTGGCCATAGCACAGCTGCGGGTCGATGGCCACGCGCGGATGTCGGATCAGATGAATTTCCATGCAGCCAAGATTCCTAGCAGAAAGGCGATTTCGCCCGTTTGTTGGACGGCGCCGAGCACGTCGCCGGTATAGCCCCCCAGCCGGCGGGCGCATAGCCGCGTCCATGCGGCCCCGGTGGCCCCGGCGGCAGCGAGCCCCGCGAGCGCGACCGGCGGCGGGAGCAAGGCGAGCGGTGCGAGCACCCCGAGCGCGGCGGTGAGCCGTGCCGTGCCGTCCAGTCCTTGCACCACCGGTTTGGCGCGGCTCGTGGCGTCTTCGGCGCGCGCGTAAGGCAGGGCCAGCATGGGGACCAGCACCGTGCCGCGCGAGACCGCGTGCGCGGCCATGAGCGCGGCCAGGATCGCCACCCCGTCGAGCCGGACGGCGATCGCGGCAGTGAGTGCGATGCGCGCCGCCAGCGCCAGGATGAGCGCCGTGGCGCCATAATTGCCCAGCCGCACGTCCTTCATGATGGCGAGGATGTGCATTCTATCCCAGCCCGCGCCGAAGCCGTCGACGGTATCGCTCAGACCGTCCTCGTGCAGGGCGCCGGTGAGCGCCACTGCGGCGGCCACGGCGAGCACGGCGGCGACTTCCGGTGGCCAGAGCCAGCGCGCCAGGAGCAGCACGGCCCCGCAGAGCAGTCCGACGACGATGCCCGCCCAAGGGAAGAATCCGATGGCGCCGCTCTGGTGAATCGGCACCTGCGGCAAGTCGCGCGGCAGCGGCAGCCGGGTGAAGAACTGCAGCGCCGCGACGAACCGCCAGAAGAGGGTGCGGATCATGTATGAGGCGGGGGCGCGTGGCGGTTCAGCTGCCCGAGGCCACGCCGGCGGCCGAGAAACTGGCCATCTCGCGCAGGAAGGCGGCGGCGGAAACGATGAGCGGATAGGCGAGCGCTGCGCCGGTACCTTCGCCCAGACGCAGATCGAGTTCGAGCAGCGCTTCGGCGCCAAGCCGCTCGAGCTGCAGGCGGTGTCCCGGCTCCTGCGAACGGTGCGAGAAGAGGCAGTAGTCGAGCACGGCCGGTTCCAGGGCATGGGCGACGAGGAGCGCGGCGGTGACGATGAATCCGTCGACGAGGATGACGAGGCGGCGCTCGGCCGCCGCCAGCATCGCCCCGGCGATCTGGCCGATCTCGAGCCCGCCATATTCGGCGAGCACGTCAATCGGATTGGCGGGTACGCCGCCGCGTACGAGCGCCGTCTCGAGCAGCCGGCGCTTGGTCGCCAGTCCTTCGTCGTCGAGCCCCGTGCCGCGGCCGGTGATCGCCTCGAGCGGTGCGCCGGTGAAGCAGTGCGTCAGCAGGGTGGCGGAGGCCGTGTTGCCGATGCCCATTTCGCCCAGCAGCAGGCAATCGGTCTCGGGCGGCAGGCGGCGCACCAGCTCGGCGCCGGTGGCGAGGCTGCGCACGGCAAGTTTCCGGCCGAGCGCCGGGGCCTGGAGGTAGTCGTTGCTGCCGAAGGCGAGCTTGGCATCGATCAGGCCGGGGCGCGGCGCGAACACGTGGTCGACGCCGGCGTCGACCACGGCAAGGGGGATGCCGTGCTGGCGGCAGAAGACGTTGATCGCCGCGCCGCCGGCGAGGAAATTCTCCACCATCTGCCAGGTGACTTCGCGCGGAAAGGCCGAGATGCCGGGCCGGCGCGTGGCGCCGTGATCGGCGGCGAAGACGAGCGCCTGCGGGTGTTCCTGGCGGGGATCGAGGCGGCGCTGGATGAGGCCCATGCACAGCGCCGTGGTTTCGAGCCGCCCCAGCGCGCCGCGCGGCTTGGTCTTGTCGTCGATGGCGCGCTGCAGGCGGGCGGCGAGGTCCGGGTCGTGCGTCGGCGTGATGGAGAATTCGAGCATCGAAAGGGAAGGATCGTCGGCGAAAGCCCGCATTGTACGCAAAGGCGATGGCGGGGGAAACGCCGGCGCCGCTATTTCAGGCGCAACGGCAGTCCGGCAGCGACGAAGCTCACCGCGGCCGCGCGCGCGGCGACGTCCTGATTGAGCCGCCCGGCCTCGTCGCGGAAGCGCCGCCCGAGCGCCGTTTCGGGAACCAGTCCCAGCCCGACTTCGTTGGCGACCAGGACGAGCGGCCCCGGCGGGGCGGCTACGAGTTCGAGCAGCGCCGCACGTTCGGCGGAGAATTCCTCCGGGCCGCGGCGCGGCGTGTCGTCGAGACAGGCCAGGAGCCAGTTCGACAGCCACAGCGTCAGGCAATCGACGAGCACGAAGCGTCCGGGGGCGGCATGGGCGCGCAGCGCGTCGGCGAGTGCGAAGGGGGCTTCCACCGTGCGCCAGTGGGCGGGGCGCTCACGTCGGTGGCGGGCGATGCGCTCGGCCATCTCTGCGTCGCGCGGCTCGCCCGTGACGATCACCGTCACCGGCAGTCCGCTTTCTTCGGCGAGCCGCTGGGCCAGGGCGCTCTTGCCGCTGCGGGCGCCGCCGAGCAGGAAGTGGGCGCTCATGAGGTAGGGGTCCGATCCGTGGAAACCCTCTATTATAGGGAGGACGGCGACCACTGGTGTGGGGGGAACGATGGAGGGGAAAGAGGCGCTTGAGGCCTGCATCGACCGGCGCGTGGCCTCGCCCAACTGTGACGAGCGCCCGGCAGGGATGCCGATCAGCCTCGTGGTGCTGCACGCGATCAGCCTGCCGCCGGAAGTCTTCGGTGGCGACGCGGTCGAGCGGCTCTTTACCAACACGCTCGATCCGGCAGGGCATCCCGCCTTCGCCTCGCTCGAAGGGCTGCGCGTGTCGGCACACTACTTCATCCGGCGCGACGCCGAGACGATCGAATTCGTTCCTCCGGATCGCCGTGCCTGGCATGCCGGTCTCTCCTGCTGGGAAGGGCGGGCCCGCTGCAACGATTTCTCCGTGGGCATCGAGCTGGAAGGATCCGATCGCCAGCCTTTCACTTCCGCCCAATATGAGCGGGTGGCGGCGCTCGTCGCCGCCCTCCTGAGACGATATCCTTCGATCGACTCGGTTGCAGGGCACTGTCATATTGCGCCGGTCCGCAAGACCGACCCCGGACCTTTCTTCGACTGGCACCGTTTCGCTGCCCTTCTGCCTCCGACGTCGACGGCGCGCGTGCGGATCGCAGGCCTTTCTTCGGGGCGTTTTCTTCCCCTTTTGCTGTCGTAAGGATGCAACAAACGCGGGTCGGCCGCGCATTCTGATCAGCCAACCCCTTGGCGGAACGAAAGTTTCGCGTTATCCTGCGCTTTCCTCAACGATCATTCTGCTTTTTCTCCCCTGCGGCGGCACCCCCGCCGCGCCCCGATCGGCCGCATTTCGGCCGGCATGTACGACCTCACGATCGCCTTCGTCGCCGCCATTTCTGCGGCAGCATCACTGTGATACTCGGCGAAGGCGCCTCGGTACGAAAGGAGGACATCGTCATGACCGAAGACCGACGGTATGACAAAGAAGTAGAAATTGCGACCGGTCGCACTGCCGTGCCCGGTCGCGTGGCGGCCACCGTCCTGCTCGCGCTCGCCTGCTGTACCGGCCTCTTGGGGCTTTTCGTCGTCTCCGGTCCCGGAGAAGCGGCGATGGCGCCGGCGGCCACGGCCTTGTTGCCTTTGCCCGAAGACGACGGCGACGACGATATCGATGCCGCTGCCGAAGTTTCGCAGCCGGTGGTCAGCGAAACGGCCGCGCCTGCTCCCGTGTCCGCTCCGGCCGAAAAGCGCGTCGCTTCTTCGTCCGTTCCTCGTGAGCCGGCCAAGGTTGCCAAGGCGCCCGGCGATTCGGTGCAGGCGCACCTCGGCATCCAGGCCCTGAGCCCCGAGATGCGCCGCGTGCGCGATCACGTGGCGCGGCGTTATCGCGTGGCCTCCGCCGCGCTCACGCCGCTCTTCCTTACGCTGGAGCAGGAAGCTCGCCGCCGTGGGCTCGATCCAACGCTGGTGGTGGCGGTGATCGCCATCGAGTCCGAGTTCAACCCCTTTGCCGAGAGCCCCGACGGGGCGCAAGGGCTGATGCAAGTCGTCCCGAAGTGGCACGTCCAACGCATCCATGCGCGGCTCAAGCGGAAAGCGCCCGAAGATGCGCTCTTCGATCCTCAGCTCAACGTTTCGGTGGGGATCGAAGTGCTGGCCGAAGCCAAACAGCGCTACGGTAGCACCGAGAAGGCCCTGCAAGCCTTTGCCGGCGCTTTGGACGACCCGGAGCAGCGCTACGCGCGCCGGGTGCTGGCGATGAAGCGCAGCCTGGAGCAGATCGCGCGGCGGCAAGGCTGAGGATCTGCGCGGAACTCGCTGCGTCGCTTCAGCGGCGCAGCACCTTGGCCAGCCGCTCGATGGCGGCGGCGATGCGCGCCTGGGTGGTGGTGTAGGCAAAGCGCAGGAATCGATCGGCGCGGTGCTCGCCAAAATCCCTGCCGGGGGTGACGGCCACGTGCGCCTCCTCGATAAAGCGCTGCGCCAGGCGCTCGGCCGTCTCTCCCAAAGCCGAGACGTCGGCGTAGGCGTAGAAGGCGCCGGTGGGTTCGGCCGGCACGGTCAGGCCCAACGTGTCGAGTCCGCGCAGCAGCACGGCTCTGCGCCGGGCGAACTCCGCGCGGCGCCGTTCCAGCTCGTCCTGCGTCTGCGGCAGGAAGGCGGCGAGCGCCGCGTGCTGCGCCACCGTCGAAGGCGAGATGAAGAGGTGCTGGGCGAGCTTTTCCGCCTCGCGCACCCAGTCGGCGTCGGGCAGTACCAGCCAGCCGAGCCGCCAGCCGGTCATGCCGAAATACTTGGAGAAGCTGTTGACGACGAGCACGTCGCGCCGGCGCGAGAGGATGGTGCGCATCGGCACGCCGTAGGTGAGCCCTTGGTAGATCTCGTCGACGAGGGTGATCGCCCCGCGCGCGGCCGCCGCCTCGGCGATCGCGTCGATCTCCTCGAGCGAGAGCAGGGTGCCGGTGGGATTGGCTGGCGAGGCGAGCATCACGCCGCGGGTGCGTGGCCCGCAGGCGGCGGCGATCATCGCCGCCGTGGGTTGGAAGGCCGTTTCCGGGCCGACCGGCAGCAGGCGCACGCGTCCTTCGAAGGTGCGCACGAGGTGGCGGTTGCACGGGTAGGAAGGGTCGGGCAGCAGCCACTCGTCGCCGGGATCGGTGGTGATGCCCAGCGCCAGCACCAGGGCGCCAGAAGCGCCCGCGGTGACGACGATGCGCTCGGGGGCGACGTCGGCTCCCAATCGCTCGGCATAGAAGGCGGAGATCGCCTCGCGCAGCGCCGGCAGACCCAGCGCCGGCGTATAGGCCACGCGCCCGGCCGCGAGGAAGCGCCGGGCCGCGTCCAGCACCGGTTCGGGCGTGGGAAAGTCGGGCTCTCCCACTTCCATGTGGATCACGTCGCAGCCGGCACGTTCGAGCTCGGAGGCGCGGCGCAGCAGCTCCATCACGTGAAACGGCGCGATCTCGCCCATGCGGGCGGCGAACCTCGGGGCCATCGCCGCGCTCCTTCGTCGGTCAGTCTTCGTGCAGCATCAGTTCGAAGAGCTCGCGCTTGAGCACCAGCTCGCGCGGCAGGCGTTCGCCGAGCTTGTCGAACCATTCCTTGTGCTCGGAGAGTTCTTTGCGCCAGGCTTCGACGTCGACGCGGGTGAGCGCCTCGAATTGTTCTCGGGTGATGTCGAGCCCCGTCCAGTCGATGTCCTCGAAGCGCGGCATCCAACCGAGCGGCGTCTCCTTGGCGCCGACGCGGCCGTGGCAGCGATCGACGATCCACTTGAGCACCCGCATGTTTTCGCCGAAACCTGGCCACATGAAGCGGCCGTTTTCGTCCAGGCGGAACCAATTGACGCAGAAGATGCGCGGCGGGTGCTCGACCACGCGCCCCATGCGCAGCCAGTGGTTGAAGTAGTCGCCCATGTGGTAGCCGCAGAAGGGCAGCATGGCGAAGGGATCGCGGCGCACCACGCCCTGCTTGCCGGTGGCCGCCGCCGTGGTTTCCGACCCCAGGGTCGCGGCCATGTACACGCCGTAGCCCCAGTTGAAGGCCTCATAGACGAGCGGCACGGTGGTGGCGCGCCGTCCGCCGAAGATGAAGGCGGAGATGGGCACGCCCTCGGGGTTTTCCCATTCGGGGTCGATGGAGGGGCACTGGCTTGCCGGCGCGGTGAAGCGGGCGTTGGGGTGCGCCGCCTTGCGCCCGGTCTCGCGGGCGATTTCGGGCGTCCAGTCGCGCCCTTGCCAGTCGAGGCAGTGCGCCGGCGGCTCGGACATGCCTTCCCACCACACGTCGCCGTCGTCGGTGAGCGCGACGTTGGTGAAGATCACGTTGGCGTGCAGCGTGGCCATGGCGTTGGGGTTGGTCTTCACACCGGTGCCGGGCGCGACGCCGAAGAAGCCCGCCTCGGGGTTGATGGCGCGGAACTTCCCGTCGGGGCCGGGCTTGATCCAGGCGATGTCGTCGCCCACTGTGGTGATCTTCCAGCCGTCGAAGCGCTTGGGTGGGATGAGCATGGCGAAGTTGGTCTTGCCGCAGGCCGAGGGGAAGGCGGCGGCCACGTAGGTCTTCTCGCCCTGCGGGGATTCGACGCCGAGGATGAGCATGTGCTCGGCGAGCCACCCTTCGTCGCGTGCCATGGTGGAGGCGATGCGCAGCGCAAAGCACTTCTTGCCAAGGAGTGCGTTGCCGCCGTAGCCCGAACCGAAAGACCAGATCTCGCGCGTTTCGGGGAAGTGCACGATGTACTTGGTGTGGTTGCACGGCCAGCGCGCATCTTTCTGGCCCGGCTCGAGTGGCGCGCCCACCGAATGCACGGCCGGCACGAAGAATCCGTCTTCGCCCAGCACGTCGTAGACGGCTTTGCCCATGCGCGTCATGATGCGCATGTTGGCCACGACGTAGGGGCTGTCGGAGAGTTCGACGCCGAGGTGGGCGATCGGGCTGCCCAGCGGCCCCATGGAGAAGGGGATGACGTAGAGCGTGCGCCCGTGCATGCAGCCGCGGAAGAGTCCCGTGAGCGTGGCGCGCATCTTCGCCGGATCTTCCCAGTTGTTGGTGGGGCCGGCGTCGTCGGGGTTCTGGGTACAGATGAAGGTGCGATCTTCCACCCGGGCGACGTCGGAGGGGTCGGACCAGGCGAGGTAGGAGTTCGGGCGTTTCTCGGGGTTGAGCCGGATCAGCGTGCCGGACTCGACCATTTCCTGACACAGGCGGTCGTATTCTTCCTGCGAGCCGTCGCACCAATGGACGCGCTCGGGTTCGGTGAGCTCGGCGATGTCGGCCACCCAGCGTTTGAGCCCTTCGTGGCGGACGTAGTCAGGCGCCGATTCGAGCGCCATGCGGCGAAAACGATTGTCGGTCATGGACTTCCTCACGGGTGATACAGTAAAAAGCCGATCGGCGACGCGGCCCGCAGGCGGCGGCGAAGCCGTAATTATCGCACGAGTCGATGACGGGGGTGCCGGCGCGACGGTGGTAATTCCGTCCGTGGGGGGGCTCGTTTTTCGTCACGAACTGTTATATTTGGCGGATCATCGGGTGCGCGATTTGCGTCGGGAGGCTGCCATGCTGCGTCGACTCGTTCAGAGGGGGATTTTCGCGATCCTCCTGGTGATGGTGTCGTGGGCCCAGGCGGGGGAGCCGCCGCTCAAATCCGAGTCTTTCCTCGTGGCGGATGCGCGCTCGCTCGAGCGCATTGCCCTGCGCGGTGATCCGGCCGAACCCATGCCGATCGCTTCCATCACCAAGCTGATGACGGCCATGGTGGTGCTCGAGAGCCGCCTGCCGCTCGACGAGACGATCACCGTCGGCCAGGAGGACATCGATACCCTCAAGGGGACGCGTTCGCGCCTGCCGGTCGGCACCCGCCTCACCCGGCGCGAGGCGCTCCTTCTGGCGCTCATGGCTTCCGAAAACCGGGCGGCCATGGCCCTGTCGCGCCATTATCCCGGCGGGCGGCCGGCCTTTTTGCAGGCGATGAACGTCAAGGCCCGCATGCTGGGAATGCGCAATTCCCGTTTCGTCGACCCGGCAGGGCTCAACCCAGGCAACGTCGCCTCCATGCAGGATCTGGTGAAAATGGTGCGCGCCGCGAGCGAGTACCCCTTGATCCGCGACTTTTCCACCCGGGAACAGGCCGCCGTGCAGGTCGGCCGGCGGCTGGTGCAGTTCGGCACCACCAACCGGCTGGTGAAACGCGACGACTGGCACATCACGCTGCAGAAGACCGGCTATATCAGCGAGGCGGGGCGATGTCTGGTGATGATCAGCGAGGTCTCCGGCCGACCGGTGATCATGGTGCTGATGAACAGCCAAGGTAAGCTCACGCGGGTGGCCGACGCGCAGCGCCTGCGCCGCTGGTTGGAGACGGGCGACAGCGTCACCGAGGCGCGCGGCGGCAAGCCGCGGCTGGCGGCGCACCGCGGTTGATCGAGGGGTAGTGCGCACGGGAATCGACCTGCTGTGCAGTCGGATTGTGCCGTTGGGGGCACCCGCTCCTGGCGTCCGCGTGCCACGCCACTATCCCGAGCGGGGGCGAGTGCTTCGCGGCGGGCGCTCAGGGAGCGAAGACTTCGTGCGCCGGCGTCTCGGCCCGGCCCGTGGGGGCATGGCCGAGCGCCCGCGAGATCGCATCCGCCGTTCGCTTCACCGGTCCGGCCAGCGCCGGGTCGTAGCGCTCGGCCGGTGTGGAGAGCGATAGCCCCGCCACCAGCGCGCCGTCTTCGTCGCGAATGCCGGCGGCGATACAGCGCACCCCCACCTCCTGTTCGTCGAGATCGTAGGCGATGCCTTCCCGGCGAACCCGCGCCAATTCTTCGTGCAGCCGCGCCGGATCGGTGATCGAACGCGGCGTCATTGGGGGGAGGCCCGTGCGGGCGATGTAGCGCTCGACCTCCGCCTGCGGCTCTTCGGCGAGGAAGAGCTTGCCGGTGGCGGTGGTGTGTAGCGGCGCACGGGAGCCGACGATGTGCACCACGCGTACCGCCGAGCGCCCGCCGCTCGTGCGCTCGATGTAGACGATGTGATCGCCGTCGCGGATGCCCAGATTGACGCTCTCGCCGGTGGCGCGATGCAGCCGCTGCAGCCAGGGATGGGCGACGTCGCGCAGCGACAGGCGCGCCTTGACGAGCGCGCCGAGTTCGAGCAGCCGAATGCCCAGGCGGTAGGTTCCTCCTTCGAGCCGCTCGACGAAACCGGCCGCCGTCATGGCGGCGAGGATGCGGTGCGCCGTGGAGGGGTGCAAACCGGCCTCGCCCGCGAGCGCCTTGAGCGGCAGCGGATCGGGATGGCGGGCGAGCACGTCGAGCAGGGTGACGAGCCGGTCGATCACCTGGATCGAACTCTTGGCTTCGACCGGAGCCGGGTCGGGGGCTGCAGAAGGGTGCGGTATCATCGGGTCGATCGCTTGTTTCGAGGCGAAAGTATAGCGCGATTTTTCGCATCGTGAAATGAGGAGGGGCGATGGGGGTAAGTGCAATCGTCGCTTTGCCGCTGCTGGGGGCGATCCTGCCGCCGCTCTTCACCCGGGCGGGGCGTACGCCGGCGCTGCTCGCCGCCCTAGCACCGAGCCTGGTGGCGCTCGCGCTGCTGTGGGGGAGCGCGCCGACGGTATTCTCCGGCGCGGTGGTGGAAGAGGTCGTGCCCTGGGTACCTTCCCTGGGTTTGGAATGGGCGCTGCGCCTCGATGGTCTGGGGTTTTTCTTCGCCTCCCTGATCCTGGCGATCGGTATCCTGATCTTCATCTATAGCCGCGCTTATCTCGCCGGCAACGAACCTCTCGGCACGTTCTACGCTTATCTCCTCCTGTTCCAGGGGGCGATGCTGGGGGTGGTGCTCGCCGACAATCTCTTGCTCTTACCCGTCTTCTGGGAGCTCACCAGCCTTTCTTCTTTTCTCCTCATCGGCTTCTGGCACCATCAGGCCGATGGACGGCGCGGGGCGAGGCTCGCGCTGGCGATCACCGGTGCCGGGGGGCTCGCGCTGCTCGCCGGCCTGATCCTGCTCGGGGAGATCGCTGGCACCTACCGCATCTCGGAGCTCGCGGCGCGGCGCGAGCTGATCCTCGCCGCGCCTGTGGCGCCGGTGGTGCTTGCCTTGATCCTGCTGGGCGCCTTTACCAAGAGCGCGCAGTTCCCCTTCCATTTTTGGTTGCCGCACGCGATGGCTGCGCCCACTCCGGTTTCGGCCTACCTGCATTCGGCCACCATGGTGAAGGCGGGGCTGTATCTGCTCGCGCGCCTGTGGCCGGTGTTCGGCCAAACCGACGCGTGGGGCGCATGGGTGACGGGGGTCGGGGCAGCGACCATGCTCCTGGGAGCAGCGATCGCGCTCTTCAAGGACGATCTGAAGGCGCTGCTGGCCTATTCCACCGTGAGTCATCTGGGTTTGGTGACCATGCTCCTTGGCTTGGGCTCGCCTGCGGCGGTGTTCGCCGCTCTGCTGCATGTCTTGATGCACGCCACCTTCAAGGCGGCGCTCTTCATGAACGCGGGCATCGTCGATCACGAGACGGGTTCGCGCGACCTGCGCCGCCTCGGGGGCCTGGCCAAAGTCATGCCGGGGACGGCAGGCATGGGAACGCTGGCGGCACTGTCGATGGCCGGGGTGCCGCCGTTGAACGGGTTCGTCTCCAAGGAGACGATGCTCTCCGAGGTGCTGGCGACACGCTGGGGGGACGGCTGGCTGCTGTGGGGAATCGTCGTCTTGGCGACGATCTTCTCCGCGGCCTACGCGTTCCGGTATTTTTCGGCGCTCTTCTTCGGGCCGTTGCGCTTTCCGGAAGGACGACGTCCGCACGATCCTCCGGCGCTGCTGTGGGGGCCACCCTTGGCCCTGGTCGTGGCGGTGGTGGCGTTGGGGCTGTGGCCCGGTCTGGCCGAGCCCTTGCTCGTTGCGGCGAGCGCGGCCGCCGCGGGGAGCGGCCGTGAGTGGCCGGAGCTCGCGCCGTGGCATGGGTTCGGCGCGCCGCTCGTGGTGTCGGCCGCGGCCTTCGTTTGTGGTGCGGCGCTGGTGTGGCGCTACCAAGCGCTGTCTTGCCGGGTGCTTGCCTGGGCTTTGCCGCTCGATGGACGAAGGGCGTTCTTCGCCGCGCAGGAAGGGTTGGTGCGGGGGGCGCACTGCCTCGTCGCTCGCCTGCACTTGGGGGTACTGGGGCGCTACGTGCTGCTGCTCGCCCTGGTGAGCCTCCTTGCGCTCGCGCTGGGCTGGGGTACAGGGGAGGGCTGGCAGCCGCAGCGCCCGCCCACGCCCGCCAACGGACTGGCCTGGATCTTCGCCGGCCTTGCGCTCGTGGCCACCGCCGCCGTGCTGCGCTGGCATCATGAGCGACTGCGGGCGGTGCTGCTCATCGGAGTGGTGGGGCTGGTCGTTTCGCTCGCTTTCCTCCATGCGTCCGCGCCGGATCTGGCGCTTACTCAGATCGCGGTGGAGGCGGTAACCACCGTGCTGCTCTTGCTTACGCTGTTCTTCCTGCCACAGCAGGATGCACCCCGGGCGTCGGCACCGCGCGGTGCGGCGGTGGTGGCGATACTCGTCGGCCTGGCGGTGGGGCTGCTCGCCTGGGTGATGATGCGCAATGAGGCCCCCACCCTGGCCGAGTATTTCTGGAGCCGTTCGGTACCAGAAGGCGGAGGGCGCAACGTGGTCAATGTGATCCTGGTCGATTTCCGCGGCTACGACACCTACGGCGAGATCACGGTGCTGGGCATCGCCGGACTGGTGATCTATGCCCTGCTGCAGGGGATGCAGGAGGGGCCGGCGCGCGAGGGGCTTCGCGCCTGGCATTTCCCCTTCGCCCTCTCGCCCACGCGCCATCCGCTGCCTTTCGCCGTCACGGCGCGGGTGATGTTGCCTTTCCTGCTCACGGCCGGGGTCTATGTGTTCTTGCGTGGGCACAATGCCCCGGGCGGCGGGTTCATCGCCGCGCTGCTCGTGGCGCTCGCCTTCCTGATCCAGTACATGGCGAGCGGCCTATGCTGGACGATGCAGCGCCTGCGCGTCGATGCCCATCTGTGGATCGGTGCTGGCTTGCTCGTGGCCGGCATCACCGGCATGGCGGCGATGGGCTTGGGCGCGTCCTTTTTGCGCAGTGCCCATGGAGAAGTGCATCTTCCGGGCATTGGGCCGGTGGCGCTGGCGAGCGCCATGGGGTTCGATCTGGGGGTGCTGCTGACGGTGTTCGGAGCGGTGACGCTGGCCTTGGCGCAGCTGGCGCGCCTGGGGCGGCTGGCGGGGTTTGCGCCGAACCGCACGCCCATGGATCCGGACGTGCCGCCGGAGTCGTCGAGGGAGGAATCGTGAGATGGAAGGCTTGTTCGCCGTGCTCATCGGGGCGCTGACCGCCGCCGGGCTGTATCTGTGCTGTCTGAGGCAGGTTTTTCCCGTGGTGCTGGGTCTGTCGCTGCTCTCCTACGCCACCAACCTCTTCGTCTTCGTCGCGGGACGGTTGAGCTTGGGCGCGCCGCCGATTTGGGAGGAAGGTGTGACGCGCTTCGCCGATCCGCTGCCGCAGGCGCTGGTGCTCACGGCCATCGTCATTTCCTTCGGGATGACGGCGCTCCTGGTGGTGCTGGCGATCCGGGCGCGCTTCGAGGCGGGCGAGGAGCGCATCGACGTGCCGCCGGTGACGCGCGCGACGGAGACGGACCGGTGACGGCGCATCTGCCGGTCTTGCCGGTGCTGATTCCGGCGGTGAGCGCGGCAGTGATGGTGGCGCTCACGCGCCAGGACGTGGTGCTGGCGCGCGTGCTCGCCTTTGCTTCGGCCGCCGCCCAGATTGGAGTCGCCATCCTACTCTTCGCCGCGGTGCGCGAGGGCGAAATCCTCGTCTATCGGCTGGGGGACTGGCCGGTACCCTACGGCATCGCGCTGGTGGCCGATCGCCTGTCGGTGGCCTTGGTGCTGCTCACTGCCGGTTTGGGAGCCGTGCTCCTGCTGCAGGCGCTCTCTGCCTGGGACCGGGCCGGGCCGCATTTTCACCCGCTCTTCCAGTTCCAGCTCATGGGGATTTATGGCGCTTTTCTCACGGGCGACTTTTTCAACCTCTTCGTCTTCTTCGAGGTGATGCTGATCGCCTCCTACGGGCTGATGGTGCATGGCGGCGGCGCGGCGCGCCTGACGAACGCCATGCAGTACATGGTGGTGAACCTCATCGGTTCGACGCTCTTTCTCTTCGCCGTCTCGCTCGTCTACAACGCGGCCGGCACCCTCAATTTCGCCGATTTGGCACTGCGCGTGCCGACGGTGCCGGCTTCCGATCGGGGCATCCTCATGGCCGGGGGGATGCTGCTGTGCGTCGTGTTCTTGTTGAAAGCGGCGGTGGTGCCGCTGCAGTTCTGGCTGCCGGGGGCCTACGGGCACGCGCCGGGGGTGGCGGCGGCGCTCTTTGCCTTGCTCTCCAAGGTCGGGGCTTATGCGCTGCTGCGCTTCGCGCTCGTCGGCCTGGGTCTGGGGCAGCTGGCGGCGCTGGAGCCGCTCGCCTGGCTTACCTTGTTGGCCGGGGCTTTGGGGGTGCTGGCCGCACCCACGCTGGGGGTGCTCGCCGGTTTTGCCTCCATCGCCTCGATCGGCGTGCTCTTCGTCGGGCTTGCGGGGGCGCAGGCGCCGCGCCTGGGGGCCGGGCTCTATTATCTGGTGCATTCCACCCTGGCTGGCGCCGCGCTCTTCGTGCTCGCCGATCTGGTGCGTGCGGCACGGCGCAAGGAAGGCGACGCCGTTGTCGGCGGCCAGAATTTCGCCGGACGGGCGCTGCTCGGCGGGGGCTTTTTCCTCGCGGCGATCGCGGCGGTGGGCCTGCCGCCGCTCTCCGGCTTCGTCGGCAAGATCGCGCTGCTGCGCAGCATCCCGGTGGAGGGGGGCGCCGGGGCAGCGAGCTGGGCCTTCGTGCTCGTGACGTCTTTCCTCCTGCTGCTGGGTCTGTCGCGGGCGGGTTCGCGGGTGTTCTGGAAGGCGCAAGGGGAGGCGCCGGCCGCGGCACGCGGACCGGCGGCGGGCGGCGTGGCGGTGCTCGCGCTGCTGTTCGCGGCGATGTTCGCCTGGGCGATCGCTGCCGAGCCGGCGCTCGCCTATTTCACGCAGGCAGCCCAGGCCCTGCTCGAGCCGGGTGCCTACGTGCAGGCGGTGACGGGGGCGGGGGTGTTCCGATGAGCGTTCGTGCGCGCCTGCGGCGCTGGCTGCCGCATCCGGTCTTGAGCCTGGCACTGATCCTGGCGTGGGTGGCGCTGCAAAACGAGTTCGCCGCGGCGCATTGGCTGATGGGTGCGATTGTGGGCGTGGTGATTCCGCGGCTCCTGCGCCCTTTCTGGCCGGATCCGCCGCCGGTGCGCTCGTGGCGCGCCGCGCTGGCCTATGCGGCCGTCGTGCTGTGGGACATCGCCAAGGCCAACGTGCAGGTGGCCGGCTGGGTGCTGCTGCGCCGGCCCGAGACGCTGCGCTCGAGCTGGCTCGTCGTGCCGCTGGAATTGCGCGTACCGGAGGCGATCACCTTGCTCGCGGGCACGATCACCATGACACCGGGCACGGTGAGCTGCGATCTGGCCGCAGACGGTTCGGCGCTGCTGGTGCATTGCCTGCACACCGAGGATGCGGCGGCGACGGTGGCCGAGATCAAGACGCGCTATGAAGAGCGCTTGATGCGGATTTTCGGGGAGGGTGAGGCATGATCGAAGCGGCGGCTTGGGTGGCGCTCGTGGCGTTCGGGGCGGGCGTGCTTCTGTGCGCCTGGCGGCTTTGGCGCGGTCCGGACTTGGTCGACCGGGTGCTGGCGATGGATACCTTGACGGTGAACGTGATCGCGCTCATCGTCACCTGGGGCATCTGGCAGGGAAGCTCGGTGCCGTTCGTGGCGGCGCTTTTTTTCGCCATGATCGGGTTCGTGTCGACGGTGGCGTTTTGCCGCTATGTGCTGCGCGGGCAGATCATCGAATAGGAGGGGCGAGATGGCGGATATGCTGGTCGCAGCCTTGCTGCTCGTGGGGGCGTTCTTCGGTCTGGTGGGCTCGTGGGGGCTGGTGCGGCTGCCGCAGACGATGCAGCGCCTGCACACGCCGACCAAGGCGACCACGCTGGGAGTGGGCGGAGTACTGCTCGCGTCGATCGTCTATTTCGGCGGTGTGCGCGGCGAGTGGTCGATCCATGAGCTGCTCGTCACCCTCTTTCTCTTCCTGACGGCCCCGGTTTCGGCGCTCATGCTCGCTCGGGCCTGGCTGCACCGCGAGCGGGAACGGGTGCGCGCAACGCTGCCCCGTCCTGGGGCGTCCGGCGTCGACTGGGGAGTGTACCAGCCGACGCCGGAGGAAGCGGAGCACGGTGCCGCACCGAAGCGATAGGCTTCACTGCGCTCCGCGGATCATCCCCGCGGCCACCGTGTCCCAGGTGACGGGGTCGAGGAGAAGGAAACTGCCGGTGTCGCGCAGCGCCTCGTAGGGATCGGCGGCGATCGGCTGGGCGAGCTTCACGCGCACGCGGGCGATGTCGTTCATCGCGAGTTCGTGCGCCGGCACGCGCTCGAGCGTGGCCACGTCCAGGTTCCATTCGATCGCTTCGATCCGCGCCTGCACTTCGCGCGTGGTGTGGCGCAGCAGGTAGGTGCGCCGGGGGACGAGAGGGGCTGGGTCGAGCCAGACGAGGTCGGCTTCTACGCTGCGGGCGAGCGTCGGGGCAGTTTCGTCGGCGCGCACGAGGAGTTCGCCTCGGCCGACGTCGAGATCGTCGGCAAGCCGAAGCATGACCGAATCGCCGGCGAGGGCGCGCTCGCGCGGCACGCCGCCCAGTTCGATGGCGGTCACGCGGCTGCGGCGCCCGGAGGGCAGCACGACGATCTCCTCGCCCACGGCGATCGTGCCGGCCGCGACCCGTCCCGCCAGGCCGCGGTAGTCGTGCAGCAGGGGGTCGGTGGCTTCGCGCGGCCGGCAGACCCATTGCACGGGGAAGCGGAAAGGTTTTCGGCTCGCGCCGTCCTCGGCCGGGGTGCGTTCGAGCACTTCCAGCAGCGTCGGGCCCAGGTACCAGGGTAGATGCTCGCCGCGCTCGACCACCATGTCGCCCAAAAGGGCCGACATGGGGAGGTAGTGGCGGCGCGCGCGCAGGCCGCTTGCCTCGGCGAAGTCCTCGAAGGCGTAGACCACCGCCTCGAAGGCGGCCGGGTCGAACCCGACGAGGTCCATTTTGTTCACCGCGATCGCCAGCGCCGGGATGCCGACGAGGTCGGCGAGCAGGGCATGGCGCCGGGTCTGGGCCGTGAGTCCCTGGCGCACGTCGACCAGCAGCACGGCGAGCTGGGCGGTGGAGGCGGCGGTGACCATGTTGCGGGTGTATTGCTCGTGGCCCGGTGCGTCGGCGATGATGAAGGTGCGCGCGCCGCTGCGGAAGTAGCGGTAGGCGACGTCGATGGTGATGCCCTGTTCGCGCTCGGCGATCAGCCCGTCGGTGACGAGCGAGAGGTCGGGGGCGGCGGCCCCGCGGCGCCGGCTGGTGCGCTCGATGCCTTCGAGGGTGTCGACCAGCAGCGCCCGGCTGTCGTAGAGCAGCCGCCCGATGAGCGTGCTCTTGCCGTCATCGACGCTGCCGCAGGTGAGAAAGCGCAGTACGGTATCCATCAGAAGTAGCCCTCGCGTTTGCGTTGTTCCATCGACGCTTCGTGCGTCTGGTCGTCGAGGCGCGTCGCCCCGCGCTCGGAGACGGTGGTGGCGGCGGTTTCGCGCAGGATCTCCTCGATCGTGCGGGCGCGCGATTCCACCGGCGCGGTGCAGGGGATGTCGCCCACCGTGCGAAAACGCACCCACAGCGTCTCCACCGTCTCGCCCTCGCGCGCCGGGGTGAGCTCGGTGACCGGTGCGAGCAGGTTGCCGCGGCGCACGCAGGGACGGGGGTGGGCGAAGTAGATCGAGGGCAGTTCCAGCCCCTCGCGGGCGATGTACTGCCATACGTCCAGTTCCGTCCAGTCGCTGAGGGGGAAGGCGCGCACGTGCCCGCCGGCGGGGACCTTGGCGTTGTAGAGGCGCCACAGCTCCGGACGCTGGTTCTTCGGATCCCATTGGCCGAACTCGTCGCGCACGCTGAAGACGCGCTCCTTGGCGCGGGCTTTTTCCTCGTCGCGGCGCGCACCGCCGATGAGGCAGTCGAAACCGAACTCCTCGATCGCCTCGCGCAGGGTCACCGACTGATGCCGGTTGCGCGACTCGTCTGGACGGGCGAGGCGGACCGTGCCGCGGGCGATGGAGTCTTCCACCGAGCGCACGATGAGCCGCTCGCCGAGCTCGGCGGCGCGCCGGTCGCGGAAGGCGATCACCTCCGGGTAGTTGTGGCCGGTGTCGATGTGCAGCAGGGGAAAGGGAAAACGGCCGGGGCGGAAGGCTTTTTCGGCGAGCCGCAGCAGGCAGAGCGAATCCTTGCCGCCGGAGAAGAGCAGGGCCGGGTTCTGGCACTGCCCCGCCACTTCGCGCAGGATGTGGATGGCCTCGGCTTCGAGCCGGTCGAGATGGGCGGAGGGGGCGATCATCGGGTCTCTCCGGAAAGGGCGGGGCGGCGGTGCAGGCCGCATTCCTTGTGTTCGGGCTGTTCCCACCACCAGCGGCCGGCGCGCGGGTCTTCGCCCGCGGCCACGGCGCGGGTGCAGGGGGCGCAGCCGATGCTGGGGTAGAAACGCTCGTGCAGAGGGTGGAAGGGCACGCCGTGGCGGCGCAGGTAGGCCCAGATGTCGCGCGCGCTCCAGTCGGCGAGCGGGTTGAATTTCGCCAGCCCGTGCGCTTCGTCCCATTGCTGCTGCGGCAGGTCGCTGCGGGTGGGAGATTGCTCGCGGCGCATGCCCGTGATCCAGGCGCGCTTGCCGGCGAGCGCCCGGGCGAGTGGGCGCACCTTGCGCGCGTCGCAGCAGGCAAGGCGCGCTTCGAGCGAATCATAGAATCCGTTGATGCCATGGCGGGCGACGAAGGCTTCCACGTCCTCGGCCTGCGGGGCGAAGAGCCGCAGACGCAGGCCGTAGTGCGCTTCTACCCGGGCGATCAGGGCGTAGGTTTCCTCGTGCAGACGGCCGGTGTCGAGCACGAAGAGGTCGATGGAAGGGGCGTGGCGGGCGATGAGGTCGGTGAGTACCATGTCCTCGGCGCCCAGGCTGCTCGCGAGCGCCGCCGGAGCGTGCTCGCGGGCGATGCGCTCGAGCAGGGCGACGGCGGCTTCGGTTTTTTTGTCGAGCGCCGCCAGTTCGGCGGCATCGAGCCGGGGGTGGGTGGGATCGCTCATGGGGTTCGCTCCTCGGCAAGTCCGCGCGCCCGGCGACGGAAAAGCGGCTCGGGCACGGCGGCGCTCGCCTGATAGGGTTCGGGGAAGACGGTCAGCAAGCGGGTGCCGTCGTGCTCCAGGGTTGCACGGTCGTAGCGGGCCGGGTCGGGGACGAAGCCGTCGAAACCGCAGCGGCGAAGATAATCGAGCTGGTCGAGCAGGAAGGCACCGAAAGCGGTGAGCCGGCCATGCCAGCCGCGCCGACGCAGGCGCGTGGCCTGGCTGAAGGCCCGTCCGTCGGTGAATTTGGCAAAAGGCAGGACGATCTCCCCGAGCCGGGCGCATTCTTCCGCCGTGAGGAGCGGTTCTTCTTCCGGCGCGAGCCACACCCGCCGCGGCAGCGGCGAGCGGCCCGCGGCGAGCGCCTCGCGCCAGGCCGGCAGCGCCAGCACGGCATCCGCTTCGTCGAGCGAGGCTTCCCAGGCCGATACCAGCACCGCGCGGTAGGCAGAGACGCGGCCGTCGAGCTCAAGCTTCCACATCGGCGGCCTCCTGGAGCGCGGGGTGACGGGCGGCGGGGGTACCGGCATAGACGGCCTCCTTGAAAGGCGCAGGCCCCAGACGGTCGAGCGTGTCGAGGAAGGTCTCGCCCGGGGCGCGTCGGGCGCGGTAGGTTTCGACCAGGGTGCGCGCCACGCGCGGCATGTCCTCGGCGCGGAAGGCCGGCCCGATCACCTTACCCAGCCGCGTGTCGTTCCCCTGCCGTCCGCCGATCGTCACCTGGAACCATTCCTCGCCGTTCTTATCCACCCCGAGCACGCCGATGTGCCCCACGTGATGGTGGCCGCAGGCGTTCATGCAGCCCGAGACGTTGATCGACAGCGGTCCGATGTCTTCCAGCTCCGCTTCGGTGAACTCGGCGAGCAGCGCCTGCGCCACCGGAATCGAGCGGGCGTTGGCGAGGGCGCAGTAGTCACCGCCGGGGCAGGAGATGAGATCGTGCGCCAGGCGGAAGCTCGGATGCCCGAAACCGAGCGCGCGGGCTTCGCGCCACAGTCCCGGCAGTGTTTCCTCGCGCACCCAGGCGAGCGCCAGGTTCTGCTCGTGCGTGACGCGGATCTCGCCGTCGCCGTAGCGTTCGGCCCAGTCGGCGATCGCCTCCATCTCCGTGGCGGAAACGTCGCCCGGGGCGCTCGCTGCGCGCTTGGTGGTGAGCACGACGAGGGCGTAACCCGGCTGGCGCTGCAGGTGCACGTTGCGCTGCCGCCAGCGCGTGAAGGCCGGCCATTCGTCCGCGCCGAGCGGCGCGACGGCAGGCGGCTCGGTTTGCCGCGCCCGCACGCGGCGCAGATCGTCGAAATGCACCGCCACGCGTTCGATCTCCTCGCGCGTGGGCCGCAGGGCCTCGCCCTGGGCCGCGAGTTCGGCGCGGTAGGCATCGACCTCGGCGCGAAAGGCGTCGACGCCGATCGCCTGCACCAGGATCTTGATGCGCGCCTTGTAGAGGTTGTCGCGCCGCCCATGGCGGTTGTAGACGTGCAGGATCGCTTCCAGCACGGTGAAGAGTTCCTCGGCCGGCACCTCGTCGTAGAGGAGCTTGCCCAGGATCGGCGTGCGTCCCAGTCCGCCGCCCACGAAGACGCGCACCCGCGGCAGGAGGGGATCTTCGCCCGGCAAGAGTTCGAGGCCGATGTCGTGGGCCCGGACGAGCACGCGGTCTTCCTCGGCCCCATGCACGGCGATCTTGAACTTGCGCGGCAGGAAGGCGAACTCGGGGTGGAAACTCGACCATTGGCGGATCAGTTCGCACCAGGGGCGCGGATCGACGCGCTCATCCGGGGCCGCGCCGGCAAACGGATCGGTGGTGAGGTTGCGGATGCAGTTGCCGGAAGTCTGGATGGCGTGCAGCCCCACTTCGGCCAGACGCTCGAGGATGTCGGCCGTGTCCTCCAGCCGGATCCAGTTGAACTGGAGGTTCTGCCGCGTGGTGAAGTGACCGTAGCCGCGGTCGTAGCGGCGGGCGATGTTGGCCAGCATCCGTAGCTGCCGCGCCTCCAGCAGTCCATAGGGAATGGCCACGCGCAGCATGGGCGCGTGGCGCTGGACGTAGAGGCCGTTTTGCAGGCGCAGCGGGCGAAATTCGTCCTCGCCGAGCTCACCGGCAAGGAAACGGCGCAGCTGGTCGCGATACTGGGCGACGCGGGCCTGCACCATGGCTTGATCCCAGGAATCGTAGCGGTACATGCAAGTTTCCCCTATGCGATGGCGGCAGTGTAGCGGCCGCCTCTGGCGCATAACAGGCGATTTGCGTTAGACTTCGATAACCATCAGTTATTAGGAACGGGTGATGAACCTGCAGCAGATCCGCTACGTCGTCGAAGTGGTGCGGCACAACTTGAACGTGTCGGAGGCGGCCGATGCGCTCTTCACCTCGCAGCCCGGCGTCTCCAAGCAGATCCGTGCCCTCGAGCAGGAGCTGGGCGTGGACATCTTCGTGCGTCACGGCAAACGCTTCACGGCGCTCACCGAACCGGGGCGTCAGATCGTGGCGATCTGCGAGCGCATGCTGCGCGACATGAACCACCTGCACGCAGTGGCGGAAGAATTTTCGCGCGCCGACGAGGGGGTGCTGTCGATCGCCACCACCCACACCCAGGCGCGCTATGTGCTGCCGACGGTGATCCGCAACTTCCGCGAGCGTTTTCCCAAGGTGCGCTTCTCCCTGCACCAGGGCAGCCCGCGGCAAGTGTGCGAGATGGTGATCGCCGGCGAGGCCGATCTGGCCATCGCCACCGAAGGCATCGGCGATTTCCCCGAGCTGGTCGAGCTCCCCTGCTACCAGTGGACGCACGCACTGGTCGTGCCCAAAGGCCACGAACTCGCCACGCTGGAGCCGCTCACCCTGGAGGCGATCGCGCGGCACCCCGTCATCACCTACGACGGCGCCTTCACCGGCCGCAACCACATCAACAAGGCCTTCCTCGGCCGCGCCCTGCGGCCGGAGGTGATCCTCACCGCCCTCGACTCGGACGTCATCAAGACCTACGTGCGTATGGGGCTGGGCGTGGGGATCCTGGCGAAGATGGCCTTCGACCCGGCGGCCGACGCCGATCTCGTCTGCCGCGACCTGGGGCATCTGATCGAATCGAACACGACGCGCATCGGCATCCTGCGCGACGCCTACCTGCGCGGCTTCGTCTACGCCTTCATCGAAGCCTTCGCGCCGCACCTCAAGCGCGACGTGGTGGAGCGGGCATTGCGGGGGGACGGGGAGGATTACGGTTTGTGATGGGCTCCGCCCTCATAGGCCGGCAGATGCCAGCCCCGCGTGATGCCCAGCCCGCGCAGCGCCAGGGCCGTGCCGGCGCCGGCGGCGAGCGTGGGATCGTGGGGCCAGCCGGCCTTCAGTCCGAGGACGTAGACCGCCGCCCCGGCTGCGGCGGCGGAGGCATAGATCTCCCGGTGCAGGATCATGGGGATCTCGTTGCAGAGGATGTCGCGCAGCAATCCGCCGAAACTCGCCGTCATCATGCCCATGACCACGGCGATGAATCCGTTGGCCCCGGCCGAGAGCGCGGCTTGCGCACCGATGAGCGCGAAGACCGACAGCCCTATGGCGTCGGCCCAGTCGAGCAGCCGGCTCCAGCGCACGGGGCGTGCCGGGCGCGGCGCGAAACGCCCCCAGACGAACACCGCCCAGGCGGCGAGCAGAGTGATGACGAGATATTCCCACTGCGTGATCCAGTAGACGGGGCGATCGAGCAGCAGGTCGCGCAGCGTGCCGCCGCCGATGCCGGTCACCGTGCCGATGAGGGCAAACCCCACTGGGTCGAGCCGTTTGCGCGCCGCGGTGATCCCCCCAGAGAGGGCGAACACCGCTACGCCCGCGTAGTCGAGCCACTGGATGAGCGTCATCGGGCGGCGGGCGGGCAGGGCGAGGGGGGGCGGCTGCCCGCTGCGCAGGGGAGCGCCGGATTCATTTCAGCTGCTTGCCTTCGCCGTCGAATACGCTCAGCACCAGCGGGATGCCGGCGGCCACGCTCTGGCCGACGACGCAGAATTCCTCGAACTGCCCCAGGATGCGGTCCAGGTGCTGCAGGGAGGCGGCGGGCGCCCCGATTTCCAGGCGCACGTGAATGCGACGCACGCGCAAGCGGCCCGCTTCGTTGCGCCCCATCTCGGCGCTCGCCTCGGCGCGCACGCCTCGAGGGTCATTCTTGAACTTCGTCAGGGCGAAATAGAGGCTGGAAGCCATGCAGTTGCCCACGGCCGAGAGCAGCAGGTGAGTCGGCGTGGGGCCCGTGCCCTTGCCCAGCGGCGGCGGCTCGTCCGTGAGAAGCGGCGGCATGCCTTCGCCGAAACGCACTTCGAACTGGAACCCTTCGATCTGGCGCAGGCTGACACTCGGCGGGTTTTTTTCTTCCATGATCGCTCCTTCCGATGAATGGGTGGAGTCAATGGTAGCACCGACGGCCGTCAGTCTTTCTCTGCCTTCCCTGCCGGCATCAACCCGGCCCAGACGAGGATCTCGTCGAGATAGTCGTTCCAGCGGGTGAAACTGTGATCGCCCCCTTCGAGCACCGTCTGCTTCGCGCCTTGGTAGAAGGCAATGGTCTGGCGGTGATCGAGCAGCTCGTCGCCCAGCTCCACCATCAGCCAGATCCGCTCGGGATGTTCCAGGCGGTCGCGCTCCAGCGCACGCAGCTGCGCCACGTGCTCGGACGTCCACTCGAAAGGCTCACCGGTGTAGAGGTTGGTGAGCCGGCCCACGTAGGCGGACAGCCCCCGCGACGGATGGACGACCGGATTGACCGCCACCGCCCGCACGCCCAATTCCTCGGCGAGCCGGGTGGCGTAGAAACCGCCCAGGGAACTCCCCACCACCGTCGGCAGCCGTCCCGTTTGTTCGGCGAGCCGCGCCACTTCCGTGCGCAGCATGGCCATCGCCTCGGCCGGAGCCACCGGCAGCTGGGGGCAGCGGAACGCGTCGGCGAGCCCTTTGGCCGCCATGTGCGCGGCGAGCGCCTGCGCCTTCACCGATTGTGGCGAGGAGCGAAATCCATGCAGGTAGAGGATCATCAGGAGGCGTCCTTTGAGGGGGAAAGCAAACCGGCTTCCATCGCCGCGATGCGGGTGAGCGCCGCCCAGTCGAGCGACTCTCCGCCCTGGGCTATCAGGGCGAGGAAGCGGTCGCGCACGAGGCTCGCGAGCGGCATGGGCGCCGAGGCGCGTTCGGCCGAAGCGAGCACGAAGCGCACGTCCTTCAGCCCCAGCTTGGCCGCGAAGCCGGCAGGGGAGAATCGCTCTTCGGCCACGATGCGGCCGTAGTTTTCATAGACCGGCGAGCGAAAGAGCCCGTTGATGATCTCGAGAAACTGCAGCGGCTCGATACCGGCCTTGCGCATCAGGGCATAGGATTCGCCCAGCGCCTCGAGAAGCGCCATGATCATGAAGTTGCCCGCGAGCTTGACGACGTTAGCCAGTTGGGGTTGCGTGCCGACGACGTGCACGGCTTCGCCGATCGCCTCGAAGATCGGACGAGCGCATTCGACGAACTGCGGTGTTCCGGCGACGACCACGCGCAGTTTGCCCGCCGCGGCGGCCTCCGGGCGGCCGAACACGGGGGCGGAGACGAAACCGTGCCCGGCATGGGCGTGTTCTTCGGCCAGCCGCACGACGAAAGCCTCGCTCAGGGTGCTCGACGAGACGTGGATCGCACCAGCAGGAAGCGCGACAAAGGCGCCGTTCGCGCCGAAGAGCACCGTTTCCACCGCTGCATCGTCGGCGAGCATCGTCACTAGGGCATCCACACCCTGAACTGCCTCCGCGGGGCTGGCTGCCGGTTTCGCGCCTTGCGCCACCAAGGGCTGCATCCGCTCCGGCGTGCGGTTATAGACGACGAGCTCATGGCCGGCGCGCAGCAGGTGCTGTGCCATGCCGGAACCCATCCGGCCGAGACCGAGAAAAGCGATTTTCATGCCGTGGACCTCCTCAGGGATAACGGAATCATGATAGTCGAGATGAGGGGTGGTGCAACTTTCTTCCTGTAAATGTACCAAGTCGATGTCATTGAAATGTCAAGATCAGGCATGCGAGTTGAGATAGACCTTGTCGCTCATCCTTTCCTCGTTGCATTCGGCGAGCAGGGCCGAGGCGAGGAGTAGGCAGGACGCCGGGGTGGGAAAGATCTACTGCTGGCACCGATCCGGTCCAGCATGATGCCGCTTCCATTCAACTCGGTGTATCAAGTTTCACTCGTTGGCCTGTGTCACTGAATTTATAGCCGTTGCTGACGCACGTCGGAGAGTTGATCGATCGGGGTTGATTCCCCATGTTGTCAGGGGGCTAAATCGTCGTGTTGCCTGATTCCACCGACTGACGGCTTGGCGCAGCGGGAGGAGGGAACCTCAGGACCCAGGGTGTCCGACGACAACGCCTTCGTCGAATCGCTCTTCAAGACGGCGAAGTACCGCCCCGAATTCCCGGCGCGCGGCTTCGCCAGCCTGGACGAAGCCCGCCAGCCTGGACGAAGCCCGCCAGTGGGGACAGAACTTTGTGCACTGGTACAACGTCGAGCATCGCCAAAGCGGCCTGCGCTACGTCACCCCCGCCCAGCGACATGCAGGGGAAGACCACGCGATCCTGGCGGCACGGCACCAGACCTATCTTCAAGCCCGCGAACGTCACCCGGCGCGCTGGTCTGGACAGACACGGGACTGGACACCGATCGGAGCCGTCACGCTCAACCCGGAACGGGACAGCGTCGTTCGGGACTATACCCAGTCTGAATATAAGGGGCAGGTGATTGCATGAATCAGGCGACAACTATCTTGACTTGCCCGAGGTACGTGCTCAAGAGGCAAAGGCCGAAATCCGCGCCAATGTTGGGGAACGGACAAAAAAATCCCAACCGATAAGGGTTGGGATTTTTGGTGTTGGTGGAGCCGGGGGGAGTCGAACCCCCGTCCGGAAGCCCTCTACAGCCAGGTCTACATACTTAGCCTACCGTTTGAATTTAGCGCCGGTGTGGGTGGGTAGGCTCACCGCACCGACGCGAGCCGCCTTGGTTTTAGGCCCCGAGCCAAGCGGCCCGACCCGGGGACGAGCCTCTGTGAATGACGCTGCGAGATGGCTTACGCCATCATCCGGCCCAGAGGCCAGCCGGTGCAGCGCTCGCCGCCCTTAGGCGGCGAGAGCGAAACGCTCGTCGTTGGCGTTTGTTTGCTTTCCAGTGGATTTACGAGGGGACTGGTCCTCGGTATGCGCTGTGCTGCTTTGCGACCCCCGTCGAAGCCAGGTACGGCCCCATTGGGTTTTCAAGATATTAGTGCATCGCAGGGCGGAAAAGTTCCGCCGGTGGGTGCACTTTTTTCACGTCGCCTTGCGGGCGGCGAGCAGGTAGTTTACCGCGGTTTCGTCGATCAGGCGATAGGTTTTCGTGAGCGGGTTGTAGCCCAGCCCCTTGAGGGCGACCGGTTCGAGCCCGTGCGATCGCGCCCAGCGGGCGAGTTCGGCGGGGCGGATGAATTTTCCGAAGTCGTGGGTGCCGCGCGGCAGCAGCCTCAGCAGATATTCCGCCCCCAGGATGGCGTGCAGGTAGGCTTTGGGCGTGCGGTTGATCGTGGCGAAGAAGGCCCAGCCGCCGGGGGCGAGCGTCGCGGCGCAGGCGGCGACGATGGATTCGGGGTCGGGGACGTGCTCGAGCAGCTCCATGCAGGTGACGACCTCGTAGGCACCGGGATGTGCTTCGGCGTGGTCCTCTGCGCTCTCTAGGCGGTAGTCCACCGATAGGCCGGATTCCAGGAGATGGAGCTTGGCGACGTCGAGGGCGGCAGCGGAGAGATCGATGCCGGTGACCTTGGCGCCGCGCTGCGCCATTCCTTCGGAGAGGATGCCGCCGCCGCAGCCGACGTCGAGCACGCGTTTGCCGGCAAGGGTGACGTGCGACTCGATCCAGGAGAGCCGCAGCGGATTGATCTCGTGCAGCGGGCGGAATTCGCTCGTCGGATCCCACCAGTGGTGGGCGTGCTCGTCGAATTTGGCGAGTTCCAGCGGGTCGACGTTCGTCATGGCAGTTTCTCCAAAGAAAAACCCCGCCATGGCGGGGTTTTTCGCAGACATCGGATGACCAGAATTACTTGTCGGTGCCGATGACCTGGATTTCGACGCGACGGTCGGGTTGCAGGCAGTCGATGAGTTTCTTGTTGCGGCGGTTTTCCGGGCCCATGTTTTTGCACTTGTCGCCAGTGACGGGCATTTTCTCGCCCTTGCCTTCCGTGTAGACGCGGTTGGCCGGCACGCCTTTGCTGATCAGGTATTTCTTGACGGCGTCGGCGCGGCGCTCGGAGAGTTTCTGGTTGTAGGCATCGCTGCCGATACGGTCGGTATGGCCGACGGCGAGGATGACTTCGACGTTGTATTTGCCGAGTTGCGAGACGATTTCGTCGAGCTTGGCCTTGCCTTCGGGGCGCAGGGTGGCCTTGTCGAAGTCGAAGAGGGTGTCGGCCGCGAGCTTGACTTTCTGCTCGGCAGGTTTCGGCGCGGGACGCGCGACCGGAGCGGCCGGCTTGGGCGGTTCGCATTTTTCTTTGGCGATCAGGTCGGGATCGCAGCTGCAGGCGAGCGGTTTGCCGCTGGCGTCCTTGGCCTGTTCGGCGGCTGCGGGCGACCAGCTGGCGCCTGCCTGCACGCACAGGCCGGAACCCGAGGTGACGACGACGTTGCGGGAGTCGGTGACGTAGGGAACGACGCCTTTCGGATCGACGACGACGTCGGCGGACATCGCGCTCATGGAGAAACCGAGCGTTCCGAGCACGGCGAGCAGCTTGAGGCGGGTGTTTTTAGTCATGGCAGCATCCTTTCTTGTGAAAACGGTTGGGACAAGGTCTGGGATTGCATCCTTGAGTTCATTATACAAGCACTTTTTCAGCGGGTTTGCAACTGAATCCGCTGTCGCCAGTTTTGCGCCAAAGCGGTCAAATGGCTGTTGCTTTCTTGCAACAGAAGTTGGCCGTTGGCCACGCGCCGCCGGCCAGCGACCCAGACGTCGCTGACGTGCTCGCGTCCGGCGACGAAGACGAGATGTGAGCAGGGGTCGTAGCAGGGCTGGGTTTCGACGGCGTCGAGGGCAACGGCGATGAGGTCGGCGGCCTTGCCCGGGCGGATCGAGCCGAGGCGATGTTCCAGGCCGAGGGCGCGGGCAGCGCCGATCGTGGCGAGTTCCAGTGCCTGTATCGCGGGTAGTACTTCGGCGCGTCCTTGGCTGACCTTGGCGAGCAAGGCCGCGTGGCGAATCTCCTGAAAGAGGTCGAGCCGGTTGTTGCTCGCCGCCCCGTCGGTGCCCAGGCCGACGGCGATGCCGGCATCGAGCCACTGGGGTACGGCGGCGATGCCGCTGGCAAGTTTCATGTTGGAGGTGGGGCAGTGCACGAGGGCTACGCCGCGCTCGGCCAGCAGCGCGATTTCGCTCTCGGTGAGGTGCACCGCGTGCACGCCGACGAGCCCCGGTCCCAGCAGGCCGAGGCGGTCGAGCCGCTCCAGGGGGGTCTCGCCGTGGCGTGCGTGTGATTCTTCCCGCTCCTGCGCCGTTTCGAGCAGGTGGATCTGCACCGGCAGGTCGAGCTGGGCGGCGAGGGTGGCGATGCGCTCAAGCGCCGCATCGCCCACCGAATAGGGTGCGTGCGGCGCGAGCAGGAAGGAGACGAGCGGTTCCTCGCGCCAGGCGTCGCGCACGGCGAGCCCTTTGGCGAGCGCCTCGTCGGCGTCGGCCGCGTACGGCGTGGGAAAGTCGATGGCGGTGATGCCGAGCACCGAGCGCATGCCCATGGTGGTGAAGGCGCGCGCGGCGGCCTCGGGATAGAAGTACATGTCGACGGCGGTGGTGATGCCGCCGCGCAGCATCTCGGCGGCGGCGATCAGCGTGCCGTCGTAGACGAATTCCTCGCTCATCAGGGCCGCCTCGCGCGGCCAGATCGCCTCTTCGAGCCAGCGGCGCAAAGGGAGATCGTCGCCGATGCCACGCAGCAGGGTCATGGCCGCGTGCGTGTGCGCGTTGATGAGGCCGGGCAGCAGCACGTGCTCGGGCAGCTCGACGCGCTCGCGGGGGCGCCAGCGCCGTTCCAGCGCGTCGGTCGGCCCTACGTCGAGGATTTTGTCGCTGCGGATCGCGACGGCGTGACCAGTGAGCAGTGCCCCGGCCGGTTCCATCGGCAGCAACCAGCGGGGGAGGAGGAGGGCATCGGCGGACTGAAGCGCGGTCGGCTCGGGCATCGGCGGGCTCCGGAAGGGGGTTGAACGGCGTGATAAAATAGCGAATTCTACGGATTTGTACGGCGGTTTTTGCTCAATGGATTCTTTTGCCCGCGAAACCCTGCCCGTGCCCCTCGAAGAGGAGATGCGGCGCTCTTATCTCGACTACGCCATGAGCGTCATCGTCGGCCGGGCTCTGCCCGACGTGCGCGACGGCTTGAAGCCCGTGCATCGGCGCGTGCTCTACGCCATGCACGAATTGGGCAACGACTGGAACAAGCCCTACAAGAAGTCGGCGCGCATCGTCGGCGACGTGATCGGTAAATACCACCCGCACGGCGACACGGCCGTCTACGACACCATCGTGCGCATGGCGCAGGATTTTTCCCTGCGCTATCCCCTCATCGACGGTCAGGGCAACTTCGGCTCGGTCGACGGCGACAGCCCCGCGGCCATGCGCTACACGGAAATCCGCATGTCGCGCATCGGGCACGAGATGCTGGTCGACATCGACAAGGAAACCGTCGATTTCGGTCCGAACTACGACGGCAGCGAGCGCGAGCCGCTGGTGCTGCCTTCCCGCATTCCCAATCTGCTCATCAACGGTTCGAGCGGCATCGCGGTGGGCATGGCCACCAACATCCCGCCGCACAACCTCGGCGAGGTGGTGCGGGCGTGCCTGGCGTTGCTGGAAAACCCCGAGCTCTCCGACGACGATCTGATGCAGTACGTACCGGCGCCGGATTTCCCTACTGCCGGGCTCATCGTCGGGCTCGAAGGGGTGCGCGAGGGCTACCGTACGGGGCGGGGCCGCGTGGTGATGCGGGCGCGCACCCATTTCGAGGAGATCGGCCGCGGCGACCGGCAGGCGATCATCGTCGACGAGCTGCCGTATCAGGTCAACAAGAAGACGCTGCTCGAGCGCATCGCCGAGCTCGTCAATGAGAAGCGCATCGAGGGCATCAGCGAGATCCGCGACGAGTCGGACAAGTCCGGCATGCGCGTGGTCATCGAATTGAAGCGCGGCGAGCATCCCGAGGTGATCCTCAACCAGCTCTTCAAGCACACGCAGATGCAGGATACCTTCGGCATGAACCTGGTGGCGCTCGTCGATGGGCGGCCGCAGACGCTCACGCTCAAGGCCCTCGTCGGACACTTCCTTGCGCACCGGCGCGAGGTGGTGACGCGGCGCACCGTCTTCGAGCTGCGCAAGGCGCGCGAGCGCGGGCACATCCTGGAAGGTCTGGCGGTGGCGCTCTCCAACGTCGACGAAATCGTCGCGCTCATCAAGGCTTCGCCCACGCCGGCTGCGGCGAAAGAGGCGCTGCTCGCACGCCGCTGGCATTCGCCGGTGGTGGCGGAGCTGGTGGCGCGCGCAGGCGAGGATGCTGGGCGTTTCCGTCCCGAGGGGCTGGGGGCCGAGTTTGGCTGGTCGGAGGAAGGTTATCGCCTGTCAGAAGTGCAGGCACAGGCGATCCTGGATCTGCGCCTGCAGCGCCTCACGGGGCTCGAGCAGGACAAGATCGTGCAGGAGTACCGCGAGGTGATCGAGCGCATCGCCGATCTGCTCGACATCCTTGCCAGGCCCGAGCGCGTCTCGGCCATCATCGCCGAGGAGCTGCGTCAGATCGCCGCCCAGTACGCCGATCCGCGCCGCAGCGAGCTGATGCTCGAAGCCGACGAGATCCGCCTCGAAGACCTGGTGGCGCCACAGGACATGGTGGTCACGCTGTCGCACGCCGGCTACGTCAAGCGCCAGCCGCTCGACGACTACCGGGCGCAGCGCCGCGGCGGGCGCGGCAAGCAGGCGGCCGCGGTCAAGGAGGAGGATTTCCTCGAGCAGGTGTTCGTGGCCAACACCCACGACTGGGTGTTGTGTTTCTCCAGCCGCGGGCGCGTCTACTGGCTGCGCGTCTTCGATCTGCCCGAGGGCGCTCGCGGTGCGCGCGGCAAGCCCATCGTCAACCTCGTGCCCATGGGGCCGGACGAGCGCATCCAGGCGGTGCTGCCGGTGCGTGAGTTCGACGATGCGCACTATGTCTTCTTCGCCACCGCCTCCGGCGTGGTGAAGAAGACGGCGTTGTCGGCGTTCGCCAATCCGCGCAAGGCAGGGATCGTGGCGCTGTCGCTCGACGACGGCGACCGCCTCATCGGCGTGGATCTCACCGACGGCAGCTGCGACGTGATGCTCTTTTCCGACGCGGGCAAGGCGGTGCGCTTTGCCGAGAACGACGTGCGGCCGATGGGGCGCGAAGCGCGCGGCGTGCGCGGCATGGCGCTCGAAGACGGCCAGCAGGTGGTGTCGATGCTGGTGGTGCGCGACGAGTCCGGCTCCGTGCTCACGGCCACGGAGGCGGGTTACGGCAAGCGGACGCCGGTGGCCGAATTCACGCGCCACGGGCGTGGCACCAAGGGGATGATCGCCATCCAGACCAGTCGCCGTAACGGCCGGCTCGTGGCGGCCTGCCTGGTGCAACCGGGCGACGAGATCATTCTCATCTCGCAAAACGGGGTGCTGATCCGCACTTCGGTCGACGACATCCGCGAGATGGGGCGCTCGACGCAAGGGGTGACCCTGATGGCGCTGGACGAGGGTGACCGCCTGGTGACGGTGGTGAAAGTGGCGCGCACGCCGGTGGTCGGGGACGAAGGCGAAGGGGAATCCGATGCGGGTGTATAACTTCAGCGCCGGACCGGCGATGCTGCCGGAGCCGGTCTTGCGTACGGTACGAGAAGAGCTGCTCGATTGGCACGGAATCGGCTCGAGCATCATCGAGGTGAGCCATCGCGGCAAGCACTTTTCAGAAGTGATCGCGCGGGCGGAGGCCGATCTCCGCAAGCTGCTCTCCATTCCCGAGGACTACGCCGTGCTCTTCCTGCAGGGAGGGGCGACGCTGCAGTTCTCCGCCATCCCCATGAACCTGCTCGGCGGCGGCTCGGCCGATTACGTCGTCACCGGCGCCTGGTCGCAGAAGGCGTTCGCGGAGGCGCAGCGCATCGCGCCCGTGCTCGGCGGCAGGGTCCGTCTGGCCGGCTCCACCGAGGAAAGCGGCTTTACCCGCGCGCCGCGCCCCGAGGAGCTTTCGCTCGATCCCAATGCGCGCTACGTGCATGTGTGCACCAACGAGACGATCCACGGCGTGGAGTGGCTGGAGCTCGAGGCGCTGCAAGCCTCTGGCGTGCCCCTCGTTGCCGACATGTCCTCGCACCTGCTGTCGCGCCCGATCGACGTGCGCCGCTTCGGCCTCATCTATGCCGGGGCGCAGAAAAACATCGGCCCGGCGGGACTGACGCTCGTGATCGTGCGCCGCGATCTCATGGCTTCGCCCTGGGAGGGAACGCCGCCGGTGCTGCGCTACGACCGCATGGCCGAGAACGGCTCGATGCTCAATACGCCGCCCACGTTTGCCATCTACGTCGCCGGGCTGGTTTTTCAGTGGCTCGAATCGCTCGGCGGGCTCGCGGCGATGGCGCAGTGCAACGAAGCCAAGGCGCGTCTGCTCTACGAGTGCATCGATGCCACGCCCTTTTACCGCAACGCCGTCGAACCGCGCTGGCGCAGCTGGATGAACGTGCCGTTTCGCCTCGCTGACGAGTCGTTGAACGAGCGATTCCTGCAGCAGGCCGAGGCCGCCGGGCTCAAATATCTCAAAGGGCACAAGATGGTGGGCGGGATGCGGGCGTCGATCTACAACGCCATGCCGCGCGAGGGCGTGGAGGCGCTCGTCGCTTTCCTGCGCGATTTCGCCGCACGGCACGCCTGAAGAAAGGGGAGGGGGATGGACGAGTCGGAACTCTTGGCGCTGCGTCGGCGCATCGACGCCATCGACGAGGAGATCCTCAAGCTGCTCTCCGAGCGCGGGCGCTGTGCGCGGCGCGTGGGCGAGCTCAAGCAGGGGGCGATCTATCGCCCCGAGCGCGAGGCGCAGGTGTTGCGCCGCATCGCCGCGCTCAACCCCGGGCCGCTGCCCGAGAGCGCCGTGCGCACCATCTTTCGCGAGATCATGTCGGCCTGCCTCGCGCTCGAGCAGCCGCTCAAGGTAGCCTATCTCGGCCCGGCCGGGACCTTCTCCGAGGCGGCCGCGCGCAAGCATTTCGGCAGCGCGCCGCAGTTCGTGTCGCTTGCTTCCATTGACGAGGTCTTTCGTGAGGTCGAGGCGGGCAACATCGACTACGGCGTGGTGCCCATCGAGAATTCGGTCGAGGGCATGGTAGGGGTCACACACGATTTGCTCCTGCTGCATCCGCTGCAGATCTGCGGCGAGGTGATGCTGCGCATCCACCAGCACCTCATGTCGCTCGCCCCGAGCCTTGCGGCGGTCAAGCGCGTCTATTCCCACGCCCAGTCGCTCGCGCAGTGCCACGAGTGGCTCTCGCGCCATCTGCCCGACGTGCCCTACGTGCCGGTGGCGAGCAACGCCGAGGCGGCGCGCCTTGCCGCGCAGGATCCGGACGCGGCGGCCATCGCCGGCGAGGCGGCGGCCGAGCGCTATGGGCTCACGGTGCTTGCGGCCAACATCGAGGACGATCCGAACAACACCACGCGTTTCCTCGTCATCGCCAAACACGACGCCGCCGGCCCTTCGGGGCGGGACAAGACTTCGCTCGTGTGCTCCGCGCCGAACAAGCCCGGCGCCATGCACCGTCTGCTCGAACCCTTGGCGCACTATGGCGTTAGTATGACCAAGCTGCAATCGCGTCCGGCCAAGAGCGGGCTGTGGGAGTATGTCTTCTACATCGACGTCGAGGGACATCGGCTCGACGAACCGGTGCGCCAGGCGCTCGCGGCGCTCGAGGAACGCGCCACCTTCCTCAAGCTGCTCGGTTCCTATCCGGCCGCGGCGTGGTGACTTTGGGCAACAGCGCGACGAGGAGAAGCTATGCGCGTCATCGATCACGTTCCGGCGGCGATTCGCTCGCTCGCCCCCTATCAGCCCGGCAAGCCCATCGAGGAGCTCGCGCGCGAACGCGGCCTGAACCCGGCCGACATCGTCAAGCTCGCCTCGAACGAGAATCCGCTCGGCATGAGTCCCAAGGCGCGGGCCACGCTGGAATCGACTGCGGCCGAAGGGGCCCGTTATCCCGACGGCAATGGCTTCGTGCTCAAGGAGGCGATTTCCCGTAAATTCGGCGTCGCGCCCGAGCGCCTGGTGCTTGGCAACGGCTCGAACGACGTGCTGGAACTGGCCGCGCGCATCGTGCTGCAGCCAGGTACCGAGGCCGTGTATTCTCGATACGCTTTTGCGGTCTATCCGCTGGTGACGCAGGCGCTGGGGGCAAGGCCGGTCCAAGTGCCCGCCAGGGACTACGGGCATGACCTCGAGGCGATGCTCGCAGCGATCACCCCGCGTACGCGCGTCGTCTTTCTTGCCAATCCGAACAATCCTACCGGCACTTTCGTGTCCGGCGAGGCGCTGGCAGCGTTCCTCGAACGGGTACCCGAGGACGTGCTGGTGGTGCTCGACGAGGCCTACGGAGAATACCTCGATCCTGCCGAGCGCTACGAATCCCTCGCCTGGGTCGATCGCTTCTCCAACCTGCTCGTGTGCCGGACGTTTTCCAAGATCTATGGGCTTGCCTCGCTGCGTGTGGGCTACGGCGTGGCGCGTCCCGAGCTCGTCGATGTGATGAACCGCATCCGGCAGCCCTTCAATGTCAATTCCTTCGCGCTTACGGCAGCGGCAGCGGCGCTCGAAGACGAGGCGTTCGTCGCGCGCAGCGCCGAGCTCAACCGCCGGGGTCTGCAGCAACTCTATGAAGGATTCGCGCGGCTGGGCTTGCGCTGGGTGCCTTCGCGCGGCAACTTCGTGATGGTGCACGTGGGCGATGCGGCGGCGGTCAACGAGGCGCTGCTCGATCGCGGCGTGATCGTGCGGCCGATCGCCGGCTACGGTCTGCCCGAGTGGCTGCGCGTCACCGTGGGTCTGCCCGAAGAGAACGCCCGCTTTCTCGAAGCGCTCGCCGACATTCTTCCCACCTGAGGGGGTCCCATGAAGACGAAACCGGTGGGACGCCTGGTCGTGTGCGGTGTCGGGCTCATCGGCGGCTCGTTCGCGCTCGCCCTCAAGGCGGCCGGCCTGGTGCGCGAGGTGGTGGGCGTGGGGCGTTCGCAGGCGTCCCTCGAGCGGGCGCTCGCCTTGGGGGTGATCGATCGGGCCGCCGCGGACTGGGCCCAGGCGCTCGCCGGGGCGGAAGTCGTGCTGCTCGCCATGCCGGTGGGGCAGACGGAGGCGGTGGTCAAGGCCATGGCGCCGCATCTGGCGCCGGGCACCCTGGTCACCGATGCAGGCAGCACCAAGCGCAACGTGATCGAGGCGTTTTACCTGCACCTGGGAGGACATCTGGCGCACGCCGTGCCGGGGCATCCCATCGCCGGGGCGGAGAAGAGCGGCTGCGAGGCGGCCGATGCGACGCTCTTTCGCGGCCGCAAGGTGGTGCTCACACCGCTGCCCGAGAACGAGCCCGGTAGCGTGCTGCGCGTGGCGCAGCTCTGGCAAGCCTGCGGCGCGATCATCCGCGAGATGTCGCCGCAGGAGCACGACCGCGTCTTCGCCGCGGTGAGCCATCTGCCGCACGTGCTCGCCTACGCCCTGGTGCACGACCTCGCCGAGCGTGCCAACGCCGAGCAGCTCTTCGAGTACGCCGCGGGCGGCTTTCGCGACTTCACCCGCATCGCCGCGAGCCATCCCGAAATGTGGCGCGACATCTGCCTCGTCAATCGCCAGGCGATCCTCGCCGAGCTCGATCAGTATCTCTCGGAGCTCGCCTTCATCCGCGCCCTGCTGCTGTCGGCCAACGGCCCGGGACTGGAGGAGGTCTTCGCCAAGGCGCGCGCGGCGCGCATGGCCTGGGGCGAGCGCTACGTCAACGACGCCAACGGCGGAGGTTCCGACGAATGAGTGCCTTCCTCGATTTGCCACCTGCGCGGTGCGCCCAGGGCAGCGTGCGGCTGCCGGGCAGCAAGAGCATCTCCAATCGCGTGCTGCTGCTCGCGGCGCTCGCCGAGGGTGACACCCACATCCATGACCTGCTGCACTCCGACGACGTCGCGCGCATGCTCGAGGCGCTCGAGGCGTTGGGCGTGCGCTGGGATCGCACCGGCGCGCACGACTACGTGGTCCATGGCACGGCTGGCGCTCCCTTCCCGGTGCGTGAGGCCGAGCTCTTTTTAGGTAACGCCGGCACGGCTTTCCGGCCGCTCACCGCCGTGCTCGCCTTGATGGGCGGGGAATACCGCCTGCGCGGGGTGCCGCGCATGCACGAGCGGCCCATCGGCGATCTGGTCGAGGCTTTGCGTCAGCTTGGGGCGCGCATCGACTATCTGGAGAACGAGGGCTATCCGCCGCTCGCGATCCATCCGCCCGCGCCCGTCTCCGTCGAGACCGTCCGCATCCGGGGCGACGTCTCCAGCCAGTTTCTCTCGGCGCTCCTCATGGCGCTGCCCTTGCTCGGCCGGCCGATCACCGTCGAAGTCGTAGGGGAGCTCATCTCCCGTCCCTACGTGGCCCTCACCCTCGCGCTGATGGCGCGATTCGGCGTGGAACTCGTCGAGCGCGACGGGCGCTTCCACTACGATGGCCAGGCGCGCTACCGCTCGCCAGGGGAAGTCTACGTCGAGGGGGATGCCTCTTCGGCTTCCTATTTCCTCGCCGCCGGGGTTCTGGGCGGTGGACCGGTGCGCGTCGAGGGCGTGGGGCGGACGAGCCTGCAAGGCGACGTGCGTTTCGCCGAGGCCCTGGAGGCGCTCGGCGCCCGGGTCGCGATGGGAGAGAACTGGATCGAGGCGTCTGCCCCTGAAAACGGCCGACTGCGCGCCTTCGACCTCGATCTCAACCACATTCCGGATGCGGCGATGACGCTGGCGGTCGTGGCGCTCTTCTGCGAGGGGCCGTCTCGCCTGCGCCACATCGGCAGCTGGCGGGTGAAAGAGACCGACCGCATCGCCGCCATGGCCACCGAGCTGCGCAAGCTCGGCGCCACGGTCGAGGAGGGGCCGGATTTTCTCGTCATCACCCCGCCCGAGCGGCTGCAGCCGGCGGCGATCGCCACCTACGACGACCATCGCATGGCGATGTGCTTTTCGCTGGCGGCTTTCGGCGACATCTACGTGCGCATCCTCGAGCCCGAATGCGTCAACAAGACGTTTCCCGAGTATTGGCAGGTGTACCGCTCGGTGGTACGGCCGGTGCCGGTGGTGGCGATCGACGGGCCGACGGCAAGCGGCAAGGGCACGGTGGCGGCGCGCCTGGCCGAGCGGCTTGGCTGGCACTATCTCGACAGCGGTGCGCTCTACCGGCTGGTCGCGCTCGCGGCGCTGCGCCGCGGCCTGGCGACCGAGGATGCCGCGATGCTCGCGCGGCTTGCGCGCGACCTGGACGTGCGTTTCTCCGGCGATCGCATCCTTCTTGCCGGCGAGGACGTGACCGAGGCCATCCGGACGGAGGACGTCTCCGCCGCGGCCTCACGCATCGCCGTACACGGCACCGTGCGCGAGGCGCTCCTTGCGCGCCAGCGGGCTTTCCGCCGCCGTCCGGGGCTCGTGGCCGAGGGGCGCGACATGGGCTCGGTCGTCTTCCCCGATGCCGAGCTCAAGGTCTTTCTCACCGCCTCCGTCGAAGTGCGCGCCGAGCGGCGCTTCAAGCAGTTGATCGACAAAGGAATGTCTGCTAGCATTGAAAGATTGCGTGAAGAGCTCGAGGCGCGCGACCGGCGGGACCGGGAACGCGCCATCGCCCCTCTGCAGCAATGCCCCGACGCCTTGCGGCTCGACACGTCCCACATCGGCGTGGAAGAGGCCGTGGAGGCCATTTTCGATTGGGTCCGGACGCGCGGGCTTGCGTGATCCGGGAATTTTCATTCACTCTTTTTGTCTTGCGTTTTTCCTGATGGAGAAACGTCTTTGGAAACCGAAACGATGAACTCAACCGCCGTAGCCACTCAACCCACCGAAACCCAAGAAAGCTTCGCCGATCTCTTCGAGCAAAGCCTCGTGCTGCAGGAGATGACGCCGGGGCAGGTGATCACCGCCGAGGTCGTCGGTATCGACGACAACTTCGTCATCGTCAATGCCGGCCTGAAGTCCGAGAGCTACATCCCCAAAGAAGAATTCATGAACGACCGCGGCGAGCTCGAAGTCAAGGTCGGTGACTTCGTGCACGTGGCGATCGAGGCCCTCGAAGACGGCTACGGCGAAACGCGCCTGTCGCGCGAGAAGGCCAAGCGCCTGGAAGCCTGGAACGAGCTCGAGCAGGCTTTCGAAGAAGGCCGCATCGTCAAGGGGGTGGTCACCGGCCGCGTCAAGGGCGGCCTCACCGTCATGGTCAATGGATTGCGCGCCTTCCTGCCCGGTTCCCTCGTCGACATCCGCCCGATGAAGGACACTACTCCGATCGAGGGTAAAGAGCTCGAGTTCAAGGTCATCAAGATCGACCGCAAACGTAACAACATCGTCGTGTCGCGCCGCGCCGTGCTCGAAGAGACCATGGGCGAGGATCGCGAAAAGCTGCTCGAGTCCCTGCAAGAGGGCTCCATCGTCAAGGGTGTGGTCAAGAACATCACCGATTACGGCGCCTTCGTCGACCTGGGCGGCATCGACGGGTTGCTGCACATCACCGATCTCGCCTGGCGCCGCGTGCGCCATCCGTCCGAAGTCGTCAACGTCGGCGACGAGGTCGAGGCCAAGGTGCTCAAGTTCGACCGCGAGAAGATGCGCGTCTCCCTGGGCTTGAAACAGCTCGGCGAGGATCCCTGGGTCGGCATCTCCCGCCGCTATCCGGCCGGCACGCGCCTGTTCGGCAAGGTCACGAACCTCACCGACTACGGCGCTTTCGTGGAAATCGAGCCGGGCATCGAAGGGCTGGTGCACGTCTCCGAGATGGACTGGACCAACAAGAACATCCACCCGAGCAAGGTGGTGCAGGTCGGCGACGAAGTCGAGGTGATGATCCTGGAAATCGACGAGGACCGCCGTCGCATTTCGCTCGGCATGAAACAGTGCAAGCCCAACCCGTGGGAAGAGTTCGCCCAGAATCACAAGAAAGGCGACAAGGTCCGCGGCCAGATCAAGTCGATCACCGATTTTGGCGTCTTCATCGGCCTGGAAGGGGGCATCGATGGCCTGGTGCACCTCTCCGACCTCTCCTGGACCGAGCCGGGTGAGACGGCCGTGCGCCGCTACAAGAAAGGCGACGAAGTCGAGGCCGTGGTGCTCGCCGTCGACGTCGAGCGCGAGCGCATCTCGCTGGGCATCAAGCAGCTCGAGGGCGACCCCTTCACCAACTACATCGCCACGCACGAGAAGGGCTCCGTGGTCACCGGTACCGTCAAGTCGGTCGAACCCAAGGGTGCCGTGATCCAGCTCGAGGACGAGGTAGAGGGCTATCTGCGCGCCTCCGAGGCGGCGGCGCATCGCGTCGACGATCTCACCCAGCTCCTGCACGAAGGGCAGCAGGTGGAAGTGGCCATCGTCAACGTCGATCGCAAGAATCGCAGCATCAATCTGTCGATCCGCGCCAAGGAGCAGGCCGAGCAGACCGAAGCGCTCAATCGCCTCTCTGGCGAAGGCGCGTCCGCCAGCGGCACCACCAGCCTGGGGGCACTGCTCAAAGCCAAGCTCAACGAACAGAAACAGTCCTGATCGACCAGCGGCCATGACCCGTTCCGAATTGATCGAACGGCTGGCCGCGCGTTTCCCGCAGCTACCGTCCAAAGATGTGGAGCTTGCCGTGAAACTGATCCTGCAGGCGATGGGCGAGACGCTCGTCGCCAATGGCCGCATCGAAATCCGCGGCTTCGGCAGTTTCACGCTCACGTATCGCCCGCCGCGCATGGGGCGCAACCCGAAAACGGGTCTGCCCGTGCCGGTGCCGGCGAAATACGTGCCGCATTTCAAGGCGGGCAAGGAACTGCGCGAACGCGTGGACCGGCACAAGGCCCCGGAGCCGGCGGCCGTGTGTTGACGGCACCTCGACTAACCTGCTGCGCAACGGTCTTTCGAGGCGCCTTTGACCGCCTGGCGCTCGTCCCGAGAGAGGCGGCCCGCGAGGGCCGCTTCTTTTTTTTCGTCCGGCTTGGGATAATCGCACGGTGCGGACAGGGGTTCCGCCAACCAGGGGAAACGAGATGCGAATGTTCGTTTGGGTGCTCCGGTTCGTCGTCTTCGGCGTGCTCGTCGCCTTCGCGGCGCAAAATCATGCGCCGGTGACCGTGGAATGGTTCGGCCGGCAATGGCAGGCGCCGCTCGCCGTGGTGCTGCTCGTCGCGGCCCTGGTGGGAATCCTGCTCGGCCTGAGCTTCACGTTGGGTACCCTCATGCGCCAGAAATGGACGCTGTCCCGCCTTCGTCGCCGTCTGGAGACGGCGGAGCGCACGAACGAGAACCCTGACCGCACGCTGCCTACCGCATGAACGAACTCCAACTCTGGTGGCTACTGCTGCTGCCCGTTTTCTTCGGCGTGGGCTGGGTGGCCGCGCGCATCGACATGCGCCAGGTGGTGCGCGCTTCGAGCCGCCTGCCGCGTATCTACCTCACGGGGCTCAATCACCTGCTGCACGACGAACTCGATCAGGCGATCGAGGCGTTTCTTTCTGCCGCGCGTGAGAACCCCGCCACGCTGGAACTGCAGCTGGCGCTGGCGGTGCTCTTTCGCCGGCGCGGTGAATTCGATCGCGCGATCCGCGTTCATCAGGAACTGCTCGCGCGCGAGGATTTGAGCGAGGAGCGTCGCAGCGAGATCCTTGCCGAACTGGCGCTCGATTATCACAAGGCCGGATTCTTCGACCGTGCCGAAGCGCTCTACGCCGCCTTGCAGCAGACCGAGCGCAAACATTGGGCGCTCGCCCAGCTGCTGGAGATCTATCAGGTCGAGAAGGACTGGCGCAAGTGCATCGACGTGGCTACGCGCCTGGCGCGGGACGATAGCCCCGTCTGGCGCGTCCGGCTCATCCATTACCACTGCGAGCTCGCGGCGCTCGCGCTGACTGCCGAACGCTGGGACGAGGCCGGGCACCACCTCGAGCAGGCGCGCGCGATCGAGCGGCACGCCGTGCGTCCGATTCTGCTCGAAGGAGAGCGGCATTTCCTGCAGGGACGGTTCGAGGCGGCGTTCGAAGAGTGGCTCACGCTCGAGCGTATCGCCGTGGAGCATCTGCCGCTGGCGATCGACCGGCTCATGGCGGTGGCCGAACGCTGCGGCTGGCAGGCGAAGCTCTTGAAGCGCATGCGGCAGTGGCTGCACCGCTACCCGCAGCTCGACCTGGTCGAGCGCTATGTCGAGTTCGAGGCGCGCCACGGCGAGCCGGCCACGGCCATGCGCCTGTTGCAAGGGCTGCTGCGTCAGCAGCCCAGCCTCATCGTGCTCGACGAATACCTGCTGCTGGTGGCGCGCCACGTCGATCCGGCCTGGCTCGCCGACGTCGAGCGCGTGCGGGAGGTGGTGCACGGCTACGTGCAGCGGCTGGCGCGCTATCGCTGCACGCAATGCGGCTTCAAGGCGCGGCGCCACCTGTGGCGCTGTCCTGCCTGTGGTCAATGGGAGACGTTCGGCCCGGCGCGCGTCATCGAGATCGACGCGATCGCCGGTCATTGAGAGGAACGAGTGATGTTCGAGACGATAGAATCCTGGGTGGGCAAGACGCCGCTCGTGCGTCTGCAGCGTCTGGGGGCGGGGGAGAACAACGTGTTGCTCGCCAAGCTCGAGGGCAACAATCCCGCCGGTTCGGTGAAGGATCGCCCGGCGCTGGCCATGATCCGCGGTGCCGAGGCCCGCGGCCAGATCAAGCCGGGCGACACGCTCATCGAGGCCACCAGCGGCAACACCGGCATCGCGCTCGCCATGGTGGCGGCGATCCGGGGCTATCGCCTGATCCTGGTGATGCCGGAAAACCAGAGCGTCGAACGGCGCCAGATCATGAAGGCTTATGGCGCCGAACTCGTGCTCACGCCCAAGGGCGGCGGCATGGAGCTCGCCCGCGACGTCGCCGAGCAAATGCAGCGCGAAGGCAAGGGCGTCATCCTCGATCAGTTCTCCAATCCCGACAACCCCCGGGCGCACTACGAAACCACCGGTCCCGAGCTGTGGGAGCAGACGGCGGGGCGCATCACCCACTTCGTCTCCAGCATGGGCACGACCGGCACCCTCATGGGCGTGGCGCGCTACCTCAAGGAAAAGAATCCTGCCGTCGTCACCGTCGGCTGCCAGCCGGAGGAAGGATCGCAAATCCCGGGCATCCGCAAGTGGCCTGCGGAATATCTGCCGAAGATCTATCGCCCGGAGCTCGTCGACCGGATCGAACCGATCACCCAGGCCGAGGCCGAGGAAATGGCACGGCGGCTGGCGCGTGAGGAGGGGATCTTCGCCGGCATCTCTTCCGGCGGGGCGCTGGCAGCGGCCCTGCGCGTGGCTTCCGGGGTGCGCGATGCGGTCATCGTCTTCGTCGTGTGCGATCGCGGCGACCGCTATCTCTCCACCGGCGTCTTTCCCGCCTGACGATGAGTGCGCCGACGCTCGTTTTCGACCTGGAGACGATCCCCGACGTGGCAGCGTTGCGGCTGCTCCACGAGCTGCCCGACGCGCTGCCCGACGAGGAAGTGGTGGAATACGCCGCCCAGCGCCAGCGCGCCCGCAGCGGCAGCGACTTTCTGCCGCATCACCTGCAGCGCATCGTGACGCTGGCCGGCGTCTGGGACAATGGGCACGACGTGAAAGTGTTTTCACTGGCCGCGCCCGAACTGGACGAGGCCGAGATCCTGCGTCAGTTCTTCGCCGCCATCGACAAGAAACGCCCCCAGCTCGTGACCTGGAACGGCGGCGGCTTCGACCTGCCGGTGCTGCACTACCGCAGCCTGTTGCACGGCGTGCAGGCAAGCGCCTATTGGGAAGTGGGCGAGCGGGAGTCGGAATACCGCTACAACAACTACCTCGGGCGTTTCCACTGGCGCCATCTCGACTTGATGGACGTGCTCGCCGGCTACCAGACGCGCGCCGCCGCACCGCTCGACCAGATCGCCCGGCTGCTCGGTTTTCCCGGCAAACTCGGCATGGACGGCGGGCAGGTGTGGGGCGCCTGGTGCCGGGGCGAAGCCGCGGCGATCCGGGCGTACTGCGAGACCGATGCCGTCAATACCCATCTCGTCTTCCTGCGCTTCCAGTGGCTGCGCGGCAAGCTCGACGAGAGGGAACTGAAGTCCGCTCTCGATCGCCTGCGCGAACATCTCGAAAAACTCCCCGGTGCGCACTGGCGCGAATTTTTGGCGCAGTGCCCCTTGACAGCCGCCGATCCGAAGATATAATCCCCACCTCTAACAGGCGCGTAGCTCAGTTGGTTAGAGCACCACCTTGACATGGTGGGGGTCGTTGGTTCGAGTCCAATCGCGCCTACCAGATTCTAGGAGCTTCTCATGATCCGAACTACCCTGCGCTCTTCCTGACCGCCTCACCGGGGAAGAAGCTCCTGTACCAAGAATGCGGCCCGGTGGCCGCATTTTTTTTTGCCTGCGAGACACGAACATGATTCGAATCACCCTGCCCGATGGATCCATCAAGGAATTCCCCGCGCCCGTGACGGTGCGCGAAGTGGCCGAGTCGCTCGGCCCGGGGCTTGCCAAGGCCGCGCTCGCCGGCAAGGTCGACGGGCGTCTCGTCGATCTGTCGCACCGCATCGAGCACGATGCTCGCGTCGAGATCGTCACCGATCGCAGCCCCGAAGGTCTGGAGATCCTGCGCCACTCCACCGCGCATCTGCTCGCGCACGCCGTCAAGGAGCTCTTTCCCGAGGCCCAGGTGACCATCGGCCCGGTGATCGAAAACGGCTTCTACTACGACTTCGCCTACGACCGTCCTTTCACCCCCGAGGATTTGGAGAAGATCGAAGCCCGCATGCGCGAGCTCGCCTCCCAAGCCATCCCCGTGGTGCGTGAGGAGTGGCCGCGCGACCAGGCGATCGAATTCTTCAAATCCCTCGGGGAGCACTACAAGGCCGAGATCATCGCCTCCATTCCCGAAGGGGAGACCATTTCCCTCTACCGGCAAGGTGGCTTCATCGACCTGTGCCGCGGTCCGCACGTCCCCTCCACCGACAAGCTCAAAGCCTTCAAACTCACCAAAGTGGCCGGAGCCTATTGGCGGGGCGATGCGCGCAACGAGCAGCTGCAGCGCATCTACGGCACCGCCTGGCCCGACGAGAAGTCGCTCAAGGCCTATCTGACCCTGCTCGAAGAGGCCGAGAAACGCGATCATCGGCGGCTCGGTCAGCAACTCGACCTCTTCCACTTCGAGGACTGCGCGCCCGGCGCCGTCTTCTGGCATCCCAAGGGCTGGCGCATCTTCCAGGCCCTCATCCAGTACATGCGCGCCCGCCAGGAAGCGGCCGGCTACGTCGAGGTCAACACCCCCGACGTCATGGACCGCTCGCTGTGGGAGCTCTCCGGCCACTGGCAGAACTATCGCGACCACATGTTTACCACCCAGACCGAGGACGGTCGCGTCTTTGCCTTGAAGCCCATGAACTGCCCCGGGGCGGTGACCATGTTCAAGCACGGGCTGCACAGCTACCGCGATCTGCCGCTGCGCATGGCCGAATTCGGCAAGGTGCACCGCTACGAGCCTTCCGGCGCCCTGCACGGGCTGCTGCGCGTGCGCCACTTCACGCAAGACGATGCGCACATCTTCTGCACCCCTGAGCAGATGGAAGAAGAGTGCCGCACCGTCGTGCGCCTCATCATGGACATCTACAAGGATTTCGGCTTCGAGCAGGTGCGGGTCAAGCTCTCCACTCGCCCCGAGCACCGCATCGGCAGCGACGAGATTTGGGATCGGCTCGAAGGGGCACTCGCGCAGGCGCTCGAATCCATGGGCATGGGCTACGAGCTCTTCCCTGGCGAGGGCGCCTTCTATGGGCCCAAGCTCGAATTCGTGCTGCGCGACGCCATCGGCCGCGACTGGCAGTGCGGCACCCTGCAAGTCGACATGAATCTGCCCGAGCGCTTCGACCTCGAATACGTGGCCGAGGACAACACGCGCCAACGGCCGGTGATGCTGCATCGGGCGCTCTTCGGCTCGCTCGAGCGCTTCACGGGCATCCTCATCGAGCACTACGCCGGAGCGCTGCCCGCCTGGCTCGCCCCGGTGCAGGTCGTAGTGCTCAGTATCGCGGAGCGCCACGCCGACTATGCGCAGCAGGTGGCCGATGCGCTGCGCCGTCAAGGCTTTCGCGTCGAGACCGATTTGCGCAACGAAAAGATAAACTATAAAATCCGCGAGCACAGTGTGCACAAAATTCCTTACCTGCTCGTCGTCGGCGATCAGGAACGGGAATCGGGAGGGGTGGCAGTCCGCGCCCGCGGCGGCATCAATCTCGGCTCGATGCCGCTCGAGGGTTTCGTCGCACGCCTGCGCGACGAGATCGAGCGCAAATCGCCGGCCCCTGCGTCCAGTCAGACATAGGAGAGCAAGACCATCGCACAGGAAAAGAAAGTGCGCGTCAATGAGGAAATCGACGCGCCGCAAGTTCGGTTGATCGGGGAAGACGGAGAGCAGTTGGGCATCGTGCCGCTTGCCAAAGCACTGGCGGTGGCCGAGGAGGCGGGGCTCGATCTCGTCGAGATCGCCCCCATGGCCAATCCGCCCGTGTGCAAGGTGATGGACTACGGCAAGTACCGTTACCAGGAACAGAAAAAAGCGCAGGAAGCCCGGCTCAAGCAGAAACAGATCCAGGTCAAGGAAATCAAACTGCGCCCGGGCACCGACGAGAACGACTACCAGATCAAGTTGCGCAACTTGCGCCGTTTCCTCGAAGAAGGGGACAAGGCCAAAGTCACATTGCGTTTCCGAGGACGGGAGCTGTCGCATCAAGAACTTGGCATGCGCCAGCTCGAGCGCATTCGTGAAGATCTGGCCGACATCGGTGTCGTCGAGCAGATGCCCCGGCTCGAAGGGCGACAGATGGTGATGATCATCGTGCCGAAGAAAAGCAAATAGATGATGGTCTTGCGCGACGATTCGCGGTAGAATAAAAACTTTCTCGCCGCTGAGGCGAGGGAAAGCGCCGCGGCGGTTCGACCGCGGTACACGACAAGTGAAGTCGGGCCCACAAATGTCTCCGCCGGAGGCTGCCTGGCGTCATGTCATAGGAGAGCCTTCATGCCCAAGATGAAAACCAAGAGCGGGGCCGCCAAGCGTTTCAAAGTGCGCTCGAGCGGCAGCATCAAGCGTTCCCAGGCGTTCAAGCGCCACATCCTGACGAAGAAAAGTCCCAAGCGCAAGCGTCAGCTGCGCGGCATGGTCGAGGTGCATCCGAGCGACCTGTCCCTCGTCAAGAAGATGATGCCTTACGCCTGATAGGAGAACGACATGCCTCGCGTCAAACGTGGTGTCACCGCCCGTGCCCGCCACAAGAAAGTCCTAGCGCTCGCCAAAGGTTATCGCGGCCGCCGCAAGAACGTCTACCGCATCGCCAAAGAAGCGGTGATGAAAGCCGGCCAATATGCCTATCGTGACCGGCGCCAGCGCAAGCGTCAGTTCCGCGCCCTGTGGATCGCCCGCATCAACGCCGCCGCGCGCGAATGCGGCCTCACCTACAGCGCCTTCATGAACGGGCTCAAGAAAGCCAGCGTCGAGGTCGACCGCAAGGTGCTCGCCGACCTGGCCGTGTTCGACAAGCCGGCCTTTGCCGCCCTGGTCGAACGGGCGCGCGCCCAGCTCGCCGCCTGAGCCCACGAAGACGGCAGCGAAAGGGCAGCTCGAAGAACCGTCGCGAGCGGCTGTAGGGCAAGGCGCCCGGAGCGCAGGATGCGAGACATATCACCCAGATAGGCGAGCATCCGAGCACCGCGCAACGCCGCCATGCAGCCGCGCAGCAGGTCATTCGAGGTGTCCAAAAGGAGGCGCTTGCCTCCTTTTTACTTTTGCAGCAGGAGCAAGCGATGATCGATCCGGATGGCTTGGTGGAAGCGGCGCGGCAGGCATTTGCCGCCGCTGCCGATCCGGCCGAGTTGGAGCGCGTCAAGGCGCGTTTCCTCGGCAAGGCGGGCGTCGTCACCGAGGCACTCAAAAGCCTGGCAAATCTCCCCCTGGACGAGCGCAAGCGTGCCGGGGCGGCGATCAACCGGGCCAAGGCGCAAATCGAGACCCTGCTGGAGGAGGCGCGTGAGGCGCTCGCCCGGAGTCGGCTCGAAGCCCAACTCGCCGCCCAGGCGCTCGACGTGACCTTGCCGGGGCGCAATGGGAGTATCGGCGGTCTACACCCGGTCACGCGCACCCTGGAGCGCGTCGAGGCGCTCTTTCGCTCGATGGGCTTTTCTTCCGTCGATGGCCCCGAGATCGAGACCGATTGGCACAACTTCACCGCGCTCAACACGCCGGCGGATCACCCAGCGCGCTCCATGCACGATACCTTCTATCTGCAAGGGCGCGACGACGTCGTGCTGCGCACGCACACCAGCCCCGTGCAGATCCGCGCCATGCTCGAGCACACCGCACGCCACCGCGAGGCGGCGTCGATGCCCGATCTACGCGTCATCGTCCCCGGGCGCGTCTATCGCGTCGATTCCGACGCCACCCATTCCCCCATGTTCCACCAGCTGGAGGGACTGTGGGTCGGGCGGGACGTCGCGTTCGCCCACCTCAAGGGGATCATTGCCTCTTTTCTGCGCGCCTTCTTCGAGACCGAAGCGCTCGCCGTGCGCTTTCGCCCCTCTTTCTTCCCCTTCACCGAGCCCAGCGCGGAGATCGACGTGCGCTTCACGAGCGGCGCGCTCGAGGGCCGTTGGCTCGAGATCGCCGGCTGCGGCATGGTGCATCCCCAGGTGCTGCGCAACGGTGGCTTCGATCCCGAGTCGGTGCGCGGATTCGCCTTCGGCATGGGGCTCGACCGCCTCACCATGCTGCGCTATGGCATCAACGACCTGCGGCTCTTCTTCGAGAGCGACCTGCGCTTCCTCGCGCAATTCCGCTAAAGAGGCCCATCATGAAGTTTCCCGAACGCTGGTTGCGCGAATTCTGTGATCCCCCTCTCTCGGCGGAAGAACTCGGCGAGCGGCTCACCATGGCCGGGCTCGAACTCGAATCCCTCGAGCCGGCCGCGCCGCCCTTCAGCGGCGTGGTCACCGCCCGCATCCTCGGCGCCGAACCGCATCCCAATGCCGACAAGCTGCGCGTGTGCCAAGTCGACGTAGGGGGCGAAACGCCATTACAGATCGTCTGTGGCGCACCCAACGCCCGGGCCGGCATCGTCGTGCCCTGCGCCCTCGTCGGGGCCCAATTGCCGGGCGGGCTGGTAATCAAGCGTGCCAAGCTGCGCGGCGTCGAATCGCAAGGGATGCTGTGCTCGGCGCGCGAACTCGGTCTGAGCGAGGATCACTCGGGGCTGCTCGAACTCGACCCGGACCTGACACCCGGCCAGGACATCCGCCAGGTACTCGAACTCGACGAAGCCGTCTTCGACGTCTCGCTCACGCCCAACCGTGCCGACTGCCTCAGCATCCTGGGTATCGCGCGCGAGGTTTCGGCGCTCACCGAAGCGCCGCTGCGCCTGCCGCGCATCGATCCGGTCACGGCGACGCTGGACGCCGTCCGGCCTATCCAGCTGGCGGTCCCCGAAGCGTGCCCGCGCTACCTCGGTCGAATGATCCGTGGGGTCGATGCCAAGCGCCCCACGCCCGAATGGATGCGTCGCCGGCTCGAGCGCAGCGGCGTGCGTGCCATCCATCTGCTCGTCGACATCACCAACTACGTGATGCTCGAACTCGGCCAGCCGCTGCACGCCTTCGACGAGGCCAGGCTGCGGGGCGGCATCACCGTGCGCTGGGCTCGGCCGGGCGAGACCCTGCCGCTTTTGAACGAGCAGCGCGTCACACTCGCGCCCGACGTGCTCGTCATCGCCGACGAGGGAGGCCCCGTCGCGATGGCCGGCATCATGGGCGGCGAGGGCAGTGGGATCACGCTCGACACCACCGACGTCTTTCTCGAGAGCGCCTTCTTCGCTCCTGCCGCCGTGGCCGGACGCGCGCGTCGCTATGGGTTCGTTTCGGAAGCCTCGCATCGCTTCGAGCGCGGCGTCGATCCCGAACTGCCGCGCCGCGCCCTCGAGCGCGCCACTGCCCTCGTGCTCGAACTCGCTGGCGGCGCTGCCGGCCCCATCAACGAAACCGTCGCCCCCGAGCACCTGCCGCGCCGTGATCCCATCTGGTTGCGGTCCGAGAAAGTCCCTGACGTACTGGGCATCCCTTTATCATTCGATCGCATTCTCGCCCTGTTGCGGCGCGACTTCATCGACGTGCAGCAAAACGGAGGAGTGATCATCGCCCAGGCCCCGAGCTGGCGTTTCGATCTCGCCATCGAAGAAGACCTGATCGAGGAAGTCGCCCGACTGCATGGCTACGACGAGATCCCGGCGCTCACCCCGCTCGCACCCATGGCGCCCCTGCCCGTGCCCGAGGGCGAGCGCACGAACGCGGACGTGCGCGCCCGCCTCGTGCTGCGCGACTACCATGAAGTCATCACCTATGCCTTCATCGACGAGGCGCTCGAGCGCGAACTCCTGGCCAACGCCGCACCGATCCTGCTCACTAACCCGATCGCCCGGAACATGAACGCCATGCGCAGCTCCCTCTGGCCGGGGCTGCTGCAGGCGCTGCAGACGAACCGCAAGCGCCAGCAGGCACGCGTGCGCCTCTTCGAGCTCGGCCGCTGTTTCCTGCGCGACGAATCCGCCGATGCCGCCGTGCCCGGTTTCGCCCAGCCGCTGCGGCTCGCCGCGCTCGCTGCCGGCCCCGTCGTGTCCGAACAGTGGGGCGTCCCTTCCCGTCCGGTAGACTTCTACGATCTCAAAGGCGACCTGGAAGCGCTTCTCGCGCCGCTCGTCCCCCGCTTCGAGCCTGCCGCTCACCCCGCGTTGCATCCAGGACGCAGCGCGCGCGTGCTTCTCGAGGGGCGAGCCGTCGGCTGGATTGGCGAATTGCATCCCGAATGGGTGCAGCGGCTCGAACTCGGCACTGCGCCCCAGCTCTTCGAGCTCGAGCTCGACGCAATCCGCCGTCGCCCCGCGCCGCACTACGTTCCCGTGTCGCGCCAGCCCGTCGTGCAGCGAGACCTCGCCTTCGTGGTCGACGCGAACGTGCCGGCGCAGACCCTGCTCGATGCGTTGCGCAGCGAAGCCCCTGCTTGGGTGCGTCAGATCACGCTCTTCGACGTCTATCAGGGGCAAGGTGTCGAGCCAGGCAAGCGCAGCCTTGCCTTCCGCCTCACCCTGCAGCATGACGAGCACACACTCACCGACGAAGAGATCGACGCGCTGCTGCAGCGCCTGTGTGCCCAGATCGAGACGCAATTCGGTGCCCGCCTGAGGCAACAATGACGATGAGGAACATCCCATGACTGCCCAGCTCACCAAGGCCGAGCTCGCCGACATCCTGTTCGAGCGCGTCGGCCTCGCCAAACGCGAAAGCAAGGAGCTCGTCGACGCCTTTTTCGCCGAGATCGAAGACGCGCTCGAACGCGGCGAAACGGTTAAACTTTCCGGATTCGGCAATTTCGAGCTGCGCGACAAGCCGCAGCGCCCGGGGCGCAACCCCAAGACCGGCGAAGAAGTTCCCATCCCGCCACGGCGGGTGGTCACCTTTCACGCCAGCCAGAAGCTCAAACACGCCGTGGAGCGACTGACGCATGGAGAAGAAACCCGCTGAGGGCGGCGCCTTGCCGCCCATCCCACCCAAGCGCTACTTCACGATCGGCGAAGTAGCGCAGCTGTGCGACGTCAAACCCCACGTGCTGCGCTACTGGGAGCAAGAATTCACCCAGCTGCGACCTGCCAAGCGGGCCAATCGCCGCTACTATCAGCACCACGAAGTGCTCCTCGTGCGCCGCATCCGGCATCTGCTCTACGACGAAGGCTATACCATCGCCGGGGCGCGTCAGCGACTCGGCGAAGAGCACCTCGTCGAGGCCGCAGCCAGGGCGGCCCTCGAACAATTGCGCACCCGCGTACAGCAGGTTCGCGGAGAGCTCGAATCGCTCCTCGGGCAGTTGCGTAGCTGAAGAAAACCGCAAGGGGGCTTGCGTCGCGTCGCATGACTCCCTATAATTCGCCTCCCTGCCGCGGAAGCGGCGCCCTCCGTAAGGTAGAGGATGTTGGGAGGGGTTGACAGCGGTAGGGGAGTAAGGAATAATGCTGGTTCTGCCGCGCTGCCGAGGCGGTGTGGTGGGAAGGGAAGGTTCTTTAAGAATTTGGGGACAGCCGAGCGGTGTGGGTGCTGGCGAGGGGTAGAGCGCTGGCACGCGCATCGCAGGATGCGTGCGAGGTTTTTGGATTGAACCT
>Ga0134100_1000240_pt1 | contig 68868 bp, 58 predicted proteins | sample 11_taG_2_FD_94444 | JGI IMG/M metagenome (GOLD analysis project Ga0134100, IMG submission 94444) | Switchgrass degrading microbial communities from high solid loading bioreactors in New Hampshire, USA - 11_42_5_180_A3 metaG | ecosystem: Engineered > Bioreactor > Semi-continuous > Anaerobic >...
TGGGTAGGTTTGGCAACTCCATTTTACTCGAGATTTCATCTCCATGCTCTCTTTATTTACAAAAAAATGTCGGAGCACCGAAGTTATTTCCCTTCGGCACCCCAACATTTATTATAGAACCTTAATTAATTCCTGTCTTCAAGCTCCCTGATGCGTTGCTTAAGCGACTTTATTTTTGAATAGACAGCATAGATCAAGAAGAAAACCGCAATTCCTGATAGAGCCCCAATGCAGTCAATCGCCACATCAGACCAAAGGGGACCTCTTCCGGGTATAAAACTCTGCCGGTATTCGTCAAGCATGGCTGTTACAGAACAGACGATAGCCGACAAACCTAACGCAGCCCATGTTTTGTTATTTAGCAGGGTAACCATCAGGATACCCGTTGTGAAACCATGATATGAAAACTCTGCAAAGTGAGCGAATTTCCGTATCATGGAATCCAGGGTAATATGCCAGAACTCATCGTTATAGTTGACATAAAAGTGCCTGGCTATAACATCCCTGAGCAACTGTGCCAATGACAGGCTCATCTGCCTTGAATCATCCGCATTATAACTCGTAAACAGGAAGATGATTCCCACGGATGAGAGCCAAAGCGCTATCGCCAACAGAATTATACCAAATCTTTCGGTCTTACAATTTTTCATAGAGCCTCTCCAAGAATCAAATTATACCTTCAGATACCATAAAGCCCTAAGAAAATTTCTGGTTTCGGGTAAAAAAACACCAGGCAAATGCCTGGCATCTTATTCTCCGATATTATAGATATTGAATGTTAACCGGCATTATCCTCCTTACCCTTCCTGGTTGCAAGGATAATAGCAATCAGTATGCAGATCCCGCCTGCAATGTAGAACACGAATACAGGGAATCCTCCGGTCTGTGCCAATACTGCCGCAGCAGGAACATCAGAATCTTCTAATACCTGAGGTTCTTCAAATTCTTCAATGTTCGGAGGACTAAATGGCGTTTCCTCATCATACATGTCTACCGTTACTGTTTCGGCCGAACCGGGAGCCGTAGCATCATCAGTTATATCTTCGGATTCTGCAAGGCTTACGCTAGTAAATACTACTGCAAATATTAAAGCCAATACGAGACACAATACTTTCCTCAATGACTTCGCCTCCTTTGGAACCCTGGAATATATTATACTATCACAAACAATTTTTTGCAATTGTTTTTCCATTTTTTTAAATCAATATAAAGAATGCAGGCATTACATCAAACTAATATTCTTTTAACAATTCTATAGCCCTGTTCTTGTATTCCAGCAAAGTATCATTAACCACGACATTCGGCAGAGTATCAATTTCAGAACACAGCTCAAGCATTTCTCTGCTCTTTTCCATATTATCTTGGCTCCTGTAGTACTCTGCTGACTTAAGGTAGCTTTTTGCCAAAAGTTCATAGTTGCTGTTTTTCAAAGGCTGAAAGCTAATAAGCTTTTTAGCGTTTTCCAATGCCTCAAGCGGAAGATCGGACTCCAAGCATATAAAAGCTAGCAACTCCCGGTACTCCGGATAATATGGATTCAGCAAAACGCTTTTTTCAGCTTCATGCCGGGCCATTTCCTTCCATCCGATAATATTCTTCGGGTCCGTGCTTCTCTTCGCGAAGTTATAATATACCTTTGCAAGCTGGAAGTGATAGACCGGATTTATTGGATCAAGATCACTTGCCTTCAGGTAATTTTCTCCGGCTGTTTTATAATCTTTCCTCAAAAAACTGTTGAAGCCCTTGTCGGCATAATAAGCGGATGCAGTATATAAGCCATTGAAGGTCAGCAATACAGCACAGGCAGCAATAATTGCAACTTTTACTGCATTATTCTTAACCGCCATCGTTTGCCGGGCTGATTTGATATTTTCCGTACCATTGCCTGGGAGATATACGGCCGAACCCGCAAAAAATGCCCATAACATCAGGGACAATGAAACATATATGAGGTTAAAGTCAAACGAAGAGTGTGCCACAAGCGCCAGGAACCCGCAGAGAAGCCCGGTTTGCAGGATACGCTCCGTGTTGTCATTAAGCTTAAACCGTGAATAAACCATGTTATAAAGCGAAACAACTATGATGGAAAGAAAGCTCAGGAAACCTAGGATTCCTGATTCGAGGAATACCTGCAGGTAGTGGTTATGCACCGCCCGTGCAACATAAAAACTATCCTGGACGCTTTGATAGAGGGAGTACCAGCCGCCGCCTCCCACACCAAACAGCCAATTTGGTGGTATCAGTTTTAATGCATCGCTGAAGTATGTAAAGCGAAGTATTATATTCCTATCATGTAGGCTTAGTGTCGAAAAACGCAAGATTATATATTGAGGTAGTATTCCCGTTATACCTCGGTTGATGACGATAAATGCTACAGAAGCAAGAAAACCTGTTAATCCAAAAAAGATTGCAAAACTTCTGATCTTGGAACTAAGATTGGAGAGCAGCCTGGATACCAGAATAAAAACCAAACGCAGTATGATCGCCGTAATAAAAGATTCTACCATCCATTTGGTTATGGAAATGTAATCTTTGGAGCCACTCAAGGCAGTTATGCGATTAGCAAACATAAAGGCCGGGGTGACTATACAAATAAATGAGCCTATACATTTTAGCCTATAGCCCCTGGGCTGGATCGCGAACAGAATTAAAAACACCACAAATCCAACAATGAAGCCGCCTCTCGAAACAGTTAGAAGCATTGCCAAAAACGCTATATTTCCCATACCTGCCAGCAGAAGTTTTAGCGGCATGTTTGTTGCAGTGCAAATAAGTGTTGTTGAAAAAACAACACAGATTACAAGATAAATGGCAGCGGTATTGGCATACTGAAACATGCCACCAACCCTCATAGCCACCAAAGTATTGTTCAGCCAGGAAAACGCGCCTGACAAGGCTTCAATTCCCAGTATAGCATTTAAAAAGCCTGCTGCAACTGTTGATAACATCAGAGTCTGCCCGAAAAGCTGTTTATTATCATGGTAATAATCATACAGGATAATAGCGATAAGCCAATACTCGCTGATCTGGATAATGCTTGTTATATTATCCCTTATGCTTACCGCTTTAATAAAGCTTAACAAGTAAGCCGCAACGAGAAGAAAACCAAAAACAATGATCCACCTGTTAAAGCGCATCTCTTCCCTGTTGGCCAGCTTTATGAAGAGGTAAAATACCGAAAGCAATGCAAGAAGGGCTAAAAACGCATTTGCCTCAAGTTCAAAATATAGACCCCTGAAAAGTGGGGATACGGCAATAGCCAAGATCATGGTTGTAGTAACTATCTTTTTCATATGCCACCATCAGCTTTTTGCAAGCCCGCTCCTATTTATTTTTCCTATGACGGAACAGTGTGCTAAACTTTTTACCCAGCAAGCGTATGTACCCGCACCTACCATGTGCTGATTCCGGGGCTTGTACAGGACGGTTCTCAATAATCGCCAGGCCGTTTTCTATGAAAAGCAAATCCGCCATTTCTTTGCCATACTCTTTTTCCACAAAACCTGCAGCCATGCTCAGGTCAGGCCGCCTGGCTCCTGTAGAATGGGCATCCGAGGCGATAAAGTGTACAAGTCCTTCAGATAGCAACCACCTGGCAAACCTGTTTACTTTCTTTCCATAGATACCGGTAAGGCTGCCAGTGTTCATCTGCGCAAGTATCCCTCTATTAATCATCTCTTTAAGAATACCAGGTTTTACAATAATCTCCATGTTTCTTTCAGGATGGGCGAGAATTGGGATTAAGCCCTTTAGCTGCAGTTTATACAGCACCGGTTCGGTATAGGGTGGAACACTCATCATGGGTAGTTCAACAAGTATATAGTCTGAATTGCAAAGCGTACTAATGTAGCCTGCATCATACAGATCAGGGAGTTCGGGAGAAATAAAAACTTCACAGCCAGGATATATTTTAATATCCAGGCCTTTCTCGTTGGCCACGGATTGGAGCTCATTGCAGCTATCCGAGATACTCTGGGGCAGCACCTCGGATTTCCCCGGTATGAAGTGGGGGGTAGCTATGATATACCCCGTTTGGTTTTCCGCGGCAATCCGCAGCATATTAAACGCCGTTTCCTTATCCGGAGCTCCATCATCATAACCCGGCAGGATATGGGTATGAATGTCAGTATACAACAAGCAACTCACCTAATCCAACCAATCGTCCTCATCCTCGTTTACACGTATATCCTGATTTTTTCTGCGTTTTCTGTTTCTATCCTCTTTTCTGTTTCTATCCTCACTATAATAGTAATACTGGTAGTCGTAGTAGTAACCCCCTGATTTTTTATCGATCTGGTTTAGGACAACCCCGATTATATTGGCATTTACTTTGACTAAAAGCTCCTTGGCACGCTTTAGGACATCTCTTTCCACCTTTCCGGATTTGGCTACAAGTATGGTTCCGTCAACATAGGTTGAAATAATGGAGGCATCAGTGACGCTGCCCACAGGGGGAGAATCCAGAAAAACGTAGTCATAATCTTCACTTACCTTGCGGATAAACTCTTTCATGGCATTGGAGTTTAAAAGTTCCGATGGGTTGGGCGGAATAATACCGCTTACCAGTACATCAAGATTGGGCACGGGTGTGCTCCTAATAAACTTAGAGTAAGCCGCACCGGATGCCAAAAGATTCGTCAGCCCATAGTCATTTGGTATCGAAAAGATATTGTGTATTTTGGGTTTTCTCAAATCCGCATCTATTAAAAGAACCCTGCTGTCCATCTGGGCAAATGTGACCGCCACGTTGGTTACAGTCGTGGTTTTCCCCTCCATGGGACCTGAACTGGTTACCACTATGGTTTTTAGTGGTTTGTCTATGCCGGAAAACTGTATGTTGGTTCTCAAAACCCGGTAAGCTTCAGATTCGGGTGATTTGGGATCGATTTGAGTAATGATGGTATTCTCTTTACGCATGCATCAATACCCCTTTCGGCTAGTGTGGAACACAGGAATAGTACCTATAACAGGCAGTCCGGTGCATTTTTCTATGTCTTCGGGAGTTTTAACGGTCTTATCCAGGTAATAAATTAGGACTATTATGCCTGTACCTATCAGCAATCCCATAAATACACCCATTAGATAATTCAAACTTTTATTTGGCGAGTAAGGATACTGGGGCAGTTCAGCCTTATCAATAATACTAACATTGGATACCTGCATGATCTCCATGATCTTTTCTATAAAAACCTCGGCCACAGTGTTGGTAATATCCATCGCCATCTTAGGATCGGTATGGGAAACAGCTATTTCAATTATCCTGGTTTCAGATATCTGTTCCACAAAAATCCTACTGGAGAGTTCATCAACCGAAATATCATCCAAGTTGAGTCTTTCTATAACGGTTGAAGCGACCAATCTGCTTTTAGCGATTTCTCTATAGTCGAGAACCACCGCTGCTCCAATGTTAAGGTCAGTGACGCTCACTCCAGTCTCGTTAGGCCCTTTGCCAACATATATGGTGGTATATGCCTCGTATTCAGGAACCGTAAAATAGTTAGTTACAATATAGGCAATTCCTCCGCATAAGAATACGCATATGATTACTATCCACCATTTCCTAAGAAATAGTTTCATAAAATCAAGCAAATTCGATTCCATTCTTAACACCCGTTTCTATAAAAAAGTAATTGAGTTCATAACACCTAACTGCGTTCAGAATAACACAATATTGATATTCGTGGCAATATTGGCTATACTGATTGCACGAGGTTTAACAAATTCATTCAGGTGAAACATGCTGAAAAGGCTAAAGGCTCGGCTTATATCATTCTTTCGCTTGCCAAATAAAATCAAAATACTGGTTATTGTCTCGTGGGTACTATTAGGCATTATGAGATTATTATTGCTTTTATTGCCTTTCAACCGCCTTGCTTCAATAATGGGTAAAGCTGATATGGAATCTCCCCGGTCACTTGACTCGGTAACTCAGAATAAAGCACTTAAGGTGGGCTGGTCAGTCAGTATCATGAGCAGGCATACACCCTGGAAAAGCAAGTGCCTGGTTCAGGCTATGACGGCGCAAACTATACTTCGATGGCTCCGTATCCCAGGCACATTGTATTTGGGCGTAAAAATAGGTGATAACAATAACCTGGTTGCCCATGCCTGGGTACGATGCGGAGAACATATAATTGTTGGAGATTTTGGAAACGAGCAATACAAATGCGTTGCATACTTCTCAGTATGATCCTGTTGCTGGTATTCAGCTTTGTCTTCCTTTTTCAAGCATGTTGGCAAAATCATAGGCGCCATGTTCATAAATCTTACCGTTTTCCAACCGAAAAACAGCATCACACATAGGCAGAACCGATAATCTGTGGGTTATGACAATACATGTTTTCTTTAGTCTTCTCAAATTATCGAATATAGCCTTTTCGGTTTCCACATCAAGTGCTGATGTTGCTTCATCGAGCAGTAAAACGGGTGCAGGTCTCAACACGGCTCTTGCTATGCATAAGCGTTGTGCCTGACCTTCTGACAAACCGATGCCCCCTTCTCCTATCAAAGTATTCATTTTGTCCGGCAACTCATCTATGAATTCCTTAGCACAGGCTACTTTTACGGCTTCTTCCAGTTCTATTTCGGAGGCATCTGGCTTACCTACTCTTAAGTTCTCGGCAATAGTGCCTGAAAAAAGTGTATTTCCTTGAGGAACGTATGAAAAATAGCTTCTAGAACCGGAAGAAATCTTTAGTGCTTCTTTCCCCTCCAGATCAAGATAAGCGCTTCCTTCAGCAGCCTGCAAAAACCCAAGTAACAGTCTCATCATCGTGGTTTTACCTTCGCCTGAACTTCCGATAAGCGCTACTATTTTACCGGGCTCAACTCTTATAGAGGTATTGTCTAATATCTTGTTGCCCTTTTTATATTCGAATGTTAAGTTTTTCATGGCAACACCCACTTTTTCAGTCTTGATGGGTGTTTTATGATAATCATATACTTCTTCAGCAGGTAGGCTCTCCAGTTCAACTATACGTTCAACCGATGCAAGAGTGGAAACCATCTGCGGCACCGATCTTGCCAACTCGGCAAATGGCTGCTGGATATTAATCACCAAGTGCAGAAATGCTGTAAATGTACCGAAAGAAACCGCTTTATCCGCAAGCAAAAACACCCCGTATATAAAAGACACTACATAACTTAGCCAGTAACCTCCGGACATTAGGATATTAGTCAATATCCCCAGCGAATTTTTCCTTGCGACACATCGATACAAATCATCCTGCTTTTCCTTGACTTGCTTAAGGCTTTCTTCTTCATACTGAAAAGCCTTAATAATTGACATATGCTGAATCAATTCTGTCATATAGGACCTGTGGCGGCTACTGGCAGCCTGAATATCATGCTGAAGTTTTTTTAGCTTTTGTCCCAACAAAAAGCTAATCAGCATCAGAACAGGCCCTAAAACTAACGCGAGGAGTGCCAGTAATGCATCATAGTATAAAAGGACTATAAAAGCAAGCATCAGTTTTATGCCAAAACCAATAATATCCGGTATGGTTTTGATCCATATATCGGCGATATTTGGAATATCATCGGTTATTCTGGTCAATATGTCACCACTATGGTATTTGCTTATATCCTCCCATTGGCTTCTATATAGCGTTCTAACCAGATCCTGCTCTATCCGATTGTCCATCTTTTCGCTGACTAAAACCGATATTCTGTTAGATAGCGCTCCCACTGCGAGGGAAACCAGGTAGGTTGCCGTAAATAAGAGCATAAACATAACAGCATTCGAAACATTTCCGGAAATCGCACTATCCACCGCTTGCTTTGAGATAACGGCAGTTCCAACAGTCGCAATAGAACTGATAATACCCAGTACAATAAGTAAGAAAATATTCCAGAAGAAAGGCTTGGCAACCTTAAAAAGCCAGGAAATACTGTGAACCTGTATAATCTTTTTTATATCTCTGAGGTTAATCATGTTACATCATGTTCTCTTGACATATAGTCAATGATATGCCGCATCTGTTCTTTTATGGAATCTCCTCTCCAAGGTCTTTCCAAAATAAAATAGTCTACTTCTCTCGCTATCTTTACATATTTTAAAAAATAATCCGTACTTATTCCTAAGCTGCTAAAAACAGAGGCATAGATAGTGTTATCGATAATACTTCTGATCTTTTCGGTACCTGTTACTCTTTTACATCTGACTTCACCATTTCCTTTTCTCAGCTCGAATATGGCAGCTAGCGGAACTGGTTTATTTCTAAACCGATGGGTAGAGTTAATTACTATCTTACCGTCAAAGCTACTTGTATCTGAGGCTAAAAACTCATACCCCATTTTTTTCAGCAATTGTCTGTCCAACCTTTGTTGGGGATGAGAAGGATAAACCATTATCTCGTCTGCATCATCAGGGCTTATAACCGAAATATCATCGGATAAGAATTCATACTGCTGCTGGCGGAAAGCAAAACACAAAGATGATTTGCCTGCTCCGCTGTTTCCTGTGAGTACAATTCCCTTCCCATCAATAACAATGCAACTTCCATGAATCGGAATAAACCCCCTCTGGAGCAGAATTGTAGCCATACAAATACCCGTAAGGCAAACATAAATGGTTGCATAATCAGGTTTTTCGGGGATTTCAACGATGATTTGGGATCCATCTTTAATGTAGTATTTAACTTCATTTATATCAAAATATAACTCTTTTAGTGATACTCTATACTCTGTTTTCTCAGTACTTAAGTCTTTAATTCTCTGAGGTATCTTCCCTAAAATGATACTCACGTCAGCCGCCGATTCATCGCACACTAAAAATCCCGGCAGTCTAATTTCAGAGGAAATGACAAGACCAAAAGCAGTATAATTATATTTGTTACCTTTTGAAATACCCATACCGTCTTACACTATAAAATGAAGACAGAGAGCCATAATAAAGGCTCTCTTTCCAACAAAACTCATCATTATATGGCTTTACCGATGGCGACCCCTAACTACAGGTCTGCTTCCTATTCTGCCCCATTTAAAGCCATTATTGTTTCCTGTGTAATTGCTTTCCCTGGGGCTACAGCTTATATCACTACTAGTAACGTAACCAATGGGTATAAAGGGTATAAAGAATTCAGTATTCTTAGCATCTAAAGTCCAGAAACTCGGTTTGCTCCATGTTTTCATACTACCACTCCTCGCATCAGCTTATATAAACTAACCCTTCCTCATTTAATCTTTCCAGAAACTCTTTAACATCTTCCTCACACTGCTGTCTGCTAACATCGTACTCTTGCGACAGTACCTCAACAATTACCCCAAACGGTTTCGGCTCCTGTATGATATTCCAGATCCTCGTAGCAATTGAGTCAAAACCGTAATACTTACCCTTCTCGGTATCCATCATTGCGAGTTCGCCGTCAACTTCAACAGTCGAAACACCCTCTTTTACGGATATTATGGATTCCGGTCGAATCACAATCTCACCTTTAACAATATGATATTTCCATAATATATATTATTTTATCATACCATTCTTTTTAAGTCTATATCAAATCTGTCCATTTAAGCAATTTATATCTTTCTTCGAAAATATAATGTGATTCTATTAGTGCAGGATAGTCTCTAATCCGGAAAAACTTCTCTTTTCCAAATAGGTTAGCCACTATCCTATGAATCCATGCAATCGGTGTTAAATATGGTCTTTTTTGAATATAGGTATAACTTCGGCTTATTATCCTGTAGGGTGGAAATATAAGCTTAAACAGCCGCTTTATGCTTCCTGGTTTTTTATTGTCGTAGATTTCTGGTTTCAATAAAGCTAGGTATCTTCCGGTAATAAAACTCGCCATGCTGCTATCGCCGAAAACACCCCCGGTAAATATAACATCAATCATCTTCTGCATATATTGCTCATCATGGGTGTAGCCCGAGAAAATGGGGTCATCCAGATGAAAGAATATTCCACAAAGAATAAAGATTTTTTCAATAAAAGTTTGAATGCCCATTATTCTTGCATTGCTGTAAAACCATTCCCAATCAATTTGCTCGCGCTTGCTTTCTATAAATAATACCAAGTCACACAATTGTCTTATTCCAAAGCCCGACGTTACAAAATGATTCGCCATGTGTAAACAGAGGTACAGAAGGTGATCAGAATCAGACAGTGTTAATAAAGGAATACCATTAATATTAGACAATGAAGCACGCTGCCAGATTTCTCTTTCCCATTCCATTGCTTTAGCGGTAAAGTAATCCTCCGAAAGTTTCGTATGAATTTCAACGGGTAAACTGTCATGTTTGGAAAGCCCTATGTGTTTACTATCGTGCAGATATTCAGAATAACCCATTCTTTTAATAGCATTAACGGCAAGATCATACTGTTCTTCATGGACGAGAACATCTATATCTCCCATAGTGCGTAATACAGGTTTGGGATATAGGTTGCGAAGAACTAAGCCCTTGAGAACTATGATCGGGATGCCTTCATTTCTGAAAACATTCAAAACATCGCTTACTTTATCCAACAACACAGACTGGTTAATAACAGTGATGGCATAGGATTTCTTCCAATCATCAAGGACTTCTTTATCTATGTTTCCGCCAGTTGCAGCTATATCTTTAACAACAGGATAGAGTAATGCCTGAACCTGGTGTTTCATGGAGATATTATATATTTCTCTCCAATCAGTTTCCATGGCATACCCGGTAAATTCCTTATTATGTATTGCAGCATTCAACAGCAATCCCATTGTTTCTTGAATATTATTCATAACACCTTTATTCTGCAACACTCCTATTGGTTGCCGCATCTATACTCCCCATTTTCTGAGAAGTAATTGTTTAGATGATCTTATAAGTCGTACCAAAACCTCACGATAAAATATCAAATAAAACAAACCAGCAATAACTAAAGTAATAGAAAAAGTCAGCATTCCATTTAATATCCATTCTCTCCATGTAAGAATATCATATGAAAGAATTAATCTACATGTCGTTATAGCTCCTAAAGAGACTGCGCAATTAACCAATATCAGCTTAATGAATTTTTTCACTGTTCGCTTAATCACATGCCGTGATAAATAGATAACATCATAGCAATTACGGACTAGCATTGCCACTAAAGTTCCAATAACAACACCAACCATTCCAAGTATAGAAACCAGGACTAAAGAAATGACAACATTCGTAATACACTCTGCCCAGGCACCTATCTGTGTTTCTTTATATCGGTTTGCGTTCAGTGCAATGGTAGTATAAATCAATCCAATGCAATAAATCGCTTCAGAAAGAATCAGCAAGTAGCCAAATAACGGTTGTATATAATTGGCATCTGTCATCGAAACAGTATAAAGCCGTATAAAAGGCATCAACATTAACGCAGTAATCGTAAAAAGAATAGTAGTAAGTCCACCTTGTAAAAATTCAAAAGTATCTACTGCCCGGTTTATGGCAACTTGATCTGCGTTTATAATCAGATTCCCAATGCTCGCCGCACTTCCGGTAGATATTGATGTAATAATTCTTTGTATACCAAAAACCACCATGTAATAAACCGTATAGATGGATACCGCTTTTGTCCCAATAAATAGCGTAATAATTACTATATCCGTATTAAAATGTATAAAGGATGCCATGTTATGTGCGATACCATTCCAACGCTGCTTTATTGCGGATAAATCATAAACATAAGTGTTTTCCAGGTAATATTTTCTCCTGACATAATAAGTGTAAAATATTGGTTTCGCTGCGAATACCAGACAACTCGCAAGTTTAACTAAATGGATACTGGCACCAATGTTTACTAAATAATAAGTAGTAATTATATTGACAACTATGGTTGCGGATGTAACCAAATAAGTAATACGTACCTTTTGATCCGCAGTCATTAAAATAATATATGGTAAAGAAAAATAGTACTCCAAAAAAGTTTCAACGCTTAAAATCAGAATCAGAGCAACTACATATTCCCGGCCGAAACCTGTATTTACAACCGACGAATATACAATGCTAAGGAAAATAATATATACAATATTAATTCTTCCGATTTTTTGGTAAAATAACTTAGCTGTACAAAAAATTTCCGAAACCCGCGATATGTCATTTTGTGCCAATGGTTTGTACAGTGTTGCATTAATTACGCCGCCAACACCAGCCTCCAAAAGACTGATATAGGCTATAAACTGCATAATAGAACCGATCAGGCCATTAACATCCGAACCATATGTAGGAATAATAAGCCTTGGCAGAATCAGCCCGTTTACTGCTGTAATCAATTGTAATATCAAAGCGCAAAAGATGTTCAGTATCGCGTTTCGGGAACGTTTACTTTCTTGCAACATATTATCTCCTTAAATATAAATCAACCAGTACATATGAGCTCGTAAAAATATAGCATCTATCCTGCAGACATAATCTGTATTTTTTTGTATTCTGTAAAGCTTATAAATTGGCACAATAATGTTCAGTTTCGCTGTAACTTTTCTCCCATGCATGCAAACAATATATTGAAAAAATCACAGGAAACATAAACGTCAATGATGTTGCAATCGGAACAGTCAATGACATTATTAAGGTAACAACTACCGGTATTAATCTTTTTCGGCTTAATGGCGCAATTGCTTTTCGACTGTTGATGAGAGAAAAAGCGAATACGAGCATTAAGAAAGCCAAAACAACCCCGCCGCCGAACAAATATTGCAGTGGCATACAATGAACATTACAGACAAACATTCCTACTCCAAACAAAAAGTAAAAGATGTTATATTTCCACTGGTAGTAAAAGCTGATAATTAAATCAATTCTTTCGTTACCACTTGCCAGGTTTCGCTCTGAGAATCTATTTAAAACTGCTTCCATGACGTTGGGAACCAATATCTTAACCAATACAAAAACAAGCATAAAAATAACCATAAAGGTAATTATATACTTGAATTTTCTTTGAGATAAAAGATAGAGAAAAACCCAGAGTAATAATACTATAACGAATGCTCTTGATAGCCCGATTAAGCCTACTATAATGCTGGTTGTTATTGAAAACACCAGAAGAATCTTTTTTACCTTATCTACCGTGCCATCCTGAATCAGTGACATACCAACTGCTATTGCGGCGATCGAAAAAGTACCATAATAATTGGGATCTATGCTAACATTCATTCTCCCTTCTTCAACGTATTCCACTGAACCAAGCCGGAACGATGTGGATAACAGATCAGACAGGCTGTAAACATGTAAAGCGCTGATGAGCATAATTATACCAGTAGCAGCAACCCCTAAAGAATACATGGTGATCAACATATGACTGTCTGTTCTTTCCCTGTAGGAAAAAATAAACAGTACAAGAAAGAGGCTGGGAATTAACATCATATTATTTATTGACGTATACCCTGTAAAGATATTTTGAATAAGAATGAATATAGAAATAAAGACAGCACTCAAGAGCCCAGGCACACTAAGTTTTATCTGCTTATATTCAAGCAAAATCCTTATTAGAAATAATAATGTCAGATAGTTTCCCGGCAAACCTACATATAATGGCATTAAGAAGAACATAAAGCAAAGCACTCTATTTATGTCCCAAAGAAGGATGGGCATAAATGCCAACGATACAAAGAGGTATTTATTTATATCAACCCTAAAGCCATCCCGCAAAAGTAATAACAAGAAAAACAGGGTTGCCATTATGCCTACGGTCAGATATTTACTTTTTGTTCTTGCAATACTGTTATTCATGTTTTGCTTTCCTTATTTTTCATTACATAACTGCATAAATTATCAAACTGTGTAATACAAGCCATGTTGTCGGGCAAGAGTTCCGGAACCTTTATTTTTTCATCCAAATTCAGAGCGTATTTCAGCATATCGTATATTTTATCATCACTGTTATCACAAACAATCCCGATTTTCCTTTCACTTACCAATTCGTCGGCTGATAAAGTTCTTGTTGTAAGGATAGGCAGGCCAAGACACATTGCTTCATCAAAGACTATCGGTGCTGCTTCGTGATAAGATGGAAGGAAAAAATAATCTGCATTTTTTAGAAATCGGTAAGGATTGATTTGCTCCCCCTCAAGGAATATACAGTCATTCATGCCATATTCACTAATTGCATCTCCCAGTGACTGATATAAAGGACCTCCTCCAATTATATGCCATTCAAAGGAGAACCCGTCTTCCTTTAATCGTTTAAACAAAGGTATACACCTTAATAATCCTTTTTCCTTACTCAATCGGACTACTGTTACCAGGCACTTACGATTATAAACAACAGGATTTTCATTGGAAAGACGCAATATTTCCTGACTATCGCAACAATTTCTGACGGTAAATACACGTCCTTCCATCTCAGGCATTACCGCAAGAAAACATCTTTTTACACTGTCTGAAACTGCTGCAACTGCATCAAAACGGCGGTACAGCCTTCGGTTTCTTGCCGTATTGCCACCGTACGAAGCAAAATCACAATGCAGAAAAGTAATTTTATAATCTGCCGGACAACAGTCAAGAACAATTTCATTAGTGAGATTGCAGAAATCATGGTCAGCAATCGGTTGAGAGTAGGAAATAGCGATGTCGTATGAGCCGGATATTTTACCTATTTTTTTTGTAAGAAGCTTAGCTGGAAAACCCTTTCCAAAAAGCTTACTCCAGGATGAACAAAAAAGTCGAAATATGAAGAACTTGAATCCCTGTGATCTGCATGTGGCAAGGTTTTGTTCCGAAGCTGCAGCATATGGGTTCTCCGGCAGAACTTTTATTGTCTTGGGAATATGCTTCAAATACTCTCCTGTATGCCGTGAACAAAATAAAGTAATATCGTAACGATCGGAGATCGCCTTCAGCAGCTCTGCAAGGGATTTCTGAATTCCGCCTATATCCATATTGTTAATTACAAAAAGCAGTTTTTTCATAATGTATAATTTCAAACAATTTTTTCGTAATTTCTTTGCGATAATTATCAATATTGTAGTAACTGCTAAAGGCAGTTTCACACTTTTGACGAATAACAGAGGACGAGATAGGCATTTTCATATGCTCTAAAATTCTTTGCAAACCTTCTTCCGGCTTATCTAAATCATACACGATACCTAATTGATTCTTCTTGTCAAATTGCGCAAATGATTTCAAGGAACTGCTATATATCGGAATAATACCATTAGCCAGATAATTCGAAATTTTTGTTGGTGTCGCCACATTGTTTACCACGCAATCCTCGCGCAATACAAATCCGTATTTTATGCCCTTTAAACGATTACTGAGCTCCTCTTTTTCTGCATAATCTACTTCATAATTCACAACACCATAATTTAGCAGTGTTTGAATTGCTTTTTCCTTATTAAGAGTAAAAACATAAAGCTTTGTTGGCGTCGGTGCCAATTTCTCTATTTGCGCATAAAGGTGAACCGTTTGCTCAAAGCATTGCCAAACATGCAATCCTCCAACATAAACAAAACTGTTTTCCTCGTATTTCTTTTGAGAAAAGCTGTTGATATTAGTCATTGTTTCGCTGAAGCAGGGTATAACTATACTCTTATTGCTAAGATCGCATTTATATTTTTTTTCATAGTGCTGCTTCATTTCATCTGAAACTAGCAGAAGAAGATCCGCCTTTTTTATAACCAGTTTCTCCAGAAAGCTTAATACCCAATAACGAAATTCTGAATGATTACGCATATAGGATTCCTCAGGAATAATACCCTGCAACCATACGATGTGATGACGATATCCCTTTATATGATAATATAATGCCATCAGAAATGTATCAGTAACAATATAAGAGAGTTTGTATGATGGTTTATTCTTATATGGTATAAATTCCACCGTGCATTTTGTCGCTTGACAAGCTTCTTTTAACAGATTTAGATATGATTCTGTTACAGAATGATCGCCTTTGTTTTTCTCTTGAACTATAAAACTAAAAACCACTTTCTTCTTATTATATTTGGTATACTCCTCAAGCAGTTTCGATTTATATGCTTCCAAAGAATTGATTCTTTGCGCTTTTTCCTTTGCGTTTGCCGAGAGAGTATTACGTAAATCAGAATCCGTGATGACTTCTATAACTCTTTCTGCAAGCTCATTATCATCATTGCTTATGAATCCATCTTTCCCATCTTCAATCAGTTCACACAGCCCATCAGTTGGAGTACTCACAATAGGCACACCGAGCGCCATAGCCTCAAGAGCACATATTGGCATACCCTCAAACCTTGAAGTCATCACCATAACTTTTGAATCATGCAGTATTTTAACCGGATTATTCTGATAGCCGAGGAAAAATACATTATTACATAGATTCATTTCCTTACATAATTCTTTGGCTTCATCATACAGATCTCCTGTACCGACAATCGCCGCTTTTACATTCGGTACCTTGGCTGCGACTTTAGCAATTATGCGAATCAGTCTTTGCGGGTTTTTCTGAAATGTTATTCTGCCAAGAAAAATAATGTCGTAATCATATTTTTTATTATCGGTGGCCATTCGCTTATAAAGATCGTCGATATTTATAATATTATCAAGTATCATGCTTTTTTTCTCGATAAATCTGTGAAATGCATAACCTTTATATGCGCTTTTTGATACCCAAAAAATACGATCTGCCTTGATTGCTGCAAACAAGTATACAATTGATTTTAAAGGCAAAACACGGAAGTCCATGTTATTTACATGTATGTGTGAGATAAGCGGAATATTACCGCAGGCCCTTGCAGCAACAAAGCTTGCACGCATATCGTGCGCATGAATAATATCCGGCTTTTGCTCCATAATAACACGCTTTACTTCGGGTACAGATAATGAGTTAATCGGAACAAATTTCACTCCGCGTTCGTTTAGAGCTTCACGAATTTGCCCATCACGGCTGCAATAAACCATATCTATTTCAGGTTCATCTTTAACCATGCTGATAATTTGACAAACTACATTTTCTGCACCGGAAAAACGGTTACTTTGTAACAAATGCAATACTTTCATGTTGTTATTCCTCTGTTTCTTCGCTGGATTAACTAATATCTTTGTAAATGCTCAGCATCTCCTGCTTTACATTTGATATATCAAACCGCTTGACCTTTATTAAATTGTTATTGCTTATTTTATTTCTTATATCAGGATTCTCAATTAGTAAAAAAATAGCATCAGCAAAAGCTTTATAATCTTTCGGCTCGCATAAATACCCATTAATATTATTTTCAATCAGATCTACATTGCCGCGAATATTTGATACGACACAAGGCAATCCAGCAGCCATAGCTTCCATTAATGCCACAGGCAATCCTTCTTGATATGACGGAAGCACAAAAATATCAGAAGCTGAACAGATATTAGCAATATCATCCCTATAACCTAAAAATTTAACTTTATCTTTAATACCGAGTGTTTCAGCTAACTCTTCAAGGTCAGGTTTAAGGACACCCGTTCCTACAATTAAATAGACGATATTATCACAATTAAGCCTTGCAATTGCCTTAAGTGCGGTTTCGTGGTTTTTTCTTTTAATCATTTCTCCAACAGTCAGTATAATAATAGTGCTTTCGGGAACACCTAATTTCTCCCTATACTCCTTTCTGATATCCGGATCTCTGTAAAACGCTTTTGTATCTACCCCTACACCAGGGACATAGACTGTGCGTTTTGCCTTGAATCTTTTTGCAATCATATAATCTTCATGGTTAATAGTGATCAATACGTCTGTAAATCTTGATAGAAACTTCTCCATGGAGTAATAAATCAACCAATTGATTAGTGGTGCGCCTTTATAAAAATGGAATCCATGAGCAGTATATATTACATGTTTTATGCCAACAGCATGTGCCGCCAGCCTGGCCAGTACTCCCCCCATAGGCGCGTGACAATGAACTGCATCATAATTCCCATCTTTCATAATCCTTTTTAGTTGCTTATATGCAATTATATTCTTTATGGAGAACGGTGACCTCTGTATATCGAAGTGATGCCTTATAATATCAAGCTTATTAAGTCTTTCATTTGCATCACTGTAGTTTGCCGCTGCATGTATTTCAAACCCTAAAGATTTCAATACTTCAATATTTCCCTGTTCAAACAGATAAAACTGACGGCTTACTGTTGACACTAACAGGATCTTCTTCACGTGTTATCCTCCAAATATTCAACTAATGTTTTTTCAGGTGTAAATGGTAGATTTGATGGCAGCCGATTTGTTTACAGCCAACTTTATGATAAAAGTTTATAGCTCTTGCATTACGGACTTGTGTCCCAACCTGTATTATGTTGGCACCCTTCCTGAAGGCTTCATACTCTACAGCATTGAACAGACTTACCCCTATACCCTGGCCTATGGAATGATTTGACACGGCAATTAGCTCTATGGTGCAGATACCACCGGAGAACGAGAATAGAACATAACCGTTTACTAGACTGTTATTCTCTGAAACGGCAAAGAATTTATCTACCCTGTCAAATGAGTTTATCAACCATTGTTTATATATTTCTTTCCCGCCTCGCGAAGCCAGTTTCTTATCTTCAAAAAACCTGGAATACCTGAAATCCCCTATTTCAAGCAGTTGGTCATTCCTCTCCATCGGATTGAAAATGCGTATTGATGGAGGCAGTTTATCTATAAATTTCACTTCTTTCTGAAACTGAATATTAACATCGGCTAAATAAGCAGATGTATTTTCGCATATTAGCTGGGCATTCACAGTCTCAGAGTTTTTATTTTCTATTGTAATAAACTCGTATTGTCTTATTCTGTTTTCTACTTCTGCCCATTCGCTATAAGATAATGGTTCATGAAGTACAACCTTAAGGCAGCTTAAGCCAAAGAACTCTGAATCCCACTTAAGATCACGATATGTAATCTTGTTTGTCTCATGGAAACCATTAGTTGTCATTGCCGGCCACCAAAGAGTTATTTTCTTTTTGTTCCATATACACATTTTTATGTTTTAGCACGGATATAACTGTCTTAAATATTATTTTAAGATCAAGCCAAAATGACATGTTGTCAATGTAATAAATGTCATGTTGAATACGTTGCTTCCAGGGTACTGCATTCCGGTAATATGCCTGGTTATATCCTGTTATTCCGGGACGTACTTCCAGTTTCCTCTCATCGTTTTTATCATAAAACATTCTTTGCTCTACCAAGTCAGGTCTTGGACCTATAAGGCTCATATCGCCCAACAATATGTTAATGAACTGTGGGGTTTCATCAAGGCTTGTTTTTCGCATTAGTCTCCCTATTTTTGTCAGCCTTGGGTCATCATCAGAGTTGTATGTTGAACCATCCAAATTCCTTATGTCCGGCGCGTTCATTTTCATGGACCTGAATTTATACATTGTAAAAGGTTTCCCGTTTTTGCCCAGACGGATTGATTTATAAAAAACAGGGCCTTTATCCTCTAAATATATGATTGGCGCCAGTATTAAAAGAATAATAAGCCAAAAGGGAAAAGCAATTAATGAAAATATAATATCAAGTATTCTCTTGATAAAGCGCTTATACATTATTTAGCACCACTTTCTATTCATATCATCTTATTTTTTTAAGGTTTTCACACACATACTCTACATCCTGATCACTGAGCAAGGTATGGAGCGGAAGGGTTATTTCATTTGCATACTGCCTGTATGCATTCTGATAGTCTTTGATATCAAACCCAAGATTCTTGTATGCCGTCAGCAAGGGCAGCGGTTTGAAATGAACATTGCAACTGACTCCTGCTTCGGCCATTTTCATGATAATGTGATTTCTTTCATTTTCCCCAATACCCGGGATTCGCAGCATATAGAGATGTCCGGACGAAGTGAAGTCCGAGCCATAGTGCTGCATGCTGATGAACCCTGTATCGGCCAATAACTGATCATAAAGTTCGATAATCTGTCGGCGTCTCTTCAATAGGCTATCAAACCTGCTTAATTGTATCAGTCCAATACTGGCCAGGATATCCGGCATATTGCATTTATAACCCAGGCATACTATATCATACTCCCATGAACCTGCCTTGGTTTTCGCCAAGGCATCCTTGGTCTGCCCGTGAAGGCTGTAAAGCATATATTGCTTATATAGCCAGTCATCGTCCATACCAATATCCTTACGCCAGACAACGGCACCACCTTCGGCAGTTGTCAGGTTCTTGACGGCATGGAAGGAAAAACAGGTAAAATCTGCAGCTTCTCCGCTTTTTAACCCTCTTCTTTCAGCACCAAAAGCATGTGCAGAATCAGCGATAACTGCCACCCTTCCTATAATCTCCTGCAATTTGCTTTTCGGCCTGAATAATGGGCGCTTGCTCTCTACTGCCTTGAATATGGTATCATAATCGCACATCCTTCCTGCAATATCCACAGAAATAATCGCCTTTGTCTTCTCAGTTATCGCATCAGCCAGTTTGGAATAATCCATTTCATATGAGTCAGGAGCCACATCGACCAAAACAATCTTGGCACCCACATGATCTATTACCGAGGCAGATGCAGTATAGGTATATGCGGAGGTTATAACTTCATCACCCGGTCCTACGCCAAGTATCCTCAGCGTAAGCTCCATGGCAGCGGTGGCAGAACTTAAGCATACCGCCCTATTGACACCGATATATTCAGCAATTTTTTCCTCAAGAAGCTTAGTTCTTGGTCCGGTTGTTATCCAACCGGACCTCATCGTTTCAGCTACTTCTGTTAACTCTGCTTCTGAGATATCAGGAGGTGAAAAAGGGATTTTGCGCATTTTTTAAGCCTCTTCTATATTCGTTTCTTTTATCCGGGTTTCAATGTCAACCTGCTGTAAAAATTATCTGATTAGTAACAATAACGCCATACTGTACCTGAAATGGCATTATTATTTCACTTCGTATTTCTGCTCCTCCCAATATTACGGGGAATGCTCGCGATGACAGCATACTTAGCTGCTTTCCTTGCCAGGGATTATTGCCAGCGTTGCCTTCATTTTCTCGCTTTCCACATCCTTATCTTCATCCGCCTTAAAGCTGGGCACCATTTCATAGACTATGCGGAACGCAGCCCTGGGATTGTCGCTGTGGACATAGCGGATAAGCTGTTTCAGTTGATGGGAGATCTTTATGAAGTTATGCTCTCCCTGCTTCATGACGAAGATCTTGTTGTTGCTGGTCCTGCTGACCTCTTCCTCCGAGAGATTGATCTCCTCAAACAACTTTTCTCCCGGTCTTAAGCCGGTGTAGACGATCTTGATATCCTCATCGGGCTGGAGACCTGAAAGCTGGATCAGTGTCCTGGCGAGGTCAACGATTTTCACAGGCTCGCCCATGTCCAAAACGAAGATCTCTCCGCCCTTTGCCATGGCTCCGGCCTGGAGCACCAGTTGGACGGCTTCGGGAATAGTCATGAAATAGCGCTTTATTTCCGGGTGGGTAACGGTTACGGGGCCGCCTCTTGCGATCTGCTCCTTGAAGAGGGGAACCACGCTTCCGGCGCTTCCCAGCACATTGCCGAACCTGACAGCGGCGTATTCGGTTTCCGAGTTGCTGTTCATCATCTGCAGGCAAAGCTCCGCGATCCTCTTTGATGCGCCCATGATATTGGGCGGGTTTACTGCTTTGTCGGTAGAGATTAGGATGAACTTCTTAACCTTGTGCTTGTCCGCCATTTTGGCCACATTAAGGGTTCCGAATACATTGTTCTTGAGAGCCTCAATCGGGTTGGCCTCCATGAGGGGGACATGCTTGTGGGCAGCCGCATGGAACACCACCTCGGGCTTGTACTTGCTGAAGATCTCCTCGAGCCTGTCCACATCCCGGATCGAGCCCAGCACAACCTCGTATCTGTCTCTGCTGTGTTTCAGGGACAGCTCGTTATCTATCTCGAAAAGTCCATTCTCATCGAAATCCAGCACGACAAGCTTCCTGCAGTCATAGTCAAGCACCTGCCGGCAGATTTCCGAGCCAATTGATCCCGCGCCGCCGGTGACCAGCACGGTTCTTCCACCTATATAGAACCTGACATCTTCCATGTCCAGGCTTACCGGATCGCGGCCCAAGAGTTCCTCTACGCCGACATCCCTTATGCGGACCCTGGAAAGATCATTCTCATCCACGTCCTGGAGGGTTTCATAGCGCTTCAGCCGACACCTGGTTTCCTTGCATTTTTCGAATATGTCCCGCAGAAAATCCTTGCTTATGCTCCTGGCAGCTACGATAACCTCTTTGACTTGGTGTCTTGCGATTATGGTCTTCAGGCACTCTCTTCCGCCGAAAACGGGAAGGCCGTTGATCCAGCGGTTCCACAGCTTTTGGTCGTCGTCGATGAAACCTACCGGAACCCTCGAATCTCCGCTTGAAATTAAGTGGTTCGCCAGGGCGGCACCGGCATTTCCGGCTCCTATGATCAGTACACGGTTGGTGCTCCTGTGCTGCATCTGCCTGAACTTCGACATGCCCCATATCCCGATCCTGAAGGACAGCCGGACGCCTATTGTCGCAATCATGCTGATAAATGCCGCCACCAGGATGGCTCCCCTGGGCATTTTCAGCTTAAGAGCGCCATTGAGTAAATACATAATGGTATATGTGGAAACTACAGAGGCCATTTGCCTTATCATTTCGCTGATGCCGGCCCGCTCCCACACGTTGAAATAGCATCCGGCAATGATGCCCGACATGACAAGGACAAGTGCTGAAAGAACCCAAAAGGCAGGCACATGCTGTAGATACTCTGCGGGCACGTCGCCGTCAAAACGGATATATACACCCGCATATGCCGCGATTAAAGAAATCAGTATATCCGTAATCATTAGGCCCGGAAGGGTAAAGACTTTCAATAACCTTTTCACACTTTCACCTCAGATATAAATCCATCAGTCTCTCTGTTTGTCACAGGTGGTACCCCAATTCCGCGTCCTGGTTTTTATCCAGCCTCTCAAGAAGGCAAAGTCCGGATTTTCCTGCAATCACGATTATCGCGGTTTTAAATATCAGCCAAAGGTCCCACAGGAATGACCAGTTATTAACGTACTCCAGGTTTAGTTCTGTCAGGTATCCCTCATCATTCTTCCTGCCGTTTTCCACAAAACGCCAAGTCCCGGTAAGTCCGGGCCTGATGCAGAAATTCCTGAACTGTTCGTTGGTCAGTTGGTCCAGGTTCACTGCAGGAACTGGGACGCTTCCCACGAGGCTCATGTCACCCTTCAGGACATTCCAGAACATGGGCAGATGATCCAGTCCCGTCCTTTCCAGGAACCTGCCTATGGGCGGCACAGGCGTATCCTTGAAGGCCGATGTCCTGTACCAGTAGAGGATAAAAGGCCTGCCGTTGATTGAGATATATGGTCTGTGGACGAACACCGGGCCGCCGATCTGCAGCCTGATCAACGGTATGATTATGACCGATGTGACGGCGAAAATGACCAGGCCGATGATGGCGCCGACGATATCCATTGCCCGCTTGGCAAAGCTCTGGAAATCGTTCAGACCTGCCTGCTGTATGGTGAATACCGGTATGGTGCCTACCCAGTGGACCGTTTTCCGCGAGCTGTTTGAGGTCATGAAGTCCATGGCGATCCTTACAGTGAGACCCCGTTCCCGGCACCTGGCGATCAGGGGCCTTACTGCTTCAAGCTGTCTTCCGGACAATGCGAAAATGACTTCGTCGACAACATTCCTTCTTAGTATGGCAACCAGCTCGCTCTCGGGGTCATCGGCGCCGTTTTCACCGGGTACTCCCGGGCGGTCCAGCGTCACGTAGCCTATGGCGTCTACCTGGAAGCTGGTTTTCTTTATGTAATACAGGTATTCCTGGATGTTCTCGCTGTTTCCCACCAGCACTGCGCGCTTGCGCCACCTGCTGTGGCTTGAGAGCCTCACTTCCTGCACGATCAGGTACTGGACGCAAAGGACCACCAGCGCGGACAGGAGGAAGATCATCAGAAAGTCGTAACCGGTATTGCTCTTGGCAGCAAAGGGCATCATCACGAGGCAAAGCAACGAGGCCAGCAAGCATGACTTGAGAACGTACCGGAGGGTCCTGTCCTGGTATGTAAAGGTGGAGCGGTGATACATCTCGAAAGTGAACATCATGAAGAGATATATCATGCCGAAAAGCACCGGCATCCAGAGGTATTCGGTAAGGGATACCGGGCGGAACAGCTGTTCCGTCAGCAGCACGGCGATGCCGTATGCCGCTGCCAGGCACAGGGCATCCAGGAACATCTGGGAGATATTAATATAGGTTTTTCTGTTGCTCCAACTCATCTTTTTGCCCCTGTATCTCAATGGTTTGGTTATAAGCCCGAAAACATAAAAAGGTATAACTTACCATAGGAGCCTTGTAAGCCTAATCAGCCCCAGCCCCTTTCCCTTAAGTTGCCCTATCTCCTCCTTGCTGCACCTGCCGGGCCGAAACACCGGCAGATCAGCGCGGATTCCTGTTAGACACCCTGACTTAACGTCAGGGATAAAACGCCTGTATCCAAAGTTGTAGTATCATGCGGGTTCTATGAATCTTACGCTGAGATCAATGGTTCTCACGTCACCGAGGAAGTTGAGCCTTACCCTGGCCCGGCCTTTCCTTTGGTCAACCGACGTGATGAGACCCTCAAGGTTGAGTAGGGGGCCATCGGTGATGATGACCTTGTCGCCCTTCTTAAAAGCCAATGACGTACCTATGATATCGCCGTTGCACATCAGCCGGCTTATGATCTCGATCTCTTCCGGATAAATCCTATAGAGCTGGCAGTTATTATCCTTGAGGATTCTCACTAATCCCGGTACGGTTTTCAGCATGTAATAGGCCGGCACTTCGATCCTACCCTGAAGCAGTATGTAACCGGGGAATAACGGCCTTATCCTCTCATGCCATTTGCCTTTTTTCCGCTCCACGATCCGGCGCTTGGGCACCACCGCCCGGACGCCGAATCCGCCAAGAGCATATTCGATCTTTTCCTTTACCGGATCCTCATTCCCGGTCAATACATAAACAGCGTGCCATTGCCGTGATTCGTCTTCATCCTCTATCCTTGTCATCATATGAAGCTTTTCACGCCAGTCCATAACAGCACCTGTTTCTTTCGGCGAATGATGTTTCCTCTGCAAATTTTACTATTTTTTATTTACCATTTTTTGATCACTTCTAACCAGTTTTATCCCATTACATGCGCTTTTTGCTTCCAAAAGAGTATTTCGTTTATTATAGCACAATTCTAGTTATAATCACAATTATACCTTTACAAGTTGTTCATTCAATTATTTCCAACATTCTTATCAAAATAAACTCATTTGCCGTTGGCGCATATGCTGCTACGGTGAAATTATATACCTGGGCTAAAGATTTCCTGCGAAAAAGCCGTCGGCGATTTTCCAGAACAGTACGACACAAATCTGCACGATAACAATGAATTAGTCAACAAATACAAAAACGGTCATCATGAGGATGATGCAGGATGCAGAAAAAGGGGGCAATAAGCGATAAAAACTTTAAGGCCTTTCAAGCTACAGGGGTTCATTGATGTATCAATTAATCCAGCTTAAGGTCCCCTTCCTTTATCCAACCAATGCGCCAGCATATAAACCCTATTTCCCAGCAGATGACGGCCTGAAGGATTGAACCTTAATCCGTAAATAAAAAGGCAGACAACCAAGGATGATCGTCTGCCTACGGAACAACACATATGTTACTTTGGTTCAAACCCAACATACGACGTTGAGCCGTAAAACCTTTATCCTTTGAGTCCGGCCATGGCCAAACTCTCCATGAACTTCCTCTGTGCCAGGAAGAACACGATCAGCATCGGGATGGTTGAGAATGTGGCTCCCGCCATAACCAGGTTCCATTCCACTCCCATTTCGGATGCAAACAGCTTCAGTCCCAGCGGCAATGTATAGGTCTTGCTGTTGTTCAGCAGAACGAGGGGCAGCAGGTAATCATTCCAGCTCTGGAGGAAGGTGAAGATCACCAGGGTGGCTATTGTCGAACTGGCCAGCGGCAGTACGATCTTGGAAAAGATCCGCAGATGGCTTGCCCCATCGATCTTTCCTGCTTCTATGAGTTCGGTGGGAACCGTTATGAAGAACTGCCTCATCAGGAATGTGCCGAAAGCGCCGCAGTATCCGAATATGGGCTGGATAATCAACCCCAAATGCGAGTTTGCAAGGTTAAGTTTGGACAGCGCGATGAACAATGGAATAATAGTAACCTCAATGGGCATCATCATGCCGCTCAGGATTATCAGGAACAGGATGTTGCTGCCCTTGAACCTGATCTTCGCAAATGCATAGCCTGCAAGAGAGGATACGATCACGACGCCCAATGACACAAGGGCCGCGATGTATACACTGTTCCACAGGTATCTGAGGAAGTTATGGCGTGAGAACAGCTCTATAAAATTGTCAAGGGTAATCGGGTTTGGCCACCACTGCGGCGGGAACTTCATAACATTGCCATAGGTCTTAAGGGACGTGGTAAACATCCAGTAAAACGGAAACAGCATGATCACCGCAATGACGGAGCATACCAGGTATCGGATTACCTTTTTTATCTTCTTGGCGCGTCTTGCCTTTTCGGATTCAGTTCTCATGATACACCCATCTCTTTCTCAATTTCCATTGGATAATCGTCAATATCATAATCAGGCCGAACAGCACTGCCGATATCGCGGAAGCATAACCGAAGTTGTAGTATTTGAAGGCCTGTTGATAAATATAGTAAACGAAAACAAATGAACTTGTTCCCGGTCCTCCCTCGGTGAGAGTGTCGATCTGTGCGAATACCTTAAGTGAACCGATCATCGTGATGATGGTCACCAGGAATATGGACGGAGCTATGGAAGGCAGCGTTATACTGAAGAACTGTCTCAGTTTTGAGGCCCCGTCAATTTCAGAGGCTTCGTAGTACATGGCAGGCACATCCTTCATGGCGCCTATGAAAATGACCGTATTAAGTCCGAGGCCTTTTATCAGCGTTACGAGTACCGCCACGGGTATTGCCAGCTGGGCATTGTAAAGCCATTGCGGGCCTTTTATGTTTAACATGCTCAAAAGGGTGTTAACCAGGCCATTGTCGGTTTGGAAAATATACTTCCACAGTATACCCCAAACAACTACCGTAGTGACGACAGGCGTGAAAACCGCTGTCCTGAAGAATCCCACACCCTTGAAGTTATCCTTCAGCAGCGATGCCAGGCCAAGAGTGAGCACAAGGTTGGACGGTATCAGGAGCACGGTGAACAGGATAGTGTTCTTCGCAACCTTGTAAAACAGCGGATCTGCAAACAGCTTCTTGTAATTCTCAAAGCCTATGAAATTAACCTGATTATTCAGCATCGCCCAGTTGGTAAGACTGATTATGATGGTTGCTATTATCGGCAACAGGCTTATGACGATAAAGCCTATTAGCATCGGGGAGATAAAGCTGTATCCCCATAACTGGTCTTTGCCAAACAACTTGGATTTGCTTTTCATAATTTGCCCCCAATTTTATGCGTGTTACCTGCGCCGCTGACGGCGCAGGCAACACACACGCAGCATTATTAAATAACTTACCTGAGCATTACTGGTTGAGCAATGCCCTGACAGCCTGTTCCATGGCCTTAACAGTTTCCTCGGCCGACTTGTAGACTCCTGCGAAGTAGTTGTCGAACTCGATGGTGATCTGGTCCTGTATCTTCGTGAAGTTCTTGTGCGCAGGATAAGGCCTGAGGCCGCGCTCCTCGATGGGCTTTACAAAGGAAACAAGGATTTCGTCCTTTGTCGGCTTTCCGCCTTCCTGCTGCAGGAACTCATCCGAATTCAGCAGGGACGCGCGAGGCGCAACGAATGTGTTCACCATCTTCTTCATCATGTTGATGGAAGTCATGTACTTGACAAGCTGTGCCGCCAGCTCCGGATTCTTTGAGTTGGTGGTTACGCTGTAGTATGCGAAACCTGTGATAACCGGAGCGTCGGCGTCAGGTCCGGTCGGAACGGGTACCATGTACCATTCGAAGTCCACGTTCTGCCCCTTGATGGTCTTGGCATAGCTGAAGGTGCTCCTGGCCATCGCAATGGTTCCGGCGGTGAACTCCGTGGCGTCGCCGGGCTTCAGGTGGCTCTGGTCCTTGTAGATTACATCGTATACAGCCTGGACAGCCTTAATGCCTTCAGGGGTATTAAGCGTGAAGTCAGTGGTGTCTTGGTTGAAGTAATCGGCGCCATAGGCCAGAACCAGATCGTAGAACGCATACACATAGTTGGTGGCGGAGCTGGTATCCCACAGCTTCAGACCATACTGGCCCTTGGAAATGTCGGTTATCTGCCTGGCCAGGTCATACATTACGTCATAGGTCCAGTTACCTTCCTTAACGTACTCGGAAGGCTGTTTCACACCGGCCTTGTCGAACATGGTCTTATTGACGTATACCACGCGTGGACCGAAGGAGAAAGGTATTCCATAAACCTTGTCGCCGTCGGTGATGGCTGCCATGGCTGTCTCGTAGAAGTCGGCGTAGTTGAACTCCGCATCGCTCTTTACATAAGAGGAGATGTCAACAAGGTTGCCGCTTTCCAGGAACTGCTTCTCCATGCCATCCGCCAGCCATACAACATCGGGAGCGTTTCCGGCTTGCAGCTGCATGGCGAGCTTGGTAGCATAATCCTGGTACGCCACGAGGTTTACAACCACGTCACAGTTGTTCTTCTCTTCGAACTCCACGAACAGCTCTTCAAAGGTCTTCTTTCTGTTTTCATCGCCCCAGATGGCTATGGTGATTGTGGGTTTTTCCGAATAACCCGGTTTCGGAGACTCACCTGCAGACGGGCTCTGTGTCTGGGACGGCGCTTGGCTTCCTCCGCAGGCGCTCAACAAACCTGCAGCCATAACGATGATTAAAAGTACGCTGAGAATTCTTTTCATTATTTCCCCCTCCTTAATCTTGTCAATGGAAATTCTTGTTTTTCAGACCGTTTGGTCTTCAAGATTCGGCTTGGCAAGCCCACCCCCTTTATCAAAAACGGTAACAGGCACCTTAAGCGCATTTGGGTTGTCTTCACCGGAATCCCGATGTTTTAGTATGTATTTATTGATTCCGTAATACGAGAAGTATGCCGAGGTAAATACTGCAAGCGAGATCAGTATCATCAGGCTGAGGGGTACCGTTAAAGGATACAGCAGCACCCCGATGCCCGCGATGATCAGGACGTATAAACCGGCGCAGAGGCTGTATTTTACATTCAGGATGGCAAGCATGCACGCGTTCTTTATTATGTCCTTCAGCCGAAGATCCATTATTGCCAGCATAGTGAAGATATAAAAGCTTGCAAGAAATACCAGCAGCGCGATTGATCCGCTTATGACGGCGGGCGCCATAAACAGAAGGTTTTCCGAGGAAAAGCGGATATAAAACAGAAAGCTTTCCACAGATACCAATAGCGCAAGGAATATCAGTACTCCTGCCAGAAGGGATCTTCCGAATTCACGCCTGAACACCGGTATGGCATCCTTCTTTATGCTGGGTTTCTCTCCCCTTGCAATGCGCACGAATACATGGTGCATTGCGGTAATGGCTGCCGGTATGGTCACCACTGGTATTAAGCACAGGATAAACAGCAGGTTGCACCGTACAAGCACGAACAACTCATCCCAGATACCGCGGAAGTAATTCTTCCAGCTGAACGCGTAATCGTCTTTAATAGTTTTTTCATTCCTTGCCGGTTTATCCATCGGTTGTCACCTGGCCGGTACGCCATCGCATATGAGAATCAGTAGATCCTTACTTCATAGATCCGCGCCGAGGGATACCCGTGTGTTTTATTAACGGTTATCCTTACGCTGTCGCAGGCTACGCCTTCCGGGATCTTAAGGATGTTCATGCGCTGAATGTTGTCGTTTACTTCCCTGGCGTACACCACCGTCCCGTCGCTGAGACATTCCAGCCTATAGTCCCTGATAAGTTCCACGGGCAATCCTTCAACCTGTCTTTCCACTACTGTCTTGGTAATAGAAGGCATGATTTCTTTCGTGAAGTTGGGATCGAAGTAGATCCTGACTTCCCTGACTTCGGACTTTTTGCCCAGGTCAAGGGTGATGCTTTCGCCCTTCTCCCCTATGGGCTGCGATTCCCAGACATTCGAACCGGAATCGGTCGTGCGGGATATGCCGTTTATGACATTTTCAGGCTCGCAGCCCTCGATATGGCTGGTAGCACTTACCTTTGCCTGTCTGGCCAAATCCCTTTCGTCCATGTTACTGAATCCGGGGATAAAACAGTCGTCCTTGAGCAGGGTCTGCTGCAATTCCGTGATCCTCTGCCGGCCCAGTTCCCTCGGCGTTAAGCCGTATTTGACAGCCAGGGCAGCGGCGGTACCTACAGCCTGACCGCCGATGGCGCAGGTCCCCATAACCCTCGTGGATCCGAAGGCCATCTTCGAGGTGCTGATATTGCGCCCGGCCATCATCAGGTTTGATACGTTCCTGCTGTAGTAGCAGCGGTAAGGAATTGTGTAGCAGCCCTCAAAATTGAGTATGCGGGACGGCAGCTTGTCGAAGTCCATGATTCCGCCCGGGGTGTGCTCGTCCATCGCCCATCCGCCGTAGGCTACCGCATCCTCAAATATGCGGTTTGCGCGGATGTCGTTCTCGGTGAGTATGTAATCTCCTTCAAGCCTTCTGCTTTCCCTGTAACCGGGAACTATGCCAACCCAGTCCAGGTCATAGTTCTCAATGCCATGGTCTCCGCAGTTCTTTAAGTGGTCCCATACTCCATAAACGCATTTCAGCAGCTCATCCCTGATATCTTCCGCCTGCCTTATTATGTCTTGATGCTTGCCGCCTAGCTCAATCCACCAATAGCCCGAGTCAACGGTGGAAAAATGGGGAAGTCCTTTTGTCCTTTCCACATCATCTTCCACAAACTCGCCGCCGTCCGCCATGGCGGTGGTTTCATTCAGGTGCGGCCTGTATTTCAGGTCTTCCTCCGTGAAGGTGTAGGCCCAGAACGGCTTTACAAACTTGACGGGTCTTCCCCTGTCTATAGCCTTGAACATCAGCGTGTTGCCCATGGTGTAATTGTTGGGTTCTTCAGGGGCATTTGGCTCGTTGAACTCATACTTGCTCTCGCTGCCCATCCTGGCGACGGCTCCTGCCAAAACTCCCAGAGTACCGTGGCCGGTAGCGTCGATGAAGATCTTCGCAGTAAACTCGTATTCGGTTTCGGTGGTATTCTGGTGGCATATGATGCTTTTGATCACGTCGCCCTCGGTTATGGCATCATCCAGGTTTGTATTCAGGTACATGTCCAGGTTCTCCTGGTAACGTACTTTTTCCCAGAGCACCGTATCCCATATCGAGTAGTTCTGGTTCGGGTTCCGCGCTTTGTTGGCCAGCAATATCTCCATGAGAATGCCGCCCTCGCTCAGGTTTTTCTTTGAGCCGTGGCAGCTTGCGCCAACGATATGCATGCGTATTTCAGAACTGGCATTGCCTCCGAACATGGAACGGTTCTGAATAATGGCTGTCCTGGCCCCGTGACGGGCGGCCGCTATGGCAGCGCAAACACCTGACATGCCTCCGCCGACTACTATGACGTCATAATTCTTGGTTTCCCTATGTACTGACATACTGCGCTCTTATCCTCCGATACTACTATGTTTATTTGTTAACAAAGAAAGGATCAGGCTATATTAATATATATAACATATGGCATACATACTGTCAATTTGAATGAAAAATTAGCTAATATGTATTACATATTTCGCACTGTTACCGAAATGGTACTAACATACTAGTGGATTAGAAAAATGATATGTAAGTGATATGACATAACAAAACAAGAAGACCCTGCCGTTTTGCATGTATGTTTACAAGTACATGGCAGGGTCTTGTTTAATTTCCGATCCGAGAACCTGACTAAGGCAATATGATCGCTTACATATCCGGCAGAGGATAAGGAAAATTTGAAGAGCCTACAGCTTTACACGCAGTATGAACTTGTTTCTGTGCACAGGGTAGCTGCTTTCCGCATATTCGATCTTTTTCCCGGTCTTATCCCAGATAATCGTTTTCACAAACAAGGCAAGATCATTCTCGTTCACGCCCATGAGCCTGCTCTTCTTGGCGTCGAGGTACTCGGTCATGATCTCCTTTTCGACCACGTCACGGTAAACACCATGCTGCCTGAGCGTCGTGTCGATGGTCTGCTTCTCCAGGTCATAATGCTGAATGAAGGATAATTCGTCCAGGAAATATGAAACGGTATAGACTATGGGACCCGTATCGAATTCGTTCTCAATGTAACGCAGCCTCGTAAGCTTTGTTACAGGATCACCCGGTTTAATATCCAGTTCCCGTGCGACATGCTCTTCTGCAGGCACGGTGCGGAACTCCAGCACCTCGGTCTTTATCCTGTCCTTTTCCTGCTCGTGAAAGCTTTCTATAAAGAGAGTGGTTTTTTCGAGTATCTGGGCTTTCCTGACAAAAGTACCTTTGCCTTTGATCCTCACAAGATAACCCATGCTGACAAGCTGCATAAGAGCCGCCCTGACAGTAGGCCGGCTGACATCATATATCTTGCAAAGTTCCGTCTCCTTTGGCAGCATGTCTCCCTCAGCAAGCTCGCCGTTATCAATCTTCTTCTTTATCTCATCTGTTATCTTCCTGTATAGTACTTTCAATCAAAAAACCCCTTACATAATGTCTCTTAATTAAGATTATAAACATTATGTAAAAACAAAATCAATAAAATAAGCAAGAAACCTGAAAAAAGAATATGCATTTTAAGCCTTATGTACTTACATACTACACATTATTTATTAAGCCATTACATACGGTAAAATTTCTTTAATCAAGCTTCAGGTCTCCTTCCTTTATCCAGCCGATGCGCCGGCATACAAGACCTATTGCCCAGCAGATGACGGCCGGGAGGATAAAGGAGACCAGGATCAGCCCTGCCCAGTCAAAGCCGGTAATGGCCTGCCTAAGACCTTTTGCGATATCATCGACCCAGCCGGTGTAGACGCCGATAGGCCCCACAAGCCCGCATGTTCCCATGCCGGAAGCCACGGCCGGGCCGTTCATCTCGAGCCTGAACACGCATGTGGCAATGGGTCCGGTGATGGCGCTGGTGGCTATGGCGGGAATCCATATCTTCGGGTTGCGGACGATATTCCCCATCTGGAGCATGGACGTGCCGAGCCCCTGGGAAATAAGCCCTCCCCAGCGGTTCTCGCGGAACGACATCACGGCGAACCCCACCATGTTGGCGCAGCATCCTGCCAGCGCGGCGCCCCCCGCAAGGCCCGTGAGGTTTAAGGCCGCGCATATGGCAGCGCTGCTTATGGGCAGAGTCAGCACCATCCCCACGATGACCGATACCAGTATGCCCATGATGAACGGCTGCTGCTCGGTCGCCCACATGATGACCTGCCCCACCCAGTTAGCGGCGGCGCCAATCGCGGGAGCTATGAGAACCGACAGGGCTGTGCCCGTAAATATGGTCACCAGCGGGGTTATGAGGATATCTATCTTGGTTTCCTTGGATACCAGCTTGCCCATCTCGGCCGCCAGGATGGCGATAACGTAAACTGCAAGCGGGCCGCCGGCTCCTCCAAGGTCATTTGCCGAAAATCCGACTGCTGCCAGAGAAAACAGTACAAGGGGCGGACAGCGCAGGGCATGCCCGATGGAAATGGCCATGGCAGGTCCCGAGACCTTTATGGCAAAACCTCCGATTGTATTGAGAAATGGCAGCCCGGCCTGGGTTCCCACGGTGTTTATGATAGTGCCGATAAGAAGAGAGCAGAACAGGCCCTGGGCCATGGCTGCGAACGCGTCTACCCCGTAGCGTTTGAGCGAGAACGTGATGTCCTTTTTCCTGAGGAACTCTTTTACCTTGTCCATACCAACATACCTTCTTTGTCAGCATAATATGACATAAGGGGCTTTTGCTGCCGTTAATGCCGCTAAATAAGCAGGTTATATAGCGCCATTAGTATTTACGATAAGACAAAACTTAATAAAAAACAAGGAAAATCTTGATAGTCTCGCAATATCGGGGAATATAACAAAAACATATAAAAAACTCCCGCTGCATTTATGCAATGGGAGCATATTATTGGAGCCACCAAAGGGACTCGAACCCTTGACCCGCGCATTACGAATGCGCTGCTCTACCAGCTGAGCCATGGTGGCGGGATATGAGCACCTTATTATTTTACACGGGCCAGGGCTTGCCTGTCAACATCACCTGAACCCTTTTCTCTTGAGAAATGTAGGAATCTCGGGGCCTTCGCTGTCCTCGTCCACGACCAGCTTCTTCACCGGGCTATCCGGCTTCTGCCCTGCGCCGCCTATGGCAAACAGGCGCTCCGGCTTCTTGATCTCGGGGCCCTGGCTGAAACCTGTGGCGATAACCGTGATGATTATCTCGTCCTTCAGGTTCTCGTCGATTACAGCGCCGAAGATAATGTTCGCATCCGGATCTGCGGCTGCCTGGATCAGTTCCGCAGCCATGTTGACCTCCTGCAGGCCGAGGTCGGGACCGCCGGTGATGTTCATCAGCACGCCCTTCGCGCCGTTGATGGACGTTTCCAGGAGCGGGCTGGTTATCGCCTGCTTCGCGGCTTCTTCGGCCTTGTTCTCGCCTGTTCCTCTGCCTATGCCCATATGGGCCATGCCGGTATCCTGCATGATGGTCTTCACATCGGCGAAGTCCAGGTTGATGAGCCCGGGTACGGCGATCAGGTCGGATATGCCTTGAACGCCCTGCCTCAGGACATCGTCCGCCAGGCTGAAGGCCTTTACAAGGGACATCTTCTTGTCGGCTAACTGGAGCAGCCTGTCGTTGGGGATCGTGACCAGGGTATCCACCACACCCCTCAGGGCTTCCACGCCCTGTTCGGCGTGCATCATACGCTTTTTGCCTTCAAAGGAAAATGGCTTTGTGACCACGCCCACCGTGAGGATTCCCAGTTCCTTAGAGATCTGCGCGATAACGGGCGCCGCGCCTGTTCCGGTTCCGCCGCCCATGCCGGCCGTTACAAATACCATATCGGCGTCCTTAATCGCCATGGCGATCTCGTCACGGCTTTCATTGGCAGCCTTTTCGCCGATTTCCGGGTTGGCTCCGGCTCCCAGTCCTTTTGTGAGTTTATCTCCAATCTGGATCTTCGTGTTTGCTTGGGACATGAAAAGAGCTTGCTTGTCAGTGTTTACGGCAATAAACTCCACGCCGCGCAGACCTGCGCTGATCATGCGGTTAACGGCGTTGTTCCCGCCGCCTCCGACACCAACGACTTTAAGACGGGCAAAGCTGTCCATATCGATATCGAACTCCAACACTTTTGTGTCCCCCTTTATCAGTTTATCGTAAGTAAATCAATAACTCTGATCGTGCAAAAATCCGGACACAGCAGCTTGTTTTTTTTTCTAATACCATTATATTAACAAACCATGCCAAACGCAATGATTTCTTTCAAATTTTTACCCTCCCGGCATCAATATATTGGGTTTATTTCATCATTTTTGCCTGGCCGGGCGGAATATATTGTATTCATCTGAACTCGTCAATCTTGAGGAGCTTCCTTCTTATATTGCCGAAATTGATGAATATCCTGTTACCGAAGGCAAACACGGCGGCGAGGTAAAGCTGGATGCCCAGCTTGTCCCCTATGAAGGCAAGGAGCGCCGCCAGAAGCGAGTTTCCGAAGAATCCCGAAAGGAAGACCTTGATATCGAACTTGCCGTCCAGCGATGCCGAGAAACCTCCCAGGACCGAGTCCAGGGCCGCAAGGATTGCCACCGCCGCGTAATTGGAATACGCCTGGGGTATGTGGAACGGGAGAAAGATGCCGATGATCAGGCCGGCAATAAGTCCAAGTATGGGAATCATGAATACCACCTCACTCAGGAATAAAACTCGGGTCCTGGCCTCGGAAGAACTCGAGCCTTCCCCGCTCTGTCGCGCTTATCTTCGTGAAAAATATCTGCTTGGAAAAATCGATGGTGTACTGGAGTTTGTCGGTCGGGTCGAATTTCACCACGATCCTGCTGTCGTAGGACATCATGGCCGTGTCATCGTCCACCACGTCTATCCAGTCAACCACTGGCCATAGCAGGAAATCCGAATTCTGGTCGGATCTCAGTATGGCCTTCACTATGTTGTCGGCTATGCGGATATGCTCCACGTCCGCTGTTTCAAGCTGCTGTCCCACCAGGTACTTGGTAAACTCAATGCCGCGAAGCTCCTTTAAGCCCGCGGGAGGCGCATCACTGCTGACCTCGAGCACATAGCCCTCGGCATCCACGGTAAGATAGCTTCCAAGGTAGGAAAGGTAGACCGATGGAGTCCGCTCGGTAACGGTTATGCCAACTTCGTTGGGGAAAATGATGAATACCCTTGCATCCTTTACCCGGGGCAGGGCTTCTATGGACTTTTCCGCGTCCAGGAGCCTCAAACCGAGGATCGCCTCGGGGGAAAACCTGATCATGCGAAACGCGTTTTCGCCCGGGGCAATCCCCGACGCAAGCCTTATCTGCTCCTCAGTGTAATACCCGGCGCCCTCGACGCGGATGTTCGTGATATTGAAAAAAGGCGTGAAAAGAAGCATTACTACCAGGAGTACCGGAATTGCCAGCAGTATCAGCAGCAGTACTTTGAAAGGCTTTTTCCTTTGTTTCTTCCCGCGGCTCATGGGCACCTCACCTTTATGCATATTATACCAGAGAGAAAGGGGAAATAACAGTTTCAGGCTTCAACACGCCGGATGTCGGCGCCCAGGCTTGAGAGCACCTTTTCCATCCTCTCGTAGCCCCTGTCGATGTAGTTAACGCCCGAGATGCTGGAGGTGCCCTCTGCGGACAGCGCGCCGATTACCAGCGCGGCCCCGCCCCTGAGGTCCCGGGCTTCAAGCTGTGCGCCCCTGAGCTTGTCGACGCCGCGTATGATGGCCGCCCTGCCCTGGATGGTTATGTCCGCGCCGAGCTTCATGAGTTGCTCGGTGTAGCGGAAACGGTTTTCAAAAACGGTTTCCACGACAACGCTGGTGCCCTTGCATTTGGACAGGAGCGCCACGAGCTGCGGCTGCATGTCGGTCGGAAATCCCGGGTAAGGAGAGGTTCTGACAAGGTCGAGGGCCGAGAGGTTTCCGTTGGATTCAAGCGCTATCACGTTTCCCGAGTAATTCTTGATCCTGCATCCGCAGCGCTTGAGGCAGTACAGAATCGAGCCCACGTGGTCGTATATTACGTTTGTGGCGACAAGGCTGCCGCCGGTGGCAGCCGCGGCTGCAAGGTAGGTTCCCGCGACGATCCGGTCGGGTATTATCCTGTGGACGGGCTCCGCCTTTATCTCGCGGGTGCCCTGGACCCGTATGACCCCCGTTCCGGCGCCGGACACATTTACGCCCATCTTCCGCAAAAAAGCCTGCAAATCTTCTATTTCAGGCTCTTTCGCAGCGTTCTGGATAATGGTTTCGCCCTCGGCAAGGCTTGCCGCGAGCATGATATTCTCGGTCGCTCCTACGCTGGGGTAATCCAGGAGTATCTCGCAGCCCGTGAGTTTATTCGCCTGGCAGCGCAGCATGCCGTCGCTTATGCCATCTATCCGGGCTCCCATCTGCATGAGGGCTTTTAGATGCATATCGATCGGCCTCATGCCGATCTCGCAGCCTCCGGGATAACTCAGGTACGCCTCGCCGCACCTGGCCAGCAGGGAACCCAGGATAATAATGGACGACCTCATTTTTTTAGCCAGTTCTTCGGGGATGCTGCTGGCTGTCAGTTGAGAGGCATCTACCTCTATCCTGCTTCCTTTTCTCCGGATACCGCAGCCCAGGGATCCAAGTATCTCCAGCATTGTGGTCACATCGTCCAGTTCGGGGCAATTCTCAAGGATGCTCGTACCCTTGTTCAAAAGCGTCGCAGCCAATACCGGCAGTACAGAGTTTTTAGCCCCGGGCACTTCAATGATGCCGCAAAGCCGCGAACCTCCGGTTATTACGAGATTGCTCACGCAAAAACACCCCCGGAAGCGAAGTATTTAATACATTTCATAATATGCTTCCGGGAAAATCCTGTTACTGGAAGCGTGTCCAGCGTCAAACCAGGGGGACGGTTCGGGTGGTTAAAGCCACGGGAAAAGTCCCCGTGGCTTTATTTTTCAATAAACAAGGTTGCGGAAACCTTCCTCTGGTCGGAGAAAAGGGAACAAACCATCAGACCAGCGGAACCGTCCCCTTGGTCAGGTGGTCCCCTTGGTCAGGTGTGGTTGCGGGAGATGTTGAGGAGGATTCCGATAGCCATGAGGTGGAAGAGCATGGATGTGCCGCCGTAGCTGATGAACGGCAGTGGCATGCCGGTTACGGGCACGGTGGCGGTAACGACGGCTATATTGACTATGCTTTCAATGGCAATCAGCGACGTGATTCCGATAGCCATGAGACTTCCCATCATGTCCGGCGCGTTCATGGAAATGCGCACGCCGCGCCAAATGAGCAGCAGAAAAAGGACTATCACGGTGAATGCGCCGACAAAACCGAGTTCCTCGGCTACAATCGAAAAGATGAAGTCGTTCTGGGGCTCCGGGATGTAGAGGTACTTCTGGAGGCTCTTTCCCAAACCTCGCCCGAAGATGGAGCCAGAAGCGATGGCATAAAGGGAGTTCACAGCCTGGTAGCCGCTGCCCTGCGGGTCGGCAAACGGGTCCATGAAGGACAGAAACCGTTGCAGGCGGTACTCCGAGCTTAAAACCAGGTACACCGCCCCGGCAATTGCGGGAACGCCTATGGCGATGAAGTGTAAAACACGAGCCCCGGCGCAGAACAGGATAACGGCGGCAACCGCCGTGATAAGGACGGCGCAGCTGTAATGGGGCTCAAGGAGAAGCAGGGCGTCCACGAAACCCACGATCAGGAGGTACGGCAAAAGCCCCTTGAAGAAATAGCGCAGCTTGTCGTTGTTCTTTGCCAGGCTGAAGCTCAGGAACATGATCAGCGAGAGTTTCATGAGCTCTGACGGCTGGAACGTGGTAAAGCCAAGGTTGAACCAGCGCCTCGCGTCATTGGAAACGGAGCCGATGCCGGGTATGGCCACGAGTATCAGCAGGATGATGCTTATAAGCATCAGGACGGGCGAAAGGATCGCCAGGCGGCGGTAATCGATGTTCGAGACAAAAAGCATGCAGGCAAGGCCCACGCCGCTCCAAAGCAGCTGCCTGATGAGAAAGTGGAACTTGTTGTTATACCTTAAACCCGCATAATAGTAACTGGCGCTGAAAACCATGATCACGCCAATTGCCAGGAGCACTATGACCGTAATGAGGAGCCATATGTCATATTCCCTTTTTCTCATCATGCGATCATCCTTCGTCGCCGGTGAACATAAACCGTCCTGCCCGCGTAAAACCTGTCAGCCGGCATTATTCACCCGGGAAATAAGCCCGGCTTTGAAAGCCCTAGAGCAGCAACACGGCTATGGCGCCGGACACTATGGTAATCAGCGCGAACACCGTTACCACTTTTGTCTCTTTCCATCCCTTGTACTCGTAGTGATGGTGCAGGGGTGCCATGAGGAAAACCCTCTTCCTGGTCCTCTTGAACCAGAAAACCTGTATCACTACAGATAATGCCTCCGCCACGTAGATAATTCCTGCAATCCCCAGGTATATGGCCGTTCCTGTCATTATGGCCATGGCCGAAAGGGCTCCGCCGAGGGCCAGCGCCCCCACGTCGCCCATGAAGATCTTCGCCGGATGCAGGTTGAAAACAAGAAAACCCAGGAGCCCTCCCGCGAGCACGGCGCAGAAGGTGCTTATATATCCCCAGTCGTTTTTGAAGGTCGACATTATCGCGAGAAACAGCAGCACGAACGTGGTGACCGTGCCGGCCAGCCCGTCAAGCCCGTCGGTGAGGTTGACGGCGTTGGTGAAAGCCGCAAGTACAAATATGGAAAACGGGACGGCGATGACAACCGGCAGCGTAACAGGCGCCCTGATCCCTATGAACGGGATCGCCAGCGTGCTGGCGGCGGGTATATATGTTACCGCGTACCAGGTAAAAGCGCCCGAAACGGCCAGGAGGCCAAGCATTTTCTGCCTGGGCGAAAGCCCCGCGTTGTGCTTCTTTACAACCTTGAGGTAATCGTCCAGGAACCCTATAAGCCCGAATCCGAGGGTCACCAGTATGAGGACCAGGATCCGGCGGTCATAAAAAGCGAACCAGCCTCCCACCAGGACCATGGGGATAAGGAATATTAGCCCGCCGAAGGTGGGGGTCCCGCTCTTTACCTTGTGGGAAGCCGGGCCTTCCTCCCTTTCGGGCTGGCCGCACCCGATCCGTTGGAGCAGCGGGATCAGGAATTTCGCGATGGCTATGGCCATGGCGAGAGAAATGAGATAGGCCGCCACCTGGTGCGGAATTATGCCGAATATTCTACCCATATGTTAACCTCTCTTATCCTGCGATGAAGTATCCTGCGGCCCCGGCTCCCGGCCCCCGAAAAGCCTGTCGGCAAGGACATCCAGGTTCATCTTCCGCGAGCCCTTGAAAAGGATCACGTCGCCCTTCGCAATCTTCTGGCTTATGAAGGCCCGCGCGTCATCGGCATCCTGGAACAGCCGGGTGTTTTCAAGCGGCATGCCATGGTCGAGAGCTCCCTCCACGTACCAGCGGGCCAGGTCCCCGACCGCCACCAGGTAATCAATACCGGCCTCGGCCACCTGCATGCCTATCTCCCTGTGGGCTTCCTCGGCCCAGTCACCGAGCTCGAGCATATCCCCCAGCACTGCCCATTTCCGCCTGCCGGCCCCGATCTCGCATAGAACCCTGATGGCCGAGCTTACCGAGGCCGGAGCCGCGTTATATGCGTCGTTTATGACCTTGATGCCGTCAACCTCGGTTATGTTCATGCGCATGCGGTCGCCCGTATAGCTGAGCAGGCCCCTTTCGATGGTCTCATCGTCAAAGTCGAGCACCAGGGCGGCGCTGATGGCCGCAAGGGCGTTCTGCACGTTGTGGATCCCCGGCGCCGGCACGAAATACCTGTGTTCACGGCCCTTGTACCTGACCGAGAAGCTTACGCCCTCTTCCCCCTTTGACAGTAGGTCGTTCGCCCTTACATCGCAGGATTCGTCCATGCCGTAGAAAAGGGTTTTCTGTTCAAGCAGGCCGCGAAGCCCTGAAAGCAGTTCGTCATCACCGTTGAGTATCAATACGCCGCCGTCCTTCATCCACCTGATGATCTCCAGTTTGGCCTTTAGGATGTTCTGCCTTGAACCAAGCCTTTCGATATGGGATATGCCGATATTGGTGATGATCGCAATATCGGGGCGGACGATCCTGGAAAGGTAATCGATCTCGCCGAAGCCCCGCATTCCCATCTCGAAGACGGCGGCCTGGTGTGACTCGTCCAGTTCCAGCACCGACAGGGGAAGCCCGATCTCGTTGTTGAAATTGCCCCTGCTCTTATGCACCTTGAGCTTCGCCGACAGGGTTGCGGCGATCATTTCCTTGGTGCTTGTCTTGCCTACGCTCCCGGTTACGGCAACCACGGGTATATCGAACCGGGACCGGTGGTATTCGGCAAGCCTCCCGAGCGCCCTGACCGTGTCATCCACCAGTACGACCGGCGCGCCTTCGGGGACATTTGCCCCCTTCTCGGCAATCACGAGGGCCGCCCCCTTGTCCAGCGCTTCCTGTATGAAGCTGTGCCCGTCGAACCGCTCTCCCCTGATGGCAACAAACAGGCAGCCGGGTTCCAGGCTCCTTGTGTCCGTGGACACGCTCCTGATCATTATATTCCCATCAGCGGCAAGCTGTCCGTCGACCGCGCGGGAAACATCGAGGGCTCTCATTTCCTTCATGGATCATTCAAGCTCCTTCAGTATATTTTCGACGATCTCCCGTTCATCGTAATGGATGGTCTTGTCTTTGAATATCTGGTATGTTTCGTGGCCCTTGCCCGAGAGCACGATTATGTCGCCGCTTTCCGCGTTCTTCATTGCGTACCTTATAGCCTCGGTCCTGTCCTCGATAATCGTGTACTTGCCGTCGGTCCTCTTTATACCCTCCTCGATGTCCCTGATGATCTGCATCGGCTCCTCGGTCCTCGGGTTGTCGGACGTTATGATGGTAAAGTCGGCAATCCGGCCCGATATCTCGCCCATGAGCGGCCTCTTGGTGCGGTCCCTGTCGCCTCCGCAGCCGAATACCGAGATCAGCCGCCCCCGCGCGAACTCCTTAACGGTGGAGAGGATGTTCTCCAGGCTGTCGGGGGTGTGGGCATAGTCGATCATAACCGTGTAGTCCTTTCCGGGAGTCGGAACGACTTCCGCCCTGCCGGGAACCTGCACCTTCAAAAGGCCTTCCCTGATGGCCTCGAACGGAACCCCCAAAAGCCCGCATGCCGCAATGGAGCCCAGGGCGTTGTATACGCTGAAGAAGCCCGGGACGGATACCTTGATACGCTCCCTGAACCACGGGGTTACGGCGTCGAACTCCACCGAATCCGAATGGGTCGTTATGTTCTCGGCCCGCACATCCGCGGGTTTCTCGATGCCGAAGGTCGTGATCTCGCAGTTGGCCTCTTCAAGTACCCTGTCCGAGTAGGCCGCGTCCACGTTGACGATTCCCTTCTTGCACATCTTGAAGAGTATGAGCTTGGACTTGAAATAATCCTCCATGTCAGGGTGCTCGAAACCGCCGATGTGATCCTTCGAGAAGTTTGTGAAGATACCGATATCGAACTCGCAGCCTGTTACCCTGTGAAGCTTGAGGCCCTGGGACGACACCTCAAGCACCACCGTGTCGGCGCCCTTCTCCCTCATCTTCTCGAACATCTCCTGGAGGTCGTAGGATTCAGGCGTGGTCCTCCTCGCCGGTATCTTCTCCCTGCCTATGCAGTTTGCCACGGTGCCGATAAGGCCCACGGTCCTGCCCGCAGCCTCCAGGATGGATCGTATCATGTAGGTCGTGGTGGTCTTGCCCTTTGTCCCGGTAACGCCTATAAGCGTCATGCTCCGGGACGGGTTCCCGAACCAGCAGGCTGATACCAGGGCCAGCGCTTTCCTTGAATCCCTGACCTTGACGATGGTGATGTCGTCGCCTATGACACAGACATTCTTCTGCACGATGAGGGCACACGCCCCGTTGTCAACCGCCTGCTGGGCGTATTTATGCCCGTCGGTGGTAAAACCGTCTATGCATACGAAGAGATACCCGGGCAAGGCTTTGCGCGAGTCGTAGGTCACGCCCCTGATCTCCTTTTCAAGCTCGCCCTGGATCTCTACCACTTCCAGGGATTCCACCAGTTCCTTCAGTTTCATCCTATCCTTCCTTCCGTTGCGGGCAAGCGCCCGCGGAGTACACGCTTTTTATAGAATGCCGGCCCGGAAGAAGCCCGGGCGGCGATTGAATTCACACAATTGCGGCAGTATCAATCCGCCACGAGGTACATGAATTCCACGTCCACCACTTCGCCTTTCGGGAGGAGCGTGCCAGGCTCGTATTGCTGCCTGAGCGCGACGCCTTCGCCCGTGATGCGGATGTTGAGCCCAACGTTCTTCATCGCGGCTATCGCCTCATCCATTGTCTTGTTGATCAGGTTGGGCATCGGCACCTTGTTGTCCCCGGCCCTTCCCGCGGTATAAAGGATAACCGTCGAGTTCTGCGGGATGCTGAAGTCGGCCTTGGGCGTCTGGTCCAGCACCACCGCGTTTTCATCCTGCGGGCCCTCCACCATGTATTTCAGGCCGTAAGCCTTGAGCTTCTCCACGGCCTCGGCGAGCGTGAGCCCGGTTACGGCGGGCACATAAACCTCCTGGGTCATCTGCTTTAATTCTTCCTCGCTGTACTGCCTCTCCACCTGCAGGTATTCGAGGATATCCTCGCAGAGCCGTCCGGCAACGGGCGCCGCAAGTATTCCGCCGGATCTCAGGTGCATCTCCACCTGGGGATGGTCCAGGACCATCAGCACCACGATCTCGGGCTTATCGGCGGGCGCGAACGCGACGAACGATACAATGTAGCGGCCCTCGGATTCGGTTTGCAGGGTTTCGGACGTACCGGTCTTGCCGGCGATCCTGTACCCGGTCACATACGCATTTTTTCCCGTTCCCTCCGAAACTACACCTTCCAGGATGGTCCTCAATGTCCTGGATGTTTCCTCGGAGATGACCTTCCTTACCACCTGGGGCTCGAACTTCTGGATGATGTTCCCGTTGCTGTCGGCGATCTGCTTGACCAGCATGGGCTTCATGAGGTTACCGCCGTTTGCGATGGCGCAGTAGGCTGTGGCAAGCTGGATAGGGCTTATCTGGAAGCGCTGGCCGAACCCGGCCACCGCCAGGTCAATCTCCTTGGGATCCTTGTGCCACAGGTTGCGGTATTCCTCGTCGGAGGGCTCGCCGGCTATCTCCAGCCCGGTCCGTTTCTGGAACCCGAACATCCTTACATAAGTATAAAACTTATCTATGCCTACGGCCAGAGCCTCCTGCACAAAAACCGGGTTGCAGGAGTTGTAGACCGCGTGGGCAAAGTCTTCCTGGCCATGTCCCCCGGCCCGCCAGCAGTTTATGGTATGCCCGGCCAGGGAGTAGGGCTTGCACACCACGCTTGTTTCGGGTGTTACCAGGCCTTCTTCCAGCGCCGCGGCGGCCGTGATGGCCTTGAAGGTGGAGCCGGGCTCATACGTATCGTTTACCGCCTTGTTCCTGAATACGGTCCTCCATAGGAGCTCGGTGTCCTCTATGCTGCCGAAGCCCTTCCAGTCAGGGTCATCCACGAAGTCGGGCTTCGCGTCGGGATCGTTGGGGTCGAAATCGGGATAGGACGCCATTGCCAGTATCTCGCCGGTATTGGGATTCATCACGATGGCGGCGCCGCCCCTCTTGAGATTGTAATCCAGCGCGGCCTGCTCGAGGGCCTTCTCGGTGAAAAACTGGATGGTTTCGTCAATGGTGAGGAATATATCGTAGCCGTCCACGGCCTCGATATACCGCTCCTTGCTGAAGCTGATGGGCCTTCCGTGCACGTCGGCCTCGCTCATGATCTTGCCCGCCATGCCTTTCAGCGTGGCGTCAAACTTCATTTCTATGCCGGCAAGGCCCTGGTCGTCCACCCCGGTAAACCCAAGGATATGGGCAGCCAGGCTGCCGTTGGGATAGAAGCGCTTCGAGTCCTCGTCTATGTAAACGTTGAGAATGCCCATCTCTTCCACTACGAATTTCCTTACCCTGGCGCCCAGTTCCCGGTCGATCTTCCTCTTTATGAACTCGAACCTCGAGTTCCTGTAGAATATCTCCATGATCTCGGATACGTCCATTTCGAGGAGTTCCGCCAGCCCTTCGGCCAACTCCTGGAGCTTTTCGGGCTTTTTCGCGAGCTCGCTTCTCAAGGCGTTCGGATTTACCGACACAGTGTCCACCGAGGCGCTTATGGCAAGGCTCTTCCCGTTCCTGTCATATATGGTTCCGCGCTTGGGATTGATCTGCCTTTTCTGGGTCTGGTTCTGATAAGCCATCTTCTGGTACTCTTCGCCTTTCACAAACTGGACGAAGCCGACCCTGTAGAGCATGAAAAAAAGCGACAGGGTAAAAACCATCAGCATGAAGAATTCCCTTCTCTTCAGCTTTCCCGTGCTGGGCTGGCTCGGGATTTCTTCAGCCTTCTTTTTCTTCCTGACGCTCTGCAAATCAACCGGTTCCTTTGATGATGTACCTGGGCGCGGATTCGTCATGTGTTTGCGATTTCTGCCCTTCATCTGGCTACTCCTGCAAAAAAAGGACAACGGACTGATCCGCGATCTGCTTTTATATCAATCCATGGTCCCGTACTGATTCTAAATAAAATATATACCTGAACCGCCTGATATATTTGTATTTCCATGCAAGTGCCCGTTCAAGCCGTAAAATGCGGCGGCCATTCATGGAAAGGCCGCCTTTATCGTATCGAGTATTCCTTCAAGCAACGGTTTCTCGTTCCCGTCGGCTGCCTGGTCTATGTACTGCTGGTCAAGCACGACGTTGTAGTTGTTCTTCGGAACGCTTACGGGAATGACCTGGAACCTGTCGGGCTTGTGCATGCCCAGTTCGGTTTCGGCCACCTGCTTCACCTTGTCGAGGTCGATGCTGGTCTCTATCTCGACCCTGAGGAGCCTGTTCTCGTTCCTGAGCGCGTTGTACTCCTCGTTCATCCTGCTCATGGCGGCGTTCATGTCCGCCAGGACCGAGAAGCGGTACAGCACTATAAAGCCCATTATCGCGAGCGCGATTATGCAGAATATCATCTTGGCCTTGGGAACGTGGGCATAGGCAGGAGCAGCCGCCTTCGACGCCCTGGGCCTGCTCTTCCCGGACTGATGCACCTGTTGCCGCTCAGGCACCTGGGGCAGTTTGGGCGCTGTGCTTCCGTACATATAGCTCATCCTGTGTTCCATGCCTCTTCGCCTCCCTTCACCATTTCTTTGTTTATTGGGCCAACCGCTTCCCGCGGATGTTTCCGGCAGGTTTCACTCCTTTAGAGAGAACAACGTGGCGTACAAAAAACGTTACGCCACAGCCCCTGACACAAGAGAGATGAAGTCCCGGGTCTGCCTCCAGGGACAGACCCCGGGTAAGATCAGATCCTGTTTCCCTTCTGCATGCCTGCTCGCATGCCCTTGTCTTTGGTAAAGCTTCTTCTTCTGTTCTCTCTTTGCCTTTCTTTTGTACACTTCTCAATATTATCTTTTGTAACCGTTCAGTCGGTTATCTTTTGCGTAATCAGATTCTTTTGTGCTTCATGTGCTCCGGCAAGCGGTTATCTTTGGTGACTCCCGGATAAAGCCTTTGGTGACTATGCTTTTGTTCGTCTCAGGTCTTTCGTGCATCAGTGCTTTCTTCCTTTGTGAATCAAGGCTTTTGTCGCCTGTATAAGCCTCTCAATGCAGTCAGATCTTTTCCGCCACCCTGAGTTTCGCGCTCCTGGCCCTTGGGTTGCTTTCAAGTTCGCTTTTGGATGCCGTCACGGGCTTTTTTGTTATGATCCTTATCTCCGGTTTCCTGCCGCAGACACACCTTGGAAAATCCCCGGGGCAGACGCAGCCCTGCGCCCTGTCCCTGAATGTTTGCTTCACTATCCTGTCTTCCAGCGAGTGGAAGGTTATCACCGCCAGCCGGCCTCCCGGGTTAAGGAGCCCGATCGCCTCGTTCAGGGCTTTCTCCAGGACCTCCAGTTCCCTGTTGACCTCGATGCGTATGGCCTGGAAGGTCCTCCTGGCGGGATGGGGGCCTGTCCTCCTCGCCGCCGCCGGTATGGCGGCCTTGATGATGTCCGCTAGCTGGCCCGTTGTCGTTATCTTTTGTATCTCCCGGTATCTTACGATGAAGTCCGCTATCCGCGAGGCCCATTTTTCCTCTCCGTAATCCCGGATGATCCGGGCCAGGTCCTCACGGCTCAGGTTGTTGACAACCCATGCGGCATCCCGTTCTTGTCTTTTGTTCATCCGCATGTCGAGGGGCGCGTCATGCTGGTAGCTGAAGCCGCGTTCCCCCTCATCCAGCTGGTGGGAGGAAACGCCCAGGTCCATAATCACCCCGTCGACTGCCTTTATCTTTTGCATCCCCAAGACTTCTCTTATGTTTTCAAAGTTCGTATTGCAAAGGACGTATCGTCCCTCGGTCTGCACATCTTTGAGCCTTTTCCCGGCTGCCTCTATCGCGTCCTGGTCCTGGTCGATCCCTATAAGGAGGCCACCGGGACCCAGTCGCTTCAATATCTCGGACGAATGCCCCGCGCCCCCTATTGTGGCGTCCACGTATACGCCATCGGCGCGGATATTCAGGTAATCTATGCATTCATCCAGCATGACTGGCTTGTGTTCAAACGTCACGGCCGGATTCCTCGTCCTTTCAGTTTCTACGGAAGATTGATGGGCAGGCTGTCCAGTATCTCGTTGATGTCGCAGGAGCTGGTAACTTCTTCGTACTTCTGAGGATCCCAGATCTCCACCTTGGTGTCGACACCGGCGAAAAGCACTTCCTTGGTCAGGCCGGCCCATTCTCTGAGTTCCTGGGGAATCACGATCCGTCCCTGGCTGTCCAGGCTGCAAGTGACAGCATTGGCGAAGTAGTGGCGTACGATGGCACGGTAGTTCTGCCTGCTGGTCTGGAGGGTCTTTATCTTCTCCTCGAACTCCTCCCAGGCTTCCATGGGGTACAGGTAAAGGTTCTTGTCCTCACCGCGGGTGAGGATGAATTCCTTACCCAGCTTATGGCGATAAGCGGCAGGCACGAAAACGCGGTTCTTAGCGTCCATCGTATTCGTGTATTTGCCGTTAAAACCACTCACCACTTTCACCCACTTTGCTCCACCTAGGTTGTATTCTACCCCATTCATCGGCACCCGTCAACCCTTACGTTTAGCGCGTCCACCACCGGCAAAAGAAAGGGTGTCCGAAAACGGACACCCCTAAAAAGGAAAATTTCCACCATATGTAGTACTGTCAGAAATTACAAGACACCAGATATATCCGGGCAATTATTTGTAGAAAAATATACATTCTTGTTTATTGATTTTTTGTAACGTAATTTTAATATTTTTGTCATTTGTTTTTCACAGACTGCGTTCCCGGCACGGGAGATCTCCCCGCTGAACTCGAATACACTGCATGGCCTTCCGGAAGCTACGTCTCGAACATTGGTCTCTCGCGTCTCATGGATACGCTGACAATGATTCCTATGGCAAGGTAGTTAACCACCACCGAGGATCCGCCTATGCTGACGAAAGGCAGCGGTATGCCGGTCACGGGCAGGATGCCTATGTTCATTCCCACGTTCTCAACAAAATGGAACATGAACATGGCCATAAGCCCGGTTACCAGGTAGGAACCGAACTTGTCCTTGGCAAAACACGCGATATAGAGGCACCGCAGCAGGAGGGTGGTGAACAGCACCACCAGGGCAACAGCCCCGATGAAGCCCATTTCTTCTCCTATTACCGCAAAGATGGAGTCGGTTTCCACCTCGGGCACATTATATACCGCTTTGCCATTGCCGATGCCCACACCGGTGAGTTGTCCCCTCCCGATATGGCGGATGGCCATGAGCACCTGGTAGGCTCCGGAATTCTCATAAGCGGCGGGATTGATGAAGGAGAGTATGCGGTTTATCTGGTATTCATCCAGGACTTTCACCAGCACGTTGTACCACAGCAGGGGAAGGCCGAGCAGTGCAGCCGCGCCGAAGATGAGAATCAGGCGGTATCTTACCCCGTATACGAAAAACATGCACAGGAACATGAAAACGTAGACTATGGCCGTCCCGAAGTCCGGCTGCAGCAGCACCAGGCCTATTGGAAGCGCCGTCGCGGCAAAAAGGAGTATCCAGTACTTGATGCCCCCTTTTTCCTTGATCTTTTCAAGGTAGAAAGCCGCCGCGATGGCCATGGCAACCTTGCCCATCTCCGAAGGCTGAAGGCTCAGGGGTCCCAGCATGAGCCATCCCCGGGTTCCCGTCTCCTCCCTACCTACGCCGAAGAACAGGACTGCCACCAGGAGGCCCATGGTGACGAAATATGCCGGTATGCCCAGTATCTTCAGGTCCTTGTAGTCTATGATCATCACGATGATCATGACCGCTATCCCCAGGATCGACGCGATGAGCTGCTTCATTAAGGCGCCGGGCATATCCTTCTGGGCGGGCGAAAACATCCCCTGCAGCACGATAAGCCCTATCGTGTTGATCAGGAGGACATTCACGATTAAGAACCAGTCGATCGTCTTTATCAGCGACGGTCCCTTGTTTTTCTCGATGGTATACATTTGACGTATCGATACCTCGCTGAAAGGTTTACTTCAGGCCAAATACGGGCGCCGGGTCCGGCTTCATTCACCGTTTCCGCGGGAACCTGGCTCAGCGGTTCCGGGATCATCATTCGTGGTCAGACCGTTATCCTCATCACGGGCCAGGCCGGTATCATCAGGGGCCGGGCCTTTATCCTCATCCGTAGCCGGGCCGGCATCCGGGCTTTCATCCGCCTCTCCGGGTTCAGTTTTTACAGTCTTATCACCTTCGACGGGTCCTGCATCTGTTCCGTATTCCGCCGAGGCGTCCCTATTCCCATTATCGGCCCAAACCGTCCCGGTGTCATGGGAATATGTTTCCAGCCCTTTGTCTTCCTCCTCGTCGTCAAGCTTCTTCAGGATATCGGCGTACGCGCTGGGAGTGTCGTAAACCGGGGTCTTTTTCCTGGTATGCTGCGCGATGGCCGATGCGACGAGGAAAATAAGGGCGCCGATAAACAGCACGGCCGCAACCACCTGGTTGTAGCGAACATCCCTTGCCGACTGGAAATCGTCCACGCGCAGGAACTCGATCATGAACCTGCCGAAGCTGTATAAAAGCAGGTACGACGCGAAGACCCTGCCCGGCACCCTGTTCCTCTTTCTTATGGCCAGGAGAATGATAAATACGAGTATGTTCCACAGGGATTCATACAGGAATGTCGGATGCACGAGCGCGTCGGAGCCGGTCTGTGCCTTTATTATGCTCCCGGTCATGCCCCAGGGCAGGTCCGTGGCCTTGCCATACAGTTCCTGGTTGAAGAAGTTGCCCCAGCGGCCTATGGCCTGAGACAGCGGGAGGTACACGCAGGCGAAGTCGCACAGCGTCCACATGCTGATCTTCCTGAACCTCGTGAAGACGAAGACAGAAAGTACCGCGCCTATCACCGCGCCGTAAATGGCCACTCCGCCCTCCCAGATATACAGTATGCGCACGAGGTCATTCCTGAAGTCCTCGAACTTGAAGGCGACGTAGAACAGCCTGGAGAATATGACCGATACGGGCAGCGCGACCAGGAACATATCGATGAGGTCCTCTTCCCTGATCTTGAACTTCGCGGCCTGCTTGGTCGCCAGGATCAGGGAAACCAGGATGGCGACGGCTATTATTATGCCGTACCAGTGCACCTTTATCGGTCCTATTCCCGCGATCTCGGGCAGCGGGAACGCCACCGGGCCGACTTCAATCCTTATTCCGCCGAACAGCTTGGGAAACTCGATATAGTGTTCCATTACTGATGACCCCCAGTTTAATTAGCGTTCATCATTTATACCGGTTTGATCACCGACAGCGCGGGCGTCTTTACAAACAGGCTCCTCAAGACGCTGTTGGTGTAATCGATATCCAGTTCCTCAAAGACCTTGCCCAGGTCGAAATAGCTCGTCTTGTTGAAATACGCGTCCATTACCTCCCTGGCGATGGCGTCGGGTGAGTTGAGCGTCCTCACGAAAACGCCCTCGTGGGACTTCTTGATGCGCTCGAATACAACCGGGTCAATGCCCTTTTCCACCGTGGCCTCGATCTCTCTGCGTATCTCTGCGGCCGCCTTTTCGGGATCCGATGACTGGCCGCCCCAGTTCACGAAGCCGTAGCTCTGGTCAACCGATACGTCAAACCGGAAGGAGTCGTTGATGAGCCCGCCGTAATACAGCCGGTCGAAAAGGTCCGAGCTTCTTCCCATTATTGAGGCAAGGATGATGCCGAGGGCAGTCCTCCTCTTTAAAAGCTCGAAGCCGGACAGGCGCACCGGATCCTTGATGCCCATGTTGAACAGCGGCATGGAAACACGGAGCTTCTGTTCCTTGTATTCCATGTTCAGGGTTTCGGGCTCCTCGGGATAGCTTTTTTCGGGCTTGCCTCCCTCCCTGGATTTTATCATATTGTCCACTGTTGTGAACACCAGCCCGGGCTCCACGTCCCCGCATACGACCACCACCATGTTGGCGGGCGAATAGAAGGCGTTGTAACACTCGTAAAGCAGCTCCTTATTGATCTTCGCGATGCTGTCCAGCGTGCCCGCGATGTCCAGCTTGACGGGATGGTTGACATACAGGCAGTCCAGCAGGTTGAAGAAGATCCTCCAGTCGGGGCTGTCCTCGTACATGCGTATCTCCTGGCCGATGATCCCCTTCTCCTTTTCCACCCTCTCGTCGGTGATCCAGGGGTTCTGGACATAGTCCAGCAGCATCCTGAAGTTATCCTCGAAAAGATCGGTGCAGGAAAAATAGTACGCCGTCTGGTTGAACGAGGTAAAGGCGTTGGGCGAAGCCCCGAGTTTCGAAAACTTCTCCAGCATGTTGCCGTCTTCCTGCTCGAACAGCTTGTGTTCCAGGAAATGCGCTATCCCGTCGGGCACGTGCATGACCTGCCCGTCGCTCTTCCTGAATACATTGTCTATCGAGCCGTAGTCGGTTGCGAAAAGCGCCGTTTTCTTGTTGTATCCCGGCTTTCTCACGAGGAAGGCCTTGAGGCCCGATGGATGGTCATATTCGTAAAGGGTTTCCCCGAGTCTGTCGTATGTTATGGTCCTGTAGTCCATATCAGAAACCTCCTTCCCAGGGCTCGTCCATAAGGACCGCCTGCGCGTCCCCCTGCTCCTCGCCGTCCGCGGGCTGCGTTCCGTCTGGTTTCAGGAAATAGATCGTGTCGAGCTGTATCTTTCCGGCAACCCTGACCACGTCGTCGATAGTGACGGCCTCCAGTTTCTCGGCCATGGACTCGAAATCCTCCCCGTCGCCGGCAAGGTGCTGGCTGAGGAAAAAGTCGACGATGGCGCCCTGGCTGTCCTGCATGGTCTTTATGCCTGTCCTGAGGGATTTCTTTGTGGCGTCAAGCTCATCCTGCGTGATCCTGCCTTCCCTCATGTCCTCGAACTGCCTTAAGATGATCTCCTCGGCCTTTTCCCGGTTCTCCTGCTCGATACCGCTCATGATGACCATGAGACCCTTGTATTTCTCCAGGACGGACTGGGCGTAATAGGCGAGGCTAGCCTTTTCACGGACGTTCTGGAACAGCTTGGAGTGGACATCCCCGCCCAGTATGCCGTTGTACACGACCAGCGGGTAATAGTCGGCGGAGGACGGGGCTATGTTGGTCCTGAATCCCATGCACAGCTTTCCCTGGTTCACCCTCATGGTCTCGTCCACGCGCTTTACTTCCTTTACTACCTTTGCTACGTCCGGCAGCTCAACCCTTTTTATTGCGCCGCGTTTAACCTGCGAGAACTGGTCGACAAACCGCTGGACGCTCCGGTCGTCAACCGAACCGGAGATATATACGAAGCAGGGGTAGCTTTCTATCATCTCCCGGTAAACGGCGAGTGTCCTCTGGGGGGACAAAAGCAGGGCGTCCTCCTCGTAGCCTTCGTCGGGTATGGCGAAGGCCTCGCCGCTGCACATCTCCTCTATGCACCTTAGGAACGAGAAGCGCATCTTGTCGTTTATGCGGCTCCTTATATAGTCTACGAGGTTGTCCCGCTCCTGTCTGAACACCGAGGCTTTGAAGCCGTTGTCCTCCACGACGGGGTTCTGGAGGATGCACATCAAAAGCTCGCTGCACTGGTCGAACAGGTTATCCTGCGCGCTGGTATATCGGTCGGCTATGTGGGACATGTGGAAGCTAACGATCTGGGTTTCGCCCTTCTTACTGCAGCCTCCGTCCACGAAGGCGCCGTAGAGTTCTTCGAGCCGCGCCTCAAGTTCCTTCTGGGTCGCAAATTTGCCGCACCCTCTCTTGAGAACCGAGGGTATGATGGCGTTTGCCGAGGCGCGCTGCCTTTCCAGGCTGTCCAGGAAGAATATGTCCACACGGTTCGTCTTGAATTTTTCCGAATTTATCCGGTAAAAGGTTATGCCGTCTTTCTCCGCGATCTTTTCCGCGGTTGTTTTCATAATGGACGATTCCATCGGTGATCCCTCCAGGTGTTTGCTTGGGATTCGAAGCGGGCCTTTTGCCGGGCATCGCTTCACGTTTATTTTAACATAGCGGGCATTTTTTTATTTTGCAATTATTTCTGCATGAGCCTGCCCGGTTAAGTTAAACCATTATATCATGGTTTTGGGCGGGCCGGCTATATGAAAGCGAAAAACAGGCCGATATTTGTTATATATTGTATGTTATCATATATATTAAAAGGCGGCAGGCCTTTCCCGGCCCTGGACCAGTATTCCGCAAGGAGGATCCAGATGTTCTACCTCAGCTTCACAAACCAGCTTCAACTGCTCCTGCTGCTCGCGTTTTCGGCCTATACCTTCGTCACCGCGCTTACCATAAGGCTCGAGGACGTGCGGCTGAAGTCAGTAGGATTGTCTTTCTTCATACCGCTGCTCCTAGGTGTTTACTCGTTCTTTACCGGCCCGTACAACTACAACGCCGCGCTGATGTACCTGGAATTTTCCTGGTTCTTCCTGGTCCTGCTGCTTACCATGGTCTCGCTGCTCCAGAGGTCGTCCGAATCCCTTAAATTCTTATATGCCGTCATCTTCTTCCTGCCCGTCGCGGCGATACTGATGCAGCCCATGCTGCTCTGGCTCGATTACAGGCTTGCACTTAGGATCGCGACCGCGCTTCTCGCCTTCATTGAACTCCTGATGACGGTCATATGCCTGTTAAGCGGCAACAGGACCCGGTTAATGCTTTACGCGGGCGTTTTCCTCATGGCCGTAGGTTCGACCCTGTCCGTTTCCGGGATCGGAAGCCCGCTCATCGCCGTTGTCCTGGAGGCCGCGGGCCTTTACATGTGCTCCCATTACTTCTTCGCGCAGAGCTACGGGGTTATAATGGCCGAGCACAGCAAGTTCAGCCTCGACCTCGAGAGGCTCAACCGCAGCATCCACGCCGAGGTAATCCGGCGAGTCCAGGAGATAGAGCGGACAAACCAGCAGCTTGTGGAGAAGTCGAAGATGGACAGCATGACCGGGCTGTATCTTAAATCGACCATCGTCACCCTGCTCGAGAACATGACGGAGCGCGCCCCCAGTTCGCGCTTTTCAGTGCTTATGGTGGATATCGACCATTTCAAGGATATAAACGACAACCTGGGTCACCAGACCGGCGACAAGTGCGTCAAGACCGTATCGAAACTGATCCAGGCCTCTTTCAGGAAGGATGATATCGCCGGCCGTTTCGGCGGGGATGAATTCATCGTCATCCTGCCCGGGGCATCGGCCGTCCGCGCGTATATTACCGCCGACCGCTTCAGGCAGGTAGTACAGGAGAAGTCCAGCCCGAACATAACCGTCTCTATAGGCGTTGCGACGTATCCCGACGATGCGGGAAACGTCGCCGACCTTATCGCCGCCGCGGACAAGGCGCTGTACGTGTCAAAGCAAAACGGCCGGAACCGGGTGACCTGCTACAACATGGTAGGCAAGGACTAGAGGTTCCAGCTTCCCAAATACCGCTCCTGCTCACCGGTTAAGGCATCTATTCGTATGCCCATGTTTTCGAGCTTTCTTTCGGCAATCTTCCGGTCAATGCTTTCTGGTATCCTGAACACGCCGGGCTTCAGCCTGTCCCTGTTCTCTATGATGTAGAGCGAGGCCAGGGCCTGGACGGCGAAACTCATGTCCATTATCTCGGCCGGATGCCCGTCGCCGCAGGCAAGGTTGACGAGGCGCCCCTCTCCCAGGAGGTACAGCCACCTTCCGTCCGTCATCCTGTAGCCCATGATGTTCCTCCTGCACTCCCTGATCTCCACCGCCTGGGCCTCCAGGTCGGGTATGGAGATCTCCACGTTGAAATGCCCGGCGTTGCAGAGGATGGCGCCGTTCTTCATCTTCCCGTAATGTTCACCGTGGATTACGCTCTCACAGCCGGTGGCGGTGATGAAAAGATCGCCCAGTGGCGCCGCTTCGCTCATGGTCATCACCGAGAAGCCGTCCATTACAGCCTCGATGGCCTTAACCGGGTCTACCTCGGTGACTATAACCCGCGCGCCGAGCCCCTTCGCCCTCATGGCAATGCCCTTGCCGCACCAGCCGTATCCCGCCACGACCACGGTCTTTCCGGCCACGATCAGGTTAGTGGTGCGGTTTATGCCGTCCCATACCGACTGCCCGGTCCCGTAGCGGTTGTCGAAAAGGTGCTTGCACATGGCGTCGTTTACGGCCATCATGGGTATTCTAAGCGCGCCGTCCCGCTCCATGGCCCTAAGCCTTATAAGACCGGTGGTCGTTTCCTCGCACCCGCCCCATACGCCCGGGATCAGGTGTGGCAGCTCGTTGTGCAGGCAGTTTACGAGGTCGCCTCCGTCATCGATGATGATATTCGGGCCATGTTCCAGGGTCAGCCGTATATGTTCCCGGTATTCCTCGGGCGAGGCGTTGTGCCAGGCATACACCTCCATGCCGTCGGCTGCGAGGGCTGCCGCCACATCGTCCTGGGTTGACAGCGGGTTGCTCCCCGTGACCGCCATCTTGGCCCCGCCCGCCGCGAGCACCCTTGAAAGATAGGCCGTTTTCGCCTCCAGGTGCACCGACAGGGATATCTTTACGCCTTCGAAGGGACGCGTTTTTCTGAACTCTTCCTCGAACCCCGAGAGGATGGGCATGTTGCGCTTCGCCCACTCGATCTTCTGCCGGCCCGATTCGGCCAGCGAAATGTCCCGGATTACGCTTTTCATAGCCTGCCGCTCCTTTCCGCAATCCGCAAGGATATAATTTTCGGGTTTTCTCCGCAAAAGCAGTTGTTAATTCTATTCTTCCTCTGGATTGTACCAGACAAAAGCTTGAAAATCAAACCAGGGGAACGGTTCAAACCAAGGGGACGGTTCCTGTGGTTGAAACCCAAACCAGGGTGATTTTTCCACTGGTTTGCTCATCGTAAAGCTCCTTTTTCCCCAAGCCAATGGGCCGGCTCTGCTGGTTTGCTTATTGGGAAACTCCTTTTTCATCATTGAAAAATCAAACCAGTGGAACCGTCCCCCTGGTTGGAGAAAGTCAAACCAGCGGAACCGTCCCCCTGGTCGGAAATTTCATGTTGACAGATCGTTCCAAATCCAATATACTACATTACATGACTAATGTAGTAATAGAGTGGTGATGTAATGAAGCTCAATCCTATGGACATAAAACCTATATATATACAGATTGCCGAAGGAATTGAGGACGACATCCTGAACGGGATCCTGGAAGAGGGAAGCGAATGCTACTCTCAGTACCAGATCTCAAGGATGTTCAACATCAATCCCGCGACCGCGGCCAAGGGCATAAACCTGCTGGTCCAGGAAGGCATCCTGTACAAGGTCCGCGGCCTGGGGATGCACGTGTCGAAGGGGGCAAAAGCCATGATCCGCCGCAAGAGACATCCGGCTATCGCCGAAAGCGTGAGAAAACTCGTCCTGGAGGCGGAAAAGCTTAACATAAGCAAGGAAGAACTGATCCAAATGATTCGAGATGTGACAATTCCCGAAAAGGAGGACCAATAAATGAATGTTGTAATCCTGCAAGATGTCGTCAAGAGGTTCGGAAAGAAGAATGCCCTCGACGGCATCAACCTTGAACTTAAGGAGAACTGCATCGTAGGGCTGATAGGCCGGAACGGGGCCGGCAAGACCACGCTCCTGAGGACCCTGGCAGGTTTCCTGCGTCCCACGGAGGGCACGGTGCTGGTCTTCGGCCAGAATCCCTTTGATAACCTCAGGGTACTTTCCAGTATTGTGCTGATGGATGACGAGAGGTACACCGATTCATCCGAACTGGGGGTACTGATCGACCGCGCGGCGATATCCTTCAGCAGGTTTGACAAGGCACTGGCCTACAAGCTCCTGGATTATTTCAACATACCCGTGAAGAGCAAGATCAAGAAGCTTTCAAAAGGCATGAAGACCCTTTTCTCCCTGGTCATCGCCATCCTGAGCCGCTGCCCGCTGACCCTGCTGGACGAACCCACCATCGGGCTTGACGCGGCCCACAGGAAAGAGTTCGCAAGCCTCCTTCTCAAGGATTATTCCAACTATCCCCGCACCATCATCGTCTCCAGCCATCTCATCAGCGAGCTTGAAGGCCTGATGGAGCAGGTGGTGCTCATCGATAACGGCAGACTGGTTTTCCACAAGGCCATCGAGGACGTGCAGAGCTATGCCCTGTACCTTACCGGGCGCAGGGATATCCTCGCGGAACTGGAGAGCCGGCACCGGGTCATATACAGTGAATCCATGGGAGAAATGCTGGTCCTTGGCGTTGTCAACGACTTTTCAGACGATGAGCTTCGCAGGCTGGAAACCCTTGGTGTAGAGGTAAGCGCCATGAGCGTCCAGGACGTCTGCGTGAACCTGACAAGGCCTGACAAGGGAGGTGTTGTTGATGTTATCGCAGAATAGCAGCCTTCGCGCCATGAAATCGCTGATGTACAGCTATTATATGGATTTCAGGACAATTTATGGCATATATGTCGGTATCCTCACAGGTCTTTGCCTCACCAAGTTTGTCCTGTCCTCTTCCGCCTCCGGCAGCAGTGCCCTGAGCATTGGGCTGGTAAACAGCATGTTCCTGCTGCCCATCGCCATGACCGTAATAACCAGCAACGCAGAACTAATGAAAAAATTCTCCTTCCCGGTAAACAGGGACCTTTTGGCTTTGTCCCACGTAATACTCATACTGTTTCTTCCTCTTATACTGCTGATGACCTCCTCCACTTTCTATCTCCTGGAAATCCTGGCCTCGGAACTGTTCGCGGTCTCGACCGGCAACTTCTTTTACTCGTGGCTCGTCACAAAGAGCAGCTTCCTGGCAGGTTTTGCTGCGTCCTATATAATCATAGTCGCTTTTACCGCCATGTCCTGGATGTTTTTTGCCTGGTTCTACCGCTACAAGGTTATCGTTGGCGTGGTTACCGGAACATTCACAGTGGCCCTGTTCTATTTCAGGGAATTCCGCGAAATCTTCCTCGGCCTCCTGGGCAGGGTATTCATGAACGCCACGCCAGGCCTTCTGTTCCTGAGGTTGGGCGCAATAACACTGGCATTCCTTGCGCTGGGGTATATACCCATAAAGCGGATGGAGGTGAAATAGCGATGAATAAATGGATTTTGGCCGTTCTGTCACTGGTGCTCGCTCTGTCCTTTATCCTCGTATACCTGTTAAGCCCGAGCGACAGCGAATACCTTGCCAGGCATGCACCCGAAAACTATGTAACCGTGGCAGCCTTTGATGTGCCCCCTGGCCAAAGGTCTGTGGATATAACATCGTCACTTTTCCCCTTTAGCTACAAGGTTGCCAGGCTGGACATCGACAGGGTTGAAATAAGGGTAAACAGGAACATACCCGGAAACCTGCTGGATTACATGCAAAGAAACCTCAAGGCCGAGCTTATTCCCGTGCCCGAGAGCTATGTGCGCTTTGTCCTGGAAATCCGTTTTCCCCGGCCTGTTCGCTACTATATTGGCGAAACCTTCAACATAGTCAGGATATTCGATTACTACAGCGAGCTTATGGACGAACATGCCGAGTTCATGATCTGCATACCGAAGGATTATAATTTCAGTAATTAAAGGGGAAATAGCTCAAGCCCCAGACCAGGGGGACGGTTCCGGTGGTTCGAACCACCGGAACCGTCCCCCTGGTTGGCCCCTCTTATCTCCAACTCTTTACGATCTCCCTAACCAGCGTTGAGAACTTTTGCTCGACTTTTTTGCCGGTTTCGATCACTTCTTCGTGTGTAAGCGGCTGGTCGAGGATCCCCGCCGCCATGTTGGTTATGCAGGATATGCCCAGGACCCGCATTCCCATATGCCTTGCGGCTATGACCTCGGGCACGGTGGACATGCCGACGGCATCGGCGCCGAGGACGCGAAGGGCCCTGATCTCAGCCGGGGTTTCGAAGGAAGGCCCCTTGCAGTAGCAGTACACCCCGCTCTTCAGGCCGATCCCCAGCTTATCGGCGCATTCCATGGCAAGCTCCTGCAAAGTGCGGTCGTACGCGGAGGACATGTCGGGAAAGCGCGGGCCGAGTTCATCCAGGTTTTCGCCCCTCAGCGGGTTCTCTGCAAAGAAGCCGATATGGTCTTTTATAAGCATGAGATCGCCCGGAGCAAAATCCGTGTTCACTCCGCCAGCCGCGTTGGTGACCAGGAGGTTCTTTATACCCATCATCCCGAGCACCCTTACCGGGTAGACCACGGAGCCCATGTCATGTCCCTCGTAGTAGTGAAACCGCCCTTTCATGGCCGCTACGTACCTTTCGCCGAGGCGACCGAAGATCAGGCTGCCTTCATGCCCCACCACCGTGGTTTCGGGAAAGCCCGGGATCTCCGCGTAGGGGATGGTCTGTTTGCCCTCGATGAAGTCGGCAAGGCTTCCCAGCCCGGATCCCAGGATTATGGCAATCTCGGGCGTGCCCTGCGTTATGCCCTTGAGGTATTCCACGGTTTTCTCGAGCCTTTTTATGGCGTCCTTCATGACCGACCCTCCTTCATCTCATCCGAACAGCGATACCTGGCTGCTTTCCACCATTCCGTCCAGGCAGCCGTGCTCCGCGAGGATATCGATTACGGCCCGCGATATGCCGGATTTCATTTTCAGGTCTTCTATTGATACGAACTCGCCGTCTTTTCTCGAATCTACGATGCTGGCCGCCGCAGCCGTGCCAAGGCCCTGCAGCGCCGTCAGGGGCGGCAGTATGCCGTCCTCGGTTATTATAAAGCGCGTGGCGTGGGATTTATACAGGTCCACCGGAAGGCACTTTATGCCGCGGGCGTACATCTCCCTTGCCACCTCCAGGATCGTGTAAAGGTCCTTGTCCTTCTGGGATGCCGCCTTGCCCTTCTCCTCTATCTCCCTCATGGCCCTGCCGACCGCGTCGGGCCCTCTTGATATGATGTTGGCATCGAAGGTGTCGGCCCGAACGCTGTAATAGGCAGCGTAAAATGCCTCGGGATAGTAGACCTTGAACCAGGCTATCCTGAAGGCCATCATCACGTATGCCGCGGCGTGGGCCCGCGGGAACATGTACTTGATCTTCTTGCAGGAGTCTATATACCACTGGGGGACGCCTTTCTCCTTCATGAGCGTCTCGTCGTCGGGCGTCAGGCCCTTGCCTTTGCGCACGCTCTCCATGATCTTGAAGGACGCCAGCGGCGGAAGGTCCTTCATCATAAGATAAGTCATGATGTCGTCCCTGGTGCAGATAACCTCCGAAAGCGTGGCCGTGCCGTTTTTCACCAGGTCCTGCGCGTTGTTGAGCCAGACATCGGTACCGTGGGACAGGCCCGAAATGCGTATAAGCTCCTCGAAGGTGGTGGGCCTGGTGTCCTCCAGGATCTGCCTTACGAACTTGGTGCCGAACTCCGGAACGCCGAGCGTTCCCACCTGGCTCCCGATATCATCGGGGTCAATGCCGAGCGGCTCGGTTCCCGAGAAGATGGCCATGGTCCTCTTCTCGCCCAGCGGTATTGTCTTTGCGTCCACGCCGGTCAGGTCCTCCAGCATGCGGATGACCGTAGGATCATCGTGGCCCAGTATATCCAGCTTCAGGATCCTGCCGCTGATGGAATGGTAGTCGAAATGGGTCGTGATGACGCCGGAATCGCTGTCGTCGGCCGGATGCTGTATGGGAGAGAAATCGTATATCTCCTTGTGCCGGGGCACCACCATGACCCCGCCGGGGTGCTGGCCCGTGGTGCGCTTCGTACCCATGCATCCCGCGGCAAGCCGTTCCAGTTCGGCACGTGTCGCCGGCAATCCTCTCTCCTCCAGGAACTTCCTGGCAAAGCCGAATGCTGTCTTTTCCGCTATGGTGGAGATGGTCCCGGCCCGGAACGTGTATCCTTCGCCGAACAGTTCCTCGGTATACTTGTGGGCCCTTGCCTGGTATTCCCCCGAGAAGTTGAGGTCGATGTCGGGCTCCTTGTCGCCGTCAAAGCCCAGGAAGGTCTCGAACGGGATGTCATGGCCGTCCTTTATTAGGGGCTCGCCGCAGTTGGGGCATGCCTTGTCGGGCAGGTCGAAGCCGCAGGCTATCTTTTCATCGTTCACAAAGAACTCGGAATACCTGCATTTGCCGCACCTGTAATGGGGCGGGAGCGCGTTGACCTCAGTGATTCCGGTAAGGAAGGCCACGAAGGATGAGCCCACCGATCCCCTGGAACCCACCAGGTAACCATCGGATATGGATTTTTGAACCAGCTTGCGGGCGACCAGGTAAAGGGTTGAAAACCCGTTCTTGATAATCGAATCCAACTCGCGGTCCACCCTCTGCCTTACAAGTTCGGGCACCGGATCGCCGAAAAGTTCCCTGACCCGCTCCTCGCTTATGCGCTTGATCTCCTCCTCGGCGCCCTCGAGCTGTGGCGGGTAGGTCCCGTCGGGTATGGGCTGGACATGCTCTATGATATCGCTTATGGCGCCGGGGTTGGCGACGACCACTTGGAAAGCCTTTTCCTCGCCCAGGTAGGAGAATTCCTCCAGCATCTCACCGGTGGTCCTGAAATATACGGGGGCCTGCTTGTCGGCGTCCTCGTACCCCTGCCCTGCCTGGAGGACCTGCCTGAACACGGCGTCGTCAGGGTCCAGGAAATGGACGTCGCACGTGGCAACAACGGGTTTTCCAAGCTTCTCGCCCAGTTCCACTATCCGCCGGTTTATATCCTTCAGGGCTTCCTCGTCCTTTACCAGGCCGCTTCTTACCAGGAACCGGTTGTTGGCGACCGGCTGGATCTCCAGGTAGTCGTAGCGGGCAGCGATGGTCTCGACCTCGTCGTCGGGTTTTCCTTCCCTTATGGCCCGGTAAAGTTCGCCGGCCTCGCAGGCGCTGCCGATGATAAGGCCCTCTCTGTATTTCTCGAACAGGGACCAGGGAACCCTGGGCCTCTTGTACAGGTATTTCAGGTGGCTTTCTGAAACGATCCTGTAGAGGTTCTTGAGCCCTGTCTGGTTCTTTACGAGGATAATGGCGTGGTAGGTCTCGGGGTTCTTGTAGTCCAGCACGCCTTTCCTGTTGTACCGTTCGTCGGTTATAAGGTAGGCTTCCATCCCATAGATTATCTTTATCTCTTTCCCGGATTTTTTAAGCTTGGCGGCGACATCCTGGGCCTCCGGGAAAGCCTGGACAACACCGTGGTCCGTGATGGCGATGGCCTTGTGCCCCCACTCGGCGGCGCGGTGGATCGCGTCCTTAACCAAGGTTACGGCGTCCATCTGGCTCATCTGGGTATGGAGGTGAAGCTCCACCCTTTTCTGCTCCGCCTGGTCCGTCCTTTTTGCCGGGGAATCCTCGAGGCACTCGATCGCCCTGAGCCTTATGGTAAGCTCCTTCTCGTAGGCGTCAAATTCCGCGTCGCCGTTCACGCGGACATATATCCCGGGCTTCAGCCTCTCTTTCAGGATCTCCATGTCCTTGTCCTTCGGGAAGGCCTTGCAGGTTAGTGACGAGGTCCTGTCGGTTATGTCGATTGTGAGGAGCGAGCGCCCGTTCTTGAGTTCGCGGATTTCCACCTTGATTATTTCGCCCGAGAGGACGACATTCCCCGAGTTTATGTCCACGTCGATCATTGCGACAGGCTCGCCGTCAAAGGGCCTGCCGAAAATGACGTTACCGCCGCCTGCCTTTTTGCTCCTGCTTCCGCCTTTCTTCCCGTACCTTGCGCCGCCGTTTTCCTTAACGGCAGAAGACGCTGTTCCGTTCTTGCCGCCGTTCTTTGCCGCTTCTTCCTGTTCCGCGAGCACCTGGGCCACTATCCGGGCCTCGTTCTCCATCTTCTCTGCGATATAGTCGACGGGCCCGCGCTCCTGGTCCCCGGTTTCGCAGAAGGAAACCCTTACGTCGCTTCTAAAAAGCATTTTAAAGATCTTTTCCATGTGCTTCCCGGCGCCGGATGCCTGCAGCAACGATGATCCCAGGCCGGGAAGGCTGACCGTGAGGTTCCTGCCCTCAAGCCTGTAGTCGACGTTTTTCATAAATGGCGCCAAGTGGGACTTGGTTCGACAGATATAGCGGGTCAGCATCTCCTTGTGCCAGTTGTCCAGTTCCCTTGGAAGCGGCATGGAGAAGGCGGGTTTTATGTCAACACGCGCGCTGAAATACTCGGCGAGCGTTTTTTCGAGTTCAAAGATCCTGTCCGGGCAGACCTTGTCGCTGATGTCAAGGCAAAGTTCGACTTTTTTCTCAGACTTGATATACTGGAGCTTCGTGATAAAGGCATTCGAGAAATCCTGCCGGAACTGGTCCAAGGGTATGACATGCTTAAACGCCTCGCAAAGCGGTGACTTCTTGAGAACGCTTTCATCCATAGGTGTTTCCGTCCTTTCAGGAAGTGCCTCTCATCGTTCGCTTATGTTTATACTCATATTTTATCATATGTGACCGCGGCGGGAAGTAAAAATATGCCAGGCAAGAAAATGCCGTACGAACCCGAAACCTGCCGGAATAAAGCAGGCGCCGCCATTTGCAAGAGGGTGGATTTTTTCGGATTTGAAAACTCCTGGAGTAACGCGAGCGCTGAAACGAGGAGTGTTCCGGACGAAACTGAAACCTCCCCGATATAAAACGCGCTCCGATGCGCTGCTTCCAGTAATGAATAAAACATCAGACGGACCCGAAAGCACTGAACGGGTAGATGCGCAGGATACACCTTCCTATCACGCTTTTTTTGCTCACGGGTCCGAATACGCGGCTGTCGCGGCTCTTGCCCGGGAGCCTGTTGTCGCCAAGGACATAGATATAGCCTTCCGGTACGATTATATCCGAATGGATCTCGCTTACCGGTTCGGTGTAATCGCCGTTGATGTAAGGCTCCTCGAGCTCCTTTCCGTCGACGTAGACCTTTCCGTCCTTTATCTGGACATGCTGGTTCTCCACGGCTATGACCCTTTTTATGGCGTGCTTTCGATTGTCGCCAAGAAGTTCCGGTATCCACAGCACGACGATATCCCCCTGGCGCAGGGTTCCGAAGCGCGGGGTAATGCTCTCGATCAGCAGCACATCGTTATTATCCAGCGTTGGGTTCATGGAAGTTCCCTGGACGATCGTGATTCTGCCCAGGAACAGGACAACAAAAAGGGCCGCCAGTACGGCGATGCCGATATGCAGCACCCAGTCCAGTATTTCCTTTACGATTTTATTCTTCACTTTCGTCAATCACCGTCTTGATATGAAGCTCCTCGAGCTGCTTTTCCTCCACCGTGTCCGGGGCGTTGGACATGAGGCACGCGGCAGTCTGTACCTTGGGGAAGGCTATGACGTCGCGGATGTTGTCAGTGCCCGCAAGCAGCATCGTCAGCCTGTCCAGACCGAAAGCCATGCCGCCGTGGGGAGGCGTGCCGTATTTAAAGGCCTCGAGCAAGAACCCGAAGCGGTCCCTGGCCTGCTCCTCGGTAAGCCCGATGACCTTGAACATCCTGGCCTGGAGTTCCTGGCTGTGGATACGGATGCTGCCGCCGCCCACCTCGTACCCGTTTATGACCATATCGTAGGCCTTGGAACGTACCCTGCCGGGATCGGTTTCCAGGTATTCTATATCCTCGTCCATGGGGGACGTGAACATGTGGTGCCTGGCAACCCAGCGCTGCTCCTCCTCGTCGTATTCCAGGAGCGGGAACTCGGTGATCCAGAGGACATCGAAGCGGTTATGGTCGATGAGTCCAAGCTTTTCTCCCAGTTCCAGTCGCAGGTGCCCCAGGGCATCAAAGACGACCTGGTCCTTGTCGGCAACAAACAGGAGCAGGTCTCCGGGTTTTGCATCCATCCGTTCCTTTATGGCCTGTATTTCGGCTTCGGACAGGAACTTGGCAAAGGACGACCTTAACCCTTCCTCATCCACCGCAATCCAGGCAAGGCCCTTTGCCCTGTAGGTCTTTGCCACCTCGCCCAGGGCGTCGATCTCCTTGCGGGAGAATTTCGCGCCTGCGCCCTTTGCGTTTATGCCGCGCACGCTGCCGCCGTTCTTCACGGCATCCCTGAAGACCATAAAACCCGACTCGGCCGCAATATCCGAGATATTCACGAGTTCAAGCCCGAAACGGGTGTCGGGCTTGTCGGACCCGAACCTTTCCATGGCCTCGGCATAGGTCAGCCTCTTAAACGGGGTCGGGATCTCTATGCCCTTTATTTCCTTAAACAGCCGGCTTATGAAGCCTTCGTTCACGGCCAGCACGTCCTCGATATCCACGAAGGACATCTCAAGGTCGATCTGGGTAAACTCGGGCTGGCGGTCGGCCCTTAAGTCCTCGTCCCTGAAGCACTTCACGATCTGCATGTATCGGTCGAAGCCCGCCACCATCAGTAGTTGCTTGAATATCTGCGGGGATTGGGGAAGCGCGTAGAACTTGCCCGGATGTATGCGGCTCGGGACCAGGTAGTCCCTTGCTCCTTCCGGCGTGCTCTTGGTGAGGACGGGGGTCTCTATTTCCAGGAAACCGTTTGCATCGTAGTAGTCACGGGCAATCTTGGTTATTCTGTGACGGAGCATGAGGTTCCTCTGGAGGTTAGGACGACGAAGGTCAAGGTATCGGTATTTGAGCCTTAATACCTCGTTCGCCTCCACGGTTTCCTCGATATGGAATGGCGGTATTTCCGCCTTGTTGAGAATCCTGAGCTCGGAAGCAATGATCTCAAGCTCCCCGGTCGCCATGTTGGGGTTGATGTCTTTCTCGCTTCTTTTCGCGAGAATCCCCCTCACGGCCAGGACATACTCGCTCCTGACATGCAGCGCTTTTGCGTGGAGCTCGGGATCTGTCTCGCTGTTGAATACAACCTGGATGATGCCGCTCCTGTCCCTGAGGGTTACGAAAATCAGCTTTCCCATGTCTCTTCTTCTCTGCACCCAGCCCATTACCACGACTTCCTTGCCCACGTCGGAAACAGTCAGCTCGGTGCAGCGATGTGTTCTTTTCAAGCCTTTCATGCTCTCTGACATATGCCTCTGCCTCTTTCAGTCGGTTTCCCGTTTCTTTAAAAGCCTGTCGCTCAGGGTATCAAGGCTGATATCCCTGGTTTCGCCTGTCTTCATGTCCTTTAAGGCCGCCTTGTTGCTCTCGACCTCGTTGTCGCCGATAATCAGGGCGTACTTCGCGCCCAGCTTGTCGGCGTACTTCATCTGGGCCTTCACGCTCCTGCCCATGATATCCTTTATGCAGGTTATGCCCCTGGACCTGAGATCCCAGGCAAGCTTTTCACAGAGCCTTTCCGCCCTCTCGCCGATGGACCCCAGGTAGATGTCAGGACCCGGCTGGGGCGGAACCTCGATGCCCTGGCTTTCCATCTCCAGGAGAAGCCTCTCAACTCCCATGGCAAAGCCGATGCCCGGAGTTGGCGGCCCGCCGCAGGTTTCTATCAGGCCGTCATAACGGCCGCCCGCGCAGACCGTGCCCTGGGCGCCGATATTCCGGGACACGAACTCGAAGACCGTCCTGTTATAGTAGTCCAGGCCCCGCACGATCGCCTTGTCCACCTCGTAGGGTATTCCGATGTCCTGGAGCCCCCTGGTGACCTTTTCGAAATGATCCCTGCAATCATCGCAGAGATGGTCCAGAATAGCGGGCGCCTCACGCAGGTAATGCCTGCAGCCCTCCTCCTTGCAGTCGAGGATGCGCATGGGGTTGCGGTTTATACGGTCCCTGCAGTTTTCGCACATATGGTCGATCTTGTCCGCAAGGAATTCTTTGAGAATCCTGTTATACTCCCCGCGGCATTCCTTGCAGCCTATGCTGTTAAGGCTCAGGGTAAGGTTCTTAATACCGAGGCTGTTGAAAAACAGGACCATGAGGGAAATGACTTCCACGTCGGCGGACGGGTCTTTCGCGCCGAACAACTCTATCCCGAGCTGGCGGAATTCGCGGTATCGGCCCTTCTGCATCTTCTCATAGCGGTAGGCCGTGATGTTGTAAAAGAGCTTTATCGGCTGCGGCAATGATGACATGCCGTGCTCGATGTAGCTTCGCACTACGCCCGCGGTGCCCTCCGGGCGCAGGGTCAGGCTCCTTCCCCCCTTGTCCTCGAAGGTATACATCTCCTTCTGGACGATGTCGGTGGTTTCGCCCACTCCGCGCAGAAACAGCTCGGTATGCTCAAAAACAGGCAGACGGATCTCCCTGTAGCCGAATCTCCTGCATATCTCAGCGAACTTGTTCTCCACGTAGTGCCATTTATCTATCTCGTCAGGCAGTATGTCATGGGTTCCTTTCGGCGCCTGTGTAAGCATACTTCGCCACCCTCCCATCCATTCGTCGGGTCTTCGATTCATTGTAACCATTCGGTCATGGGGTTGTCAACGCATGCGCGCGACGGACCGCCGCCATGCAGCCGCGGCCGCGCGTTTTGACCGCGCTTTCCGCGCCGCTTCATCCGCTGTATTTCTTGTATCCCGGATGACGGCCGGTGAGCCTGAAACCTTCCCGCATTTTGACAAGCCTGTCGATGTTCTCCCTGGATATTTCCCGCTCCCCGCCGAGGAGCCTGGCGGTGAGGCTGATCTTTGCCTGGAGCTCCAGGGTTTCCATGCGGTAATATGCGGTAACCAGATCCGCGCCCACGGCAAGGGCTCCATGGTTCTCCAGCAGCACGACGTCATGCTCCCGGATAAAGGGTGCAATGCTGTCCGGTACCTCGTTGGTGGATGGAGTGGCATATGGGGCTATGGGAACCGACCCGAGGGTCAGTACCGTTTCCACCATGGAGTATGAATCCAGGGGGATATGAGCCACAGCAAACCCCGTGGCGGTGGGAGGATGGGCATGGACAACGGCGCCAACGTCGTCCCTCTCCTGGTAGCAGCGCATATGCATCTTTATCTCGCTTGACGGCCTGTAGCCCGGATTTCCTGACACCAATTCACCCCTTGAATTGACCAGAACCAGCATCTCCGGGGTGATGAAGCTCTTGCTGATCCCGGTGGGCGTTGCCATGAAAAGGTCGTCATCAATCTTTACGGTGACGTTCCCGTCGTTCGCGGCAACCCAGCCAAGCTGCCACATCCTGTGGCAGATATCGCACATTTGATCCCTTAGTTCCTTGTATTCCATATTTGTCTTCCTTTCGCTGTTATATTGGTATGTATACAAAGCTATTTTAGCATAACCGTTTGAATAACAACAGGAAAATGAGGGATGCGGAATAAGAACTGGCTGAAGATATCCCTAGCATAAAAAAGGTTCTATAATAAATGTTGGGGTGCCGAAGGGAAATAACTTCGGTGCTCCGACATTTTTTTGTAAATAAAGAGAGCATGGAGATGAAATCTCGAGTAAAATGGAGTTGCCAAA
>Ga0134100_1000241_pt1 | contig 68717 bp, 63 predicted proteins | sample 11_taG_2_FD_94444 | JGI IMG/M metagenome (GOLD analysis project Ga0134100, IMG submission 94444) | Switchgrass degrading microbial communities from high solid loading bioreactors in New Hampshire, USA - 11_42_5_180_A3 metaG | ecosystem: Engineered > Bioreactor > Semi-continuous > Anaerobic >...
CGGGCCCTGGTGTTGCTGGTCATCTCCTGCCCGTGCGCCCTGGTGGTCTCGGTGCCCCTCAGCTACTTCGGCGGCATCGGCGCCGCCTCCCGCGCCGGCATCCTCGTCAAGGGCGGCAACTACCTCGACGCCCTGGCGAAGGTGGACACCGTGGTCTGGGACAAGACCGGCACGCTCACGCAGGGCACGTTCCAGGTGGTGGCGGTCGACACAGCCGGCGAAATCGCCGGGAACGACCTCCTGCACCTGGCCGCCCACGCCGAGGCGCACTCCGCCCACCCCATTGCCGCCTCCGTGCGCGAGGCGTACGGGCGTCCCCTCGACCCGGGCGCCGTCACCGACTACGAGGAGGTAGCCGGGCACGGCGTGCGGGCCAGGGTGGACGGCCGGCTGGTGCTGGCGGGCCACGAGCGGCTCCTGACCCGTGAGGGGGTGCCCGTCGGGCGCTCCGCCGGCCCCGACAGCGCCGGCACCGAGGTGCACGTGGCGGTGGACGGCACGTGGGCGGGCCGCATCCTCATCGCCGACCAGCCCAAGCCCGCGTCCGCCGACGCGGTGGGCCGGCTGCGGGCCATGGGCGTGCGTCGCCAGGTGATGCTCACCGGCGACGTGCAGCACGTGGCCGAGTCCATCGGCCGGCAGCTCGGCCTCGACGAGGTGCGGGCCAACCTGCTGCCCGAAGAGAAGGTCGCCGCCGTGGAGGCGATTGCCGCGGCGCGGCCGGAAGGCCGCCGACAGGGCACCCTGGCCTACGTGGGCGACGGCATCAACGACGCGCCCGTGCTCACCCGGGCGGACGTGGGCGTGGCCATGGGCGCGCTGGGCTCCGATGCGGCCATCGAGGCCGCCGACGTGGTGATCATGGACGACGACCCTGCCAAGCTGGCCCTGGGCGTCTCCATCGCCCGGCGCACCCGCCGCATCGTGGCCGAGAACATCGCCTTCGCCCTCGCCGTGAAGTTCCTGATGCTGCTGCTTGGCGCACTGGGCCTGGCCGGCATGTGGGGAGCCGTCTTCGCCGACGTGGGCGTGGCGCTGCTCGCCATCCTCAACGCCACTCGGGTGATGCGGGCGCCCCGCTCGCGGGACCTGAAGGTGGCATGACCCGTCGAAGAGCCCGAGAGCCTGCCTCCTCCTCGACGAGCGGGAGGCAGGCTCCTTGTTCATCTCGTCTGCGCGCGGTCGGGCCATCTCCTGCGCCCACCCGGCGCGGTCTAACCGTGATGAGGCCGGTAACCATTAGACGGCCGGGCTTGTCCCGGTGACGGACTGGGTAACGGGAGGGGCGACGACATGCGGGATGCGAGGCCTGGAGGACGGATCGTCATCGCCGGTGGCACGGGCTTCCTGGGAACCAATCTGGCCCGACACCTCTCTGACCTGGGATGCGATGTGGTGGTGCTGGGCCGCCACCGGCCCCGCCGCGCGGTGGCCGGACGCTTCGTCTTCTGGGACGCCCGCACCTTGGGCGACTGGGTGACGGAACTGGACGGTGCAGCCGCACTGGTGAACCTCGCCGGGCGCTCCGTCGACTGCGTCAAGACCCCCGATCACTGCGACCAGATCCTGCGTTCACGGGTGGAGTCCACCCTGGTTCTCGGCCAGGCGGTGCGAAAGGTGAGCCACCCGCCGCCGGTCTGGGTCCAGATGTCCACCGCCCACATTTACGGTGACCCACCCGAGGCGGTGTGCGACGAGTCGTCCCCGTTCGGGTACGGTCTGGCCCCCTATGTGGGGCGAGCCTGGGAGGAAGCATGCGAGCAGGCGGTTCTGCCGCAGATGCGGTGCGTCGTCCTGCGCACCAGCTTCGTCCTCGGGGTGACGGGCGGTGCCCTGCCGCGGCTGGCCTTTCTGGCCCGGTGCGGCCTCGGCGGGAAGGTCGGACACGGGCGGCAGGGGATCAGCTGGATTCACGAACAGGACATGAACCGGCTCTTCGCCCGGGCCATCGCGGATGAGCGCATGACCGGGGCCTACCTCGCCACGGCGCCCAATCCCGTGTCCAACGCGGAGTTCATGGGGGCCTTGCGCCGGGCACTGTGCGTCCCCATCGGCCTGCCGTCGCCCGGCTGGCTGATCCGGTTCGGGGCGCCGCTGATGCGCACGGACCCGGAACTCGCCCTTTACGGGCGGTACTGCGTCTCACGCCGGCTTCAGAACGAGGGGTTTGCGTTTCTCTTCCCCGACATCGAGTCGGCACTCATGAACCTGTACGGTGCGGCCCGCGCTCGTTGAGCCGGGCGGCAGCCAGCGTGAAGGCTCTCGCTCTGGCCTGGCTCATCCGCCGCTGCAGGACTCTGGTCTCCGTTCCGGCGTGGAAGGCGCACATCCGAACGGGTTTTCGCTTCCGTCGAGGCCCGGCAGGAGGGTTCCGCCGCCTCGGTGCGGAAATAGTAGTGCGTTCGCCAGGCCCAGTTCAGGAGGTTGCGGCCATGAACCTGGAACAGTTTCTCGATCGCCTGCGCAGCGACCCGGCCATCGGGCCGAACATCGCCCACTGGGAGACCCTGCCGTCCGTGGCCGCCCGCTACGGGGAGTGGCCGGACGCGCTGGACGAACGGCTGGTGGCGGTGCTGAAGGAGCGAGGCATCCAGCAGCTGTACTGTCACCAGTCAGAAGCCATTGCCGCCGCCCTGGCCGGCGAGAACACCGTGGTGGTCACGCCCACCGCCTCCGGCAAGTCGATGTGCTACAACCTGCCGGTGCTGAACACCATCCTGCACGAGCCGGCCAGCCGGGCCCTCTACCTCTTCCCCACCAAGGCCCTGGCACAGGACCAGGTGGCCGAGGTGAAGTCGCTGGCCGACCGGCTCGGCGCCGAGATCAAATCGTATGTGTACGACGGCGACACGCCGCCGCAGGTGCGCCAGGTCTGCCGGCAGGCCGGCCATATCGTGATCACCAACCCCGACATGCTCCACACCGGCGTGCTGCCCCACCACACCAAGTGGGTGAAGCTGTTCGAGAACCTCCGGTACGTGGTCATCGACGAGCTGCACCAGTACCGCGGCGTCTTCGGCTCCCACCTGGCCAACCTGCTCCGGCGGCTGCGCCGCATCTGCGACTTCTACGGTAGCAGCCCCGTCTTCCTCTGTTCCTCCGCCACCATCGCCAACCCGAAGGAGCTGGCGGAACGGCTGATCGGCCAGCCGGTGCGGCTCATCGACCAGAACGGCGCCCCCCGGGGCGAGAAGCACTTCCTCTTCGTCAACCCGCCGGTGGTCACTCGCGACGGCCTGCGGGAGCCGGTGGTGAAGACCGCGGCCCGGGTGGCCGGCGAACTGCTCCGCAACGACATCCAGACCATCGTCTTCGCCCGGAGCCGGAACAGCGTGGAGGTGCTCACCGCGTACCTGAAGGAGCGGGTGGGCGGAGAACGGGCGGGCCGGGTGATGGGCTACCGCGGCGGCTACCGGCCCCTGGAGCGGCGGCAGATCGAGGCCGGCCTCCGGCAGGGGAAGATTCTCGGCGTGGTCTCCACCAACGCCCTGGAGCTTGGCATCGACATCGGCCAGCTGGAGGCCTGCGTGATGGCCGGCTACCCCGGCACCATCGCCTCGGCCTGGCAGCAGGCGGGCCGGGCGGGGCGCCGCTCCACCACCTCGCTCACGGTGCTGGTGGGATCCTCCTCCCCGCTGGACCAGTACGTGATGGAGCACCCGGAGTTCTTCTTCCAGCGCGCCCCCGAGCAGGCCCTGATCAACCCCGACAACCTGCTGATCCTCGTGAGCCACCTGAAGTGCGCCGCCTTCGAACTGCCGTTCGTGGAGGGCGAGCGCTTCGGCGTGGAGACCACCGGCGAGATCCTGGACTACCTGGAGGAGGAGCGCATCCTGCGCAAGGTCGGGGGCAAATATCACTGGTCGGCCGAGAACTTCCCGGCCGAGAGCATCAGCCTGCGCAGCGTGGACGCCGAGAACGTGGTGATCATCGACCAGACTGACCCGGCCCGTCCCCAGGTGCTGGGCGAGATCGACCAGCTGGGGGCCATGACGATGGTCCACACCAACGCCATCTACCTCCACCAGGCGGAGCAGTACCACGTGGACAAGCTGGACTGGGACGAGAAGAAGGCCTACGTGCACAAGGTCAACGTGGAGTACTACACCGACGCCCACCTGGCGGTCACCATCAAGCCGCTGGACGTGCTCAAGGAGAAGGAGGAACTGGGCCTCCGGGTCCGCTTCGGCGAGGTGATGACCGCCGCCAAGGCCACCATCTTCAAGAAGATCCGCCTGCACACCCACGAGAACATGGGCTGGGGTAAGATCCACCTGCCTGAGTACCAGATGCACACGGCCGCGTACTGGATCTCCCTGCCCGAGAGCATGTGCGAGGGCTTCACGCAGGACGAGCTGCAGTCGGCCCTGGCCGGCCTGGGCCACCTCCTCCGGGGGCTGGCGCCCCTCTTCCTCATGTGCGACCCCGCCGACCTGCGGTCCGTGGTCCAGGTGCGCTCGCCCTTCGAGGAGGCCCCCACCATCTACCTGTACGACGCCTACCCGGCCGGCATCGGCCTGGGCGAGAAGTGCTACGACCTGCACACCGACCTGCTGGCCACCGCCTACCAGCGGGTGCGCTCCTGCGGCTGCGAGCAGGGCTGTCCCGCCTGCGTGGGACCGGCGGCCGAAACCGGAAACCTCACCGGGGCGAAGGCCGGGGTCATCCGCATCCTGGAGCGGGCGCTGGCCCACCGGAACCTGCAGTAATGCCCTCCTGCCGGACTGACGGTCGGTACCCTGCCGCAGCTTTGCGGGCAGCGGCAGGGTTGATCATCCAAATTGAGGAGGATGGACCATGAAGGTTGAACGGGTCACGATCGAGTACTGCACCCTCTGAGGCTACGACAATCAGGCCGCCAGTGTGGCGGCGGAGTTGGAGGCCGCCTTCCCGGGCGTAAGCGTGGAACTGGTGCGCTCGTCGGGCGGCGTGTTCGAGGTCACCGTGGATGGCCGGCTGGTCTTCTCCAAGAAGGCGCTGGGGCGCTTCCCGGAGCCGGGGGAGGTCGTGCGGCGAATCAAGGGCTGATCAAGTAGGATCACCGCGGGGGGATGGAACGTGGACCTGCGGGAACGCCTGCGGCTGCTCAAGGCGGCGGGAGCCGCCCGCCCCCGCGCGGCCGGGTCCCTCCCTTCGCCTGCACCGGCGGAGGAAACCGCCCCCCGGGACACCACGGACACGGCCCCCCGCCCCTTCCGTCTGGCCGACGGCCTGGAAGGCCACCTGGTGACCACCGTTGCCGGCGAGGCCTTCGTGGTGGAGCACCGCTACCCGCTCACCTACCGGCACGGGCCCCTGCCTCTGGCGTGGCCGCTGGATCTGCCGCCCACGGTCTGGCCGCTGCTCGGCCGGGTCGCGCCGGACTTCGACCTCCGCCGAGCCGCCTTCCTCGACACCGAGACCACCGGCCTCGCCGGGGGGACCGGCACCTACGCCTTCCTGGTGGGCATCGGCTTCTTCCGGGGCGACGAGCTGGTCATTCGGCAGTACTTCCTCCGCGACTACCCGGAAGAGGAGGCCATGCTGACCGCCGTCGCCGCCGACCTGGCGCCGGTCGCCTGCCTGGTGACCTTCAACGGCAAGACCTACGACTGGCCGCTGCTGGAGACCCGCTACCGCATGAACCGGCTCCGCCCGCCCCTCGGCGGGGCGCCGCACCTGGACCTGCTCCACCCGGCCCGACGCATCTGGCGACAACGGCTGGCAAGCTGCAGCCTGCAGGACCTGGAGCGGCAGATTCTGGGCGAGACCCGCGTGGGCGACGTAGCGGGCTCGCAGATCCCCGCCCTCTACTTCGACTACCTTCGCTCCGGCGACGCGGCGCCTCTGGCGCCTGTGCTCCTGCACAACCGCCTCGACATCCTCTCCCTGGTCTCGCTGGCCGGCTGGCTGGGGCACATGGTGGCCGACCCGCTGGGGGCGACGCCCGACGGCGAGCTGCTCTGCGGCGACGACCTCTACCAGCTGGGAAGGCTGTTCGAGGACCGGGGGCTGCTCAGGGAGGCCGTCGCCTGCTACGAGGGCGCCCGCCAGCGGGGAGTCGAGGGCGTGACGGAGACGGCGCTGCTCCGACGCCTCTCTTTTGCGTACAAGCGCGCCCAGGAGCGGCAGCAGGCCGTGGCGATCTGGGAGCAGATGGTCGAAGACGGCGGCCTCTCGCTCTTTCCTTTTATCGAGCTGGCCAAGTACCACGAGCACGTCACCCGGCGCTACGACGTGGCCGAGGAGCTGACGGTGCGAGCGCTGGCCGTGGTGGAGCGCCGGCGGGCCCTGGCCGGCCCGGGCGCGGCGGCGGAGTACCGGGAGGTGCTCCACCGGCTCGAGCGGCTGCGCCGAAAGCAGGGCCGCCCGCGCTCGTAAACGTCACCCGTACATCGTCAGACGCTTCGTATGCGCCCCTGTACATAGACAGGCACCCCCCGGACATAGTCTTGTCCGGGGGGTTGTACCATGCTGTTCATCGACCGGGCGTGGCTCGTGCGCAGGGGCGTGGTGGTCGCCTCGCTCTGCCTCGCGCTGTTCACCGTTTCGCTCCTGCGGAGCTCCGCCTTCCAGCCGACCACCGCCGGCGCGGGGGGCCAGATCGAGGGCCCGCTCACCCGGGCCGACTCGCCCGACGACCGCGTGGCGCTCACGTTCGACGTGACGTGGCAGAAGGAGGAGCTGACCAAGATCCTGAACATCCTGGACGAGGCCGGCGTGAAGGCCACCTTCTTCGTGGGGGGCACGTTCCTGCAGCTCTACCCCGACATGGTGAAGGAGATCGCCCGCCGGGGGCACGAGGTAGGCACGCTCGGCCAGCAGATCCGCGACCTCTCCGGCCTACCCGAGCATGAGATCGTCGCCAACCTGCTGGGCAGCCAGTCGGCCCTGGCCAAGACGCTGGGCGGCCCCGTGCGCTACTTCCGCCCGCCCACCGGCCAGGCGACGCCCGAGGTGCTGACCGCGGCCCGCCAGGCCCGGCTGGTGACGGTGACCTACGCCCTGGACAGCCACGACCACATGGGCCTCACCGCCGACCAGATCGTGCGGCGCGTGGTGCGAGAGGCCCGCCGGGGCGACATCATCCGGCTCACGGCTTCCGATTTCGCACCCGAGACCGCCAAGGCCCTGCCCCGCATCCTGGAGGGGCTGGAGCGGCGCGGATTCAGGGCGGTGCGCCTGTCTGACCTGGTGCCGGCCGATGCGGGGTAGCGCCGCTTCACGACCGCCACTCGGGTGGCGCCAGCAGGTCCGGCTCGGACGAGGACTCCTCCTCTTCCGCCACCGTGCGGCCTTCCACGTCGATCACGTCGCCCGCCTGGTACCGGTCCCGAACCGGGGCCTCCCGGTGCCGGAACGAGGTGAACTGGGTCCGGCCGAAGCGGATGGTCCGCACCCCGCCGTGCTCCTCCACCGCGATGCGGTCACGGAACCAGGGCAGTTTGGCGAGCAGCGGTGCGGCCAGGTAAGCTCCGGCCGCAATGGCGGTCACGGCGGCCACCACCGCCAGCAGGAAGCCCAGCACCGGCAGCACGACGGTCACCAGCAGGAAGAGCACCGCCGCGGCGATCAGAATCCCCGTCAGATTGCGCATGCCGATCCTCCTTTGGGCAGCATCTACCCTTTTAAGTAGACGCACAACTGCGCCGGTGTGTTTGCCGCGAAACGGACATCGACAGCCAAAAGACCGCACCGGACCCGGTGCGGTCTCATGCGCTGCCGCTCAGCGCCCGCCGGCGGTGCCGGGCCGGTGGGCGCAGTAGGGTTCCTCGGCCAGCACGTGGCCGTAGGCATAGTATGCCCGGGCACGGCAACCGCCACAGGCCACCCGGAACTCGCACTCGCCGCACTTGCCGCCCAGCAGGTCGGGGTCCCGCAGCTCCCTGAAAAGTGGGGAGTTCTCCCAGATCTCGGGAAATGGGGTCTGCAGCACGTTGCCGGCAGCCACGGGCAGGTAGCCGCAGGGCTGCACCACGCCGGCGTGGGAGATGAAGCAGACACCGCTGCCGGCCAGGCACCCCCGGGACCCCGCCGCCCGGTTACCCGGTCCGGGCCCGTGGCCGTCCCCCGGCTCCCCTCCCAGGGCGGCCAGCGCCGCCGCCCGGGCCCGGGCCACGGCCCCGGCGCCGCCCTGCTGCCGGAGGATGCGGTGGTACTGGGGCGCGCAGGTTGCCCGCACCTCGATGGTCGTGCGCTCGGAGGTCTCATAGAGCCACTCCAGCAGCGACTCGACCTCCTCCGCCGCCAGCATCTCCCGGTCGGCGATCTGCACGCCGCAGCCCACGGGCACCAGGACGAACAGGTGCGCCGCCGCCGCACCGCAGTCTTCCGCCAGCCGGACGATGGACGGTACCTGGGCCTTGTTGTGCTGCGCGACGGTGATGTTGAGCTGGAACGGAATGCCCTCCGCCTTCAGGTTCTCGATCCCCTGCCAGGCCAGGTCCCACGCCCCCGGGATGCCGCGGAAGCGGTCGTGGACCTCCGGGGTCGCGCCGTCGATGGAAACGGCCACCCGCTGAATCCCCACGTCCTTGATGCGCCGTGCGCTCTCCGGCGTGATCATCGTCGCGTTGGTGGCCAGGGAGATCCGGGCTCCCTTTCGAGATGCGTATTCCGCGATCTCGAACAGGTCGGGTCGGTACAGCGGCTCGCCGCCGGTCAGGACGATCGCCGGGCGGTACGCTCGGGTGATGTCGTCGATCACCTGGAAAACTTGCGCCGTCGAGAGCTCATCCTCCGCCCGCACGGCCTGGGCCTCGGCCCGGCAGTGCTGGCAGGCGAGGTTGCAAGCCTGAGTCAGCTCCCAGAAGATCAGCCGCGGCGCCCCGCCGCCGTGTGCGCGGGGACGGAGTTCCTCGCGCGCCGGCACCGTGCACACTTCGCCTCCCCGATGTCCTGGCATGTCGCACCCCTCCATTTTCGGCCGTTACGTTTATGATAAAGGCTGAATGGAGGGAGTCGAACCCGCCAACCGTACGGATTTTCGGTAGGGATAATGGACTACCCCGGGCGCCACGCGCGCCCGGATGAAGCCCCCATCCGGCACATCGCCGGGAGCCGGCGGCCCGGTCAGTATTCGGCCCGAGGCGGCCTGCTCCTCCGGCCACTCGGCGCCGCCCGCCGACGCCTGCGCCGCGTACAGACTGCTGCAGAACCTGAACACCCCCGCCGCCGCGGGGGTGTTCCTCTTCGGTTCGCCCGAAACTCAGTCCACGTTCGTGATGTACTTGTAGGTGCCGTCCGCCTGGACCTGCAGCAGCACGGCGGACTTGATGGGGTTCCCGAACTCGTCGAAGGAGAGGGATCCGCCCACGGCGGGGAAGTCCTTGGTGGATTGCAGGGCGGCGCGGATGGCCTCACCATCCGTGCTGCCCGCCCGGCCCAGGGCATCCAGCAGCAGGCTCATCGCATCGTATCCCAGCGCCGCGAAGGAGTCGGGCTTCTCCCCGTACTTGGCCTGGAACTTCTGGGCGAAGTTCTGCACGGCCTCGCGGGTGTCCTGATCCGAGTAGTGGGCGGTAAAGTAGCCGCCCGCAAGGGTGGCAAAGTCCAGGTCAGGCGAGTCCCAGCCGTCGCCGCCGATCATCGGCACGTCCAGCCCCTTGTCTTTCGCCGCCTTGGCGATGAGGGAGACGCGGGCGTAGTAGTCCGGCAGATAGAGCACGTCAGGCTGCTGGGCCACCACGTTGGTCATGATGGCGGAAAAGTCGGTGTCGTCGCCGGAATAGGACTGCCAGGCCACCACCGTGCCGCCCCCGGACTCGAAGGTTGTGCGGAAGGACTCGGCGAGGCCGATGGAATAGGCGCTGCCCCTGTCGTACAGAACGGCCGCCCGCTTGACGCCCAGTTCGCTCACGGCGAAGCGGGCCGCCGCGGTGCCCTGGAAGGGGTCGATGAAGCACGCACGGAAGACGAAGGGCTTCCGCGTGCCGTCGTCGTTCATCGTCACCCCCATGGCCGTGGCCGTGCCGGTGATCATGGGCACTTTGTACGACTCGGCCAGCGCGCTGATGGCGATGGTCGGGTCGGACGTCACGGAGCCCACGATTGCGGACACACCGTCCTGCGTGAGCATCCGGGTGGCGATGTTGACCGCCTCGGTGGAGTCCCCGCGGTCATCGCCCACCACCAGTTCGACGCGCTTTCCGCCCGCCATGAAGTCGGCCTCCTCCAGGGCCAGGTCCACACCCATCTTGGCGGAGACGCCGTAGGTCTTGGCCTCGCCGGAGAGCGGGCCGATCCAGCCGATCTTGATGGTGTCGGAGCCGGAACCGGAGCCGGAGGCGCCAGTTGGGGCCGCACCACCGCATGCCGTGAGCGCAACCACCGATACCGCCAGGAAACCTGCCAACCAACGCTTCATGTGTGCTGCCCCCTCTTTACGCCTTATCCGCTGCCAAGCGTCGCACTCCTTCTCTGTCTGAGCTTTGCAGCGGTTGGTATTGAAGAACCGATATTCGGTAAGGGAGCGACAATTCCTTTCGCTACACGGAAAGAAAGCCCATATCCGCACTTTTCCTTAATTGCCACACCAGTCTGACTGGCGGCCTGCATCCACCGGCACCGCATCCGGGCCGCTGGGCTGCTGCCCGACCCGGGGGCACGGCCCGCTCATGGGGCAGCACAAGGAAAGCCCCCGCCGGTGCGGGGGCGTTCGTGTTCGCTGACGATCAGACGGTCGGCGCCGCGTGGCAAGGGCCCTCTGCATGCTCCGGGGCAGCCGTCGGCTGCAGCAGCTCTGCGACCACGGGCGGAAGCTGGAAGGCGGCCCGGTGTACCGCCGGCGTGTACCAGCGGGTGGGCCACGAGGGCACCCGCACCCCCTGCCGCAGGGGGCTGTGCCGCTTCGAGCCGAGCATGAAGCAGTGCAGCCCGCTGGGATAGGTGGGCACCACGGTCAGATAGGGCATGGTGATCGGGAAGATCGACGCCACCACCTGGTAGACGTCGTGAATCAGCTTCTTGTGGAAGAACGGCGAGAGCACCTGGGCCACAAAGAGACCGTCGGGCTTCAGGGCCCGGTAGACGTTCTCGTAGAACGCGCGGTTGAACAGGCCCACGGCCGGGCCCACGGGGTCGGACGAGTCGACCAGGATCACGTCGTACTCCCCGCGCCGCTCGGCCACCCAGGCCAGCCCGTCGCCGATCACCAGGTTCACCTTCGGGTGGTCCAGCCCGCACGCCGTCTCGGGCAGGTAGCGCCGGCACGCCTCCACGACGGCCCGGTCGATCTCCACCATGTCGACCTTCTGCACGGAAGAGTGACGGCACACCTCGCGCGCGGTGCCGCCGTCGCCGCCCCCGATGATCAGGACCCGCTCCGGGTTGGGGTGGGTGAACAGCGGCACGTGTGCGATCATCTCGTGATAAATATACTCATCGCCCACGGTGGTCTGTACGGCACTGTCCAGCACCAGGGCGCGGCCGAAGTCCTCCATCTCCACCAACTGCAGGTGCTGAAACGGCGTCTGCTCTTCGTGCAGCACCCGCCTCACCCGCCACTGGGTGCGATAACCCGGGGTCTGTTCCTCAATCAGCCACTCATCCCGGCTCATTCCCATCCTCCTCTTGCACAACCAACCCAATTGGCCGGTCCCCGATTTTCGCTTCCGGGGAATACTATACACTTACAGTCTACCGGATCCCGTTCATTCTGTCACGTGCCCACAACCCTGACTTGCACGCGGGGTTGTTGGCTGGAGCCCCCTCCGCTCCCCGCCGAAGACGATGCGGCGCACCGGTGGCACCCATGTGCCCCGGTGCGCCGCACGCGCACGCGGTTTCTCCCCCTGCTTCTACCGTCCCAGCAGCACGGCCGGCAGGTCAGCGGGAGCGAAGCGCCGCCCCACGTAGAACGGCCCGAACTCGCCGTACTTGGCCGAGACCTCGTCGAACCGCATCTCGTAGACCAGCTTCTTGATGGGCAGCACGTCCCGGGCGAAGAGCGTCACGCCCCACTCCCAGTCGTCGAGCCCGGTGGAGCCCGTCACCATCTGGGTGACCTGCTCGGCGTAACGGCGTCCGGTCTCGCCGTGCTGCCGCATCATCACACGCCGCTCCTCAAAGGGGGCGGTGTACCAGTTCACCGACTCTCCCCGGCGCTTGCTCATCGGATAGAAGCAGACGTAAGGGTGCGAGGGGATCTTCGGCTTCAGCCGGGCCACGATCGCCGGGCTCTCCATGAGCGCCGCCGGATCGGTGGTGCCGGCCCTGGCGCCGGCCTCGTAGAGGGAGAGTTCCGTCACCGAGAAGTACGAGTACGGCTGCGTGGTGAGGCCGCCCAGCTGGGTGCGGTTGAACCGCCGCTCCAGCGCCTGCAGCTCTTCCAACGACGGACGCAGGTGCAGGAAGAGCAGGTCTGCCTTGTGGCCGATGATGGCGTAGGTCGCGCTGCTCCCCTCCGGTGCGTCGCTCACCTGCTCCGCGGCGGTAAAGAAGGCCTGCGCCTCGGCGATGACCTCCTCCCGCTGGCCGGGCGAGAGCCGGTTCCACGCGGCCCAGTCGATGCGCCGGAAGTCGTGCAGGGCATACCAGCCCTCAATGGTACCGGGAACCTCAGCCATGTGCTCATCCTCCTCCGCTCCGCACACCCCTATCCCGTCTCAGGCCTTGCGAATGAGGCTGATCAGGTGTTTGATCTCCGGCAGGATCAGCCGCTCCGTCGCCAGGCGCACCGCGCCCTTTGCGCCCGGCAGGCAGAAGACCATCACCCGGTCCATCGCCCCGGCCGCCGCCCGCGACATCACGGCCGCCGAGCCGACCTCCTGGAAGGAGAGCATCCGGAAGAGCTCCCCGAAGCCCTCCAGCTCCTTCGTGAAAAGCGGCCGGCAGGCCTCGATGGTCACGTCGCGCGGCGTCATGCCCGTGCCCCCGGTGAGCACCACGAAGTCGGCCGCCTGGGCCATGTCCACCACCGCGTGCCGGATGGCCCCGATCTCATCCGGAACGATGCGGTAGCCTGCGACCCGGTGACCCGCTCCTTCGATCAGCTCCCGCAGGAGCCGGCCGGACTCGTCGGTGGCCTCGGTGCGGGTGTCGCTCACTGTTATGACGGCGGCTGCGAGCTGTTGGACATGGCTTTCCGCCTCGTGCTTGTGGTCTTGCACGCCCAACGCGTTCATCTCCTTCGTTTCGGCCGGGAGCGGCCGTGGGGTGAGGGGGCTCAGGCGCGCTGCTCCGCCCAGAGGCGCACCAGGTTCAGCCCCACCTCCACCGCCTTCTCCATCCACTGGGCCGAGGCCCACTCGGTGCGGCTGTGGTAGTTCATGCCGCCGGTGAAGAGGTTGGGGCAGGGCAGGCCCATCTCGGTAAGCACCGAGCCGTCGGTGCCGCCGCGAATCGGCTTCTGCACCGGCTCCAGCCCGGCCTCGCGCACGGCCTGCAGGGCCAGCTCCACCACCCGGGGATCCCGGGCGATGCCCGCCTTCATGTTCTTGTAGCCGCCGGTCTGCTCCACGCTCGTCTGGACCCCCGGATAGCGCAGTTCCAGCCCCGCCAGCAGGCTCTCTACGATCGCCTGCTTGTGCGCCAAGCCTTCCTCGGTGAAGTCGCGCAGGAGCAGCTTCACGGTGACCTTCTCGACGTTGCCCGAAATCGCGTCGGCATGGATGAACCCCTCGTACCCGTCGGTGGTCTCGGGCCGCATCGCGGCGGGAATGGCCCGCACGAACTCCGCCGCCTGCTGGACGGCGTTGATCATCACGCCCCGCGCCGTGCCGGTGTGGGCGCTCCGGCCGGTGATGGTGACCTTTAGGTTGCGGGCGTTGAAGTTCTCGCTCTCCACCTCGCCGGGGCCGCTGCCGTCAAAGGTGTAGGCGGCCGCCGCGCCGAAGCCGGCCACGTCGAACTGGCGGATGCCCCTGCCGGTCTCCTCGTCGGGGGTGAACCCGACCCGGATGGTGGGGCGCGGCAACTCGGGCTGGCGGATCAGCCGGCAGAGAACCTCCATGATCTCGGCCACGCCGGCCTTGTCGTCGGCGCCCAGCAGGGTGGAGCCGTCCGAGGTGATGATGTCGTGACCGATGCAGCGCCTGAGCGCCGGGTGCTCCTCGGGCCGCAGCACGGGGCCGGCGGGGAGGCGGATCTCGCCGCCGTCGTAGCCTCTGTGTACCAGGGGCTTCACGCCCCGCCCCGGCGTTCCGGGGTAGGTATCGAAGTGCGCCAGCAGTCCGATGGTCGGCGCACCGTCCCGGTTCCCGGGCAGCGTGGCGGTGACGATGGCGTGCTCGTCCACCTTCACGTCGACGAGGCCCATCGTCCTGAGTTCGGCCTCCAGGAGCCGGGCCATCTCCCACTGGTCCGGGGTGCTGGGCACGCCCTCCGCCCCCTCGGCGGACGGGGAATCGACCTGGACGTAGCGCAGGAACTTGGCCACAACGCCTTCGGAAAGCAGTTGCTCTTTGGTGGGAACGTTCATCAGGGGGGTACCCTCCTTCGAGGTCCGAGTACAGGGACACTACTTCGACTTCACACCCAATGATTCCCTCCATCGGCAAGGCGACAAGCGGAGGGCGGCGGCACAGGAAGGCATCTCCTCCGGCTCCCACCTTCACGTATTCGTTTCCGAGTCTCGCCGCTTCTCCGGCGACCGCGCCTTTCCACCGGTCTCCTGCCGGAGCTGCCCCTGGCGTCAGGAGTGGAAACCCAGTCCGAACCGCAACCGCAACCGTAACGGAGAGTGGCTCAATTCATTATAGTCCGCGGAGGAGGTGTCGCAGAAGTGAGGATGACCCGGTCCATGGCCGCATGGATGCTCCTGATCGCCCTGGGCCTGTGCGGCTGCAGCCAACCGCCCGCCGCTCCCGCGGCCCAGCCCGGCAGCGCCGCCGACCAGCCGCAGGGGGAGACCGGCCGGCAGCCCTTTGCCGGCGAATACGGCGGCGTGACGTTCAAGCCGAGCGTGGAGGCGGCCGACTTCGGGTGCGAGCCGGGCGCAGCGGTAGAGGAGGTTCCAGCTGAAACGGTGATGTCGCCGCTGCTCTTCAGCGCCGACTTCCTGGAACCGGAGTACACGCTGAGCGGCGGAGACCTCGTGGCCGTGTGCCAGGACCGACCGATCGCGTTGGCGCTGGAGGCGGTGGGCGAGGGCAGGCGGCTGCGCATCCAGCGGCTGGCTGGAAAAGCGGTGGTCAACACGGAGGATCCGGAGGAGGCCTTCAGCACCGTCTCCGTGAGCGGCAAGCCGGCCGTTCTGATCCAGCGGGTCCGACCCCGGCCCGACGGTGCGGCCACGGAGCACGACGACTGGCAACTCGTGATCCCTGAGGAGTTCGGCGTGACCGTCATCAGCGCCGTGGGGCTGACCAGGGAGGAGTTGCTCGCGGTCGCAGCCACCCTGTCATGAGCGAGAGCCGAGGGCGCACCTCGGCTCTCGCTGTTACATCGCCACGGCACGATGGGCCACATGCTCACCGCGAACCTTTCCCACCGGGCTTACCGCTTCAACACCTTCTGTAGCGACGTGAGCACCCGGTTCGGCAGCACCCGGGAGATGAGCCCGAGGCCCGCCTGCACCAGTTCCAGCACGTCGCCCTCGCCCGGCCAGGCCTCCTGCAGCACCTCACGCGGCACCAGCTTGGCCATCTGTTCCACCGCCAGCAGCGCCAGGCCCAGGTCGTCGATCTCGCCGATCAGCGGGATCGGGTCCGGGATCAGGTCGATGGGCGAGAGGAAGTAGGCCACGGTGGCCCCGGCGATCACCTTGGCACCGGGCGGGACCCGCTCGTCCCGCGCCAGCCGCACCAGCATCACGAAGAAGTCCGGCACCGCCAGGAGCCAGGGAATCAGGGGCTGAGCCCACTGCGGCGCCTTGCTGCTGGCGTAGCGCCGCACCTGCTCGCGCAGGCTCTGGTAGAAGCCCTGGTGCTCGGGAATCGGCTGCTCCTCCCGGCTGGGGACGGGGACCAGGGCCCCGGGCGTCTCAAGCGCCAGGCCGGATGTGTCAATGGGAAAGGCCATCACGTCGGACAGCTCCACGGTGACGGCCAGCGGGTCGATCCGCACGCCCTTCAGCCGGAAGCTCACCGGCACGTGTTCGAGCACCTCGCTGAGGTCGAGCCGGTAGACGCCGTCCTGGTACTCGCCGGGCAGGGCCTCGAACGCCTTCTGCAGGGCCATCTCCTTCAGAAACCCGGGCACCAGGCCCATGTTGGTCCAGCTCACGCCCAGCTTGACGAGGTTTCCGGCTGCCGCGATCACGGTGAAGCGCAGCTCCACGGGCACCGCCATGCGCACGGCCTCCACCGGCACGCGCAGGCGCAGGAGCAGCGCCCCCTCGGCCAACTCCACCCGCAGGTCCTGCACGGACCCGGTGGCGAAGCCGGCGAGCGCCTCCTCCAGATCGGTCTCACTCAGGGTCAGCGTTACCGCCGTTGCCCGCAGCAATCGTATCCCTCCACTCCCCCAGGCCGTCCCGGGTGGTCAGCGCCCACGAGGTGCGTTCCCCCGAAGCGTCCCGCCACTCCACCTTCCAGGCCCACCACCCCCGCCCCGTGTCCGGGAAGGGGCTGCCCCGCCGCACCCGCTGCAGGCGGAGCACCTCCCCGCCCCGGCGCTGCACCTCCTCGGTGAGCAGCTGCCGGTCGTGGCGGGTGCGGATAACGGTCACGGCGACGATCGCCGTCACAGCAATCAGAATGACGACCAGGTAGTTCATTATGCTTCACTCCACACCAACTAGATTCGCCTGCCCCCAGAAAGGTTCGGCAGGCCGGGAAGGTCAACCCAGCGAAAAGGGGAAGAATAGGAGTCTCCACAGGAAAGGAAGCCTGACCATGGAACGGCCTGCAGAACCGCTGAACTCGATGGCGCTGGTGCTCTATCAGCCGCAGGACGTGGTAAACGTGGCCGCCATCATCCGGGCGATGTCCAACTTCGGCCTCGCCGACCTGCGCCTGGTGGAGCCGGCCGCCTTCGACCCATACCGCATCGCCGGCATCGCCCACCACACCGAGCCGCTCATCGAGCGCACCCGGCGCTTTCCCACGCTGGACGCCGCCCTGGCGGACTGCGGCCTGGTGCTGGGCACCACCGGCCGGCCCCGGGTGCAGGAGTACCCGGTCTACACCCCGCGGGAGGCCGCCCGGGAGGTGCTGACCCGGGCCCGGCAGCAGCGCGTGGCCATCCTGTTCGGACCGGAGCAGGACGGTCTCCCCAACGAGGCGCTGGGCCGCTGCCACGGGGTGATCACGATCCCCACGCACCCCTTCAACCACTCCCTCAACCTGGCCCAGGCGGCAGTGGTGATCGCATACGAACTCTGGGTCGCCGCCAGCGGGGCCGCCAGCCACCCCAGGGCGCAAGGTGAGGGCGGCGCTTCCGGAGCCACCCCTGACCGGGTCGCCCACGCGGGTGCCGCAGCCGATCCTGCCCTGGCCGGCACCCTGCCGGCGAAAGGCCCCTCCGTTCCCGGCGCCGGCGAAACGGCGGAACCGCTGGCCAGCGGGGCCGAGCGGGAGGCCCTCTTCGCCAGCCTGGAGGGGCTGCTCGTCGCCCTCTACCCGGGCGGCAGTCCGGCGCGCCGCGCCCAGGCGCTTGCCCGCCTGCGGGCCCTGCTGATGCGGGCGCAGCCCACCCGGGCCGAGGCTGCGGCACTCACCAACCTGCTGCGCCACGCCGCCCGGGCGTGCAGCGGCGGGCGCGGAGGCAACCGCTCCCAACCATGACTTGAATTTTCCCGCTCCCGCCGGCGTTCCCCTGCTTCCAGCCGGGTAGCATGACCGGGCCTGACGCGGACATACCCTCCTATCAGAGGAGGGTATTGCCATTATGTCGACCATGACCGTGAGGGTCGCGAACCCGTTCCTGCTCCGGGGCTCTCTCGAGGTGGCGCTGGAGGTCGCCCGCATGGACCTGGCGATCGCCGAGGTCGAGGCCGTGCGCGGCTTCCTCACCACCCTGCCCCATTCGGTGCGCCCGGCCGACCTCTCCATCGCCGCCCACGAGGCCAGGGCGGTGCTGCTCGCCATCCGCTACTTCGCCCATTCCCGCACCCGCTACTGGCTGCGGGAGGAGATGGTGGCCGCGCTGCGTGATCTGGAGTGCGCCCTGCTGCGCCCCCTGCGGGAGGCCGCGGAGAGCGATGACCAGGAGTAGCGGGCGGCGGGGCTAGGCCTCCCGTTCCGCAATCAGCGCCAGGATGCGCTCCAGCGTCTCCTGCCGCATCCTCTCGATGGCTGCGAAGTCCATGTGCGGGATGTAGCACCGCTCCAACTCGTCGTGGAGAGCTTTCGCCCGGCCGAGGTGGTGCATCTCCCGTTCGATGGCGGCCCGGTAGGCCGCCTCCGCGGCGGCGATGTCGGCTGCGAAGCCCCTCAGCTTCTCCCGGTCGAGGAAGGCAGACGTATCGATCACCTCGTCGCCGGGCCGGGGGGTGTACTCGTGCGGCCAGGTCGAGGTGATCACCCCGGCGGACGTCTCGTGCACCCGCAGGTGGTCCAGCCGCTCCGGGTACATGGTGCAGTGGAACAGGTCCACCCGGTATCCCCGGGCGAGGGCGGCATCGGCCACCCGGTCCAGGATCGTCTTCTGGCCCGTGCCGGGCGGCCCGGTGAGCACGATGCGCCGGTCCAGGTGGTCGAAGAGCGGGCCCAGCCAGTGCCGCGCCCCGTCGTAGGTGATGGCCGAGGCGAAGAGTCGGCGGGGGCGCCCTGCGGAAGGTCGCCCGGTGGGTGACTCGGCGGCGCCGGCACGCGCGCCTGCCCTGTCCCGGGCGGGCGCCACCGCCGCGATCAGATCCTCACTGGTCTCGTACACCCGGCCCATGTGGAGGCACTCCCGGTGGTAGGCCGCCCACTCCTCCAGCCACGCCAACGCCGCCCGGCGGGCGTCCCGGGCCCGTTGGAACCAGAACTTGTAGCCGCGGGTGAGCCGCACGATCTCCCGCTTCACTTCCGGATGCCGCAGCGCCGCCTCGTCCCAGCACTGCCCCAGGTTGATGATCTCGTCCACCGCCGCCGGGAAGTTCGGGTCCACCACGTGTGGGGCGGTGCCATCCATCACCGCGGCATCCGCCGCAGGGATGTAGACCGCGTCGATGGCGTCGTTGTCTGCGGAGCAGTGGAAGTACTCCACATCGTAACCCCGGGCCAGCAGCTCCTCCGCAATGCGCTTCATGAAGGTGGACTTGCCGGTGCCGGGGCCACCCTTCAGGATGAAGACCCGGTTGGCGTCGGACGTTGCAATCTGGTCGTACCGGGAGTAGAAGCCCTGCGGGGTGTTGGCCCCCGCGAAGTAGTGGCTTACAGAACCACGCTTCGTCATGCAGACACTCCTCTCGCCTTCAGGCTGGGCCACGACTGCCCAGCCTATGCAGGCGAACGGCGCAGCGTGCCCCCGCGCCGCTCCGGGCCCGGGCGTCACCTGTGCGCCTGTACACATACGAACCGCTCGTGGCTGTGCATGACAGCCCCGGGGCGGTCCGTTGCGCCTTGTGGTCCATCGCCGGACACGGGGCACCCCGGGCGACGGGTTCCGCCCGGAGTGACGTGCTTCCTGTGCTGTTCCCGCTACTCCACGGCTGCCGCGACCTCCCGGATCATCTCGGAGACCGAGACCAGGCCGCCGCCGGAGAGATACCAGTAGTTGGGGTCGAGGTAGATGATCTTGCCGTTCTTGTAAGCGTTGGTGGCCTTCACCAGGTCGTTGTTGAAGGTGTCCTTGGCCGGCTGGCCGCCGCCGGAAACCACCGCCGCCCGGTCGATGACGAAGATGTAGTCGGGGTTCTTCTCCTTCACGTACTCAAACGAGACCTGCTGGCCGTGCGTGGAGACCTCGATGGTCTCGTCGGCCGCCGGGAAGCCCAGCACGTCGTGGATGAGGGCGAAGCGGGAGCCGGGGCCGTAGGCGCTGATCGCCTTGTCGTTGGAGAGCAGGATCAGAGCCTTCTTGTCCGTGGCCTCCACCTTGCTCCGCACCTCGGCCACCAGATCGTCGATCTTCCTCAGCTCGGCCGCCACCTGCTCCTCCTTCTGGAAGATCTTGCCGATGTACTCCATGTTCCGCTTGAACGAGCCCATGTAGTCCTGGAAGTCCAGCGCCATGTAGATGGTGGGGGCGAGCTCGCTCAGCGCCTCGTAGTGGGTGGCCGTGCGGCCGGAGATGATGATCAGGTCCGGGTCGAGGGCGCTCAGGGCCTCGAAGTCGGGCTCCTGCAGGGTGCCGGCGTTCACGTACTTGTCGTCACGGTACTGGGCGAGGTAGGGCGGCACGTTCTCCTTGGGCAGGGCCGCGACCTCCCCCCCGAGCAGATCCAGGGTGTCCAGGATGCCGAAGTCGAAGACGACCACCTTCCCGGGGTTCACGGGCACGGACGTCTCGCCGAGCTGATGGGGAACCAGGACCTCGGTCGGCTGCTGGGACTTCTCGGCCGCGGACGGCAGGTTCTCCGTCGCAGCCGGCTCGCCGGACGAGCCCGCCTGCTGCCCGCTGGCGCTGCCATTGGCGGACGGCCGCGAAGTGGACGCGTTACCGCCACAAGCTACGACGAAGAAGACCAGGAGGAGCAGCATGCCGACCAGGGAAACCTTGCGCTTCATCCGATACCACCTCATGACTGGGATTGGAGGGCAGGGGCGTCTCACAGAGCGGCAACCTGCTGGCCGGTGAAGTAGATGCACACCCGGCAGCCGCCTACCGTCTCGATCGGAATCTCCATTTCGTAGATTTCGCCCAACACGTCGGAGCGGATCAGGTCGTCGGGGGTACCCATGGCCGCCACCCGGCCGTTCTTGAGGGCGACGATCTTGTCGGAGTAGGCCGAGGCGAAGTTGACGTCGTGCAGCACCAGCACGACGGTCTTCCCCAGCTCATCGGCCATCCGGCGCATGATGCGCATGATCTGCACCGCATGCTTCATGTCCAGGTTGTTCAGCGGCTCGTCCAGGAGCACGTACTTGGTGTCCTGCGCCAGCACCATGGCGATAAAGGCCCGCTGCCGCTGCCCGCCGCTGAGCTGGTCCATGTACTTGTGCTGGATGTCGCCCAGGTCCATCCAGGCGATGGCCTCTTCGACCCGCTCCCGGTCCTCGGGCGTGAGCCGCCCCTGGCTGTGGGGGAAGCGGCCGAACTCCACCAGCTCCCGCACCGTGAGCCGGACGTTCAGGTGGTGCGTTTGCTTCAGGATCGCCAGCCGGCGGGCCAGTTCCTCGGATTGGTACTGGCCGATTTCCCGGCCGTCGATGAGGATCTGCCCCGCGTCCTTCGGAAGCAGCCGGCTCATGAGCGAAAGCAGGGTGCTCTTGCCCGCCCCGTTGGGCCCGATGAACGTGGTCACCCGGCCCCTGGGGATGTCCAGCGAGACGTCGTGGAGAACCCGCTTCGGCCCGAAGGACTTACACACGCCCTTCACCCTTACCATGCCGCTCTCTCCTTCAACACCAAGTACAGGAAGTAGATGCCGCCGACGAAGTTCACGATTACGCTGATCGGGGTGGAGTAGGCGAACACCCGCTCCATGACCAGCTGTGCACCCACCAGGAAAATCGTGCTCAGGGCGATGGCCGCTGCGATCAGGGGCCCGCGCCGGTACGTGTCGAGCATGTGGTAGCTGGCGTTGGCCACAAGAAGACCCAGGAAGGTGATCGGCCCCACCAGCGCCGTGGAGGCGGCCATCAGGACGGCCACGATGATGAGCATCCGCCGCACAACCGGCCCGTAGTCAACACCCAGGTTGATGGCATGGTCCCGCCCCAGGGCGATGGCATCCAGGGCCCGCACGTGGCGGAGGCCGTACAGCATCACGGGGATCGTGATCCCTCCGCCGAAGAGCAGGAGGTCACTGTTCACCCGGCTGACGCTGGCAAAGAGCCGCGTCTGCAGGCCGCTGTACTCGTTGGGGTCGATCAGCACCTGCAGGAAGGTGGTGAGGCTCCCGAACAGCGTGCCCATCACGATGCCCACCAGCAGCAAGAAGTGCAGGTTCGTGCCGTCTTTGCGGAACAGCACCCGGTAGAGCACCAGGGCGAACCCGATCATCAACGCCACCGTGAGGGCGAAGTTGATCTGCTTGTCGACAAACTGCAGGGTCGTGGAGCCCCAGAGGAAAACCAGCGCCGTCTGGAAGAGCTGGTAGACCGCGTCCATGCCGATGATGGATGGCGTGAGAATGCGGTTGTTGGTGATGGTCTGGAAGACGATCGTGGCGTAGGCGATGGCTGCCCCGGTGAGGGTGATCGCCAGCACCTTGAGGGTGCGAAGCCGCAGAATGTACTGGATGTTGCCCTTCAGCGGGACGAACAGGTAGAGGCAGACGACGGCCAGCGCCAGACCAAGGAGAATGCCGAGGATGACGAGGTTGCGCCTATGCTTCACTGGTCCGCTGTCCTTTCCATAGCAAGTACAGGAACATGGCGCTGCCGATGACCCCGACCGTGAGCCCGATGGGCACCTCGTAGGGGAAGATGATCAGCCTGCCCACGATGTCACAGGCCAGCAGGAAGACCGCCCCCACCAGGGCAGTGAGCGGCAGGTTGCGCCTGAGATGGTCACCCTGAAACATCGAGACCAGATTAGGGATGATGAGACCCAAGAAGGGCAGCATGCCCACCGTGAGGATGACCACCGCGGAGACCAGTGACACCAGGGCGAGCCCGATATTGACGACCCGCTTGTAGTTCACCCCGAGGTTGATGGCGAAGTCCTCGCCCATGCCGGCGATGGTGAACTTGTTGGCGTAGACGTAGGCGGCGAGAACGGCCGGCACGGCCAGATAGAGAAGTTCGTAGCGGCCCTTGATCACCAGGGCGAAGTTGCCCTGGAGCCACGTGGTGACCGCCTGGAGCAGGTCGTACCGGTAGGCGAAGAATGTCGTGATTGAGCTCACAATATTGCCGAACATCAGTCCCACCAGCGGGATGAAGACGGCGTCTTTGAACTTGATTCGGTCGAGGATGAGCATGAACAGGTACGTGCCCGCCAGGGCGAAGAGCAGGGCCAGGATCATCTTCTGCATCGTGGAGGCCGAGCCGAAGAGGATCATCGCCACGAGGATCCCGAGGCGGGCCGAGTCGTCGGTACCGGAGGTGGTGGGCGACACGAACTTGTTGCGGGAGAGCTGCTGCATGATGAGACCGGCCACCCCCATGCCCACGCCGGCCAGGATAATGGCGGCGGTGCGGGGAACACGGCTGGTCAGGAGTACCATCACCTGGTCGTCGTCCAGGCGGAAAAGGCCGCTCAGGCGCACGTCTGTGACGCCGACGAAGAGCGAGGCCGCCGTGAGCAACACCAGTGCCGCGCTAAGTACAGGAATCAGCAGCGAACGTTTCACGCAGACCGCACACCCATCGCAGCGCTCCTCCCCTTGTAATGCGAGTGATAATCATTCTCAGTGCCGTCGCCCTGATCATACCGTATCTACGGCTACCACCGAATGGACATTCCTGAAACCTACATGGAACATCCTTGCTAAACTGTGTTGTATAGAATGTTTATCTCCAACAGGTGCAGGATAAGCTGCTCTACCAGGTGCTCGTAGGTGGCCGCGTCGTCGCCGCCCTCCCAGCGCACCACGACGCACCCGGCCCCCGGCCGTTCGCCTACCCGCTGCAGCCAGGCCGCCTCGATGCCGCCCTCCGGCCCCTCCCGGCCTTGCAGGAAGAGCGCCGCCGGGCAGCCCAGGCCCGCCACCTCGTCCAGCGTGCCCAGCCGTGTCTCGCTCAGATCGGCGACGCCGTCCCACGGCATGAATCCGGCCGCTACGTAGAGCAGCTCGCCCAGCCCGGGGTGGCGTGCGCCGAAGACGCGGTATCCGTCCTCGCCCACCCCCACCACCAGGCAAGGCGCCTCCCGGAACCGCCTGCGCACCAGCGCCCGCAGATGGCAGAGCCGCTGGTCCATCAGCGCCAGCCAGTGGCCGGCCACGCCCTCCAGGCCCAGCCGTTCCCCCAGCCGCTGTACCCGCTCACGCCAACCCTGGAACCGCGGCTCCCCGGGTGCACCGGACTCTGCGTGCTCCGGGGCCGCGCCCCCGGAAGTGGCGCTGAGGCCGAAGATGGCCAAGTCGCCTGCAGGCGCCGGCACGGGCGGACCCGAACGCGCCAGCTGTGCAAACGCGCTGGGCGAGAGCCCCATCTCCCGCTTGAACACCCGGCTGAAGTAAAGCTCGTCGGCGTAGCCCACGGCGTGGGCCACCTCCGCCACCGAGCGGAACTCCCCGGCCAACAGGCGCAGGGAGCGCCGAAGCCGCACCGCAGAGAGGTACTTGTGCGGGGTGAGCCCGGTGAGCTCCCGAAAGGCCTGGTAGAAGCGGTGCGGGCTCACCCCCGATGCGCGGGCGATCGTCTCGATGTCGTACTCCTGGTCGCAGTGCGCGGCCATCTGCCGGCGTACCTGGTCCGCATAGGCCAGCAGCGGGCCTGAGGCTGCACGCGTCCGCACCCCGCTGAGGTACGCCGCCATCAACTCGTGGAGGTGCGCCTGGGCGCGCAGGAAGGCGATCACGTCAGCCGGCCCGGCTTCACCCCAGTCGGCCGCCGCACCGCTCAGGCCTGCACCCGCCCCCTCCAGCACGTGCGCGGCGCCCGGCAGCCGCACGGGCACGGGAGGACCCATCCGCGAGGCGTACCGCTCCAGCCCGTCGCCCTCGGCCTCGAACTCCAGCAGGTGCAGTTCGGCCGACTGGTCGCAGGCGCTCCGAATGCGCGCCTGTTCGCCCGGGCAGAGCAGCAGCACCTCGCCCGGCTCCAGCCGGCAGGCCCAGCGGCTCCGGGGCCCATCCCCCACGACGCTCGCGCACCCGCCGCTCAGCCAGATGAACCGGCCATGGCGGGCCGCCGGGACGTCGAGCACCCGCCGGGCGCCGACCACCAACTGCCGCCCGCCGAGGCACCGGAGCACGGGTAGGCCGCCGAGATCGCCCATCCTTCACTTCCCCCCGCTGCATCACGCTCCAATGAGTATAACTGATAACGGTTATCAGTATCAAGGAATGGGGTCCCTGCACGGTTTTGGGCACAAGAAAAACCCGGACGAGCAGATGCTCACCCGGGTCTCCCTGTCTGCGGAACACCTCTGCACGTGTAGCTACATACCGGCCAGTGCGACACGGAGCAGCGCGGCCACCGGCCCGGGCAACACGCCCAGGACCAGCGTGCCGACCGTGGCGATGGCCAAGACCACCTGGGCGGCGGTGCGCGTGTTCGCCTGGGCTACCGCTCCCTCCTCTGCCGCCGGCGCCTCCTGCGCACGGGTGAAGGCGGTTCCGATCACCTTCAGGTAGACGTAGGCGGAAATGCCGGTGGAGAGGATGAGACCCGTAAGCACGATCCAGGCGTCGCCCCGGACGGCGGCGATGGCCAGCAGCACCTTGCCCACGAAGCCGCCCGTGGGCGGGACGCCGGCGAGGCCGAAGAAGAGCACGGCCAGGCAGACGCCCACCCAGGGCTCGCGGTAGAAGAGCCCCTTCAGGTTGGCGAGCTGGGAGCCGTCCACCCCCTGCGCCTCCAGGAGGCGCACCACGGCGAAGATGCCCATGACGGCGAAGCCGTAGGCGGCCAGGTAGTAGGCAGCCGCCGAGAGCCCGTCCAGCCCGAGGCCGGGAATGGCCATGATCAGGTAGCCGGCGTTGGCAATGCCCGAGTAGGCCATGAGGCGCTTCAGGTCGCTCTGCCAGATGCCCACCGTGGAGCCCAGCATCATCGAGGCGAAGGCCAGAATCGAAAGCGGCAGCAGGAACGACGGCTGGTACTGAACCGGAACCGCCGCCACCAGCAGCCGGGCCATGGCGGCAAAGGCCGCCGCCTTGGTGCCGATGGCCATGAAGGCGGTCACCGGCGTCGGCGCGCCCTGGTAGACGTCGGGCGCCCAGATGTGGAAGGGCACCAGGGCCATCTTGAAGCCCAGGCCCACGATGGCGAGGCCCACGCCCACCTTGTAGTACAGGCCGACGGTCCAGGCGCCCTCGCTGCTGTACGCCCGGGCGGCCTCGGCGATGCCGGCAAGCGACATGGTACCGGTGGCGCCGTAGATCAGGGCGAAGCCGAAGAGCAGGAACGCGGCGGCCACCGAGCCAAGCACGAAGTACTTGAAGGCCGCCTCCCGGGCCTGCATGCGCTCCGGTGCGAAGGCGATCATCACGTAGAGCGCCAGGCTCAGCAGCTCGATGCCCAGGAAGATGATCATCAGGTTGCCGGCGCCGCCCAGGAGCACCATGCCCATGGCGCCCCAGAGCAACAGGGCCAGGTACCCGGAGTTGTCCTCGTGTACCCGCCCGATGGAGAGCAGGGTGGCCAGCAGGGCCGCGACGAGCAGCACCCCGCCGTAGACCGCGGCGAAGCGGTCCATCACCAGCATGCCGGCAAAGCCGGTGGGCTCCGAGACCCCCTGCCAGAGCGGCAGCAGGTAGTAGCCCGCCACGAGCACAGCGCCGGCCGCCGCTGCGTACATGAGCCCCTGGATCTTCTCATACTTGAACAGCAGGTCCAACAGTAGGATCAGCAGCGCCCCGGCGGCCAGCGCCAGGAGCGGCGCCGCTATCGTGAAGTTGAGATCGACTGGCACGCGAGCCCCTCCTTACATGACCACCGGGTGCTTACACGTAGAACACGTAGTACGCGACCACCAGCACCACGCCGCAGAAGACGGTAAGCGCGTAGGAGCGGACCAGGCCGTTCTGCCAGCGGCGGAGCCGGCCGCCCAGCTCCCGGGCGAGGACGCCCAGGCCGTTCACGATGCCGTCGACGGCCTTCGGGTCGAACAGGTCGCCCACGAACTCGGCCACTGCCCTGGCCGGACGCACGAAGGCGTAATCGTACAGCGTGTCAACGTAGAACATGTTGTACAGGATGCCCGGCTTGTACTGCGGGTCGAGCTCCAGCGCCCGCCGCACACCGTCGGGCCGGTACAGGTGCCAGGAGATCAGGCCGCCCACCAGGGCCACCGCCACCGAAAGCCCGGCCACCACCCAGTTGATGGGCTCGTGGTGCAGCTCCAGCGTCGGGAAGGCCGGCTCGAGGGCCGAGAGCTGGTAGTGGCCGAAGAAGAGCCAGCCCGAGACCACCGACAGCACGGCCAGGATGGCCACCGACCACTTCATGGCCGCAGGCGTGGCGTGCTCGTGCTCGGCGTGCGCCTGCGGCTCCAGCTGCGCAGCCCGGGCCTTCTTCTTACCGACCGCCTTCACCTGGGGCACATAGGCATCGCCCAGGAAGACCAGGCTGTAGAGGCGCACGTTGTAGAAGGCGGTCATGCCGGCGGCCAGCACGGCGATGGCGAACAGGGCCCACTGCCCGTGCTGGAACGCAGCCAGCAGGATCTCGTCCTTGGAGAAGAAGCCCGAGAACGGCGGCAGGCCGATCAGGGCCAGCGCCGCGAGGCCGAAGCAGATGGCGGCGAACCGGTCGCGGTACCAGAGGCCGCCCATGTGCCGGATGTCCTGGTCGCCGTGGTAGTGGTGCACCACGATGCCGGCGGTGAGGAACAGCCCGGCCTTGAAGAAGGCGTGGGTGAAGAAGTGGAAGTCGGCGGCTACGTAAGCTCCCAGGCCGTTGCCCAGGAACATGTAGCCGATCTGCGAGAGGGTCGAGAACGCCAGCACCCGCTTGATGTCGAACTGGCCCGCGGCCACCAGGGCGCCGAAGAGGGCGCCGAGGCCGCCGATCCACGCGACGGTCAGCGCTGCGCCCGTGGCCACCTCGTAGAGCGGGTGGGCCCGGGAGACCAGGTAGACGCCGGCCGTCACCATGGTGGCAGCGTGGATCAGGGCCGAGACCGGGGTCGGGCCTTCCATGGCGTAGGGAAGCCAGGTGTGCAGCGGCAGCTGGGCCGACTTGGCCACGGCGCCGATGAGCAGCAGGATGCCGATCAGGTTCAGCGTCGCGACGCTGACCTGCCCCTGGGCGATGGCGCCGAAGACGTCATCGAACTTGAAGGAGCCGAAGTTGGCGTAGATGAAGGCGATGCCGGCAAACAGCCCCGCCTCGCCGATGACGTTCATGACGAACGCCTTGATGGCGGCGTTCTGCGCCGAGGGCTTCGTGAAGTAGAAGCCGATCAGCATGTAGGAGGCGAGGCCCACGCAACCCCAGCCGATGGCCATGCCGGCGAAGTTGTCCGAGAGCACCAGCATGGACATGGCGAAGATGAAGAAGTTCATCTTGGCCATGAAGCGGCCGTAGGACTCGTCCTCCCGCATGTAAGCCGTCGAGTAGATGTGGATCAGGAGGCCGGCGCCGGTGACCACCAGGGCCCACCAGAGGGAGAGCCCATCCGCCACCAGGCCGAGGTCCAGGAGGCTCCCCCACGAGGTGAGGGCGGAGCGGATCGGTTCGGGTTCGGCGGCGCCCCAGTACTGCACCGCCAGGGCCACCGTCATTGCGAACGAGGCGGCGACAGAGCCGCAGGCCACCCAGGACACCGTGGTCTTGGACCAGGTGTTCCGGAAGTAGCCCACGACCGCCGCGCTCAGGAGCGGAACGACGACGATGGCCGGCAGCATCCAGGCGAGGTTCATGGTCACACTTCCTTCCCGGGTGGTTTAGAGCTTCAGGTCGGTAACCTCGTCCACGTCTGCGTGCTCGCGGCGCCTGAACAACAGCACCGTGAGCGCCAGGCCGATGGCCACCTCGGCCGCGGCGACGGTGATCACCAGGAAGGCCATGATCTGGCCCTCGTAGCCGCCGTGCGCCCGTCCGAAGGCGACAAACAGCAGGTTGGCCGAGTTGAGCATCAGCTCGATGGACATGAGCATGGCCAGCGGGCTGCGCCGGACCAGCACGCCGATGCCGCCGAGGGCGAACAGGACGGCGGAGAGGGCAACGTAGGCATTCAGCGAGAATGCAGGCATGGGCTCTCTCCTCCTCCCTACGCCCTGTGCCGGCCGACCAGGATCATGACCCCGATCACGGCCACCATCAGGACGAATGCAATCACTTCAAACGGGAACACGTACGTGGTGAGCAGCTCGTGGCCGAACTCGCCCACCTGGCCGAACTGCTCGGGCACCGCGGTCCAGCCCCGGTTGCCCTCGGCGCCGAAAAGGCCCACGATGCCGAGCATGACCAGGAGGGCGCCGCCCACCGCGAAGCCGGCGATGGTGGGCGGAGTGAGCTTCCCCACGTCTTTCTCCACCGGATCCTTCCGGGCGGAGAGCAGTGCGATGACGAACAGGAACAGGATCATGACGGCGCCGCCGTAGACGATCAGCTGGATCACAGCCAGGAACTCGTTCTGCAGGCTGAGGTAGAGCGCCGCCAGCCCGATGAAGCTGAACACCGTGGCGATGACCTGGTGCACCGGCTGCCGGGCCAGGATCACCCCGACGACGCCGGCGATGGCCATCAAACCCGCAAGGATAAAGACCAGGTTCATGAGTTCACCGCCTTACGCCGGAACGGGGGGTAGACGTTGAGGGGCACCTTGAAGCCCGAGGGATTCCGGTTGAGCAGCTGATCCTTCTGCAGCACCAGCGACTCGCGGGTGAAGTTGGCCAGTTCGAACTCCTGCGTGAGGTGCAGGCACTCCGTGGGGCAGGCCTCCTCGCACATGCCGCAGAAGATGCAGCGCAGCAGGTCCACCTGATACCGGTACCCATAACGCTCGCCGGGGCTGTGCGGATGGTCCGGGTCGTTCTCCGCCGCCTGCACCGTGATGGCCGCCGCCGGGCAGGCCACCTGGCAGAGCTCGCAGCCGACGCACATCTCCAGGCCGTTCTCGTAGGTGCGCAGCTCGTGCCGCCCCCGGAAGCGCGGGGCCCGGGTGCGCTTTACGTAGGGATAGTCAATAGTACTCTTCTTGCGGAACAGAACCTTCAGGGTCGTCGCCATGCCCTTGGCGATTGCCGTGACTGCATTCACGAATCAACACCTCCCTGCCCGCCGGCTAGCCCCAGAGGGCCACGTAGATGGCCGTGCCCACCAGGTTCAGGGCCGCCACCGGGAGAAGCACCTTCCAGCCGAAGACCATCAGCCGGTCGTAGCGGAAGCGGGGGAAGGTGCACTTGATCCAGTAGAGGACGAAGAGCATCAGGCACACCTTGATCAGGAACCAGACGAACCCGGGGATCATGGCGAGGCCGAACCACGGGTTGTAGCCGCCGAGGAAGAAGGTGGTGGTCAGCACCGCGGCGTTGACCGCATGCGTCAGCTCGCTCAGGAAGAAGAGGCCGAACCGCATGCCGCCGTAGTCGGTGTGGTAACCGCCCACCAACTCGGCGTCGCTCTCCGGCAGGTCGAAGGGGGTCCAGCCGGCCTCCGCCAGGGCGGCGGTGAAGTAGACCAGGAAGCCCAGGAACTGCGGGAAAAGGTTGATCACGTTGCGCTGGGCGTCCACGATGTCGAACATGCTCACCGAGCCGGTCATCAGGATCACGCCCAGCAGCGCCATGGCCATGGCCAGCTCGTAGGAGATCATCTGGGCGGTGGAACGCATGGAGCCCAGCAGACCATACTTGTTCTGCGAGGCCCAGCCGCCCAGGGCCACGCCGTAGACGCTCATCGACGTGATGGCCAGCATCACCAGTACGCCGGCGTTGGGGTCGGCCATCGCCGACCACTCGCCCCGCGGGGCCCAGGGAATGACCACCCAGACGCCCAGGGCGCAGAAGAAGGCGATGATGGGCGCCAGCCGATAGATGATCGGGTCAGCCTTCTCGGGGATGATGTCCTCCTTGAAGAGCATCTTCACCACGTCGGCAATCGGCTGCAGCACGCCCCAGGGGCCCACCTTGGTCGGACCGACCCGGTACGAGAAGTAGCCCAGGAACTTCCGCATGAAGAGCAGGAAGATGGCCACGACCAGGGTCACGGTCACGGCAAGGACCAGCGCCTTCACGACCAGGAGCAGCACCGTCATCCACATGTTCATGTCAGTCCGCCACCTCCACGGCCAGCTTCGCCACGGTGACGGCCACCGGGGCGGCGCCTCTGGTCAGGGCATTTACGGGCGCGGCGCTCAGGCGCCGGATCGCCTGCACGGTGCCCGGGACGACCCGCCGGTCGATGGCCGCGGTGAGGCTCAGCTTCGCCTCGCCCGCCGCCAGCTCCACCCGGTCGCCCCTGGCGATTCCGAGGCGGGCGGCGTCGTCGGGGTTGAACAGGGCCGCCGGCTCGGGCAGCACGTGGTTGAACGCACTGTCGAACTGCGCCGTGGAGCCGCCGGCATAGAGCCGGTGCACCGGCACCAGCCAGAGCTGACCCTCGCCGAGGGCTGCGGCCGTCGCCTCCGCCGCCGGCCCCTGCAGCAGCGTGGTGGGCGCCCCCTTGAGAACGGCACCTTCCTCCAGCTTGCCGACCAGCCGGGCAATCTCGGCGGCGGTGGCGGCCGGAGAGGAGGCGATCTTCACCCCAAGGGCGGCCGCCAGGGCCACGAGGATGTCGCCGTCTGCCTGAGCCTGGCCCTCCGGCCGCTTGGCGGCCTTCACGGTCTGCACGGCGCCGTCGAGGGCCGTGTACGAGCCGGTCTTCTCGCCCAGCGCCGCGGCGGGCAGCACCACGTCCGCCAGCTGGGCGGTCTCGTTCAGGAACAGGTCCACCGCCACCACGAACGCCTTCTCCAGCGCAGCCTGGACCAGGGTGCGGTCGGGGTAGGTGTTCATCAGGTTGGCGCCGGCCAGGTACAGAGCCTCGATCTCGCCCTCGGCCGCGGCCTTCAGCATGGCGCCGGTGTCGAGGCCGGGCTCGGTGGGCAGGTTCCGGTTAAGCCACACGTTCGCCACCGCCTCGCGACTCTTGCTGTCGGCCACGTTGTAGAAGCCGGGCAGGTAGCCGGGCAGGACGCCCATCGCCTCGGCGCCGCGGCTGTTGTTCTGGGCGCCGGGCACCAGGATCGAGACGGGATTGCCGGCGGTCTTGAGGGCCGCCGCCAGCTCCAGCAGCGCCCGGCCGGTCTCAGCGTTCTCGCCGCCCCAGACGATGGCGACCCGCTTGCCGCCGGTGAACAGGGCGGCCATCTGCGTAAGCGCTTCGGGGTCGAACTCGGACTTCGGCGCCTTCCCGCCGGCCACGACGGCGGCCAGGCTTCTCAGCGCCGCGGCGGTCTGGCTGGGCCTGAGCTGCATCCGGGCGTGGCGGCCCCGGTACCGGGGCAGCACCGAGCCGATGACGGCGATCTTCGCCAGCTTGCGGTCGGCCATGCGCCGGATGCGCAGGTCCATCACCGGGGCGGTCTCGGCCGGGTCCACGTCCACGACGAGAATGGCCTCGGCGCTGGAGAGGTCGGCCTGCCGGCCCGGGTAGGCGCCGACGGAGGCGACGACCTGGCCGTCCACCCGGTGGTCGACGTTGTTGGTCTTGAGGGCGAGGCGGGCGAACTTGCCGAGCAGGTACGCCTCCTCGTTGGTGAGCTTCCCGCCGCCGATCACGCCGAAGCCCCGGCCGCCCTTCTGGGCCGCAACGGCCTGGAAGCGCTCGGTGATCACGCGGAAGGCCTCGGCCCAGGTGACGGGCACGAACTGGCCGTCGCGCTTCACCAAGGGCTGTGTAAGCCGCTCGCCGGCCTGCACATACTTGTAGTTGAACCGGCCCCGGTCGCAGAGCCAGCCGTTGTCGATGGCCGGGTTCTCCCGGTTGGTGAGCCGGAGCAGCTGGCCGTGCCGGAACTCCAGGTTCACGTTGCAGCCCACCGAGCAGCCGGTGCAGACCGACGGCACCTTGGAGAGGTCCCACGGCCGGGCCTGGAACCGATAGAGCTCAGAGGTGAGGGCGCCCACCGGGCAGAGCTCGATGGTGTTGCCGCTGAAGTACGAGTTGTACTCCTGGCCGTCCATCGTGGTGATCTTGTTCAGGTGGCCGCGCTCTTCGATGATGAGGTTGCCTTCGGTGGCGACCTCGTTGTCGAAGCGGACGCAGCGCCGGCAGAGGATGCAGCGCTCGTTGTCGAGGACGATGAAGTTGCCGAGCTCGACGGCCTTGTCCTTGCGGACCTTGCCGTCCACGAGCCGGCTGGTGGTCTGCCCGTACGCGAAGGTCAGATCCTGCAGGTCGCACTCGCCGCCCTTGTCGCAGACCGGGCAGTCCAGCGGGTGGTTGAGCAGGAGGAACTCCAGCACGCCCCGGCGCAGGTCGGCGACACGGTCGGTCTGGGTGTGCACCACCATGCCGTCGGTGACCTGCGTGGTGCAGGCGGGCTGGGGCTTGGGAATCTTCTCGATCTGGACCAGGCACATACGGCAGACGCCCACGGGGTCCAGCTTCGGGTGGTAGCAGAAGACGGGGATGTCAATGCCCACCGACCTCGCCGCCTCCACCAGGAGCGTGCCCTTGGGCACCCGCGCGGTGCGACCGTCGATGGTGACGGTGACCAGCTGCTGCTCGCTCACGCCGGCCGCACCTCCTTTGCGCGCTTGATGTAGCGGTCAAGTTCTTCGGGGAAGAGCTTCAGCAGCGAAACGGGGAACGTGGCTGCGGCGTCCGAGAGCACGCAGATCGTGGTGCCGGCCATCTGGGTCTGCATGTCGGCAATGACCTTCAGGTCGGCCTCGGTGCCGCCGCCGGCCTTGATGCGTTCGAAGATCCGCTGGAGCCAGTGGGTGCCTTCCCGGCACGGCGTGCACTGGCCGCAGGACTCGTGGGCGTAGAAGCGCGTCCAGTAGAGCGCCACATCCACCAGGTCCACGGTGTCGTCGTAGACGATCACCGCCGCGGTGCCCAGAAGCGACCCCGCCGCCGCCACGGACTCGAAGTCCATGGGCACGTCCAGGTGCTCCGGGGTCAGCATCGGGGTCGAGGAGCCGCCGGGCTGCACCGCCTTCAGCTTCCGGCCGGGCCGGAGGCCGCCGGCGATTTCGATCACGTCCCGCAGCTTCACGCCCATGGGCAGCTCGTAGTTGCCGGGCCGCTGCACGCAGCCGGAGACGGTGAAGAGCTTCGGGCCGCACGACTTCGGGTTGGACGGGTTGGCCGTGATCTTGGTGTACCACTCCCAGCCGTTCTTCACGATGTGCGGCACGTTGGAGATGGTCTCCACGTTGTTGATGATGGTGGGGCAGCCATAGAGGCCCACCACCGCCGGGAACGGGGGCTTCACACGCGGCTCGCCGCGGCGCCCCTCCAGCGAGTTCAGCAGGGCCGACTCCTCGCCGCAGATGTAGGCGCTGGCGCCGCGGTGGACGGTGATCTCCTGGCTGAAATCGGTGCCCAGGATGTTCTTGCCCACGTAGCCCTTCTTGCGGGCGTCCTCAATGGCCTTCATGAGAATCTCCGCGCCGCGCTTGAACTCGCCGCGGATGTAGATGAACGACTGGCTGATGCGGTTGGCGTAGGCGGTGATGAGGATGCCCTCGATCAGCTGGTGCGGATTGGCGTAGATGAGGGTGCGGTTGTTGCAGGTGCCGGGCTCAGACTCGTCGGCGTTGACGCAGAGGTAGCGGGGCCGCCCGTCGTTGGGCAGGAAGCTCCACTTTACACCCGCCGGGAAGCCGGCGCCGCCGCGGCCGCGGAGGTTCGCCTTCTTGACCTCCTCCACGATCGCCTGGGGCTCCATGGTGAGCGCCTTGCGAAGTGCCTGATACCCGCCCTGCGCCTCGTACACATCGATGTTGGTCAGGTCGACCTTCCCGATGCCCTTTGTGAGCACAGGTTCAAACTGCATCGCTTCTCTGCCTCCTCGTTACTCGCCCTTCGCCGGCGCCGGAGCCTCGCTGGAGGACTCGGCCGGCGCGGCCGCAGCGGCCTCAGCCGCCGCGTCGGGGGCAGGACCGAAGCCCGGCCACTCGTCCTGGTTCTCGCCGTTCATGAGCGGCAGCTTCTCCAGGAAGCGGTCGGGGCCCTCGCCGGAGCGCAGGGCAGCCACCAGGGCGTCGAACTTTGCGGGGGTCAGCTTCACGACGTACTCGCCGTCCACCTGGATCACCGGAGCCAGGTCGCACGCGGCCAGGCACTCCCCCGTCACCTCGAGGGTGATCAGGCCGTCGGGCGTGGTCTCGCCCGCCTTGATGCCCAGGGTCTGCTCCATGTGCTGCACGAGCTTGTCGCCGCCCGCCAGCAGGTGGCAGGCCATGTTGCCGCAGACGGTGATCAGGTACTTTCCGATCGGCCTGCGCTTGTACATCGAGTAGAAGGAGCAGACCGACTCGACGTAGGCAGGGGTAACGCCGCAGATCTCGGCGATGGCCTCGATGTCGGAGAGGGCGACGTAGCGCCCCTCCCGCTCCCGCATGGCCAGGTGGAGCAGCGGCAGGATGGCCGACTGCTCGCGGCCCTCGGGATAGCGGCGGAGGATCTCCGCCACCTCCTCCTTGCAGGTCTCCGGCCACCGGGGCGGGTGGACCTCCTGAATCGTGGCCTTCTTCTGGTGCTCAGCCATTTAGCGGTCCACCTCCCCGAAGATGGGATCGATGGTGGCGATGGCGCCCACCACGTCAGCGAGCAGCTGGCCGCGCAGGAGCAGCGGCAGCGAGTAGACGGCGTAGAACGAGGGCGGACGGACCCGCACCCGGAGGGGCTTGTTGCCGCCGTCGGAGATCACGTAGAAGCCGATCTCGCCCCGGGGCGACTCGATGGCCTGGTAGACCTCGCCCGCCGGAACGTCGAAGCCGTGCTGCACCAGCTTGAAGTGGTGGATCAGCGCCTCCATGGAGTGCTTCAGCTCCTGCTTGGGCGGCAGCACCAGCTTGCGGTCGTCAATGATGTACCGGTCATCCCAGGGCAGGTTGTCCAGCGCCTGACGGATGATCTTCAGCGACTCGAACATCTCGTCGAAGGTGATCGCCACGCGGGACCACGAGTCGCCGTCGGTGTAGACCGGCACCTTGAAGTCGTAGTTTTCGTAACCCAGGTACGGGTAGTACTTGCGCACGTCGTAGTCCGAGCCGGTCACCCGCAGGTTCCGGCCGGTGAGGCCCCACTTGAGGGCGTCCTCGTAGGTGATGACGCTCACGCCCTTGGACCGGTCCATGAAGATCGGGTTGTAGAGCATCACGTCACGCAGCTCCTGAATCCGGCTCGGGGCCAGCTTCAGGAAGTCCTCCACCATCTCCTTGAAGTTGTGGGGCAGGTCGTAGGCCAGGCCGCCCACCCGCATGTACGAGGGGTTCATGCGCTGGCCGGTGGTGTGCTCGAAGATGTCGAGGATGCGGTCGCGCAGCTCGAACGCCCAGAAGATGGGCGTGCCGATGTTGCCGTAGTCCAGGCCGCCGGTGCCCAGTGCGACCAGGTGGGAGGCGATCCGGTTCAGCTCCAGCAGGATCACCCGGGCCACCCGGGCCTTCTCGGGGATGCGGTCCTCGATGCCCAGCAGCTTCTCCACCGCCAGGATGTAGCCCGTGTTGTTGGAGATGGGCGCGAGGTAGTCCATGCGGTCCATCACCGTGGTGGCCTGGTTCCAGGTGAGGTTCTCCGCGGTCTTCTCGATGCCCGTGTGCAGGAAGCCGGTCTCGGGCTCGGCGTCGACGACAGTCTCGCCCTCCAGCGTCAGCTTCACCCGCAGGACGCCGTGCGTGGCAGGGTGGTGCGGGCCGATGGAGAGCGTCATCCGCTCGGGGCGCTGCTCCTCCTTCTCCAGCTCTTCCGCCATGTTCACCCTACTCTCCTTCCTTGGCCGGCTCTGCGTCGACGAACGGGTGGTACCGGTTCTCGTCGGCGGGCATCTCCGGCTTGATGAGGGCGCGCGGGCCGCGCAGCGGGTAGTCCTTCCGCAGCGGGTGCCCTTCCCAGTCGTCGGGATTCAGGATGCGGGTCAGGTTCGGATGGCCCACGATGTTGAGGCCGAACTGATCCCAGATCTCCCGTTCGGCGGCAATCGCCATGGGCCAGATGTGGCTCAGGGTGTGCACAGGCTCCTTCTCGGTGAGCTTCACCCGAATCCGGATCATCCCGAGGCCCTTCTCGCCCTTCGGGTCTTTCTCCGGCATCTCCCTGAGGTGGTAGACCAGTTCGAACCGCGGCTCCCGCTTCGGCCAGTAGTCGGCCGCGGTGATGTCGACCAGCATGTGGAAGCCCCGCTCCTTCAGCCACCGGGCCACCGACTCGTGCACCGCGCTGGCGACGTAGACCTGCGGGATCTGATCGTTGGTCGGCGGGATGACCTCTACCTGGCCGGGGAAGGCCTCGAGCAGGGCAGGGATGACCTCGTTATTCACGCGCTTCCGGGCGGCGTTCACCCGGTCCTGCATCGCGTTGTTAGCCACGGACGATCACGCCTCCCCTCGGGTCATCCTTCCGGATGCGGTCACGCAGCTTCTGCACGGCGTAGATGACCGCCTCGGGGGTCGGCGGGCAGCCGGGAACGTAGATGTCCACCGGCAGCAGGTTGTCCACACCCTGCATGACGGCGTAGTTGTCGAAGATGCCACCGGAGCAGGCGCAGGCACCGAAGGCCACGACCCACTTGGGCTCCAGCATCTGGCTGTAGACCTGCTTGATCACCGGCGCCATCTTGTTGGAGACGCGGCCGGAGATGAAGATCAGGTCGGCCTGACGGGGCGAGGCGCGGAACGCCTCGGAGCCGAACCGGGCGATGTCGTAGCGGGGTCCGGAAGCCAGGTTCATCATCTCGATGGCGCAGCAGGCCAGGCCGAAGGTCAGCGGCCAGATCGAGTTGGCCTGCGCCCACCGCAGGAATCCATCCACAGTGGTGGTGAGGAAGCCACCCTGGTCTGTGAAGACGCCGTCAGCGCTCATCGCCAGTTGAAGCCTCCCTTCTTCCAGACATAGGCGTAGCCGATGGCCAGCACCGCCATGAAGGTGACCATCTCGACGAGGCCGAAGGCGCCCAGGCTGCGCAGGTTGACGGCCCACGGGTAGAACGACGCCGTCTCGACGTCGAACACGACGAAGAGCATGGCCACCAGGTAGAACTTCACCGGGAACCGCCCGGTGAACGGGGCTGTGGGATGACCGGACTCATAAGGCTGCAACTTGTACGGCTCGGGCTTCTTCCGCCCGAAGCTGGTGCCCAGAATGCTCATGGCCGCCGCAAAGACCAGCGCCACGAGCAAATAGATGAGCAGGGGCAGGTACGGGTGCATTCGCCAGCCTCCTTCTGGTTACAACAGACTGTACGGACGCGCAGGATTGTGAATGACTGAACAAATCCGGCCTACCCAACCAGACCTTGGTCTTGCGTACCTGGTCTAAAGTACAGCCGACTCTACCTAGACAGTATACCAAGGTGCCACAGCAAATGTCATCCCGTTTGTGAATGTGTGCTCAAGCAAAAAACGGGCATAGAGCCCGTTGATGCCTCTTCCGCTTGGTTTCCGGCCCTTGGTGACCGTTCCTGAAGGGGCTAACGGCGGTATCCTTGCCCATTATATCCAGGCACTAGGTGTAATTCTAAAATATCTTCGGCCTCGACCAATGATACTAGAACCTGCAGGACACGGTCAAGCCACGAAGCCGCCGGAACCGACTGCGCCGCCACCAGCTCCACCCAGCGCTCGCCGCCGCTCTCTCCCGGCGTTGCCACCCGGGCCCGGCCCACCACCTGCCCGGCCCGCACAGGGGCCGGCACGGAGGCCGCCAGGTCGACCTCCATCCGCGGCGGCTCAGCGGGCTGCGGCAGCACCACCGCCAGCTCCCGTCCGAAGCTGACGGGCACGCTGCGGCGCTTTCCGCCCTTCACCGGCAGGTGGACCAGCACCTCCCCGGCCCGCCCCAGCCGGGCCACCTGGAAGTTCCGAAACCCCCATTCCAGGAGGGCAGCCGACTCCCGCCACCGGTTGGAGGCGCCCAGCACCACGGCGATCAGTTTCTGCTCGCCGCGGGTGGCGCTGGAGATCAGGCAGGCCCCTGCCGCATCGGTGGTGCCCGTCTTCACGCCGTCGGCGCCTTCCAGCCACGTGAGCAGCCGGTTGGTGTTGTAGAGCACCACCTTGCGCCCCAGTTCCTCGTAGGTGAGCTCCTTCACCGGGGTGGCCACGATCTCCGCAAAGAGGGGGTTCTGCAGCGCCGCCCGGGTGATGACCGCCAGGTCGTAGGCGGTGCTGAGGTGCTCCGGGTGCGTGAGCCCATGGGGGTTCACGAAGTGGGAGTTCCTGGCCCCGAGCCGCCGGGCGCGCTCGTTCATCAACTCGGCGAAGTCCTCCACCGATCCGGCGATGGCCTCGGCGATGGCCACGGCCGCGTCGTTCCCCGAGCGCAGGAGCAGCCCGTACACCAGGTCGTGGAGGGTGTGGACCTCCCCCTCCCGCAGGTACATCGAGCTGCCCGGCGTGGTGGCCGCGCGGCGGGAGATCCTCACCTTGGCATTCAGGTCGCCCCGCTCCAGGGCGATCAGGCCCGTGAGGACCTTGGTGGTGCTGGCCGGGTGGAGCCGCGCGTGGGCGTTGTGCGCCCACAGTACGTCCCCCGTGGCCGCGTCCAGCAAAATCGCCCCGTTGGCCCAGAGCCGGGGCGGGGGTTCCACCTGCTGGCGGAAGTGTTCGATGAGGGGAACCGGTGCAGCCGCCGCGCCGGCGGCCGGCCAGCCTGTGGCGGCCAGCGCGAGCAAGGCTGTGAGCAAGCGAGCAATCCGACGCACAGCGCGCCACCTCCATCGGGTAGTATGGAGCGGCGCGTGTGCGCGCTATCCCCCGACCGGCGGCCGCATGAAACGTTCCAAACGCTGCCTGCGCCGGGCGGCGCGTGATGGTCCGGCCGTGTACGGCCGGACCAGTCTACTCGCTCTTCTTGATATGCAGGGTATACGGGCCGCCCTCGAGTCCGTAATCCACGGGCTCGCCGTTGATGGTGAGCGAGAAGCTGTTCACGTGGCCAAGCCGCACCTGGAACCCGTCTCCGTGGTACGAGAGTGTCGTGCCGTCGGCAATTCCGCTGTAGAGGATTGTCCCCGCCGCGTCAGACACTTCGACCCACGTCCTTGCGCTGAAGTGCATCTCCAGGTCGATCGTCTCGGCGCTTACCGTAACGTCCACATCCTGCCCATTCGGCTTCCCCACCGTGACGGCGGGCTGTGGCGTTTCCCCCGCCTCGGGCTCCCGTTCGGGCGGTTGCACGGGCTCCTGTGCGGGCTCTTGGCCGGTCTCAGGCGCCTGCTGGGAAGGCCCCGGCGCCTGCACGGCCGTCTGGTCCGGCGGGGCCTGAGGCACGGCGGCGGAGCGGTTCCACAGCCAGTAGCCCAGACCGGCCAGCGGCAGGAGGACCACCAGCGCCACCAGGATGCGCCGCATCAGGTAGACGCCCGGGCCGGGGCCGTGGTGGCGGCGCCGGTTGCGGGATGAACGGCGCGGCGGCTGCACGAAGGCCGGCGGGCGGGGTGCCTGGGTGATGCGCGCACCCTCGGGAACAGCGGGGGCGACCTCCTGGTCGGCGGGTGCGGCATCCGCCGCGTTCTCCCCCCGGCCCCTGGCCGCGGCCTCCGCCCGATCCCCCGAAGCGTCGGTGCCACGGCGGCGGGGCGCCTCCGCCCTGCGCCGCCCGGCCCCGCCGGAGCCGCGCTCTCCCTCTTCCGCGGGCGCCCGCTTCTTCGCCTTGTATTCCTCCACCAGGGCCTCTCCGTCAAGACCGAGGAAGTTGCCGTAGGTGCGCAGGAACCCCTTGACGTAGACCTCCCCGGGGATGACCGACGTCCGCCCGGACTCCAACGCTTCGATATATTTCTTGCGGATGCGGGTTTCCTCTTCGACCTCTTCCAACGTCAAGCCCTTGGCGATGCGCGCCGCCTGCAAGCGCCGGCCGATCTCCTCCATGTCATCGACCTCCCGTTGCGGAGACGACCCCGGGTGGTTTGATATCTCCAGATGCCCCCATCTTCTCCAGCAACGGGCGAAATCCCTCCCACTTAGTCGCACGTTTGCGAAAAGGTGCGAGCCGCGGAAATGCGGAGGCGCCGGATGCGGTTACGCCGGTCGCGCAGGCACGACCACGCCGCCGGCCGCGGCGATCCGCTCGAGCCCCTGCCGGTGGCTCTCCTCGTCGTACGAGTCCACGAAGTTCTCATCCACGGTCGCCCGCAGCCCGACCGCCACCGCCGACTCCACGGCCGCGAGCACGCAGACCGGCGTGATCAGCCCGGTGACCAGGACCTCCGAAACCCCCTGCGCCTTGAGGAAGTCGAGCACCTCCCGGCCCGACCGGCCCACCAGGCGCGCCGGCCCCTTCATCACGTAGCCGTCCACCAGCCGGTACGTGGGCTTCTGGATCAGGATCAGGTCGCTTCCCAGCCGCTCGAAGGCGGCTGCAATCGCCGCCGTCGGCTGCCACCCGGGCGTGCCGTACTCGCAGTGGGGCGGGTAGATCTTGAGCTCCTCCCGGTACGCCTCGTACGCCCGGTCCATGTAAGACTCGAACCGGTCCGCCCCCAGGGTCTCCTGCAACATGCGCCGGTAGGTCACCAGGTGCTCCGGGTGGTGCAGCGGCGGGTGGGTGTCGACGGTGGCCACCACGAAGCCGCCCTCGTCGTGCACCGCCGCGATCAGGTCGGCAATCCGCTGCATCTTCGGGTCGGAGCGCTGGAAGCTGGTGAGGCTTCCCTGCTCGTCGTTGAAGTCGACCTGGGTGTCGATCACGAAGAGCGCTCGTTTCGCCATCGGCACGTCCCTCCGTGTGAAGACCCGCCGCCGCTACGGATGCAGGCGGTTGAGCAGCCGCGGGAAGGGAATCGTCTCCCGCACGTGGTCCAGCCCGCAGATCCAGGCCACGGTGCGCTCAATGCCGAGGCCGAAGCCCGAGTGCGGCACCGTGCCGAAGCGGCGCAGGTCATAATACCAGCCGTACGTCTTCATGTCGAGCCCGTGCTCCTCAAACCGCTGCTTCAGCAACTCGGGGTCGTGGATGCGCTGCGACCCGCCGATGATCTCGCCGTAGCCCTCGGGTGCGAGGAGGTCGGCGCCCAGCACCACCTCGGGGTTGGTGGGATCAGGCTGCATGTAGAAGGCCTTCACCTTCACGGGGAACTTCTCCACGAAGACGGGCTTCTCGAACTGCTGAGTGATCACCGTCTCGTGGGGCGCCCCGAAGTCCTCACCCCAGGGGATGGGATCCCAGTCGTCGCCGGGCTTGTGCAGCTTCTGCAGCATCTCCACGGCTTCGGTGTAGGTGATGCGCGGGAACGGCGGCTTCACCTTCTCGAGCAGGGTGGTGTCGCGGCCCAGGGTCTTCAGATCGGCCTCGCGCCGCTCCAGCACCCGCTGCACGATGTAGGTGACCATCTCCTCCTGCAGCTTCATGTTGTCCTCGTGCGTGAAGTAGGCCGCCTCCGGCTCCACCATCCAGAACTCGATCAGGTGGCGGCGGGTCTTAGACTTCTCGGCGCGGAAAGTGGGGCCGAAGGTGTAGACCCGCCCCAGGGCCATGGCCGTGGCCTCCACGTAGAGCTGGCCCGACTGGCTGAGGTAAGCCGGCTCGTCGTTAACATACGTGGTCTCGAACAGGTTGGCCCCGCCCTCGGCCGCGGTCCCCATCAGGATGGGCGACTCGGTGAGGACGAAGCCCCGCTCCTGCAGGAACTGGTGGATCGACATGGTGATCTCGTTGCGGATGCGCAGGATCGCCGTCTGGCGGGACGAGCGCACCCACAGGTGGCGGTGGTCCATCAGGAACTCGGTGCCGTGCTCCTTCGGCGTGATGGGGTAGTCCTCCGCGATCTGGACGATCTCCAGGTCCTTCACACCGATCTCGTACCCGCCCGGGGCGCGGTCGTCCTTGCGGACCGTGCCGCGGATGATGATGGACGACTCCTGGGTCAGCTGCTTGCCGGCCTCGAAGACCTCGGGCGACACGTCCTTGATGAAGAGCACCGCCTGGCAGATGCCCGTCCCGTCGCGAAAGATGATGAACTGGATCTTGCCGGAACTCCGGTAGTTGTACACCCAGCCGCGCAGCTCCACGGTTTCGCCTTCGTACTGCGGCAACTTGTCAACCGTAACCCATTCCATGCAAACGGCCCTCCTGCGTGTAAACAGCATCTTCCATAGATGATACCACGCGAATGCCCAAACAGGAAAACTAGTTGCCGTCACCCCACCAGCCGGATGCCGCGCCTCCAGCCACAGGGCGTTATGCAAATGAATGGAGCGTGAACTAGAGGATAGGTTATAATCAAGGCAACAGCAAAACGAGCCGAAGGAGGGAGGCCCATGTCCCACCTCTATGAACCCCCGCGCCCCCGCTCCGCCCGGCGCGAATGGCGCCGGAAAGAAGAGCGCCGCAGGCGGTACCTTCGCAGGCGGGCCTTCGCCTTTCTCGTCGTCGCGGCCCTCGCAGTGGGACTGGGTTTCGGCATCCGCTGGCTCGCTTTGCGCCTGGGACAAACGGAGACCGCCGGGACCGAGGTGACCCCGGGCACGAACCGGACGGAGACCCCGGTGGCAGACCTCCCCTTCACCCCCGAGCGCACCATCGAGTGCCCGGACCTGGACGGCGACGGCCAGCCGGAACTGATCGCGGTGTCGCCCCTGGTGGATGGGCGGGTGCACCTGGCCCTCCTCACGGGAACCGGGAAGGAGGCGAAGCAGATCGGCCAGGTGATCACGGTGGGCGAGGGCACCCTCACGCTGAAGGACCTGCCCCGCGCCCGGAACCTGCTGGTCTGGCAGGGGCAGCTCCCGCGGGAGGGCGAGCCCGTTCAGGTGGAAGTCGGCGGCGAGAAGGCGCTGGAAGCCCGCGGTGGGGAGCCTGTCTTCCGGGCCTGGGAGCTGAACGCCGACCAGGGCCTGGTGCCCGCGGACTACTACGCCGCGGCGGCGCCCCTCGATCCCCCCGAGCCGACGGTGATCCTCGTCGATAAGGGGCTGAACGTGCTCTGGTACTACCGGGAAGGGGAGCTGGTGCAGACGGCCCGGGTCGCGACGGGCCGGCACATCGAGGGCCCGGCCCCCACCGCCGAGAACTGGGAGGAGAACCTCTCCACGCCCACCGGGCGGTTCTCCGTTACCCTGATGGTTCCCGGAATGCCGTATCTGAGGGAAGGGATTCCGGCCCTCGACCCGGCCAACCCTCTGGGCACCCGTTGGATCGGCTTCAGCGTTTTCCCCGGCGACGGCGGCTCGCTCTGGGCCATCCATGGCACCAACGCACCGCAGAACCTCGGCCGGTGGAGTTCGGAGGGGTCCATTCTCATGAGCAACGGCGAAGTGGAAAGACTCTACGACGCCGTGGAGGTGGGCACGCCCATCGTCATCCAGAACAGCCTGGTGGGGCCGTAACGGCCCCGCCTTCGCTTTAGTCTTGCCCGCCCTCGCTCTGCGACTGCCCGCCGCTTGCGCCGCGATCTGCCCTGCCGTCGCCCGCCCCGCCCGGGCCACCCCGCCGCCGGACCCCGCCGATCAGCTTGATGAGGATGAAGACGACGGCAGCGATCACAACCAGGAAGAGCAGCACGGGGATGATCGATACCAGCGCGATCAGCAGCGATTCCGCCATGGCGATGGTGGCGTTCCACGAGTACAGGAAGCTGTCACGCATCCGTTCGCCCAGCGTCTGCGGGGTGGCGCGCGGCATGGGTACGCCGGGCTCGTACATGTTCACACCGATGGTGCTGAACGCCACCTGATTGGAAAGGTAGTTGTATCGACCCTTGAGGGACTCAAGCTCAGCCGTGACGCGGGCGATCTCCCGCTCCAGTTCGAGCATTTCCGAGATCGTGCCGCTCCGCTCGTACAGCTTGTTCAGCTGCGCCAGGTGAGCCTCTTTCGTGGCGATGCGGGCCTCGAGGTCCAGGTACTCCTCCGTCACGTCGTCGGTCCACTGGCGCAGGCGTTCCCGCTCACCCAGACCGGAGAGCACGTCAAGGATGGAGGTGAAGCTGCCGGCCGGCACGCGCAGGGTCATGGACACGTGCCGACCGCTTTCGCGCGTGCCCGACACGTCGGTTCCCTGCACGTACCCACCGGCCCTGCGCACCGCCTCGTGGACGGCGTTCAGCGCCTCGTCGACGTCCCGCACGTGCAGTTCGATCTCGGCGTTCTGGATGATCTTCCGGTCGGTCACCGGTGCGTCGGCGCCGACGGCGTCACCGCCGGCCTCCACCACCGACGTAACGGACGCCTCGCCAGGCGCGTTCGCTGCCATGTCCCTGGATGCGGCGGTGCCTCTGCTGCCGGCTGGCGCACTGCTGGACTGCTCAGACGCAGCGCCGCCGCCGCAACCGGAAAGCCCGATCGCCAGGACCAGCAGGAGTGCAAACAGACTGCTGCTCTTTCTCACCCTGGCACAACCCCTCTCTGTGCGTCCTTCTTACACAACAGACGAGTTCGGCGACTCCGCCGGTGCAGAACGAGTCCGGTGGCCCCCCGGCGGCGGAGCCGCAGTTCAGGGCGCCCGCGGCGGGCGCGCAAGAGCCATCGCGGCCGGGGAGTCGGCTCCCAGACCTCGATGGCTCACACGTCGGGCTCTCCGGGAGACGCGCGCCGCGGGAGCCCGCACAGGGCCAGTCTCGTGAACGTCGGCCTTACACCGGCGTCACGGGGCGCTTCTTGCGCGGTGGCTCCTGCTGCCGCCGCTCGTAGAAGGCGAGGCGGGCAAGCAACTCCTCCCGGACCCGCCCGAAGGGGATGATGGCGTCAACGATCAGCTCCGAGGCCAGACGGTAGATGTCGATGTTCTTCCGGTACTCCTCCCGCAGCTGGGCCACGTACGCCTCCCGCTCCTCCGGCGGCTTCTCGGCGATCTTATTGGCGTAGACGGCGTTCACCGCCGCCTCCGGCCCCATCACGGCGATGGATGCCGTAGGCAGGGCCAGCGTGCAGTCCGGCTCGAACGCCGGGCCGGCCATGGCGTAGAGGCCGGCGCCGTAGGCTTTGCGCACGACCAGGCAAACCTTGGGCACGGTGGCCTCGCTCACCGCCGCGATCAGCTTCGCCCCGTGGCGGATGATGCCCTGCCGCTCCACCCTGGTGCCGATCATGAAGCCGGGCACGTCGGCCAGGAAGAGGAGCGGGATCTCGAAGGCGTCGCAGAGCCAGATGAAGCGGGCGGCCTTGTCGGCGGAGTCCACGAAGAGCACGCCGCCCTTCACCCGGGGCTGGTTGGCCACCACGCCGACGACGCGCCCGCCCAGGCGGGCGAAGCCCGTGATGACCTCCGGTGCGAACCGCTTCTTGATCTCGAACCACGAGCCCTCGTCGATCAGCCGGTCGATCAGCTCGTACATGTCGAAGGCGGCATTCTGGTTGGCCGGGACGATCTCCTCCAGCGCCCGGCCCGGCTTCGGCTCCACCGGGGCCGCGGCGGCCGGCCGCTCGCCGGCGCACTGCGGGAAGTAACTCAAGTACCGCCGGGCGAACTGGATAGCCTCCTCCTCGCTCTCGCAGAGCACGTCGCCGCAGCCGGAGACCGACGTGTGCATCTCGGCGCCGCCCATCTCCTCCAGCGTCACCTTCTCGCCGATCACCATCTCGGCCATGCGGGGCGAGCCCAGGTACATCGAGGCGTTGCCCCGCACCATGAAGACCACGTCGCAGAACGCGGGGATGTATGCCCCGCCGGCCGCGCTGGGGCCGAAAAGCAGGCAGATCTGCGGCACCATGCCGCTCAGGCGCACCTGGTTATAGAAGATGCGGCCCGCGTGGCGCCGACCGGGGAACATCTCCACCTGGTCGGTGATGCGCGCGCCGGCCGAGTCCACCAGGTAGAAGAGCGGCATCCGCAGCCGCTCGGCGGTCTCCTGGATGCGCAGGATCTTCTCCACCGTGCGGGCCCCCCACGACCCGGCCTTCACCGTAGAGTCGTTGGCCATCACCGCCACCGGCCGACCGTCGATGCGCCCCAGGCCGGTGACCACGCCGTCGGCAGGCAGGTCACCCGCCTCGCAGTTGGCGAAGAGGCCATCTTCCACGAAGGAGCCCGCGTCCAGAAGCAGCCGGATCCGCTCCCGGGCGAACAGCTTGCCCTGCGCCCGCGCCTGCTGGTGGTACCGCTCGGCTCCCCCCCGCTTGATCTGCTCTTCCAGCGCCATCAGCCGTGCATCCAGGCTCATCGCTTCCTCCCCCTCTGCCCGTTCCTCCCCTGTGGGCTGCTGCCGGTTTCTCGCTTCCACCGGCGGGCTGCCCTCTCTCTGCCCGTCCCCTGCGGGCCGGTCGGAGGCCATCCTTCTCGGTGCGCCGGGCCGGCACCGGCCGGCGGGCCGCCGGAATGGTCTGCTAGCGCAAGACTCGCAGGGCCCGCTCGATGGCTTCCACGCCCTCCGTCTCGGCCGCCAGGGCCCGCTCCAGGCACGCCGCCACCTCGCCCCGGTGCGCCTCCAGCGCCTCCCCCGGGTACGGGGCCAGCGCCACCGCCTCCGCCAAGGCTCTTTCCACGCGCCGGTAAGCCGCCGCGGCCCGGGCCAGCGTTTCCGCCTCGGGGTACTGGCCGGCCAGCTGCTCCAAGTAGGCCGCGGCGTCGCCCCGAGCCGCCCGCAGCAGGGCGAGGTTGTAGCTGTGCGCCTTCCCCGGCTCCGGGCCGTGCAGCGGCAGGTTGCCCTTCAGCACCGTGCGCCAGTACTGGTACGCCCCGCGGCCGTGCTGCAGCCACATGTCCCGCGACGGCGGGGCCCAGAAGTGGTCCACGGCGAAGCGGAGCGACCCCGCCTCCGCCTTGCGCCGGTCGAAGTCGCCGGCGATGTCCAGCAGCGTGATCACCTCGGCCCGGGTGAAGGCCGCATGCTCCGCCGGCGGCCAGGCAGCCACCTCCATCCACTGGGGAGCGGCCGGGCTCTCGGGCGTGAGACAGGCCCACCGCTCCCCCTCCACGCCGACTACCAGCCCGTACTCGCCGCTGCCCAGCAGGTCGTAGACGATGGCCGGCCGGCCGCCCTCCACCGCCTGGCCGACCCGGCGGACCACGTCGGCGCGCACGGAAGGATAGTCGGGGTCGGCCGGCCGGGCGGCGACCCGCTTGAACCACGCGCCGAGCCGCTCCCACAGCGGAAAGACCTCGTGGAAGTTGAGCTCCGCAGGGCCCGACGGCGAGATGACCAGGTCGAGCGTCAGCCGGAAGGCGTGGCCCGTGACCCCTGCCAGGTAGGCGGGCTCCAGGCGGCGCCCGGCGTGGGCCAGCAGGCCCCCCAGCGCACCGACGATGCTGATCGGATGCTCCATCAAGGCGACGTCGTTCAGCAGCATGTGTGGTCCCTCCATTTCCAGCGCCTTGCCCCGGCCGCAGCAGCCCCCGGCGTTCCCGATTCGCCCTTGCCGCAAGGGTACCGGTCTACGCAGCCGCTACTCGCCCCGGTAGACCGGCGGCCGGCGCTCCGCGAACGCCCGCAGCCCCTCCAGCCGGTCTCGGGTGGGCACGATGGACTGGTACTCACGCCACTCGGCGGCCAGGCCGGCGGCCAGGCCCGGGCCGGCGTCGATGGCGCGCTTCGCCGCCCGCACGGCCAGCGGCGCCTGCGCGGCGATCTGCTCCGCCAGTCGGCGGCACTCGTCCAGCAGCTCGCTCCTGGCCACCACGCGGCTCACCAGGCCCAGGTTCAGCGCCTCCGCCGCCGTAAGCCGGCGGGCGGTGAAGATCAGCTCCTTCGCCCGGGCCGGACCGACGAGCGCCGGCAGGCGGACGCACCCGCCCGCACCGGGGATGATGCCCCAGCCCACCTCGGTGAGGCCCATCTGGGCGTCGTCGGCGGCGATGCGGATGTCGCAGGCCAGGGCCAGCTCCAGCCCGCCGCCGAAGGCGTTCCCGTGGATGGCGGCGATCACCGGCACCGGCAGCTGCGCAACGCTGTTCACGGCCTCCCGGAGGGCGTGGACGGTGGCGAGCACCTCCGGCTCGTCCATCCCCTGCCGCTCCTTCAGGTCCGCGCCGCTGCAGAAAGACCTGGACTCGCCCCCGTGCAGCACCACCACCCGCACCTGCCTGTCCACAGCCAGCGCGTCCGCCGCCGCCTGCAGTGCGGACACCACATCCCGGGAGAGGGCGTTGTGCCGCTCCGGGTTGTTCAGGGCCACCCATGCGATCGGTCCCTCACGGGCCAGGACCACCTTCTCCATCCGGTTCCCTCCTCCTTCCCGCTGACCGCCCGGGGCTCACGCCAGCCCGAAGGCCCGGAATACCCGCAGGGCATCCAGCGTGGCCGCCACGGCCCGGCCGTCCTCCGCCGGCCAGCCGCCTTCGCCCTGCTGCATCCCCGCCAGCGCCTCGAGGCAGCGAAGCGCCACCAGGAAGTCGCCGGCACGCAGCCCCAGTTCCGCCAGCGGGGTGAGCACCGCGCAGAGTTCACCGGCGGAAGCGTCGCGCCCCGCCCCGGGCGAGTACACCCAGACCCGATCCGGGACGCCGGCCACGTGCACCCGCCGCCAGACGGCCGCAGCCAGGGCGAGGGTCGCAGCCCCGGCTGTGGTGACCGCTGCGTCGGCAGCCGCAGGCCCGGCCGTTTCCCCCTCGGCCCCGCCTGCCAGCGCGTCCCGCAGCCACCGGGCGGCCCGGGCGATCGGGTCCTCGTGCGCCGGGTCCATCACCAGCAGCGTGTAGGCGGCCATGGCGGTGATCCCGAGGGGCGGAAGCGGCGCTTCTTCTACATCGCAAGCCGTCGGCTCGTCGCCGGGGCCCGCCGCGCCCGGGCCGGGCGAAGCCGTCCGGGCACAGGCCCCCTCCGCCCATGCGCCATCTACCCGCTGCTGGCGCCGCAGGTACGACACGGCCCGCGACGCCATGGGGGAGCCCGCCAGGGGCGGGATGTCCCTGAGCCAGGCCAGGACGGCGCAGGTCGCGGCCACGGAGGACGGCCCCTCCGCCCGGGCGCCGGCCGCATCCGCCGCAGGCCCGCCTGCCGGTCCGTCACTGCGCGGCACATCGGCGCCCGTGCCGCCCGTCGCACCGAGCCCACTGCCCAGCGCCGTGAGGGGAAAGCCACCCACCGCCAGGCCGCGCGGGAACCCTCCGTCCGGGTTCTGCAGCTGCTCCAGTCCCTGCACCACCGCAGGGTCGGGGGCCGTCCGACCGAACAGGCCCTCCAGGCGTGCCACGTCCACTGCTCTCCCGTGGGCCAGGACAAACGTCCTGGCCCGTGCCACGTCGATTTGCGGAACTGCCACAGGCACTTACTCCTCTACCGTGATCTCCATGCGCAGCAGGGCGGCGGCGAACGTCTTGCCCAGGTTGTCGCTGCGGAGCGACCGCGGAGCCCCGCCGCCCAGCGCGCCGTGCACCACGAATTTCAACGCCTGGACGTTGGGCACCTCCCACCGCTCCACCGGCCCGCTGGCCACGGGCCGAAAGTAGTCGGCCACCGCGTCCTTCGTGACGTGCCTGCGGATGAGCTCCCAGGCCGCGTCGTCGTTGGCGAAAAGCGAGATGTCGGCGGCATCGCCCTTGTCCCCCGACCGGGCATGACAGATGTCGAGCAGCCGGATGCGCCGGGCCACGGCTACACCTCCTCCACCGTAATCTGCACGTGCGGCTCGATCCACTCCCGGGGAATCAGGGCCGACCAGAGGCCCATGAGCTCCCGGGGCTGCGGCGTGCCGGCGACGGCCGACGCCGTGGGCGGACCCGAGAGCAGAAGGGGCGGGAACTCCCGGGCCAGGATCTCGCAGTCTCTCCTGTTCCGGGTGCGGATGGCGATGCGCAGCCGCACCTCGTTGATCTGGTCCTCGTCCACCGGCTCGGGAGCCAGGGCGCCCCAGAGCGAGTTGATCCCGATGTACTCCTCGTGAATCTCCTCGGGCCGGACCCCCTGCATCTCCAGCCGCGCCCGGATGATCTGCGCCGCCCGCTTCGCCTTGCTGTAGGCCTTGGGCCAGCTGAACGAGATGTAGCCTTCCCCCATCCAGCCATCTGCGAACCCCAGCAGCGCCTTCAGGGTGGGGGGCGCCGGCCGCCCCCTGGTGCCGCTCACCCGCACGCGGTTTTCGCCCACCTGCTCCAGGCGGGTCGTGGTCAGGTCGCAGACGACGTCCGGGGTGACGTAGGTTGTCGGGTCATGGATCTCGTAGAGGAACTGCTCCTTCACGCTCTTCAGATCGACCTTGCCGCCCGTGCCGGGCGCCTTGGTGAGCACAAAGCTGCCGTCCTCGCTCACCTCGGCGATGGGGAAGCCGATGCGGTGCAGGTCGGGGATTTCCTCCCAGCCCACCTGGTAGTTGCCGCCGGTCACCTGGCCCGAGCACTCCATCAGGTGGCCGAGGATGATCCCCTGGGCCAGGCGGTCCCAGTCGTCGCGGGCCCAGCCGAACTCGTGGATGAGCGGTCCCAGGAACTGCGCCGTGTCGGTGGTGCGGCCGGTGATCACCACGTCCGCCCCCGTGGCCAGGGCGTCCGCCACCACGTTGGCCCCCAGGTAGACCGAGGCGAAGAGCACCCGGTCGCGCACGTCGGCCAGGGTCTGACCGGTGGCCGGGTCCGCAAACTGCACCCCCAGGGCGGCCAGTTCGTCCAGCCGGTCGAAGATGTCGTCTCCCGTGACGCAGGCGATCTTGAGAGAGAGCCCCAGCTCCCGGGCCACTTCGGCCACCGCCCGGGCCGCTCCCCGGGGGTTGATGCCGCCGGCGTTGGTGATGAGCCGGATGCCCCGCTCTTTGGCGATGGGCAGCAGGTTGCGCATCATGGGCACCACGTCGCGGGTGTACCCCGTGCCGGGCTCCCGCCGGCGGCCCTTCTCGAGGATCGCCAGGGTGAGTTCCGCCAGGGTGTCGAAGCCGATGTACTTCACGTCGCCGTACCGGGCCACGTCGAGCACCGGCAGGAGCGAGTCGCCGTAGAACCCCTGGCCGGCGCCGATGCGAACGGTGCGCACGTCAACTCCCCCTCTGTTCTCTGCGCTTCAGTCGGTACTTCCCCCGCGGGGCCAGGCGGGCAGAGCAATCCCCCCATGTGCGCTCAGCCCCCTGCACCAGGCCGCACCCCGGTCAGTCCAGTTCCACCACCACGTCGCCCTCGTTGACGAAGTCGCCCACGCCCACCTTCACCGCCTGCACCGTGCCGCCCGTCTCGGCGGTGATGGGAATCTCCATCTTCATCGACTCGAGGATCACCACGTCCTGGCCCGGGGCCACTGTGTCCCCGGGCTTCACCAGCACCTTCCACACCGTTCCGGCCATGTTCGCCCGGATCACCGCTTCTTCTCCTCCTTTGCCCCTTCTGCACAACGGGCCATGCGGGCCCGAATGTGCGCCCTCTCGGTCTCGTAGACCCTGGTGTTCCTGTGCACCTCTTCGGACAGTTGGATCCCCAGGTGCTGTTCCAGGATCGACTCCACCCGGCTGACCCGACCCCCCAGCCGCCATGCTGCGCCGAGGGCCATCGCACCCAGCAGGACAAGCCCGAGCGCCTCCGGCAGCAGGAAACCGATCAGCAGCGCCACCACCAGTGCAACGGCGTAGAGCATCCCTCAACACCCCAGGTGCCGGGCGATCACCAGCCGCTGGATCTCGCTCGTGCCTTCGCCGATCTCGGTCAGCTTTGCGTCCCGCCAGAAGCGCGAGACGGGCAGGTCCTCCATGTAGCCGGCGCCGCCGTGGATCTGAATCGCCTGGTTGGCGGCCCGGACCGCCGTCTCGGAGGCGAAGAGCTTCGCCATCGCCGCCTCCCGGGTGAAGGGACGCCCCTGATCCTTCAGCCAGGCCGCCTTCAGCACCATGTTCCGGGCCAGTTCGATCTCCATCGCCATGTCGGCCAGCTTGAACTGGATGGCCTGGAACTTGGAGATGGTCTGGCCGAACTGGACGCGCTGCCGGGCATAGGCCAGCGCCGCGTCCAGGGCCGCCTGGGCGATGCCCACCGCCATGGCGCCGATGGAGATGCGGCCGCCGTCCAGGGTGATCATGAACTGGCGGAACCCCTCCCCCTCCTGGCCCAGCAGGGCATCAGCGGGCAGCCGCACCTGATCGAAGTAGAGGGGCCGCGTGTCCGAAGAGCGCAGGCCCATCTTCTCGTAGGCCGGACCGATGGTGAAACCCGGCGTCGGGTTGGGCACGATGAACGCGCTGATGCCCCGGTGCCCCTCGCCGGGGCGGGTGACGGCGGTGCACACGATGTAGCCACAGTAGTAGGCGTTGGTGATAAACGACTTGGAGCCGCTCAGCACCCACCCCTCGCCGTCCCGCACCGCCGTGGTCCTGGTGGCGGCCGCATCGGACCCGGCTTCGGGCTCCGTCAGCCCGAACGAGGCCAGGTACTCGCCCCGCGCCGCCCCGGGCAGCCACTGCTTCTTCTGCTCTTCGGTGCCGAAGTAGAGCACCGGGCCCATCCCGATGGAACAGTGGGCCGCCATGGTGAGGCCCAGCGAGCCGTCCGCCCGGCTGATCTCCTCGACCGCCAGGGCGTAGGCCACCGTGTCCCCACCCGTGCCTCCGTACGCTTCCGGAATGGGGATGCCCAGAAGGCCCAGTTCGCCCATCCTGCGCACCAGTTCCAGGGGGAAGCGGCCCGTCTTGTCCCGCTCCGCCGCGCCGGGGGCCACCTCACCCTCGGCGAACTCCCGCGCCAGGTCGCGGATCATGGACTGCTCCCGGCTCAGATCGAAGTTCAGGCTCATGCCACCGCTCCTTCCTCGCACCCCTCGCGCCGGGTTCATTCCGTCTGAACCGTGTTGATCGCCTGTAATGTCACTGTATTCGTATCGAATCCGTCAGACTCCTGCCGCGTGTGACGAATTTGGAGCGGTCGGCGGAAATCTGTCACACCTCATGCCGCCCACCCTGTCCGCATATGGTCTCTGAGAAAGCGCGTGAACGGGAGGGAATTACCTTGACACAGCCACTGGCCACCGGCCTGGCGGCAGCCCGGCTGGCGGAGCTGAAACCGGCCCGCGCCCACCGCTACCAGCACGACAGGCCGATGCAGGGGTTCTGCGTGGTGAGCTGCGGGCCCGGTTTCTGCCGCGTTACCCTGCACGTGGAGAATGGACAGACCCTGACAGACCGGTCCGGGGCCGGGGGGTTCTACTACGAGGGATGGCTGGTGGGACCCGCGGGTGCGGTGAGCCTGGGGGCGTTCAACGTGGGTCCCGACGGCCACGGCTGCGCCACCCGCGTGGTGGCGAGTTCGGTGGTGCAGCCCGGGCGGGCCGAGCGGGTGCGGGTCACGGTGGAGCCCTTCGGCGGAAGCCACTCCGGCGCCATCGCCGTGCTGGAGGGACGTCTGATCTGGTTGGAGGAGCCCGCGCAGGCGGCTGCGCCACCCGTCTCGGAGTCGACGGCCACAGCCGCGTCGTCCCCTCCGGCCTCGTCGTGGGCGGGGTTTCCGCCGCCGGCCGAGTCCCCCGCGGTGCCGGGCGCTTCGGCCCACGGGCCCTGGGCGCCTGATGGCCGTGAGGCGCGTGAGGATTCTCCGGCAGCCCTGGAGGTCGGCAGCAGCCCCGGGAGCGCCTCCGGGCAGTCGCAGGGCGCCGGGGAACCGACGCCCGCGGATCCGGCCCGGGAGACCGGCTCCGAAGGGTTCGTCCGGAGTGCCGGCCTGACGGCAAACGCGGCCCTGTCTGGCAGCGGCGCCGGTTCCGCCCGGTTCGGCGGTCCGGCCGGCAGCGGCCCGCATCCCGCGCCGTTCGCGTCCACCGCCGCAGGACTCACCGACTCCGCCGCGGCCGTTGCCCCGGTCGGCGGCGCTATCCCCGGTGCAGGCTCCACGCCGCTTGCGGACCCGTACGCGCCCGCCCCGAATGGCGGCGCCCCCGCCGCAGAGGCCGACAGCGGCGCCGCCCCGGCCCCTGCTGACGCCCGCGCAGAGGCTGCGGCCGTGGCCGTCACCACCGGCTTCGCCCCCGTGGGCCTGGCCACCCAGACCAGTGCAGACGCAGCGGACCGAGGCGCGGAAAGCGGCGGCGCCACCCCCGCCCTGGCCGCAGAGCGCGACGTCGCCGGTGCGGAGCCGGACACCCCGAGCGCCATCGCCACTGCCGGTGCGGCGACTCAGTCCGACACTCTACCGGCCGGTTTCACCTCCCCGTCTGTCCCGCCCGGCGCTGTGGGCGGCCTGCCGCCGACCCCCGGCACGCCGGCCGGCACCCAGGCCGCCGCGCCGCCGACCCCCACGGGCGACGCCGGCGACACCGCCGAGAACGCCGCCCCCGCCGGCGACGCCCAGCAGTCGGCGCCCCGGGTGCGCTCCGCCAACCCGCTGGAGATTCAGGTTTCGTTGGTGCAGCGCCACCCCATGACGCCCCGCGCCTCCGGGCTGGCAACCCTCAACCTGCGGCGGGGCAGTCTGACCCTCTCCCTCCGCGGGCTGCCGAGCCCCATGGCCCTGGGCCGCGACCGCACCACCGGGCGGCCGTTCAACGCGTACCGCGTTTGGCTGGTGAACCAGCGCAGCCAGGTGAGGACCCCGGTGGGCTACTGCGAGCGGGCCTGGGGGGAGAACTTCCGCTTCCAGGCGGACGGGCTGCCCCTGAACCGCAACGACACCATCCTGATCACCGTCGAGGACCGCTCTGCGGCGGCGCCCGCCACGCACGCCGCCCCGCACGTGCTGATCGGTTCCTATCAGCCCTGACGGTCGGAGGCCCCACAGACGAGCGCCCCACACGCCACGGCCAAGCCGTTCGTGTGGGGCGCCTGTCGATTTGCTACCAGTGGCCCAGCGACTCCTCCCCCAGCCAGCGGCGGAGGATCCCGTGCACCGTCAGCGTCAGCCCGATGAGCAGCGAGCCCAGCGCCGCCGCCGTGCCGAAGCTGTTGGTAAGCACCTGGTTGTAGATCATCACCGAAACCGTCGCGGTCCGACCGGTATAGAGCATGATCGTGCTGGAGAGTTCACCGAGGACGGCAATCCAGCTCACCAGAGCCCCCGAGAGGGCGGCGGGCAGGATCAGGCGGGCCGTGATCCGGAGGAAGGTCGGCCCCTGGGGAACGCCCAGGGAGAGCGAAGCCTCCTCCAACTCCGGGCTCAGTTGCAGCACCCCGGCCGCGGCCGCCCGCACGGTGTAGGCGATGCGGCGCACAACGTACGCCACCACCAGGATGGCGCCCGTCCCGGCCAGGGAGAGGGGCGGCCGGCCCCAGGCCAGGATCAGCCCGACGCCGAGCACTGTGCCGGGCACGATCTGCGCCAGCACCAGCAGCGCGTCCAGGGCGCGGCTCAGCCGGCCCGGCCTGCGCACCAGCACGTACCCCACCAGCAGACCCGCCACCAGCATGGTGGCGGCGGCCGTTCCGGAGTAAGCGAGGGTCCGCCCCACCACCTCCGCCATCTGGTCCCACATCCGCCGGTAGTTGTCGAGCCCCACCTCGCCCGTGAAGCGGGGGCCGCGGGTCCGCAGCACCGAACTGACGAGCACCACCGCCTGCGGCAGCGCTGCGGCGCCGGCCACTAACAGGCCGAAGGCGGCTCCCAGCACGCGGCCGGCCGGACCCAGCGGGGCGACCTCTTGCCGCCGCACGCTGCGCCCGGTGTAGGAGCGACCCCGAAGCAGCCACGTCTGCACCCCCAGGGCCAGCAGGGCCAACAGCAGCAGCGCCAGGCTGGCCGCCGTGGCCATGCCGGTGCTGCCGCCCAGTTCGCTCAGGAACTCGTTGTAGGCGACCAGCGGCAGCGTGAGCAGCCCCTCGCCGATCAGCATCGGGGTGCCGAAATCGGCCAGCGTGGACGTGAACACCAGGAGCCCGCTGGTCGCGATGCCCGGCATGGCCAGTGGCAGCGTGACGGTCAACAGCCGCCGCCAGGGGGGAGAACCCAGCGACTCGGCCGCCTCCTCTACCTCCGGGTCGACGCGCAGCAGGGAGGCCCGCGTGAGCAGGAACACGTACCCGCAGTGATGCAGCACCATCACCAGCAGCACGCCTCCGGGGCCGTAGATCGAGAAGCCTTCCAGCCCCAGCCACCCCGTGAGGAGCCCGGCCCTGCCCAGCAGGGTGATCCAGGCGTAGGCGCCGATAAACGGCGGCGACAGGAGCGAGAGCACCGCCAGGGTGTGGATCAGCCTCTTCAGGGGGAGGTTGTACCGGGTGGTGAGCACGGCCAGCGGCACTCCCAGTGCGAGGGAGCCCGCCGTAGCGCCGAGGGAGAGCAGCAGGCTGTTCAGCAGGGCGCGCCGGTAGTAGGCCCGGGTCAGGAACTCCTGCCAGAGGCCCGGCGCAGCGAGGCTGCCGACCGTGACCCGTGCCACCGGGTAGAGCAGGAAGAGCACCAGGAATGCGATGACGGTCAGCGCCACCCAGTTCCAACCATCCCCGGGTCGGCTACGCCTGCCCAGCCCCGCCGGTCCTCGGTGGCCGCGAGGGCGGGCCGGGTCCGTTGTGCCGGAGGACGGTATCACTCCGCCAGCAAGTCCTTCCAACGGTTCAGGATCTCCTCCCGCTGGGCCGAGGCCCAGGCGACGTCCAGGGTGATCAGGCGGATCTCATCTGTGGGGCTGAGGCCCTCTGGCAGCGGCACGTCGGTGCGGCTCGCCCTGAGACCCAGCTGCTCGGCGGCCAGTTGCTGGGCCTCCCGCGAGAACAGGAAGTCCGTGAACCGCCGGGCGGCCGCCGGGTTCGGCCCCCCCTTCACCAGGGCGACGCTGTCCGGGATGGTTGCGGTGCCCTCCACCGGGTAGATCCAGCCCACCGGGCCGCCGGCCTGCGCGTATTTCCAGGCGATGTTCTCATGGGTGAGGGCGAGGGCATACTCCCCCTCGTCGACGCCCTTGGGCGGCAGGCTCGCGGAACCCAGAATCCGGGCGTTCCTGACCACCGCTGCGACCGTGTTCCACCCGTGGTCGCCGTCGTCCTCGAAGAGGGTGAGCATCGTCACCAACTGCACGAAGGCGGTGCCGCTCTTGGTGGCGTCCGCCATCGCGATCCGGCCCTCCCAGCGCGAGTCGGCGAGGTCTGCCCAGCCCCGGGGCAGCTTCGACTCGGCGACCTGCTCCTTGTTGAACATGATCACCATGGGCAGGGCGTTGAAACCGTACCAGAGCCGGTCCGGCGCCTTCAGCGCGTCGGGAATCAGCCCGTCGTCCTTCACCGTGTAGGGTTCAAACAGTTCCCGGTACGCCTCGAACGACTCGGCGCCGCCGCCGAGCATCACGTCGGCCGCGGGCTTCTCCCGCTCTGCCTCCAGGCGGCGCAACAGTTCCCCGGTGCCGCCGAAGACCACGTCCACCTCAATGCCGGTCTGGGCCTCGAAGGCCTCCACCAGCGGCGTGTAGAGGTCGGCCCCGAACGAGGTGTACAGCGTGAGGCGCTGCGGCTGACGCCCACCGGCGCAGCCCGCCAGCGCCAGGGTGAGCACCAGCATCCCCGCGAGCAGCAGCGCAGTCCACTTCAGGTCGGGCTTCACGTCACCTCTCCCCCAATCCCGATCGGAGTTCTTTCTTTTGCTCATTTTGTACTAGGCGGGCATCCATTGCAACAGCTTTTTCTCTGCGATTCGCCGCCCCGCAGGGGAACGACCTCCTGGCCTGGAATCACCTCTGCGGGGTGATTGTTTGTGAAGCGAATTTTGCCCCTGCTGTTGATCTTCGTCGCACTCGCAGGCTGCGCCGGGCGGACGGACAGCCCCGTCGAGCCGGCGCCCGAACCGCCAGAAATGGCCGCCCCCACCCCGGAGGCGGAACCCGCCCCGGAGCCGGGGCCGGAACCCGCGCCCGAGCCGGTTCCCGCCTCGCCGACGCTCACCGGCGGCCCGGTCTATCCGCTGGCCTCACCGGCGGAAGGACTCTGGGCGGGACCTGTGGCCGTGGTGGTGGAGAACTCGCCCTCGGCCCGCCCCCAGAGCGGTCTGAGGCAGGCCGACCTCGTGGTGGAGACGCTCACCGAGGCCGAGATCACCCGCTTCTTTACGCTCTTCTGGTCCACACCCGCCGCGAAGATCGGCCCGGTGCGCAGCGCCCGGCAGGGCTTCGTGGACATGGCCGACGCCTACAACACGCCCTTCGCCCACTCGGGCGGCAGTGCAGAGGCCCTGGCCATGCTCAAGGCCTCCTGGGGCCCGCGCAACCTCGATGAAATCTACACCGCCGGCGGCTACTTCTTCCGCACCGCCGACCGTGAGCCGCCGCACAACCTCTACACATCCACCGACCTGCTGAACCAGGCGGTGGTCGACCGCTCGATCGACATGACGCCCGTTCCCACCACCGAGCGCATGGCCGCCGTCCCGGCCGTGGGCGATGCGCGGGCGGTCGACATCTACTGGCACCGCCTGCACGAGGCCCGCTGGGTCTGGGAGGACGGCCGGTACGTTCGCTACTCGGACGGTGAACTGCACCGCGACGAGAGCGGCGAGCCCCTGGAGGCGGTGAACCTGCTCTTCTTCGAAGTGAGCGGCGTCAACCGGGGCGTGGACCTCGGCTGGACTCTCTACCTCTGGGACGGCGGCCCGGCGACGGTGCTGGTGGCCGGCCACCAATACGAGGGCACGTGGCGGCTGGAGGCGGGCGGGTTCGTCCTCGACCCGCCGGAGGGCGGCCAGCTCCCCCTCCTGGCCCCCGGCCCCACCTGGATTCACCTGATCACGGCGGAGTCGGACTTCACCATTTCCGGGGCTTCCGCCGAATAAGCGGTCCATCCCGCCCGGCTGCCGGCGTATAATCCCGCAGGCAGCTCGACGGGGGGATGAAACGGATGCCACGGCTCAAGCCCTTCCGACTGGCGGATCTGACGGCAATCCTGGAGCGCACGGTGAGCGGGGTGCCCGGCACCATCGGCGTGGCCGTGACCGACCTGATCACCGGCCGGACGGCCGGCCTCAACCCGACGACCGAGTTCTACGCCGCCAGCACGATCAAGGTGCCGATCGCCATGGCCGTCCTCTGGCTGGTGGACCATGGCCGGCTCACCCTGGACGAGACCATCGCGTACCAGCCGGAGGACTTCCAGGCGGGCACGGGGATCCTCCAGACCACCATCCGGCCCGGCGACCGGATCTCCGTCCGGCGGCTGCTGGAGCTCATGATCACGGTGTCGGACAACATCGCCCGCAACATGCTGGAGCGGTACATCGGCAGCGGCACGATCCGGCAGTACATGCTGGGGCTCGGCGTCGCACCGGCTTACGACCCGCTGGAGACCCCGGTGACGCCCTCCGGCATGAACCAGGTGCTGATCGCGCTGGACTCGGGCCGATCCGGACTCTCCCCCGAGTCCACCCGCATGCTGATCCGCTGGATGGAAGAGGCCGTCTTCCGGCAGCGCATCCCCCGCTACCTGCCCGAGAACGTGGTCGCGGCGACGAAGATCGGCAGCCGCGACGACGAGTTTCACGACATCGGGCTGGTGTACGCGCCCGCCCGGTCGTTTGCCATCTCGGTCTTCACGAAAGGGCTGCCGGAGGCGCAGGCCGAGGAGCTCATCGGCCGCATCGCCGAGGCGGTGTACTGGTACGAGGATTCCCTCACCCGACCGGGGTGAACCGGGCTTGCTCCGGAGGAGCAGAACCCGGGTGGTGCGCCTCGACGCTCCGCCCCGCCCGCACGCGCCCGGTGGCGGTGCGGCCGCCGGCAAGGCTCCTCCTCGCCGCCGCGCTCCGGTGTGCGCCTCACGGGGACGCGCTCCGGGGTGGAGTCTCCACAATCAAGCGCACGGAAAAGGGCTGGCGGTCTACACCGTCAGCCCTGCCAGCATGATGCCGATGGTGCGGCTCCAGATGGGCCAGAACTGCGTGATGGGCAGCGGGTTCGTGCCCCGCCCCACCTCGATGGTGAAGCCGGGGCGCCGCCAGTCCTGGATGAACCAGTCCTTGTACCCGGCCCAGCTCTGCAGGTTGCGCACTGGCCGGTAGCCCGAGATGTCCACGAACAGGTTCGTGATCTGCTCGGACTCCGGCGGCTCCAGCCCCTCGTAGCCCCAGTAGATCTCCTCGCCCTGGGTGTGCCACGCGATGACCAGGCGGAAGTCGTGCGCCCGGGTGAAGTCCGCCATGGCGATGGCCTCGGGCTCGGTGAGGGGGCCGGTTCCGGAGTAGTTCCGGGGGGCCGGGGAGCGCGGGCCCCGCGCCGCCTCCCGCTCCCAGTTGGCGGGGAATTGGTTGTTCAGGTCCACCCCCCGGGCGTTGGCGGCCCAGGTGCGGAAGTTGGTGGAACCGCCGTTGGCCTGAAGCAGCAGGTCGTAGTACGGGTTGGAGCGGTCGACCCCGTGCTGGGAGATCTCCACCCCGTCGGGGTTGACCATGGGCACCACGTAGAGGGACGTCTGCCTCCAGAGGGTGGGCACGTGGAAGTTGCCGATCCGCTCCCCCCGTTGCTGCGCCCGGGCGTAGACCTCGATGAACTTCATCATGAGGACGGCGGTGATCCACTCCTCGCCGTGGAAGGCGCCGTTGTAGTGGACTTCCTTGGGACCGGTGCCCAGCCGGACTACCGGGATGTCCCGGCCCAGCACGCTCTGCCCGATGGAGCCTACCTCGATGAAGGGGTACCGCTGGCGCAGCCGGGCCAGGTCGGCCATCATCTCGTCGTAGCCGTAGTTTTCGCGGGGCACCACGATCTCCTGCTCCTGCCCCTGGTTGGAGACGGGCAGGTTCAGCCGCTGGCCGATGCGCAGCTGGTACGGATTGACGCCCGGGTTCGCCTGCTGCAGCGCCGCCACCGTGGTACCAAAGTGCTGGGCAATCGCCCACAGCGTGTCGCCGGGCTGCACGATGTACTGCTGTACCGGACGGGCGGGGATGTAGATCACCATTCCCGGCCGGATCAAGGCCGGATTCTCGATCTGGGGGTTGGCCGCCGCCAGGGACTCCACACTGATGCGGTAGCGCTGGGCGATCGCGTAGAAGGTGTCGCCCGGCTGGACGACATACTCGGCGGCCGTCGGCACCGTGAGCCGCTGACCGACGTAGATCAGGTTCGGGTTCTGAAGCTGGGGATTGGCGGCCAGGAGCTGCGGCAGGCCCACGCCGAGCCGGTTGGCGATGGCCCAGAGCGTGTCGCCCGGCCTGACCACGTATGACATCATCAACCCCCTCCCTTTTCAGGCTCGCCCTAGATTTTATGCGCCTCGCCGGCCGTGGGTCCCAACCGTCGGAAAGCGGTTGACATGGTCGCCTTGTCGGTGGTACAAACCAACCCTAAGGGATTACCACGGCGCCGCGACGGAGGCGCGGCGGCCAGAGAAAGGATCTGATCGCATGCGACGCCAGCTGAACGTGGGGGACCTGGCGGCCACCGGCATCCTGACGGCTCTGGCGCTGATGATCCCCATCGTCTTCACGTTCCTGCGGGTGACCATCCCGCCCTTCTTCACGGCCACGCTCATGTCGCACGTGCCCAGCATGCTGGCCATGCTCATGGGCCCCTTCGCCGCCGTCGGGGTGGGCCTGGGCTCGGCCCTGGGGTTTACCGTCTTCGTCGGCCCGGCGATCGGAGCCCGGGCGCTCTCTCACGCCCTGTTCGCCTGGGTGGGCAACTGGGCCTGGAACCGGGGCATGCCGCTCTGGCTCGTGATGCTGATCGCGCTGCCCTTCCACGCCGTGTTCGAGATGGGCGTGGTCTGGGCGCTGGGGGGCAACCTGGAGATGGCGCTGATCACGCTGGTGGGCACGGCCATCCACCACGGCGTGGACGGCGCCTTCGCCCTCGGCCTCGTCGCGGCGCTGCGGCGCAGCGGCGTGCGCTGGTTCGAGCCGGCCGCTGAGTAGGTTCGCTCCCCAAGAACATCGACCCCGCCTGGTTCGGCGGGGTCGTTTCATCTCAGCAGCAGCGCCGTCACGGCGCAGAGCGAGAAGGCCACGCTGAGGTAGCCGTTCACGTTGAAGAAGGCGGCGTCCACCCGGCTCATGTCCTCGGGGGAGATGATGCTGTGCTCGTAGTGCAGCAGCGCCGCCACCAGGGCCCAGGCCGCCAGGTAGAGCCACATGGCCGGCGACCACGCCGCAGGGGGCAGGATCATCGGCTGCGCCCCGGTGAGGTCCAGGGGCAGCAGGCCGATCTCGAGTCCCAGCAGCCCCACCAGCAGCACCACCGCCAGGTGCACGGCCCGGGCGATGCGCAGGGCCGGAGCCAGGCCGAAGCGGGCGGGAATGGAATAGACGCCGTTCACCCGGTCCGCTTCCATGTCCTGCGTTCCGTAGATGATGTCGAAACCAGTGTTCCAGAGCGTGATGATCGCAACCAGGATGAAAATCTCCGGCTTCATGGCGCCGCGCACGGCGATGTACGCGCCGAACGCCCCCCAGGAGACGCTCAGCCCCAGCCACACGTGGCAGAGCCACGTGAACCGCTTCGTGAAGGGGTAGACGGTAAACGTGGCCACCGCCAGCGGGAACAGTTTCAGGGCCAGGGGGTGCAGGTTGGCGGCGGCCAGCAGCAAGGCGGCAAGGGCCACAACGACGTAGCCCCACACCTCCCGCCGGCTCACCAGCCCCGCCGGGATGTGCCGCCCGGCGGTGCGGGGCGTCTTCCGGTCGATCTCGGCGTCGAACAGGCGGTTCATCGCCATCGCCGCGGTGCGGGCGCCGGCCAGGGCGACGGTGATCCAGAAGAGCTGCCGCCCCGTCGGCCAGCCGTCTGCGGCAAGGAAAGCGCCCAGGTAGGCGAAGGGCAGGTTGAGAACGGTGTGCTCAAACTTGACCAGCTCGGCGATGGTCTTCACCCTGCGCAGGACGCTCATCACGTGAGCATCCGCTCCTTCCTGTTGCTGGATCCCGCGCTCGGGCCAGGGCGGAGGTACAACCGGTCTCACGCCCCGAACCCAGGCCGAAACCTTCGCCCGTAGCTAGAAGCCGTACTCCTTCCAGCGGGCCGTCACCCGCTCCTTGATCTCGGGCGACATCTCGATCTCCTCCGGCCACGGTCGGGGGTGGCCCTCCTCCGGCCACTTGCGGGTCGCGTCGATGCCCATCTTGGAGCCAAACCGCCACACGGGCGAGGCGTGGTCCAGGTCGTCCAGCGGGCCCTCGGCGAAGAAGATGTCCCGCTTGGGATCGATGTTGCTCGTCACGTACCAGAAGACCTCGCTGTAGTTGTTCAGGTCAACGTGCTCGTCCACCACCACGATGCACTTGGAGAGCATCATCAGCCCCAGGCCCCACATGCCGTGAACCACCTTGCGGGCCTGGCCCGGGTAGCGCTTCTTGATCTTCACCAGCACGCAGTTATGAAAGGTACCCTCGGGCGGCATGTTGTAGTCGATGACTTCCGGCAGGAAGAGCTGCAGCAGCGGCAGGAAGATGCGCTCGGTCGCCTTGCCGAGGTAGACGTCCTCCTGCGGCGGCTTGCCCACGAGGGTCGCGGGGTAGATGGCGTCCCGCCGGTGGGTGATGGCCGTCACGTGGAAGACGGGATAGGGCTCCACGGGGCTGTAGAAGCCGGTGTGGTCGCCGAAGGGCCCCTCGGGGCGCAGCGGCTCCGCAGTGTCCACGTACCCCTCCAGGATGAAGTCGGCGTGGGCGGGGACTTCCAGGTCGATGGTCTTGCACTTGACCAGCTCCACCGGCTCGCCCCGGAGGAACCCGGCGAACATCAGCTCCGGAATCGCCGGCGGCAGGGGGGCGGAGCCGGAATAGATCGTGGCCGGGTCGCCGCCCAGGGCCACGGCCACGGGCATGCGGGTGCCCCCGTAGGCATCGTAGTGGCGCTGGCCGTCTTTGTGCTTGTGCCAGTGCATGCCCGTGGTGCGCTTGTCGTAGACGTGCAGCCGGTACATGCCGATGTTCCGCCCGCCGGTCTCGGGGTCGCGGGTGATCACGCTGGTGAGGGTGATAAAGGGCCCGCCGTCCTTCGGCCAGGTGGTGAGGATGGGCAACTGGTAGAGGTCCACCTGGTCGCCGGTGAGCACCACCTCCTGGCAGGGGGCGCGGCTCACGATGCGCGGTGCGGTGTTCTTGGCCACGTCCAGCAGCTTCAGCCCCTGCCCCACCTTGTCGAAGAGGCCGCCACCGGGTCCCGGCAGCTTCATGAGCTCGCGGATGCGCTGGCCGATCTCGTCCAGATGGTTCACGCCCAGGGCCAGGCAGATGCGCTCCATGGAGCCGAAAGTGTTGGTGAGCACCGGGAACCGGGAGCCCTCCACGTTCTCAAACAGCAGTGCGGGTCCCCCGCCTGGCATCTTGGAGACCCGGTCGGTGATCTCAGCAATCTCGAGATAGGGGCTGACGGGCGCCTTGATGCGCTTCAGCCAACCGCGCTGTTCGCACGCGGCGATGAACTCGTGCAGGTCGCGAAAGGCCAAGTCGCGTCCACTCCTTGCAACGCTTGCATGAATCCCGCGGCAAATCAGCTTTAGTGTAGCCCTGTCGGAGGGTTACGGCAACGGCCCGGGAGCAAGTCGTCCGAAGGCGGACAACGGTTGGCAGGAAGAGCGGCTGGGGCCTCTCGGGTACGGTTGGGACAAGTTGCCGACGTACTCGTGCACCGTCGCTGGCACGAGTGCCTCGGGTGAGTTCGCTGAGCGGCCCCCCTTCCCTCCCGCCAGGCCAGCACCCATGCTCTCGCACCTGGCGCGCATCACCCACAGGAGGGCCGCACCCCCCCTGCCCCGGCACCGCGAAACAGCGCCGGCGGGCCTCTTCAGGCCGCCGGCGCAGGTCCTGTGCAGATGTCTCCTACTCCTCCCGGGTCGAAGCGACCTCGCCGCCTGCCCCGCTGTCGCCGAAGATCTCCTGCCACTGGGCCATCGTGAGCAGCACTTCCCGGGGCTTCGAGCCCTGGTGCGGGCCGATGAATCCCCGCTCCTCCATCATGTCGATGAGCCGCGCCGCCTTGGTGTAGTTACACCTGAGCCGCCGCTGCAGGAGCGACACCGAGGCCTGGCCGTGCTCGACCACGATGCGGCAGGCGAGGGGGAAGGCCTCGTCGAGGGCCGAGGTGTGCTCGCCCTCGCCGTTGCCGGACCCGTGCCCGCGCCGCCCGGTCACCTCCACCTCCACCTGCTGGGCGGTGAAGACCGGCTGCGCCTGGGCCTTGACGAACTTCACGATCTGATCGATCTCCCGCTCGTGGATGAAGGCGCCCTGCACCCGCACCGCCTTGGAGTGGCCGGCAGGGTGGTAGAGCATGTCGCCCCGGCCCAGCAGACGCTCCGCACCGGCGTAGTCCAGGATCACCCGGGAGTCCACCTGGGAGGAGACCGCAAAGGCGATGCGGGACGGAATGTTGGCCTTGATCAGGCCCGTGATCACGTCGACCCGCGGCGACTGGGTGGCGATGACCAGGTGCATGCCGCAGGCCCGGGCCATCTGCGCCAGCCGGCAGATGGCGTCTTCCACATCCACCGGGGCCACCATCATCAGGTCTGCCAGCTCGTCGACGAAGATCACCACGTAGGGAAGTGGCTGGCGGGGGTGTTCCGGGTCGGGCCCGGGGTCATCGCGGCAGAGCTGGTTATACTGGGTGATATTCCGCACGCCCACGGAGGCGAAGAGCTCGTAGCGGCTCTCCATCTCCTTCACGGCGCCCTTCAGGTAGCCCGCAGCCTGCTTCACGTCGGTGATGACCGGCGCCATGAGGTGCGGGATCCCGTTATAGATTGAGAGCTCGACCATCTTCGGGTCGATCATCATCATCTTGACCTCATCTGGCCGCGCCCGGAAGAGCAGCGAACAGATGATGGTGTTCATGCATACGGACTTGCCGGAACCCGTGGAGCCGGCGATGAGGAGGTGCGGCATCTTGGCCAGGTCGCCCACCACGGGGTTGCCGGCCTGGTCCTTGCCGATGGCCACCGTGAGCTTGGAGGTGGCGTTCACCCAGAGCGGCGTCTCCATCACCTCGCGCAGGTGCACCGCAAGCCGCTCCTTGTTCGGAACCTCGATGCCCACCGCCGCCTTGCCGGGAATCGGCGCCTCGATCCGGATGTCCTCGGCAGCCAGGGCCAGCGCCAGGTCGTCGGCCAGTTGCGTGAACTTGTTGACCCGCACCCCCGGGCCGGGCTGCAGCTCATAGCGGGTGACGGCCGGGCCGGGGCTGATCGCGATCACCCGGGCCTCGACCCCGAAGGTCCGCAGCGTGTGCTCGAGGAGCTGCGCCCGGGCCAGGTGGTCCTGGTGGCTCTGCTGCCCCTTCTGCTGCGGCTTGGGAAGCAGCGATAGCGGCGGCAGCTGGTACGCCGTCCCCAGCTTTGCGGGGTCGATGGCCAGTTGCCCCTTCTCACCCTGCACAACGGGAACCGGCCCGGCTTCCTCCCCTCGCGGGGCGGACGTGCCGCCGGGCGTGCCGGCAGCACCCGAAGCGCCGACCGCCACGTGCTCGGCGGTCCCCGCACCTGCGGCGGCGGGACGCGGACCGCCGGCCCCACGAGCGCCGCGAGTCCCCCCGCCCTCGGCGCTGCGCCCGCCCGGGACAGCGACCTCAGAGCCAGCCTGCGCCCCCGGCGCGTCGGCGGCGGTGCGCACAGAAGCGGCCACCGGGACTCCGGTTGCAGCGTAGGCTCCTTCCGCGGCTGGTCCCCCGCCGGCAGCAAGGGGTGATGTACCCGCAGGAACGCCGTCGGCACCTGCCAGTCCCGCCCCGGCGCCTCCCGGTGCAGCTTGCCCGCTGACCGCCTGCCACTCGGAGCCCGGCTGGCGGATGATCGGCACATGCGGCTCCTCGGCACCCGCACCGGTCGCCGCCGTCCGCCCGGCCGCGGCCTCCTTCCGGCGCAGGTCTCCGATCGTGTTCAGCTCCTCGCTGGCGGCCATGCGTTTGCGGCCGGACCGTTCGCCACCGGCCGAGGCGCCTTCGCCCTCCTCGCCCGGCTGCCGCCTCACCAGCTCCACGAAGTCGTCCGCCATATCCCTGGCGCCGCGGGCGCCGGCCAGGACGCGGGACTTCAACCACTCGAGCACGCCGCCCAGCGAGACCCCCGTGGAGAGCACCAGGCCGATCAGAGCTGCAGTGGCGGCGAAGACCCAGCGGCCGGCCTCCCCGAACACTCGCGTCAGCGGAACGGCAAGGGCGTAGCCGACCAGCCCGCCACCCAGGCCTCGCTTGGCGTTCTCCAGGGAGCCGCCCAGCAGACCGCCTTCGTCCACGTGTCCCTGGGTGACCAACTGCACGATCAACTCAAAGGCGAGGAAGAGCAACAGCAGCCCCCAGCCCTGGCGTTTCCAGTGGAAGGGACGCCGGTGGAAGCGCAGGTAGATGAGGTAGAGCCCAAACCAGACCACGAGGACGGAGAGCAGCCAGGCCCCCAGCTCGCCCACGAGGGCCAGGAGCCCGCGGCTCAGCAGGTTGCCCAGGAGGCCGCCGCCCTTGCCCGCCAGCGAGAGCAGGAACCAGGCGCCGATCGCGGTGATCAGGAGGCCCCGGACCTCCTGATGGAGTCCGGCCCCCTCGCCTCCAGCCCTGTTTGACTTACCGGCCGACCGACGCTGCGCCACTGCAGAACCCCCTGAATCTCCAAAGGTTGGATGCCATGCCTACATTATACCACAAGCGAAAAGGCCGGTGCGCTCCGCCGCACCGGCCCCTTCCCCGGTCTATGTTCCGTTCAGGCCTGGGTCTGGGATTGGCTGGCTTCCTTTTCCTTCGCCTGGCACTCCGCGCAGATCCCGAAGAACTTGGCCACGTGGTCGTCGATGCGGAAGCCCGTCTTCCGCTCGATCGCGGCCTCCAGGGCCCCGAGCAGGTCGTCCTCGAACTCCGTGATCTTGCCGCAGCGCTGGCAGACCAGGTGATGGTGATGATGGTTGTCCTCGTCCCGCACCTCGTACCGAGCGCGTCCGTCGCCGAAGTCCAGTTTCTTCAGGACTTCGATCTCCTCCAGCAGATCCAGGGTGCGGTAGACCGTGGCGATGCCGTTGTTCGGGTGGGTCTCCCTCAGCATGGAGTAGACGTCGTCGGCCGAGAGGTGACGCCCCCGGTTCATCAGGAAGATCGCGATGATCGCCCAGCGCTGGGGCGTCAGCTTGTGGCCCCGCTCCAGCAGCCGGGTGTAGATGTCCTTCAGCATCAGAGCCACGGCCCTCACCTCTCTCCTTACCGAAGCAGTCCTTAATGGTTTCGGGTGCGAGCGCGCCGTTTCCTTCCTTCTGACCTCCCGCACCCCCGCTATCTATCCTAATCGAGAATGATTCTAATTACAACCCCCAGCCGTGAAAGAGACCAGGCCCGCGGGCCTGGTCTCTTTCACGGCTGGGGGTTGTAATTAGAATCATTCTCGATTAGGATAGATA
>Ga0134100_1000248_pt1 | contig 68385 bp, 72 predicted proteins | sample 11_taG_2_FD_94444 | JGI IMG/M metagenome (GOLD analysis project Ga0134100, IMG submission 94444) | Switchgrass degrading microbial communities from high solid loading bioreactors in New Hampshire, USA - 11_42_5_180_A3 metaG | ecosystem: Engineered > Bioreactor > Semi-continuous > Anaerobic >...
CCGGATGAAAAAGTCATTCCCGCTTTTCTGTTCATTTGTATCTGATTTAATCCCGGAACCCTAATTTCTACAGGGTCCTCCAAAGTGATAATATTTTTGTCCAGGGTGTTAATAACATCCAGGCTGGCATAAAGGGTCGTACTCTTACCGCTTCCTGTAGGCCCGGTGATTAGAATAAAGCCATAAGGAAGCCGTATCGTTTTGTTGTACTGCTCTAAATAATCGTCAAGGAACCCCAATTGCTTAAAGGACATTATCTGACTATTTCGATTAAGAATCCTCATAGTCAGTTTTTCACCATAAATTGAAGGCAAAGATGCGACCCTGATATCAATCGATTTATCTTCAATTCTTAAACTGATACGTCCGTCCTGGGGTATGCGTCTTTCAGCAATATCCATATTTGCCATGACCTTAATACGTGAAACCAGTGCAGGATGTATATTTAAAGGTTGCTGCATTATTTCATGCAATACGCCGTCTATTCTGAATCGAACTCTGGTTGTTCTTTCCATAGGCTCTATATGGATATCACTTGCATGCGCCCGGACCGCCTGATTTAAAATCTGATTGATCAAAATTACCGCCGGTGTTTCATTAATAATTTCGTCATCTTTGATAGTACCGAGCTCAATTTGTTCAACATTGTCATTGCCTTCATATGGAATCTGCTGTAAGTTTTGAGTCAAATTAGTATATTTCTCGATTACAGATAAAAGTTCTCCATCCGGTACTACTATAGGCTCGACTTCCAACCCGGTTAATATCTGTATGTCATCAATAGCAATGATATCATTGGGGTTCTGCATAGCTACCAAAAGCTTGCCGTCTCTCATACATATAGGAATAAGCTTGTATTTTGCAGCAATTTCCGGAGTAACAAGATTCATGCAGGACATATCGATTTCCATGTTATTGATAGAGAAGTATTCATAGCCGGTCTTTTCTGCCATTGCCTGAGCAATATCTTTTTCTTTGCAATAACCAAGTTCAATCAGAACTTGGCCAAGCATTTTTTTTATGCCCTGCTTTTTATTCAGCTTTTGCAGATTCAACGCTTCCTGAATCTGTTTTTCTGTAACAACTCCCTTTTTTACAAGGTATTCTCCCAAGTAGCCTGCCCCTGAATTGAATTCCATCCTCTACATCCTTTTCTTTAGCGGTTACCAGCATGATTGTCATTTATCGTAGAAACCGGTAGCTGATATTTCTGCCCTTACGTTATTGCTGAAAACGTCCGTATTAAAAATCTGAATTTCATCCATTCTGATTAATCTTTCTCCATAATCCAATTCTTCCAACAGCTTCATTATTGAAATATATTTACCTTCAAATTTTAACTTTAAAGGCATTTCGACAAAGGCTTCTTCCTCGCTTTCTTCATCGAAATTGACCTGTACAAGCTTAACTTCATTTTTGATTGAATACTGATTTACCTGATCAATGAGTCCTTGCTTGTCCGGGGACGCCGGAATCTTATTAATCAGTGCTTTATGTTCATTTTCAAGTTTAGAATGATTATCTTTTAAAGCTTCCAGTTCTTTTAATCTGTCTTTATTATTCTGTAAAGTAAGATTACAATCATTAATTGCCGATGATGTTTCTTTGATATGTGAAATCTTAATTACAGACAGCACTAACAGCAGAATAATAGTAATAACAGAAGCAATTAACAGTATCCTGCTGCTGGATATGTTTTTTGTATTATTCATTGACTTACCACCTCCTGGGACTGATTTGCCGATCTGGGCAACACAGTGCATGTTAGTTCAAAACCGATAAATTGTCCGGATCTTAAATTGTCAGAAACAGAATATTTGATATCATTTATTCCCGGTATATTTTCCAGCTCATTCAACCACTCTGTCATTGCAGCAAGATCAAATACATTGCCCTTTATGACACATTCGCCGGAGTCATCACTATAACTTATACTAATATTGGTAATTGAGATGGTAGGTTTAACCGTATTTCCTATATCAACAATAATGCCAGCAAGATCGGGAGTTGTGCCGATAGCTGATTGAACTTTAGCGGTAAGGTTTTTTACTTTGTTGTTGAGTTCCTCTATATTTTCCAATGATTCAATTTGTTCTTCTATATCAGAATTTTCGGCTTCCAACTTATTTAATATTGAATCTTTTCTTGCCGATGTTATGCTCATGAACAAATAGACAAGCAGTAAACAGAATATTATCGCAATAACTGATAAAAGAATATAATCTTTTTTACGAGCCTGTTTATTAAGCACTCTATATTCGTATGGCAATAAAGAAACATTATACATTTATTTTTCCCCCAATCCTCTGATGGCAAGACTTATGCTTGCATAATAATCAGGTACGTGAAGAGTTTCGCTCTCTCCTTTATGTGCTTTATAATTCAATGAAATATATGGTGTAGGAGTCATTACAGTAAACCCGGTAGTTTCCTTTATGATATCGGCCACTATTTCTTGTTCTTCACAATTTCCCATAACGAAAACTTTATCGATATTCTCATTTTTCTGCATCTTGTGATACCCGACTGAGGATTTGATTTCTGCAATCAAAACTTCAGCAACTTTTTCCATTTTTTGTTTTGTCGATTCATTTGAATATGGTATCGTTACCGACCGTGCAACAGATAAAATTCCGTTGCTAAATACAAGAATATTGCCGATATCATTATTAAAACCTGCTAAAACAAAAGTGCCGTCATCACTTTCAATAAGAGCCGATCGACCAAGGGCAAGCATAGTGGAGTCAATATCACGAATAGTCAAGCGTGCGTTTGTAAAAACCTCGATAAAATCATTAAGCATTTTTTTCCTTGCGCCCACCAATACGACATTAATATGGTCTTCACTTTCTGAGTTCTTTTCTTCCAGCACTACATAGTCCAGTTCAATCTCTTCTAAAGGTACAGGAATATACTCTTTGGCCTGAAATTTAATCATATTTTTGATCTTATCTCTGGGTACATTAGGAAACATTGCAAAACGGACTATTATATCCTGATTATTTACACCCAGTATTACATCTTTACTCTTAAAACCATTTTCTCTAAATAGTTTATTCAAATATACGGGGAATAATTGTTTATCGGATACACGCCCTTCTTTGACTATCCCATCAGGCAATTCGATTTTACCCCAGTTGATTACAGTCGGTTTCTCTTGTGTACCGCAAAGTTCCACTGCTCTTATTTCTTTTGAGTCCATTTCAATGCCAACAATACTCTTATTCCTGATTATCATACTCCCAACCTCTGATCCATAATGTTTTATTCAAGTAAATACCCTTTCAGTTCCGTCAAACTGCTTTTTAACAGTCTTGATACCTTTCTCTGATTAAGCCCCAGCAAATCTGCCGTCTCCTGCTGTGTATAATTCAGAGAAAACATATAATATATAATCGATTGCTTCAATCCGGAAAGTTTACCAATCGCTTCTGACAAAATAATGCGCTCTTCAAACACCTTCATAGCCTGCTTGAAGCGTATCTGCATTATACTTTCCTCCATAAAAACAAACAGAAAAATGCTTAATAAAAGCCGTTGATGCCAATATCAATTCTGTTAGATTCTTTTCAGTAGGATCTTTTATATATTTCTCGTAGGCACAATCAAGGTATTTAGAATCCGCAAGACTGTTTTTGATTTTCAATTTTACCCCCCAACCGCTGTAGAAGCTGTAAAAACAGGAAGATATAAAGCAATTACCATTCCTCCGATAAGGAGACCTATTGCTACTAACAAAACAGGTTGAATGAGCGCCTGAAGTCCTCTGGTTTCTGTGGCAACCTCCTGCTCATAGAAATCTGCAATCTTATTAAGTAGATCCGGCAAAGAACCGGCTTCTTCACCTACGGCAATCATATGTGATACCATAGGCGGGAAAAATTCACTTTCCTGCAGTGTAGAAGCAATACTCTTCCCCCTCTCGATCTCATCAATAGTATTTTCTATCGTGCTGGCCAAAACATCACTTCCTGAAGTAGGACCTGCGCTTTTCAAAGCCTGAACAATCGGTATGCCTCCATCAAGAAGAATAGACAGTGTGCGCGTGAAACGAGCTATTACGGTTTTTAAAATAATGCTGCCGAATATCGGCATGCTGGTCTTTTTTCGTTCCCATAAATCATGTCCTGTTTTCCCTTTGAAAAAGGCTATTGTTCCTGATACGATTGCTGTTACAACAGCTATCCAGATGTAATATTTTTCTCGTATGGAATGCGAAACTCTAAAAATAAACTTTGTTAATCCAGGCATTTCAATAGTATCGGGAATAATGCCCTCGAATATCGGCACAAGGAAAACCATCATAGCAATAAAAACAACTAAAGCGAAAATGATTATAATCTTGGGGTATGTAGTGGCGGATTTAATTTCATCCTTTATAAATTTTTCCTTTTGAAGCTGATCGGCAAGTCTTAATAATGAATGTTCAAGTATGCCACCGACCTCACCGGCATGGAGCATAGCTATATAAAGATTTGAAAAAATATCAGGATAAGCGCTGAATGCATCACTGAGACTCATACCGCCTTCAATATTGGATGCAATATTTTCAAGCGCTGATCTTAATGTAGGATTAGAAGTTTGCAGGCTCATTGTAACGATAGCTTTTGCAATAGGAACGCCCGCACCGATCATAGTGGCAAATTGTCGGGTAAAAATAGTCAGTTCAGAAATACTGACTTTTTTTCCCTTAGAAATGCCCTTACTTTTTTGTGTATCATTTAACTCTTTGACATCAATTACGGTAAGCTCATTTTTATGGAGCATGTCTACTGCCTGTTCCATATTCTCCGCTTTTATCTGTCCCTTGATTATTATCTGTTCTTTGTTCAGACATTCATAATTAAATAACTTCATAATGTCCGCCCTTCCTGGAACTTTAATATAATCATATTGGTTTATTTAACAATCGTTCAATCTCGACCTTGTCTACACAATATTCCAAAGCAGAAGCCCTGCTGATTTTACCATTAATATACAGATGTGCAAGAGCCTGATCCATCGTTTGCATACCCTGTGCATGTCCGGTTTGTATCGCTGAATAAATCTGGTGTTCTTTGCCTTCTCTTATCATGGTCCTTATAGCAGGTGTATCCACCATATACTCTACAGCTACAATTCTGCCCTTCCCATCTATAGTAGGTATTAATTGTTGTGATATTACGGCTTTCAACGAATTTGACATCTGCTGCCTTATCTGCAATCTCTTGTCGCCGCTGAATGAGTCTATAATCCTTGAAATGGTTAAAGGCGCTGTTTGTGTATGCAAAGTTGATAATACTAAATGTCCTGTTTCCGCGGCCGTCAATGCGATAGCCATACTGTCGATATCGCGCATTTCACCTATCATAATAACATCCGGATCATGCCTCAATACATGCCGCAATGCTGCACTGAAACTATGAGTATCCATCCCGATCTCTCTTTGGCATACTTTTGATTTTTTATGCTTATGAAGAAACTCGATTGGGTCCTCAATAGTTACAATATTGCTTGCTTTCGTTTCATTTATCAAATCTATCATAGCGGCTAAGGTAGTCGATTTACCGCTGCCGGTGGGACCGGTGACCAATATCAGTCCACGCGGCAAATCGCATAGCCTTTTAATATCATCAGGCAATCCAAGTGTTTCAAGCTTCGGTATCCTAAATGGAACAGCTCTAAAAACCGCTGCTAAAGTTCCTCTTTGGAACATTATATTACCTCTGAACCTGGCACACCCGGGAATTGCATAGGAAAAATCAAGTTCCCACTCTTTTTCAAGCTTCTCTATAAGATAGTCCTGTAAAATAGATAAAAGCATGTATTCCAAATCAGCCTGTTTTAGTGGTGCAGCATCTATTGGGTTCAACTGGCCGTTTATTCTTATACATGGTGCCATACCGACTACCAGGTGCAAATCAGATCCATTACTTTCAACGCATTTAACAAGCAATTGATCTATAGTATATTCATAATCAGAAGACGTATGGCTGAATTTCAAAACTATTACCTCTGTTTTTGCGATTATTTTTTGAATGCTTTTAGTCACTTAAAGGACTGTCAATATATTTGATATATTCTTTAACCAATTTAATATTCTCCGGAGATTCTTCCAGATACATGATGTAATAAGGTTCACCATCACGAGATACATTATCGGAAATAGTAAAACTGGTTGATGGTATACCGGTCAACTTCACAAGTAGATTAAGCCTATTCTTCAGGTATGTCTGCGATTTATTAGAGTAATCTATTGGAACCTTTATTTTTTCAGTTACAACATCCAGTTGATTTATGTAACTCAACAAAAAGAGCTTATAATCAGCAGGACATCTTATTATGAGGCTCTTGGAAAACTGCGGATAATTTAAGTAATTTATGCTGACATTGTTCAAATTTAACTCATTAATACGTTTTTCAAGTTCGCTGGCTGTTATGTTAACTGTATTGTAAACAAAGAATATTGTATCGCTGCTGTAATCTTTAATATCAAACTTTTTGATTACATCTTTTGCAGTTTCAATAGCATCAGCACTACCTTTTATCCACAGAGTCTTTAGGCTCTTTTCAAAAGTAAGAATGTCAATGTCAAGGTCAAGCTGATTCAAAATAAGGGTTATTTCATCAGTGGTTAAATAAGTCAACTTGACAGGAGTAATAGAAGAACTTTCGGAGCTGGAGTTTTCAGGTATGTCGATATTATTTTGAACTGCTCTGATTTGGGATATTTCATAGCTATTCCCATTAATCCATAATGTCATAGGATTAGACTCTATAACGATCCCGCTCGGCAGTCCCATCTGTTCAATTATGTTGTTAAGCTGCTCAGCACTGATATATTTCGTAGTTATCGGAGTCAATAAAGCTGTTTCTTCCCCCGTTTTATTCGCAGAGTTTTCAGGTGTGTCAATCATAGATATAAGATCTTTGATTTTGTTGATCTCCCGTGGTAATCCCTGAATCCAGATAACATTGGGGTTATTCTCCAATACTATTTTTTTAACCGGAAGTCCCAGAACATTTATTTGTTCAGAAATAATATCGGCTGTTATATATTTTAATGGTAATTCAGTTATGGCAATCTGATTGTAAAAATCATCATTTATGATATTCTTTTCTCCAACAATAAAGGCATTACCGTCATCTAAATAATCATAGCCCGCAATATTAAGCACATAGTTTAGTGCGGTTTCAGGTTCTACATCCTGAATGTTTACACTGATCTTTAACGGCTGTCCGGTAAAAATTATGTTTTTATCCATATTAACACCAATTGCAGATAAAACATCACGGATATCAACATTGCGTACATCTATTGATATTTTATCTTCGGCAGCCATAACAGGAGTAATTATAAAAAATGGTATGATCACTGCGATCAATAATAGAAATATTAATGAATTGGTCCATTTTTGTCTTATTAACATATGAAGACCTCCTAAAACATATTGCTCAATATATCATAATAATTATTGCATATACCATTATTTAACATTATTGGCATTGGTGTTAGTGCCGTCAGTTAAATCAAGTACGATACTGTCGTCACCGGAAACCAATGTTATACTGTCTTTTTCTATGTTAGCCACACTCCAGTCACTGTCACCTACTTTGTCGTTAAGCTTTACTATATATGAATAATCTCCCCATTCAATAATGGCAGTCGGCTTTTCACTGGAATAAACCACACCAACTAATTTCATAATAGCTTCAAAGGGATCCTTTTTAACTTCACTGTTCCCTTGATTATTTGAACGTGTAGTTTGCGGCAGTACCTCAACTAGTGGAAGAGTATCATCAATATCATTGTCCGACGGTATGGAACCTTCCGAATACTGTGAAGAAGGGATGCTGTTTTTACCGGCCTTAAAGCTGCCGGAAAACATCATAATCAGGAATACTATTATTAAAACTATCAATATGGGTAACATGTATTTAATAGACTTGTTTTCATTCAAAAATTTTTGAAATGCTGTATTGCCGACTGAATTGCTTTTCATACAAACATCCCCTTCTTTAAAAAAATATTTAAAAACTAAATCTTCTTTTTTAAAGGTCTGTAATGTCTGTCCAAAAGCTGTGAATAAAATGAAAAAAGAAACGACAAATAAATATTATATTTACCAAAAGTTTACCGGTATTACGTATATTATATAATATTTGCTATTTTACTACAATATTTTTAGTATGAAAAATATAATTCAGTATGAAATTTTATAAAATTGCAATATATTCATGGATTTGGCAAATTTTGACACTGATTAACTGATGCGTTAATATTCAGACATAATATTTTCTGGTTTTAAAGTGTTGTTGTGAACAATTAGATCAAACTTAAATACCAATTCAAAATCTGATTCCCGAAAAAACCGGTTATATAAGTTGCAATGGCTATAAATGGGCCAAAAGGAATAGCACTTTTTCTTTCTTTTATTTTAAGAATAAGAAGAACTATACTTGTGATTCCGCCCAGGATAACTGCCAGAAATAATGTCAATAAAGCCAGTTTCCATCCAAGAATCATGCCTATGGGAATAAATAACTTTACATCTCCCATTCCCATTGCGCCATCGTTTTTATATATAATGAATCCGATAAAGGCTATAAGAAAGAGAATCCCCGATGCGGAAACCATACCTATAAAAGGCGCATACCATGAAGTTGACTTGTATAATGAAAAGGGACTAACGAATATATGATAAACCGAAAGAGCAATGCCTCCCATAAGTCCTGTTATTACCAGCCCGTTGGGAATTATCATATATTTTAAATCAATAAAAGTAACGGAAATTAATAATGTGTACAAAAACAGCAAAGCGGCTGTTTCTATCGAAAAGCCATACTTTATATATGTCAACAGCCATACAGTTCCTGTTAAGAATTCTACCAGAGGATATTGAAAAGATATCGGATTTTTGCAATATCTGCATTTTCCTTTCAATAATATGTAGCTTAATATTGGAATCAGGTCAATGGGGCGTAGCTTCGTATGGCAGTCCGGACATTCAGAAGGAGGAAATACAATTGATTTATTGGCCGGAATCCGGAAAATACATACATTTAAAAATGAGCCTACGCATGTACCCGAAAGAAAAATGAAAATTCCGATTACAATATGCAGCTCTGTCAATAGATTCACCATCATACCTTTCCTTTCATCATTCGTGCTTTATAAAGTTCATCGGATTCAGGCATGTCAATCTTAACTGTTTTATTATCTTCTATTAATAAAAATTCTTTTTCAAAAGTTATGGATCCTATTTCCGAAGCTTTTATATCATTTTGATGCAATACTTTTATCAGCTCTCCTCCATTCGGCGTAACAATAATCATAGAACCGCTCGAAATGAGCTTTAAAGGATCAAGGCCAAGAAAATTACAGATGCGGCGGGTCTCCTCCCTGATAGGGATCCTGCGTTTTTCTATTTTAAAGCCGTATCCACTGGCTGTTCCTATCTCCCATAAGGCACCAAGTATTCCGCCTTCGGTAACATCATGCATGCAGCTGACACCGTATTTTGCTGCCAAGAGGCCCTCCTTAACAACACTTATAGAATTTAGCAGTTTTTTTGCGTTATCAACCAGTTCCGCCCCGAATTCCCTTTTCAGTTCTTTTTCAAATAGCCATGCCAGTATTGCAGTTCCCTCAGTAGCTGCAAACTGTGTCAAAATAATTGAATCACCTGGTTTTGCGTTTCCAGTGCTTATCAAAGTATTCTTTTTGGTTTTACCGATTGCTGTTATACTCAATACCAAACGATTAACAGCATCCGTAACTTCGGTATGGCCTCCCAAAACATCAATTCTCATGGCCATAGATGCTTCTTTTATTTGATTGAGCAGCTTTTCAAGATCTTCAAGTTCAGTTCCCACAGGTGCGAGAATGGTGACAAGGATACCTACAGGTTCAGCTCCCGAGGAAGCCAAATCGTTGCATGCTATGTGTATGCCAAGAAACCCGATTTCATCATCGGCACCGGTAATCGGGTCTGTAGTAACCACACAAATATCATCAGAAAAATCAACAGCGGCACAATCTTCGCCTATGCAGGGCTTTGTCAGTACTTCCCTTCGCTGTGGTTCAGAGAATTGGGATAATAATTTCTCCAATATATTATTAGGTATTTTACCAATGTCCAGCTTCAATCAGCTTACCTCCTTAGCAGACGCCGCAATGTTCTTGACTTCCTGAAAAAGTTCTCTGGCTGACTCAATCAATCTTTGAGGGATCTTATCTTTTTGACGCGGATCAGAATAACTCATTATAAGCCGGCTTAGCCATTGAGTGCTTTCTTCATATAATCCAAGTCTTTTGCTTAATTCGCCGATAATATACATGCACGTATATTCATCAAGTTTCCCTTCTTTTGAAAGGTCTTCCTGACTATAAGCCTTCTTGTAATTAGTAAGGGCGTAATTCAAAAACTTTTTTTCCTGGGTCTGATCTCCTTTATAACGATATAGCCATGCGATCCGCATGCATATTTTTGCTATTTCCGATTTTAATCCTTCGATAGTGTTCAAATTCAAAAGAACTATCTTAAAGGCTTCAAGAGCCTGATCAACTGTTCTTGGTCCAGTAAACTCCCGTTTATGCCATTTACTTGTTATTTCTTTACGAATCTTGTCCTTATCGTATCTGTTAATCCTGTTAAAGCTCGTAATATGGGCACCATAGCCGCACTCAGGACATATTACCGCTTCATAAAATATAGGATTTTCTCCTTCATAATATGGACAAAAATCTGTGTCCTGCTTTATAAGTCTGACAGTTTTGGACCTGACCTTGGTGTATTCAATATTGGAAGAGCAAACAGGACATACAGTTTTTGAATTATAAACAGCTTTAATTTCAGCCATTAACATTACGACCTTTCATAACTGACTTTTATTGATATCTTACCACATTGGCCTTTTTTTAAAACTAATATGGATTTGTTTAAAGTTCAATAACTTCGGTTAGGGTCAATGCATCATTAATAAGCTTTTCAGAATCCAGAACTTTTTCGTACTCCATTGTTTTTTGAAGTGACGGTTTTATAACCGGGTGCTTTGCCACAAAAACTGTACAGCAGTCCTCGTAGGGAAGTATGGATGTATCGAAAGTACCTATTTTTTTTGCTATTTCGATAACTTCGTTTTTGTCCATTCCTATTAACGGGCGGTATACCGGCAGTGTTACAGCGTTATTGGTTACCAGCATGCTTTCCATGGTCTGGCTTGCAACCTGCCCAATGGCCTCACCGGTTACAAGAGCCAATGAGCCGCTTTTTCTTGCTATTCTTTCTGCAATCTTCATCATGAATCTGCGCATAATAATTGTAATATACTCATGAGGGCATTTTTCGTGGATGGCTGTTTGAATCTCTGTAAAAGGTACGATATGAAGCTTTACGCCCATACAATATTCTGACAGTATTTCAGTCAGTTTAATAACTTTATCCTTAGCTCTGTCGCTTGTATAGGGATAACTGTGAAAATACACAGCCTCTATCTCAACTCCGCGTTTTGCTATCATCCATCCGGCCACAGGGCTGTCTATACCGCCTGAAAGGAGCAATGTGGCCAATCCACCGGTCCCCGTGGGGAGACCTTTTACTGAAGGAATTATTTCCGAGTAGAGATAGGTATTTTCACGAACCTCCACATATAATATAAAGTCCGGATTATGCACATCAACTCTGAGACACGGAAACTTACTTAAAATGTATCCGCCTAAATCAGCACAAATCTGGGGCGAACTCATGGGAAAACTTTTATCCCCTCTTTTTGATTCGACTTTAAAGGTTTTAAAGGATTTTTTATAAATAAGTTCTCTGACTATTTCAAGCGAGGTTTTTTTAATCTCATCATAATCCGATTTAATCCGCATAACAGGGCTTACTGATGCAATACCAAAGATTTTGGTCAATCTTATAATAGCCTCATCAATGTCAAAATCAGCATCATCGGATTCAATATATATTCTGCTCTGGGATTTTGTAATCCTTACATTACCTAAACTGTCAAGCTTTTGATTAATGTTTTTTATCAGCTTGTTTTCGAAAAAATGTTTATTTAGTCCCTTCAGAAAAATTTCCTCGTATCTTACCAAAATAATCTTATCCATTTTTTCTGACCTTTCTGTTTGACCTTTAATATATATTACATTTTATTTATAATTTCTTTAATGGCATCAGCGACAATAATAGCTTCATCTTCAGTATTAAATGAACCAAAGCTGAACCGGATTGCTCCTTCAGCCCATTGTTGAGGAACTTTCACGGCCTTCAGCACATGGCTTATTGCATTCTTTTTAGAACTGCATGCTGAGCCTGTGGATACATAGATATCCCGCATCTCGAGAAAATGCAGAAGCGTTTCGGATTTTATTCCCTTAAACGATATATTGAGGATGTTCTCAACTCCATCCGGAGGAGAATTAATTCTGATTTTGGAGCTCAATGAATTGGTAAGCTCGTTTATTAAAATATCCCTGATCCTGCCGTTTTTCTCCTGATCCTCTTTCATGCGTTCTGTTTTCATCAGGGCAGCAAGACCAAATCCCGCAATACATGGCACATTTACTGTGCCTGAACGGAGTTTTCTTTCATGCCCGCCTCCCATTATCAAAGGATGAATCCGGGTTCCTTTACGCATGTACAGCATACCGATGCCTTTTGGGCCATGAATTTTATGCGAACTGAAAGATATAAGATCCGCGTTCAGATCTCTGATATTTATAGGTATTTTCCCATACGCTTGAACCGCATCAACATGAAAAATAGTTGCTTTATTATTAGATTTAATAATCTGAGCAGCTTCATAAACAGGCTCTATTGTTCCCAATTCATTATTGACAGCCATTATATTGACCAGAATGGTGTCCTTCCGCAGCTTGGCTTTAAGATCATCAATAAGTATTCGGCCATATTCATCAACTTCAAGATATTCAACATGGTACCCAAGTCTTTCTAATTCTTTGAGTGATTCTAAAGAAGCAGCATGTTCCACAGGCGAAGAAAGGATATGGTTTCCGGAACGTTTTAAAACTTCCGCCGTTCCTCTTATAGCCATGTTAACCGATTCGGTACCTCCGGAAGTGAAAATAAGTTCCTCAGGTTTTGCTTTAATTGTTGAGGCCAGCTTGTCCCTTGTGTCTTCCAGTATCCTCTCTGCCCTTAATCCCAAAGAATGCAATGATGAAGAATTTCCAAACTCTTCAGACATAAGTCTTGCTATAAGTTCTACTACTTCTTTGTATGGCTGTGTCGTCGCACTGTTATCAAAATAAATCATATTTCTTGCCTCTCATGATTTATGTCGTACTGAATCAATATATATTTATATTTAAAATATAATTAGTATTTGTCATTTCACTATTTATATTTGCCATTGAGTGCCTTCCGTAATTCTGAGCATAACCGGCATTATGATTCTTCTTTCTGATACACTCAGTTTTGAATGACGGCCCTCATTTATATCACTTCATTTAGGATTCTAAAATCCGTACTTCAAATCCTTTTCCTGAAATCTCTAAAAGCCCATATGTCGGGGTTGATAAGCCTCTTGGGTGACCGATACTGCCGGGGTTAACAAACGTAATGTTCGATCTGTATTCGTTATGAGGGCAATGGGTATGCCCAAAAAGAACCAGATCGACATTTTCTTTTACCGCTTTTCTTTCAAGTCGTTCAATGCCGCTTTTCACATTATATAAATGCCCATGAGTCAGTAATATACGTTTGCCTTCAACTTCCAAAATTTTTTCGGATGGGACGTCATAAACAAAATCACAGTTTCCCGGTACCATTATCACATTTAAATCACGGTAATGTAATTTTATATTATGCGCATCCCTGTAATAATCCCCAAGATGTATCACACCATCAATTTGAGGGTATTGTGCAATTATTTTTTTTACCGCATACAAATCGCCGTGTGTATCGCTTAAAACAAGGTATAACTTCATGTAGCACTCCAATTTTTCAATGTTTCGGCTAATTGCTGAAATGCCTGTCCTCTATGACTGATGCGGTTTTTTAATTCAAAATCCATTTGCGCCATAGTCTTCCGATACTCCGGAATATAAAAGATCGGATCATATCCGAAGCCATTTTCACCCTCTGCTTTAAATGCTATCTTTCCTTCTATAGTGCCGGTAAATGTTTTTGTACATGTATCGGTGACAAGGGAAACCGCACACTTAAAACGAGCTGACCTATATTCGTCAGGTATGCCCTTCATAAGTGCTAGTACTCCTTCATACCTCTCTTTGTCGTTTTTGCAACCTAAGAACCGGGCAGAATAAATACCCGGGGCAGAATTTAAAAAATCAATCTCTAAACCGCTGTCATCAGCAACCGCAATATCACCGGTAAGATTATACACAGTCATTGCTTTTATCAGAGAATTCTCTTCAAAGCTGTTTCCGTTTTCTTCTATTTTTATGTCTATCCCTGCTTCTTCAAGGGACAGGACATCATAATCATAACCCTGTAAAAGACTTTTTATTTCTTTAACTTTTCCTTTGTTTTTAGTGGCTATAATTAACCTTCTCATAGCTTCTCCCTGGACAACAGTACATTCTTTTGTATGTCAATTATATTTTCAATACCTTTTTGTGCCAAGTCAAGTAAATTATCAAAAACTCTCCGGTCAAACGGGCGTTCTTCTCCGGTTGCCTGGACTTCAATAAGTTGGCCCGATGCAGTCATTACCACGTTCATATCCACAGTCGCTTTGGAGTCTTCCGCATAGCATAAATCCAAAAGCTCATTGCCGTCAACGTAACCAACGCTGATTGCCGCCACAAAATCCATAATAGGTATTTCATTGATCACCTTATTATTTACCAGAACACTGCATGCATCCATCAATGCCACAAACCCGCCTGTTATAGCAGCTGTCCTCGTTCCTCCGTCTGCCTGGATAACATCACAATCGATAGTAATGGTTCGCTCGCCTAAAACCTTAAAATCAATGACTGATCTTAAGGATCTGCCTATAAATCTTTGAATTTCAGTAGACCTGCCGTTAATTCTCAAAGCGTTTCTGTCCCTGTTATTTCTTGTCAATGTGGCTCTTGGCAGCATATCATATTCAGCTGTAACCCAACCCTCGCCGGTGCCTTTTCTGAATAAAGGTACTTTTTCTTCAACGCTTGCGGTACAGATGATCCTTGTATCTCCAAACTCAACTAAAACCGAGCCTTCCGCATATTTGTTAAAATCCCTTATAATTCTAATATTTCTCAATTCATCATTTTTTCTTCCATCTAATCTTATATTCTCCATAACAAAAAACCCCATCCGTATTATATTATAATATGTTATCACATGTATTGCTTGTTATCCAGAAAATAATAATATACTTTACAAACATTAATATTAAAACCTTACCCCACACTTTTACCAGTTAATCTATAAGTTAACCTTTTTGCAGGAACAAGTTTCTCAGGATTTTCACATGTTAGACCGCACCCATGCCGGGTGCAAAAAATGAAGGATCTTTCATAGTTAATGAAAGATCCTTTGCTGTCTCTCCGGATGCAGGTCCTATGTATAAAATATAAGTCGGCGTTTGGGAACACAATAAGGCGGAAGCATTTCATTTAATTTAAATTCCGGAGTTCAATATTTGTATTATACTGTTCGCTATTGACTCAGCCGCTTTCTGAATAAATGAATCAGTATTCAACAAGGCTAAATCGTCCGGATCAGACATACACGCAACTTCAGCAAGTATTGCAGGCATCTTTGTATCCCTTAAAACAACAGTATTCTGTCGCGCCTGTATTCCAATTTTTTTCGTTCCCAGGTCCTTTACAAGATTATCCAGCATAATTTGTGCAAAGGGTTTTCCCCTATAGCTCGTATAATGGTACAAAACCATTGATCCCCTGGTTCCGCTGGGCATACTGTTATTATGAATACTTACAAACAAATATGCATTCAGGTCATTTGCAAATTTGACTCTGTCACTCAAACTTACGGTTTTATCTGTTGTCCGGGTAAGGGCTACATTCACTCCCTTGGATTTCAATATCTTTTCGCATCTTAAAGCTATATCTAAATTATATACTTTTTCATAATACTGCCCAAAAACTGCTCCGGGATCTGTTCCTCCATGGCCGGGATCGATTACGACCAATTTCGATGGACCAGAACTGCCAGTTCCGGAGTTAACTGCAATAACAAGCTCGTCTTTATTCGAACCTGCTACGATCTCGAATTTCTTGTTTGCATCTTTTTTATTGATAGTCAAAAATGAGCTGGTAGAAGTTGACAACACATCTATCGAATTAATCAGACTGTCGTTTATATTCATTGAGCCGTTGCCAAGGTTAACTATGCTGGTTGGTATCATAAAAGTAACGGTTCCCTTGCTTCCGGTATCATCAACAATAATTTTGTCTTTGTATGTATTATATTTATCTGCGATACCTTTCCCTGTTATTACCAAAGCGGTTTTACCATCACCGTTTCCAGGTTTTATATTATTCAACGTCGATGTACCTGCTGATGGCGATGCAGAAGGTGACGGCGTAGCACTGGGCTTTGGGGAAACAACAGGTGATGATGAAGGCACGGGATTATTAGCAGGCACAGATTTATTTCCTGCCTTAATTACGAATGTAGAATTTCCGCCGGATATACTATGCGAATATGTAATTGTATTATTATACGGAATGCGTATTATAGTGCTGTTCTGACTATTATTAAAGCTTATAAGCGCCCCGTAAATAATTGAATTTCCGGTCAAATATCCTTCCGTAAACCTGGTGTCCTTGCCGGGAATGGTTATTTGCAGCATTTTCTCTCTTTCTCTCAGCTCAAATCTGGGAACATTGCCTTTCCCAGTATCTGTTAAGGTTATGCCTTTAAGAGTAACGGTGCAGGTATCCCCGGACATTGTTATGGATAAAGGACCATTGCTGGTTCTTGCGCTTGCGCCAGAAGAGCTTACGTTGTTATTGTTAACCGGAACCGGTGTTGTTGAAGGCTTTGGAGTCGTAGAAGGTGTCGGAGCAGATGAAGGTACGGGTGTAGGACTTGGCGATGGAGAGGGTGTTGCACTCGGAGTGCTGGAAGATGTTGAATTACCGCCAAGTGTCAATATAATGTACTTACCGTCTGATGAGGTCGAAAAAGAGTAAACCGGCTTTTTAGTAGTTTCCACAACCACACTTGTTCTTTTTGGGTTGGACATATTGGCAAGACGTACTTGAGCAACTGTGCCCTTATTTATATCAAATCTGATCGATTTTGATACATAAACATTATCTATTTCAAATCCTAATCTATAATTTTTGAAAGATCCTTCCGGCGCTATAAGATATTGATTTGTAATCTTTGTTGAGGAAGAATATATACGGATTTCTTCAGTGTTATTATTCTGTGAATATGTAACCTTTGAAACCGAGCCCCCGGTTGACATCTCTAAAATTCCTGATGCCAGAGCCTGTAAAGGCATAAGTAGAATAGAAATAATAACCCAAAAAACAAGATAGATTGACATGATCTTCTTCATTACCCACACCTCTTGGTTTTTTCTTTAGTATCAATGTCTATTTTACCACTTTTTTAGGATATCTAATTAGACAATAATATTACAAGTTTTTTTCATTATCGCCTTAAAAATCGTATACAGGCTTTTTGGGATGATCGGATTCGCTGTATGAGTAAAAACAGCCACAATATTTTTGCATATAATAATGTCTGCCCCTGGCAATCTCTCTTCCTTTTCTGTATAGTTCTCTGAAATCCTCATAATAGAACTTAATGCCGTATTTATCGGCAATAGCCTGTCCCATGCTTTTAATAAGCTCATGATTCTGATACGGGCTTATTAACAGACTGGTGGTAAAAGCGTCAAAAGAATTCTCTTTCGCAAATTTTGCAGCGGCATTCAATCTTGTTGAGTAGCAGGTTTTGCATCTGAGAAGCTTATCTTTCCCGAGATTCTTTTTCCAGTATTCCAACTTAAAATCATCATTAAAAGTAACATTAAAATCATACTCAACAGATAATTGCTTTACAGACTGTTTTCGCTTTTCATACTCTTCGAGCGGATGAATATTGGGATTATAGAAAAATCCCTCAAAGTAAACGTCAGAATCATTTTTTAATTTGTTAACTATAGCAACGGCACAAGGCGCACAGCAAATATGCATTAAAAGTTTCATATTAGTCCTTCCCGTAAAAAATCATTCCTTCTTTTAAATCGTGGCCGCAGGCAAACTGCTGAGGAGTCATTATTCTACAGGATTCAGCCTGAATCTCACGTATCAGTAATGCTCCGTCCCCTGTTTTGACCCACATATCGCATGATAACAGTTTCAGAATAGTCCCTGGAACAATTTCAGGATTATTTATCTTTTCATATAAATAATCAGGTATATCGGCTATTCTTGAACAGCATATTTTGATCCTTTTACCGCACATATTCGTGTAAGCCCCCGGCCATGGATTCGTTCCGCGAATTCTGTTGTGTACAGCCAATGTTGGCTGGGACCAGTCTATCAATCCTGTTTGCTTATCTATTTTTTGAGCATAGGTGGCTTTACTTTCGTCTTGTTTTGTTCGTGTTAATGTACCGTTTTCCAAAGCCTTTATGGTTTTTATCAAGGTTTTCGCGCCTAGTTCTGACAATATGTCATGTAGTTGACCTGCTGTCATGTCAATGGGAATTTCTATTTCCTCCTGCAGCAAAATATCACCTGTATCAAGACCTAATTCAGTAAACATCGTAGTTATGCCGGTTTTTTCTTCCCCGTTTATTATTGCCCATTGTATAGGAGCAGCTCCTCTGTATTTGGGCAGAAGTGAGGCATGAACATTTATGGTCCCATATTTGGGTATGTCCAGTAAGCTTTGAGGCAATATCTGACCGAACGCACACGTAACAATAAGATCGGGATTGATTTCAGCAAATTTCTTTATTGTGTCCGGTTCCTTTGACAGCTTCAAAGGCTGATAAACAGGTATATTATTGGCTATTGCGTATTCCTTTACAGGCGGCGCCTGAAGTTTATGTCCCCTGCCTTTGGGACGGTCGGTTTGCGTGACTACGCCAATCACTTCATAACTGTTATCAATCAATGCTTTTAAAGAAGGTACAGCAAAATCAGGTGTACCCATAAACAGTATTCTCATTTATGACCTTTCCTTTTGTAATTTTCTAAATGATAATCCGGGATTTATTTAATAGTTTTCCTTCTCATTATTTTCCAAGTCAACAAATTCTATTACCTTTTCATCAAAGAGTATACCATCTAAATGGTCCAATTCGTGACATATACAAACGGCTTTTATGCCTGTTCCCTCTGTCCGTACCTTTTCTCCGGATCTGTTCAGATACTCAACAACAACTCTTTGAGGACGTTTGACTTTTCCATACACTCCGGGTATACTTAAACATCCTTCGGTCTCGATTTGTTCGCCCTCAGTTTCTGTTATTACAGGGTTGATAAGCTCAATAAGCCCATCTCCCACATCGATTACGACTATCCTTTTCAAGACGCCTACCTGCGGGGCAGCTAATCCTATTCCATTGCCTTCATACATGGTTTCCGCCATATCATCAAGCAGCTCAAGTACTCGACTGTTGATTTCTTTTACTTCCTTGCATCGTTTATTTAAAATTTCGTCTCCTTTTTTAACAATATTACGAATTGCCATATCTATTACTCCTTAACAATATCTTTAATCCTTTACTTAATATTATATCATGATTAATGCCACCACATCATTACAATCATGATTTAAGTTCACGGCTCCCCATCAGCAATCTTTGATTGGGTGATAGAATTATTAATACTAAGCATCAATGTTGTCGGCCGCCCCGTTAGAAATCTTAGATCAACGGGTGAAAAAATATTATACCATGCTGGCAGGGTCGATATCCACACTTATGTCGGCACTGCCGGTTTTAAGTTTAGGGAACATATCTAATGCTTCATTCATAAGCTGAGCCAGTAAATTAACGGATTTTGATTTTATAATAATTCTCCACCTGTATCTTTTTCGTATAATGAATATCGGAGGCGGAAGCACCTCTGAGCATTCAAGCATTTTTTCTCCATTATATTGCTTAAGTATTTGCTTTCTTAAAGCCGTAAGTGAATCCCTTGCATCATTATGATTCTCGCTTGCAACAATAATAACCCCTATATGGCAAAACGGCGGAAAATTCATAGCCTTGCGCATCATTATTTCCTTTTGGTAAAATGCTTCATAATCCTGCGTCATTGCTGTTTGTACCGCATAATCATCAATGTTGTATGCCTGAAGGATTACACGCCCGGGTTTCTCCCCCCTGCCCGCTCTTCCTGAAGCCTGTGTTATCAGCTGGAATGTTCTTTCGCTTGCTCTGTAGTCATTATTAAACAGAGTAGCATCGGCAGCAAGAATTCCCACTAAAGTAACATCGGGGAAATCGTGACCCTTTGCCACCATTTGCGTTCCCAGCAGAATATCGGCTTCCTTATTCCGAAATGCGTTTAATATCTTCTTATGCCCATACTTTCCGCTTGTAGTATCCATATCCATGCGCAGTACCCTGAACATTGCAGGATGATTTTTTAGCTCTTCTTCAACTTTTTGCGTCCCGGTTCCGAATACTTTGATCCTTTTGCTCTGACAATTTGGGCAGATTCTTTTTATAGGTTCCGAATAGCCGCAATAATGGCAAAACATCTGCCGTTCATGCGTATGTATTGTTAAAGAAACACTGCAATTGGGACATTTGGATATATATCCGCAGTCTCTGCAAAGCATGAATGACGCATATCCCCTTTTATTCAGGAAAAGAATACTCTGTTCATTATTGTTTTTATTCTTAATAAGCTCTTCTTCAAGCTTCCTGCTTACAATCTTTCTGTTGCCTTCTTTCAGCTCTTCTCTCAAATCCACTAAAACTGTTTGAGGCAAAGACATGGAATTTGGTCTGTTTTTCATGGTTAGCAGTTTTGTTTTTCCGTTTAACGCACGATAGTATGTCTCTACTGACGGAGTAGCAGAGCCTAAAACCAACAGAGCCCCGTTTATATTGCATCTGGCTCTGGCTACCTGACGCGCGTCATATTTCGGTGTGTTTTCCGATTTATATGTCAGCTCATGTTCTTCATCAATTATAATGATCCCTAAATTCGATAAAGGAGCAAAAACAGCGGAGCGAACCCCAATTACCACATCTACTTCTCCTGTCTTGATTTTACGCCATTGGTCAAAGCGTTCACCCTGGGATAAACGGCTGTGCTGAATTGCTATTCTGTTGCCGAAACGGGCACTAAAGCAACTTATCATCTGTGGGGTAAGAGATATTTCCGGTACCAGCATTATTGCAGTTTTCTTTAATTTTATTGCTTCTTCAATCAACCTGATATATATTTCAGTTTTCCCGCTTCCTGTTACACCATGAATAAGTATTTCACTAAGTTTGTTTTGACCCATCAATGGTATAGCTTCTTTCAGGACTTTATCCTGTTCATCGGTTAAAACCAGTTCTTTTGGTATTTCACATTCCAAACTGTCAAAAGGATTTCTTTCTGTTTCTATTTCGGTATATGATATCCATCCTTTTTTGGCCATATTTCTTATAGTTCCGTAAGATACCCCTGCAATCAGCAAAATATCCTGCAGCGTACATATTTCTTCTGAAAACAGAACATCCATTATTCTTATGTAATTAATATTTTTTACTTTTCCTTCATCAACCAGATTATAGAATTCTTCTTTGCTTATAGACGGAATTACCGCTTTTACTGTCTTTTCACTGACAGGTTGTTCAAAAAACTCACTTCTTCTGACAATGCCTTTTTCTATCAAACAGCTGATATCTTGGGAGCCCCCCTCAATTTTTAGAAAGTCTTGCTCAGGCATACCGTTTCTGCATTTGACAAGTTTGTCCAATATAATCTTTTGTGACGTGCTTAATTCGATATCTGTTTTAACCCTGTTTATATCCACTGTTTCGGAAATTTGAAGCCAGCTTTGCTTTTTCAGATTAATGCCGGCAGGAATCATTAATCTTATGGCATCGCCCCAGGTGCAAAAATATCTTGTTTTTATCCATTGTGCCAGTTTTATCATCTCGGAAGATAAAAGAGGGGTTTCATCTACAATTTGGGATAATTCTTTTAATTTTTTATCTTCCTCGCCTTCCGAAACCTCAATGATCCATCCCACTTTTGGCTGGTTTTTGTGGCCAAAAGGAACTATAACACGCTTACCCGGTGTTGCCTTGTTAACCATATCCAATGATATCTTGTAGTGGTATAACTTGTCGAAACTCCGCGTCGCTTCAGAAATAGCAACAGCCGCTAGAAGCATAGTCAAATTCCTCCAAAATATATATTAAAGGCAGGATAAAGTATCCTGCCTTTAATATTAACATCATACGCTGCCAAAATCAAAGAAGTAGTGTCATTTCTGAACAAAGCGCAGTATATCTGCCGTAATTCCGAGCCGAATCAAGCGGAGTATAAGTATATTTTTTTGCCAACCCAAAGATTCTTTGTTGCGCTTAGAGTGTCATAGGAGTAAAAAGATCTTCTGCTGGCGCCCAGGATTACATCATGGCAATTAAAAAGGGATTTGTATAAAATACAAATCCCTCACAATATTAACAGGAATACTCCTTGTAAACATACTCAGGAATACTGCTGATATCTCCGCTGATAGAAAATACAAATTGGGTATCAAATCTTTCTGATAAGATTTTTATTTGTTCGAAAAATTTTTCATATTGCTCGTTTTCTGAAACAAAATTAGAAAGAGCATCGATATATATGGCTTTGATATCATAGTTCTGGGCAATCATGCCGCATATAAAGGAAAGCAACTGATCCAGATTTGAAATGGGAAATTCAGAAATATCTACATATCTGATTGGGTGTTTAAGGTTGGTAATATGATTATTGCCACGATTAATAAAAACAATGTCCCCGGTACAATTTTCGAGTAAAGCATTTGCGCCTGCTATAAGATATTTTGTCTTGCCTATGCCCTTGTTTCCGTAAACTACCTTTATCATGGGTATCGTCCCCTTTCTTATTCTTTTTTGTTATTGTTTTCTTTTACAACCTCCATTTTAGATACTGAGATTTCATAAGCTACCCGCTCTTCAACTTCAGTTTCGGATATCTTTTTCTGATAGGTGCGGCTTTGAATACGTCCCCATATACGAATATTATCGCCTATTTCAAAGGTCCCGGCATATCTTGCGTTTCTTCCCCATGCAATACAGGGAATATAGTCCGACTTATTATAAGCCCTGTTTACAGCAAGTAAAATATCCGCAATCTCACGTCCAAAAGGTGTTGTTCTGTACATGGGTTTTCTGCAAACATACCCGTTTAAACAGATCTGGTTAGGATTCTTATTTGTCACCTCCTCTTCCGATATTTCTATTTCTCTTGCGAAGACAGTAAGCATAAGCTTATGCCCGCTGGTATTGTTGAAATTATTATATGATCGGAATTGTCCTTCAATTATAAGATAATGGTTCTCCTGAATGCTGTCGGGGCTAACCAGGCGTTCTGAGAACATTACCGGTATAATATCATAGTTTTCACTCAAACGGGGTACCTTAATATAAACTATGTAAAAGCCCTCGCCATATACCTCGTGACTGAATTCCGGGTTTGATACTACCTTCCCAATCAGACTTACACTGTTGTTTTCTAATGCCGATATTCCTGACATTTAATACTCCAACCCCTCTCAAAGTCTTTCGTATTTATCGAACATGCTTCCTGATAATTATTATTCAGCATCAGGTTCGTTTAGAAGCTCTTTTAATCAATATCAGTAAACATTTGTAAAAATCATATAGGTATATTCAAAATTAAAACATCTATAATTGAATCATATATTATATTTCACCAGATTAACAGGGGGTTAAACATGTTTTTTATGATATTTTACTTATTTTTATTGTTTTTCATGGACTTTCATCTCTAATCTGCCTTCCGTCATAGCGTATTCTGAAATTTTCTTTTAATAACAGGTCTGATACTTTTACGCACTGAAAACCATTGGAAATCAAGTTTTCAAGTATCTCGGGCAAGACCTCTTCGGTGTATTGCGTATCATTATGAAAAAGAATAATTGATCCATTTGAGGTTTTTTGTATCACACGTTTAAAGATATCTTCTTTTGCCATACTTTTTTTCCAGTCAAGGGAATCAACATCCCATTGAATTGCCTGATAACCAAGTTTTCTGGCCACTTTTATTGTTGTCGTACTATATTCGCCGTACGGCGGTCTGAATAAATTTGTCTTATAACCTGTTATCTCTTCGAGTATCTGCGTGCAAAGCAATATCTCCTCTTCTATCTTATTTTCCGGTATTTGAGCCATATGTGCGTGAGAATATCCGTGATTTGCAATTTCATGACCTCTGTCAAAAATCAGTTTTACTGTGTCCGGATACTTTTTTGCCCATAATCCTACTATAAAAAATGTCCCCTTTGCTTTATATTTGTCAAGTATGTCTAGTATATTCGGAATATCATCAGCTCCCCAGGCGCAGTCAAAAGTTATTGCACATTTTCTCTCTTCACATTCGACCGAATATATTGGAATATTGTCATCATACTGTTTTGTAGTCTGTAATATATGCTCCTTTACAGTAAAAACATTAATCATTATAAGGATTATTATTAATATTAAAAAGAGTATGGGCATCCAGTTTTTTGCGCGGATAAAGAGAAACTGCATGAATTTTCCGCCCTCAAGAGCATCCTTCTGTTATGAATTCTATGCTTCTTTAATTTACTTATGCATAGGAAGAAGGTGCGGTAAAGTTAAATTGCCATTATGAGATATACATATATTTGCCTGTAATACTCTTTTTAACTACCCCCTTAAGCTCTAATTCCAGTAATATCTCATACAAATCAGTCAAATGTATACTGGTTTTCTCAGATAATTCTTCATCATAAAGGTCCTCAATCTTTAGAGCGCTTATGATCTTTCTTTCATTTTCCCCCAGGGCTGATGTCCTGCTTTTTACTTTTCCTCTTTTTTTCTTCTCAAAAGGTACAGTTCCAAAGCTCAGTTCATCCAATATGTCCTCATAATCCAATACTATTTTTGCCCCGTCTTTTATTAATCTGTTGGTACCCATGCTGTTATAACTGTTAATATTGCCAGGTATTGCAAATACATCCCTTCCCTGCTCCAATGCATAATTAGCGGTAATAAGAGAACCGCTTTTAATACCTGCCTCAACAACAAGAGTTCCTAGTGACATTCCGCTGATGATTCGATTACGTGATGGAAAGTTATATGGCGAAGGAGGGCTGCCAGGAGGAAATTCTGATATTACTGCCCCTGATTTTATAATACGTTCCATTATTCCTCGGTTTTCAGGGGGATAAACTATATCAACTCCGCATCCCAGGACCGCCACTGTTCTTCCACCCGCATCCAGGGCTCCGCTGTGTGCCGCGGTATCAATTCCTCTGGCCATACCGCTTACTATTACTATATCAGATGAAGCTAATTCGGATGCTATTTTAAAAGCTGTTTCTATGCCATAGCCTGAAGCCCTTCGTGAACCTACAATAGCCACTGCATTGGCTTTTGGTATGCTGCCGCGTACATAAAGCACCAAAGGTGGATCAGGAATGTATTTCAGCATTTCAGGATAATCGTCATGAGGAATCGGCAATATATCGATATTTTTTTGTGAACACAATTCCATAATGTTATCTGTATCCCGACTTAATTCATCACTGTGAAGAAACTCATAATGCTGTTCAGTAAAACCTGACTTTAATAAAATTTCCTTTTCGGCTTCAAATACATTTCTTGCCCCGCCTAAGGCAATTATAAGTTCTATTTTGATAGAGGTTCTTAAATTACTGATCCTGCTTAACTTCAGCCAGTACTCCAGTTCCTTTTCCATGGTTTCTCCTTAAACTCTTAATACTCTGTCAAGCGCTCTGTATTGTATTGCTTCAGATATATGCCTTGAATTGATATTTTCACTAAGCTCCATATCTGCAATTGTTCTTGCAACTTTTAAAATGCGGTCATAAGCCCTGGCACTAAGATTCAATGTATCAAAAGCTTTTCTCAGTACTTTTTTCCCTTTTTCGTCAACTTTACAGAATTTTTTGATCATCGGGCCCTTTAAATGAGCATTGCAATAGATACCGTATTTTTTGTATCGTTCCTGTTGTATTTTTCTTGTACGGTTCACCCGTTTTCTTATTTCTTCGGAAGATTCCTCAACAGTTTCATTTTCTATCTCGTTATATTTTAATGTGGGAACTTGAATATGTATGTCGATTCTGTCCATTAACGGACCAGACAGTCTGGAAAGATAATTTTCTGCATCTCGAAATGAGCAGGTACATTTATTTGTAAAATCTCCATAATATCCGCATTTACAAGGGTTCGCAGCTGCCACCAGCATGAATCTGCAGGGATATTCAACAGAATAATTGACTCTTGATATATTAACAACACCATCCTCTATAGGCTGCCTCAATACATCCAGAGTTTTGCGCGGAAATTCCGGTATTTCATCCAGGAAGAGAACTCCATGATGCGCCAGGCTTACTTCGCCGGGCTTTGGATTGCTCCCGCCGCCTACAAGACTTGCCGCGCTGACTGTATGATGGGGAGATCTGAATGGCCTTTCACTGATAAGTGCCTGTTTCTGATTAAGAAGACCGGATACACTATAAATTTTAGTAATTTCCAGCGCCTCTTCGAAGGTTAAGTCAGGTAAAATGGTAGGAAGTCTTCTGGCAAGCATTGTCTTGCCTGATCCCGGGCTTCCGATCATTATTAGATTATGCCCTCCGCTTGCTGCAACCTCCAATGCCCTTTTTGCGTTTTTCTGGCCTTTTACGTCGGAAAAGTCCTCAGAATACTTTTGCTGAGAAGGCATAAAGGCGTTTTCATTAGTTTTGTATTGTAAAGGATTAATACCGGTAAAATGTTCCACAGCTTCCTTAAGAGTTTTTACCGGATATATCTCAAGCTCCTTCACAACTGAAACTTCATTAACGTTTTCTTCCGGCACCATGAGCTTCCTAAAGCCAAGTTCCATCGCGGCAATCGCATAACAAAGCATGCCGGAAGCATGTCTTATACTGCCATCCAAAGCAAGTTCCCCGACAATCATGTATCCATCTACAGCGTTTTGCGGAATCATTCCGGCTGATACAAGAATACTTAATGCTATTGGAAGATCAAACCCTGAGCCTTCTTTCCTGATATCTGCCGGAGCCAGGTTCACTGTAATACGTTTAACGGGATACTCAAATCCTGAATTCTTGATCGCAGCTTTGACCCGTTCCCGGGCTTCTTTAACTGCAGTATCGACTAAACCTACAATATCAAAAGCCGGAATTCCATTAGATATGTCTGTCTCGACCTGAATGTGAAAACCATCAAGACCAATGAGCCCACATGTAGAAACTTTGCTGAACATAAAAAAACCTCCGAGTCAGGGAATTACCCGGAGTATATTCTAACATATATTACATAATTTAACAAGTTATATTAATTTTACTTATAATCTTATAATATTAATATGAGTCATGTCTATTTATGTCTGTATTTAAATTTCAGCAGCATGGCATAATCGCAGGTCGGTACGAAGCCCAGGCTTTCATATACACGGCCTGCATTAATATTACTGTAAAACAAGTTTGGTATTTTATTATCTTTCAATATATCTTCACATATATTGCTGACCACAAAAGAAGCTAATCCCTGATTGCGGTACTCATTTCTTGTCACAACTCCGCCAATGGTGGCATATTTTGAAGATTCGACGGTTGTATAGGCCTGCGAAACAATTTTACCGTTTTTTCTAAGTACAAAATATCTGCATATCCCCATCTCCATACGCCTTTTAATACCTTTCTCTATTTCTTTTGAAGAATGATAAAACCTTGCAAAATCGGGTATGCTGAAAATGAGTTCTGCCATCTCCCCGCAATCGCAAAACCGGGCTTTTTCAACCATCGGGCTGATTTTCAACCTTTTATTGTCATCCAGGACCATATGAGTGGAAGGTTCCAGAAACATATCATCCAAATATGGGGCAATATTATTTAATATATCAATTTTGCCTAAAACAATCTCCGGCCCCAGGAATGAAGCAAAAGAACCAAGCTCTTCATTATCCGGAAAAGAGCCCTCGCAATAAATATAAAGACTGTTAAAATACCTCATTATTACAGCAAGGATATTATCATCTTTATCGTTATAAAGCCAAATATCCTGAAAGTCTTTCTCAAATCCGTATTTCTCAATATAGGACAAGAGAGTGGTGTTTATGCTCCCTCCCCTGTCCAAATAATTCACAACGGCTTCATACTGTTTTTTTTCAGCCTTTTTTATCATTCTTTCCTCAATTTTCAATAAAACTTTTGTTCAGCTTTCTAATATCGACCCCTGCCTTATCAAGATAACTCTTAACCTTATCAGTTTCAACATTTCTTTTTATACTCAACTTAGTGGTCTTCGCCAGCTCTTCATAGGTCAATAAGAAATACCGCAGTATTTTATACTTCGGAATACCTTTATTCATCTCTTTTATAGCCATTTCAATATCATTGCCTGTCTGTTCCTTTGTATATCCCTTTGCTTCGAAATATTCTTTATCAACAACAATTTTTGCGCAAACCTGAATATCGCCGTCAGGCGCTTTATGGCCCCACACAAAGGATTCTTTGACCCCGGGAATGACGTTTAACAATACCTCATACTCCTCCGGAAAAGCTTTTTTTCCATTTGTAAACACTATCATGGATTTTGCTCTTCCGGTAATTCTTAAGTTTCCATTCTCGTCAATGACGCCTAAATCTCCAGTTCTGAACCATCCGTCTTCTTCCATGACCCTGTTTGTCTCCTCAGGGTTTTCATAATAGCCCAGCATGACATTTTTGCCTCTGACAAGAATTTCTCCCATACCGTTTTCATCCGGGTTATCTATAGCTATTTCAATGTCTTTCAGAGGTATACCCACCGTACCAACAGCATTTTGAAACAATGAATTCACACTGATAACAGGAGAAGTTTCGGTTAGTCCATAACCTTGTAAGAATGTAATTCCGAAGTTCTCAAAGCCTCTTATGATTTCGGGACTAATTGGGGCAGCTCCGGATACAAGCAACCTTAAGTTGGACCCCAGTTTTTCCAGTACAGCTTTAAAAATCTTTCTTCTAACATCTATGCCCAACTTCAGCAATAAATTTGAGACCTTTGTAGCCTTCTTAATAAGAGCTGCTTTACCCTGCTTTTCAATTGCTTCCATAACCCTGTTGTAGATTGCTTCAAAGATTGCCGGAACCCCCACAAGGATTGTAACTTTAAATTCCCGGATGTTATCTGTAAGATGTTTTATACCTTCCGAATACGATATCGTTACTCCGGATAGTACCATAACCATCAGTCCGACTGTATTTTCAAAGGTATGATGCAATGGCAGCAATGACAGATGCACATCCGTGGGATAAAGTTCAATATGTGCTGATACTGACGCCACATTGCTTACAATGTTTTTATGCGATAACATAACTCCTTTTGAAGCCATTGTAGTACCCGATGTAAAAAGAAGAATAGACATTTTCTCATTGTCAATGGCAGCATCGACAAATCTCCTGTCACCTTTTTCAAGTAATTCCGAGCCTCTTTTTATCAAGGAATTCATCAGGATAAACCTGGGATCATCGGAAGGTAACTCTATATCATCCATACAAATAAAGAATTTAAGCTGTGAGTTGTTTTTTGAGAATTCAACCATAATCTCATGGTAGTTTTGACTGTAAAAGATTGCTTCAACTCTTCCTCTTGTTACCAGGTTTTCTACTTCGTTTTTAGGCAGGTACTTATCCAGAGGAACACCTACCCCTGTTCCGTTAATTATTGAAAAGTATGCTACGCCCCATTCATAACGGTTTTCTGAAATAATTGAAATAAAGCTGTCTTTTAGGCCAAGATCATATAATGCTGTTCCTAAAGCATCAATATCCCTATCAAGATCAATATATGTTTTTTCAATAATTTTTCCGTCCTTCTTAAACTTAAATGCTGCTTTCGAACCATATTTCTCCCTGCTTCTCTTAACTAATTCCCTGCAGTTGGAAACATAGACAGGTTCAAAATATCCAAGTCCTTTAACGATTCTCCTGCCATTCATATTAAATATTTCAACAGCTTTATTCATTCAAGATACTCCCCCTGATTTATTAGTTGTTTATATTATATTATTATATTACCTGGTAATAATTTTAATACAAAAATATGGTCTTATCAAGATACATTTTATAGATAATATTAATTTCACCAATTCGTATCGATAACTATGCAACCTTTTGAAATTGCAACAGCAGGTTTTTTAAGTACAATATCAATCTTATATATAAAACCAGGAGATCTTCGCCTGTTTAAAACAGTTCAAAAAGTCTTATAATACAAAAAAGCTCAGATAAAACAAACAGTTTACCAGAGCTTTTAATGAAATAATTTATTAAAGCGCATTATTTCGTGTACTTATTACTGTAACAAAACATTACCTTCTTGCCGGAATAATCTCCAGCCAATAACCATCAGGATCCTCAATAAAATAAATCCCCATCTTTTTGTTTTCATAACATATGCAACCCATCTCTTTATGGAGCTTATATGCTGCGTCATAATCATCGGTTACGAAAGCAATATGAGACTCATTATCTCCGAGGTCATATTTCCCTTCTTTGTCACGTAAATATGTCAGTTCAATCTTTTGTGAGGAACTGCTGTCGCCTAAAAATACAAGAGTGAAACTTCCGTCTTCGGCTTCCTTCCTTCTTACTTCTTTAAGTCCTAAAGCTTTTTGATAAAATTCAATGGATTTTTCCAAATCCGTTACATTGATATTGTAATGATCAATTCTGAAATTTGCCATACCGCACCTCCTTATTGGTATTATTGCTCGATTCAAAGTATATCAAACAAAAGCCAACAATTCACTATATAAGATATAAAAATATATAACAATATAACTCTCTGAAAACAAAAAACAGCCTTCGCGCAGGCTGTTTTCTATATATAAATATTAAAGAATCTCGAATCAAGAAAAAACTTATTATTATTTTTGTTTTGCGGATCTCACTTCATAATTCCATATTGCTTTCAACATAAAATATGTCCCGGTTATTACAATTATAAATGTTAATGTATCGAACATATTATGCACCTCCCAGTCTGACGAATCCTGGATAATTAAATTATTATCAATCTATGTTAATAGTTTAACATGAATTGATAAAATTTTAACACTGTCATATCTAACAAATTTTTTATATATTTTTTATGATTGTTGTACATTTCAACAACAATTTATTTCATGTATCAATTGATGCCAGAATATAAATAAAAACACCTGTACCGGAGGTGTACAGGTATTTTATGCATTATTATTAACTATGCTTTTCAATATATAATTTGCTTTCCTATTCCGTAAATACTGCCTTCAACAACAGGTTTATTATAACAGATTATGGTACCGTTATTGATCAGGGTTACATCCCTGTTTACGTGTAAAACACTTTGATCGTTTATCCAAAGAGTTTTACCTACTGGAATTGTAATATCCTTGTCAATTATTATTTCTGCAAATTTTCCATCTGAAGAAGATGCAACTATATTTACTGTATTATATATTGAATTTTCATTTAAAAAATTAGCTATGTCAGCAGCTTTAATTTGCCCGGCATTAAAACAAATCCTTGCATCCCTGCCCTCAGCCCTGATCTTGCCGATCATGTTATAATCGGGCTCATTATAAAAAATCATGCGACCATTATCTGCAACTAAAATTTCTCCAAGATTAACAATTATGCATTCAGGAATAAAATTCGGAGATGTAACTGTAAGCGTAATACCTTCATCAATAACAAGAACATTTATATTTCTTAATGAAATAAATTCAGATCTTAGAGTTATGTTTTTTTTCACAATAATTACATTGGCTGTTTCCAGAGCTTCCATAAATTCATTTTCAGTACTCACATTAACGCCGTTTTCACTTAATAACTTCAAATATTCCGATTCCTGTTCAGGCTCAAGCTCAGTATTCAACGATGGCAAAGTACTTCCCTTGAAATTCTCGTCTGATGGATGAGAAATATCATCGTCTCCATTAGATGGCGTGACTGTTTGTGAGGTTAGACCTGTTCTTTTTCCAGTTACAGTACTATCAAGCTCAAGTGCTTCTGCAATGTCAGGGATACCCGTGTAATTGTTATACTCGTAATTATACGTTGGCATTTCAACTTTTATGCCGTTTACGTTGAGCACATTATCAGACATCACAAATTGGTAAAAAGTCTTTACACTGACTGTAACAGTCAAGGCTAAAATACAGCCCAATATAACTCTGACGATAGGTTTTTTCATCCTAAATAACCTCCTTTGTTTCATTATACCAGAAATATCCTTTTCTTTGACAGAAATTATTTGAACGTACATGTAAAATCAACTTAACCCTTAAAGCTTTTTTATTATTGTCCTAATAAACATATGTTCTGTGTATAAACCCCCTTCTTAAACATAATCTGAGAATGGTTAACTAAGAATGGTTAACTATGTATGTATTACGTCACGATAATTGCAATAGTTCCTAAATAGTTACCAGAATGATAATATTTATGATCTGTGAATATACAAAAAACCTTGAAAGCATTTTGCCTTCAAGGTTTAATATTGGAGCTGGAGGACGGATTCGAACCCCCGACCTGCTGATTACAAGTCAGCTGCTCTACCTGCTGAGCTACTCCAGCACTAAAACTTTATATATTTATAATGGTGACCCCTAGGGGACTCGAACCCCTGTTACCGCCGTGAGAGGGCGGTGTCTTAACCGCTTGACCAAGGGGCCATTGCCTCGGAAAAAACCGAACAATGAATATTCTAACGGCAACTGCCCTTCTTGTCAAGCAATTTATCGTAAGTTTAAAAAAGATTCTTATTTCCTCTTCTTCTTTTTGCCGGCACCGATATGTTTTAATAAGCGTTCATCATCCTTAGCCGACCTGTTTCTTATACGCTTAGGTTCAACAGTTTCGCTTTTAGACCAGTCCTCGTCATTTTCATCAATGATAATGAAGTCTATCTGACGAGTTTCTACACTCACCTTTATAAGCTGGACATCTACCTTATCACCTATACGATAAATCTTCTTAGTCCTTTCTCCAATAAGGCAAAGGGAACGTTCATTATAAGTATAATAATCATCATCCATTGAACTTAGCCTTACCAGTCCTTCTACGGTATTATCAAGCTCAACGAACAAGCCAAACGCTGTAATATTGGATATGATTCCCTCAAATTGCTGGCCGACTTTGTCCATCATGAATTCGGCCTTTTTTAAATCATCACAGTCCCTTTCGGCATCCTGTGCCGCTCTCTCCCTTTCAGAGCTGTGTTGGGCAATGTTGTGCAGAATACTTTTATAATGTTCTATTCTCTTGTCATTCAATTTGCCGTTTATTTGTTCTTTCATAATACGATGGATTATTAAGTCGGGATAACGGCGAATAGGAGAGGTAAAATGAGAATAATACTCCGCGGCAAGACCGAAATGCCAGTCATGGGTGTCGCTGTATCGAGCTTTTTGCAAAGAGCGCAATACGATCATACTAATGGCCTTTTCTTCGGGCTTGCCTTTTATTTGGTTTAATACATCCTGTATTGCTTTAGGATGTACATCCCTGTACCCTTTTAATCTATAGCCAAAGTAACCGAGAATAAAGTTCAGATTCTCCATTTTTTCCGGATCAGGATCTTCATGAATTCTATAAACAAAAGGAATGCCTATCCAGAAGAAATGTTCAGAGACAACCTCATTGCAAAGCAGCATGAACTCCTCGATTATTTTATTTGCTATGGTCATTTTATAACGTTTAATATCAATTGTCTTTCCATTCTCGTCTACTATTATCTTAGCCTCATCAAAATTAAAATCTACAGAACCTCTGCGCCTTCTTCTTTCTCCCAGGATCAAGGCTAATCTCTTCATGTTTTCAAAATCAGCCACATGCTCCTTATATCGCTCTTTCAGTTTGGCATCATTTTCCTCAAGAATCTTATAGACATTTGTATATGTCATGCGTTCATTTATATGAATAACGCTTTCAAATATATCATGGTCAATAACATTTCCTGAAGAGTCGATATCCATTAATACACTGAAAGCCAGACGATTCTCATTTGCATTTAAACTGCATATATTGTTTGATAGTTCCTTAGGCAGCATCGGTATTACCCTGTCTGGAAAATACACGCTGGTACCCCGCTTTAAAGCCTCATTATCCAAGTGTGAACCTTCTTTCACATAATGCGTTACATCTGCAATATGAACCCCTAATCGAAAATTACCATCAGGCAATACTTCAATTGATACTGCATCGTCCAGGTCTCTGGCGTCTTCTCCGTCAATTGTGACCATTCTTAGAGATCTTAAGTCCCTTCTTTTTGCTAATTCTTCTTCTGAAATGGTTGTAGGAATAGCTTGTGCTTCCTTAACAACCTCATCGGGAAACTCATAAGGTATGTTGTACGCACGTATTATTGACATGACGTCAACACCTTTTTCGTCTTCATATCCCAGGATCTCTATAATGCGTCCTTCCGCATTTCTATTCTTTTCAGGCCACTTGGTAATCTCAACGACTACTTTCTGCCCTTTCTCCGCACCATTTATATAATCCTTCGGTATAAAAATATCTCCGGATAGCCTGGCATGATCAGGCGTAACAAAGCCAAAATGCTCACTTCTGTCAAATTTTCCGACAATTGTCTTATTTACACGTTTAATAATATTTATTATTTCGCCCTCTTGATGTCCGTTACCGGAAGCATGACGGCTGATTCTTGCAATTACTCTGTCACCATGCATGGCTCCGTTTATTGCATTTGCGGGTATAAACAAATCTTCATCTCCAAAATCAGGCAGTACAAAACCAAATCCTTTTGCATTACCCTGAAACTGTCCTACAATGAGGCCCATACGCTCAGGAACTCCATATCGTTCTTTACGGGTTTTGATTATGAGGCCTTCAGCTTCCATTTCATCAAGAAGCTTATGCAATGATGCTCTGTCATCTGCCGGCACATCCAATACAACAGCCAGCTCATCAAATTTTAAAGGAGTATATGAGTGCTCGCGCATAAACAATAAAATTCGGTTTTTTCTTTCTTCCATTATTTCATTCATATTATTCTTCCTTCTGTCTAAAAATTAAGACGGCCTTTGCCGTCATTGTTTCTAAATATATTATTTAACCTGTATTTATTAAGTATACTAAATTATTACTCACTAAAGTTCCAATTCATCACTGATTTCTTTTAATGCATCTAAAGATATTTTTATGAATTCCTCAAGGGTTAAACCCAACTCGGTGCATGCGCCTATTCGCTCTCGATCGGTATCCTGGGCAAAATCCTGTTGATGGTATTTATTAATCACAAACCCTTCATCTACATCCTTTAATTTTTTATTCGGTAAAACATGAGCACAGGCAATTATTAAGTCAGCCATCGGGCCGGCACAATATAACGCTTTATCAATTTTTCGCCTGCGGCTTACGTTATTTGCGGGATTATGGGCAAGAATAGCATAAATAATCGTACTGTCAAAATTCAAAGCCTCAAGTATATCGGCTCCCATTTTTCCGTGTTTGGTCATATCACCCTGAACTCTTTCATAATCTATGTCATGAACAAGTCCCGCAATGCCCCACATCTTTTCATGCTCATTAAAATGAATTGCCAGTTTTCGCATTATTGCTTCCACAGCCAAACTGTGCTTAATCGTGTTTTCATTCTCTATCCTGAGTTTTAGTTCTTCAAGAGCCATGTTGCGATCCAAGCTGAAATCCCCCCTTTTTTATCAATTTATTTAATTATAACAAAAACTGTTTCTGCTGCAAATATAATATATATGCTTTAGCGGTGTAATTTAAAAAATCTATTCGTTAAAAAAATCTGCATTGCATAAAAATGACTTATCGGGTAGAATACTTCCTATGGGTCATCCCATGCCAGTTCGCAAAATCCTGGCAAGGCACAAGCCTTAACAAAACTACGGAGTTCCGGTTGCTCAGTATAATAAAACCGGTGCTTGTATTTGCAAGCAAATAAGGAGCAAAATGAAATTCTCAACTAAATACTTAATCCAGGCTGCATTGTTGGCAGCAATATACACAGCTCTTACAGTTATATTAGGTTCTTTTGGTTACGGACCGGTACAATTTCGAATCGCAGAAGCATTAACGGTACTTCCAGCTGTTATGCCTGCAGCCATACCTGGTTTGTTTATCGGATGCATACTTGCAAACTGGTTTGGCGGATTTGGCATGATAGATATGGTCTTTGGAAGTATAGCTACTCTGCTGGCAGGATTTTCAACATATTTTTTAAGAAAACATCGGTTTTTGCTTCCACTGCCTCCTGTTTTATTTAATGCGGTAATTGTAGGAGCTTATGTGTATTTGCTTTATGACAACAGTTATTCAATGGGACTTACAATGCTTTTTATAGGTATATCCGAATTGATTATATGCTACGGCTTAGGGTTGCCGCTTATAGCATTCATTAAAAATAACAGTGTTTTGAAAAGAATTTTGGAGATCGATGAATAACAATATTCCATTTGGCTGATATTGTATACCATTTTAGACAGTTGTTTTTTTAATTTTTATGGTGGTAGATATTAATGTGCATGATTTTTACTTTAATGAGCTACTAAAAGGAGCAACTAATGAGATTAGTATCTTTAGATCAGATTACCGGTTCTGAGGTATTGGGAAAAGCCATCTTTGATTCAGAAGGAAGAAGATTGTTAAATACAGGCGTTTCATTAAGACCCACCATAATTCAAAAGCTATATGAAAAAGGTATTTCCTGTGTATATATAGATGATGATATTTCTGAGGGAATAGAGAGTGACAGTCTCCTGTGCGAAGAAACAAAAACTCATGCAAAAATCATCGTTCGTGAAGAAATGCAGAGACTGTCCAAAAAAAATACAATGGACTGCTCCAGACTCAGCGGAGTAGTCGATAAAATTATTGATGAAATCCTGTCAAAAAAAGTAGAAATAGTTGATGTTAAAGATATACGCATGCAGGATGAACAAACCTTTGCCCATAGCGTTAATGTTTGCGTTATGTCTATTGCATTGGCGTCAAAACTTTCCCTTAATGTTTCTAAGATTAAAAGTATCGCTTTGGGTGCTTTGCTCCATGATATTGGAAAAGCACTGCTTTCTCCGACGTTGCTTCACAAAACCGACAAATTTACTGAAGATGAAATAGAGGAGATAAAAAAGCACCCATTAATCGGCTATAATCTTTTAAAAGACAACCCGGATACTCCTGCCACTACGAAAGTATCGGTTCTGATGCATCATGAACATATTAACGGGAATGGATATCCAATGAAACTTACCGGTGAAAAGATTCACTATTCGGCACGAATCATTACCGTTTGCAATGAATTTGACAGGGTTTTAAATGACCAGAAGAATCAGAATGTCTTAAATACTACAGATGCGGTTGAATACCTTATAGGCGCATCGGGACATGTGTTTGACAAAGCAATTGTGGACGAATTCATTAAAATGATTCCTATATACAGCGCAGGCAGTATAGTCCTTTTAAGCAATGGTATTATAGCAATTGTAGTCAAAAACGATCCTGTATACCTGACCCGCCCTGTTGTCAGAGCGCTATATAATACAAAAACAAAAACAAAATACTTAAAAACAGAACTTATTGACTTAAGAACTGAATTATCGATTAAAATTCTTAGAGAAATCAAACCCAATATCAATGAATTGATTAAATAACAAAATTCTTTGCCGGTCCAAAGGTCCTTCGAATATGTTACACTCATGATGGCGATAGGGGTATTTACTTCCCTGTGTATAATTGCCTTTTTGGTATTATCAACGAAACGTAGCTGATTAAAAGAATCTCCTTTTGTAACATAAACCCTTCTGCTCAGCTACGTTTCACTCAGGATGAAACAATGTTAATCAGAACGGAACCTTAATAAACGCTCAGGATAACTCTTAATATTCCATCCCGATTTTTAAGACGTCCATTTCTTCCGGAATCATATGATGTCTTTTTACAGGTAAAATACCATACAGCGCTTTTTCGAAGTTTTCAGCCTTTACACAGCCTGTTTCCCTAATTAGCTTTCCAACCAGATAAATATTGGAATAGGTTTTATTGCCGCGTTCACTTGCCAGTTGGGTCGCAGGTATTTCAAAAACTTTTATATCGGTTCTGTTTGTTTTTCTATGTACCATTGAACTATCGGCTATAATTATACCATTTGGTTTGACCCAGCTTTCAAATTTCTCAAATGAAGGGTTATTCATTACAATCAGTGCACTGCATGAATTCAGAACCGGAGAAGCAATTTCCTGTTCCGATATAACCACCATACAATTGGCAGTACCGCCTCTCATTTCCGGTCCGTACGAAGGCAGGAAGGATACTTCTTTACCTTCCAGCATACCGGCATAAGCTAAAAGCCTCCCTGCAGAAAGAATTCCCTGACCACCAAATCCTGCAATAATTATTTCATTAAGGAACATAGACTAAACCTCCAAGTCTGCGCCGACAAAAACGCCAAGCGGGTAATGCGGAATCATTTCATTTTCAACACGTTTCATGGCTTCAACAGGATTGAGCCCCCAGTTTGTCGGACAGGTAGACAGAACCTCTACCAATGAAAAACCCTTACCGGCAATTTGAACTTTAAATGCCTTTTTAATGGCCGCTTTAGCTTTTTTAATATTTTTGATATCATGCAGGGATACTCTTTCTATATAAGCCGGTCCTTCCAATGTTGCCAGCATCTCACAAATCCTGATCGGATACCCGCTGTATTTAGCATCTCTGCCGTAGGGAGTTGTTGTAGTAACCTGTCCCAAAAGAGTTGTGGGCGCCATTTGGCCTGAAGTCATACCATAGATGGTATTATTGATAAATATCACTGTGATATTCTCCGACCTGGCAGCAGCATGGACAATTTCTGCTGTACCTATGGCTGCAAGGTCCCCGTCTCCCTGATATGTAAATACTATATTTTCAGGCAGACTCCTCTTAACCCCTGTAGCTACCGCTGGTGCACGCCCGTGAGCAGCCTGAATCATATCACAATTGAAGTATAAATAATTGTTATAGGCACAACCTACCGGGGAAATTCCAATAGTTTTGCCTTCGATTTCAAGCTCATCTATGACTTCTGCCACAAGTCTGTGAGCAATTCCATGAGTACATCCCGGACAATAATGCATCGGCACATCACATAATGCTTTGGGTGCTTTATATACAATTGCCATTTCAGCTCTCCTCTCTAAAAAGCAGTTTACACAGTTTATCTGTGTTTTTCTTTTATTTTCATAACCTTTGTCATAATATTTTTTACTGTTGGAATCATTCCGCCCATTCTTCCTGTGAAGTATACTGGTTTTCTTCCGTTTATGGTTAGCCTTACGTCTTCAACCAATTGTCCTGAACTCATTTCAACAGTTAAGAAAGCTTTTGGAATATCAATAACCTTCTCAAAAGCATCAACAGGGAACGGGAATAATGTAATCGGTCTGATGAGCCCTAACTTGATGCCCTGCTCTGCAGCTTCCTTAATAACTCCCTTACAAATGCGCGAAACTGTACCATAAGCCACAAGGATAATTTCCGCATCTTCGCAATTGTACAATTCATAGCGCTGTTCTTTTTCGCTGATCAGCTTATATTTATTCTGCAAACCTATATTCCATTGCTCCAGAACGGCAGGATCAAGATGGATAGAAGTTATCATATTATGTTCACGTTTGTTGTTGTGTCCGTTCGTTGCCCAGGGTTTATCATAATGTTCTATTATTTCTTCGTCACGGAAGTTTACGACCTCCATCATTTGACCCAGTATACCGTCTCCCAGGATCATTGTCGCAATGCGGTAACGGTCGGCTATATTAAATGCATCAACAGTTAATTCATATAGTTCCTGGATACTGGCAGGGGCAAGCACTACCATATGGTAATCACCATGTCCTCCACCCTTGGTGGCTTGAAAATAATCACTCTGTGAAGGCTGGATTCCGCCTAACCCGGGTCCGCCTCTCATAATATTTACAATAACCGCCGGCAATTGAGCACCTGCTATGTATGAAATACCTTCCTGCTTTAAGCTGATTCCGGGGCTGGACGATGATGTCAAAACACGTTTTCCTGTACTGGCGGCTCCATAAACCATATTTATCGCGGCAACTTCACTTTCGGCCTGTATAAAAACTCCGCCTATTTTAGGCAATTTTTTAGCCATGTAATGCATAAGCTCTGTCTGCGGCGTAATGGGATATCCGAAATAATATCTGCATCCTGCTCGTATAGCAGCTTCACCAATGACTTCATTACCTTTCATTAATAGCTTTTGACCCATGGTGCTCCTCCTTTTCTACTTCTCTACCGTAATAACGCAATCGGGGCAAATAGTGGCGCAGAAAGCACAACCTATACACTTTTCCATATCAACCACTTCAGCTGGGAAATAGCCCTTTGCATTGATCCTATCGTGATTCTCGACAATGATTTTTTTAGGACAAACTTCAATACATAAGCCGCAGCCTTTGCATCGTTCTTCCCTGAAAGTTACTTTAGCCATACTTTGCTACTCCTTTATAAACCAGAAATTCTGAAGTAATGACAAAAAATCACTATTAGTTAATTCTATAGCTTATTTTTTCCCTTGTCAATAAAACAGTTCAATACTTTATTGTAATGCATCGATATATTACAAAAAAAAGATGCCAGAGTAAAACTCCGGCATCAATCTAAGCCAATCAAACTGGGGGGAATGATTGGTTACTTACTAATATAAAACGAGCTAAATTGAAAACATCTTCTTTTTCATTAAATGACCTCCTATGGCTTTACGTTGAATAAATTCTTATGTTGCTAAAAAATGTAAAATCTTAAGTATACGAAAATGATTACTTGAAGGAATCTCATATATGAGTTTATTTTAATTTTACCACAGAATATATATTTTGTATATTATTATTTTGAATGGAATTATTAACATATCATAACATATTTTTATTGTGTGTCCATCATACTGCCATGATAACTGTTTTATTTACCTTCAGGTCAAAATTCGCAGTGTTTTCCAATTCGATGTTTAAAATATGATAAAAATGTATAAATAAATAATTAGACTTGTTACGTTTTATAAATTGTATTTTTTACTACTATAATTATATTTTTCTTTATCGTTAATGTAATCACCCTAAGGGTGATTTGTGTGATAAAAGAGGACATAATATGAAAAGAAAAAAGTCGTTTATCATTTTTCTGAGTTTGATTTTATTATTGACCAAATGTGGTAATAACTATCTATTAAATTCAAGTAATCCTGTTATCATAACATTATGGCATAATTATGGCGGACCAATGGAAAAATCAATGGATGCATTGGTCAATGAGTTTAACAATACTGTTGGTAAAAAACAAGGTATTATAGTAAACATTACTTCCGTTTCCAGTTCCTCTGCGCTATACGACAAGATCCTTGCTTCGATCGAAGAAATCCCCGGTTCCTCTGAACTTCCGAACATAACTACCGGCTATCCAAAATCCGCTCTTATTCTATTAAATAATAATAAACTGGTAGATTTAAAAGAGTATTTTTCAAAGGAAGAGTTGAAAAAATATTTACCAAGTTTCATTGAAGAAGGAATGATATCCGGCAAGCTGGCTGTTTTTCCTACTGCCAAATCAACAGAAGTACTCTTTTTAAACAAAACACTCTTCCAAAGATTTTCCGATGCAACCGGAACAACTATTGATTCTTTATATACTTTTGAGGGAATTTCAGAAGCAGCCGTTAAATATTATGAATGGACAGATTCTCAAACTCCCGGGATTGCGAACGATGGCAAGCCATTTTTCTCATCTGATTCATGGTTTAATATTTTTCAAACAGGAATGAATCAGCTTGGCGATAGCTTCATTGTCAATGAAAACATAAATTATTCAGATAATTATAAAAGAATATGGGATACTTTTTATGAGGCTGTAAAAAAAGGCGGCATCGCTCTTTATAACGGGTATTCGTCTGATCTTGCAAAAACAGGCGATATTGTCTGTTCAACCGGTTCTTCCGCAGGAATTACATATTACGGGGATACTATTACATATAAAGATAACACAAAAGGAAATGTTGAATTTGAGATTCTGCCTTATCCTGTTTTCAAAGGCGGAAAAAAAGTTGCATTACAACGCGGAGGAGGAATGATCGTAATTTGATGGAAAAAAACTATAACGAAAAAGTTAAAAAACTATGGAATTCTGCGAGAACTGATAGTGTCCTGATTGATTAAGTTATAGGAATGCATTCTAAATCTTCATTGGAAAAAAGTAAGATGAGGTGAAATCCATGTGAATATTCAAAAGTCTTCGCCAAATAAACATAATCTAATACATAAATTGACTGGATTTATCAATAAAGGCAAGTCATTGCGCCAACGCTTTCTTATTCATATTATTCTTTTTTTAATAGTACTGCTGACAGCTGTTTTCATTATTCTTTCAATCTCCGGTGTATTCAGCCTTGATAATAAAAAAGCAATAAGCTTATTTAACAATGAACTCAACCATGTAGCCAACCATATAAATGCGGATTTTGACAATATTTCTGCAAAAAGTATAAACCTTGCCATGACTTTGAATACAGATATCGAAAAAATACTTAAAGATAATAACATATCAATTGGCGATTTTAAAATACATCCCAAAATATATAACCAAATTTTGGAGTCTGAATGTCAAACATTAATTACAGCACTTCTAAATACAAAAAGCAGCGGAGTTTTTATGATCCTTGACGGTACAATCAATCCGAATCTTCCATATTCGGATTCTTCAAAATCAGGTTTATACATACGTAACATGGAACCCAATATAGTTAATCTGGAGGCTCCTCACTTAAATATGCTCCGTGGACCTATAGATATAGCAAAAGAGAATGATATTATCATCCATCCGCGATGGGAGATGGAATTTGATATAAATAGAGATACTTATTTTAAGAAAACTATGTACATGGTAATGAATAATGCCGAACTGCCTCTGCCCAAGCTATATTACTGGTATATTGCCGATATATCATCCGATACCCCCGACAAGGTGATGCTTTGTATTGTTCCGCTGAAAGCCTTGGATGGAACTGTATATGGCATTTGTGGTTTCGAAATCAGTTCATTGCTTTTCAAATTATCATATATTCCTGATATAACCATTTCTGATACGGTTTTTACTATGTTATCAAAGGTAGAAGATAATACATTTAATCTGACATCATCTTTAATATCAGCCAATTACCCTGCCTTCGCAACTAATGAGCTTTCCGGAAACATGCGGTTTTATCAGAAAAAATCGAAATCTCTTATTAAATATTTATATTCCCCTAACCGATTCATAGGCCTGCATAAAAAAATTGTGCTGTATGCTGATGATTCACCCTACAAAGATGAAGAATGGGCTGTAAGCATTATGATCCCGGCAAATTATTATAATAGTGTCGTTGGTAATATCAACCGGAGAGTTATTCTGCTATTATTGGTATTGCTGCTTTTTGCGATCACAGCATCTTTTTGGATCAGTAAATTCTATCTTAAACCTATAATAGAAACCATCAACAAAATGAAACAAAAAAAGCCCTCAGAAATAGAAAAGACAAATATAATTGAAATAGACGACCTTTTAGAGTTTCTTTCACAACAAGACAGAGTCATGGAAACAAAAGCTCAAATGGATAATCCTCCGGTTTCTGATATTCAAAATATCAGTATGTTTAAAGAATTTCTTAATAATATCAAAACCTTATCCCCTGCCGAACGGGCCGTATTTGACCTGTATATGGAAGGTTACACCGGGAAAGAAATTGCCGAAAAATTATACCTGAGTATAAATACTATAAAAACTCATAACAAAAGGATATACGAAAAAATGAATGTATCATCCAGAAATGAGCTTATGGTGTACTTTAAAATGATGAAGGAAATGAATTTAAAGAAATATGAAGATTAAAAAGGTAAAAACAAGTTTTTACGCAAAACTATCAACGGATGATTTACTCGGCCTTCAAGCCGCCCTTCCATCCCCTCCATCACTGATGTCGCAAAAATGGGTATTCCGGTCCTTTTTTCTATTTCCCGGGAAAGTTCCAAACCGTACATGATATCATCTACGGTGGTTTCTTCAAGGAAGTGGGTATTATTGATTATCCCTGTGATTTTCAATCTGGATGCCGCTTCGATTTCCCTTATATGGGTAAGAGTCTCCTCCGGGTTTATTGTCATAGGCCTTGCCCGGTTTAACACAAAAAACATATCATATTCATTTTTGTTAATTTCATGGCAGAATCGCCCCAATATCGTTGCTCCGTCCTCATCTCCGCCTACATCCAAAATTACGCGTCTTGATTTATGCCTGAATGCTACTGAAATCTCAGAGCCAACTACCGGTATATCAACATTTGTATTGGCATACATAGGTGCAACGACCTTAATGCCACGGCTCTCCAAGGCAGTTTTAGCATCAAAACTTCTGAAATATGGATTCACAATATCCATATCAGCCAAAAGTACATCGTCAAATTTTTCTTTTAATATAAAAGCTGTATTAACTGAAATTTCTGATTTTCCGCTTCCATAGTGTCCGCAGAAAATATTAATCCTATTTTTAAAAGAAGCTTTTTCCATAAATTTACCCTTCAATTCTGTACATTTTTTGTCCTTCTATGTATCTGTCCCTTCCGGTGCAGTCTATAACCACTATACATGGGAGATTTTCAACCTCTATTCTCCGTATTGCCTCGGTCCCGAGGTCTTCAAATGCTATAATCTCCTGTTTTTTGATACAGGAAGATATCAATGCGCCCGCACCTCCGATTGTGCCAAAATAAACTGCTTTATGTGTTTTAATTGCTTCTACTACATTATTGTCTCTTAGGCCCTTGCCTATCATCCCTTTCAACCCTGATTCAATCAGTTTTGGAGCATATGCGTCCATTCTCCCACTTGTAGTAGGCCCAGCGGAACCTATTACTCTTCCTTCTTTTGCCGGACAGGGGCCCACATAATAGATTATCTGCCCTTTTAAATCGAATGGAAGCGGCTCTCCTTTTTCCATCAAGGCTATCATACGTTTATGGGCAGCATCGCGGCCAGTAAATAAAACGCCTGATATTAAAACTTCGTCCCCGGCTTTTAATTGGGCTATTACATCTTCAGTCAATGGTGTGGTTATATTCTTTATTGCCATCTGTAACTAACCTCACTAATTCATTGAATATTGAATACGGGCTTCTTTTGTATACCCTCCCGATTCATCGTATATAATCAGGTCAGGCAGGATCTGCAAACCAGGATTCCCGTTTTTTAGCCCCTTAATAAGTATAAGCGACGGAGCCTTACCTTGGTACGGGCATACCATTCTTAGAATTTTGGGTTCAATTCTGACATTCCTCATTCCAACCATTATATCGGTAAGTCTTTCAGGACGATGAACCATGAAAAACTCGCCGTTTGGTTTAAGTATAGCTGAACTGGCCGTTAATACGTCAGTCAGGTTGCAGTAAAGTTCGTGCCTGGAAATAGCTTTACTGTCTATATCATTGATTCGTCCGCTGCCTGCCTTTGTGTAAGGAGGATTTGTAACTACTATATCATAGGTAGCTGCTCCAAAGATAGATACTGCTTCTTTAATATCACCCTTCACTATTGATATCTTATGGTTCAGATTGTTCCCATCAATGCTTCTTTGTGCCATATCGGCTATTTCAGGCTGGATTTCCAGACCTGTAATACTTTTTGCATCTGTTTTTGCGTAAATAAGAACTGCCAGGATTCCGGTGCCCGTTCCCAAATCAAGTACCTTTTGATGCGCCTTAGCTTTAACGAAGTTTGACAATAAAACTGAATCCATTCCGAAACGGAATGAATCTTTTTTTTGAATAAGAAAGAGTCCTTTTATCTGTAAATCTTCCAGTGTTTCATCAGGTAAAAGTATAAAGCCCATACAGTTTCTCCTGATATTATATAGTAGGTTCCTTCGGGCTTTGCCCTCAGGATGACTTATTTACATCACAAATTTGAATTTGAAGGTAAGAGGTTGGAAGTAAAAAATATATTATCCTTAACCTCTTACCTCATATCTGACTTTTAGCCACCAGTATGAAAAAGAGTCAAACGCAAGGCTTGACTCCTTTAATTCAAACAATATTTTTCTTACTCGGGCTGAGGAGCCTCTACAGGACAGACACTTGCACATGAGCCGCAATCCAGGCAAGCATCTGCGTCAATTATGTATTTTGATTCGCCTTCTGATATGCAACCTACCGGGCATTCAGATGCGCAAGCACCACAACTGATGCAATCGTCACTAATTTTATATGCCATGCTGACACCTCCAAGAAATATATGATGTATACATTGTACAAATTAATCCTATACTATTAATTTAATCATGTCAATATTGCAGCGGGGCATTTTAATTATAATTTTTTGAACACGGGAAGCGAAGTATCAGTCTTCCAATATTTTCAATTCCTCTAACTCCTTGTCTTCCAGCTCGTCTTCAGGATCAGGTTTCTTTTCTGCATCTTTCACTACCCGAATATCGTTTACAGAATAATCAACTATATCCGTAATCTGTTCATTGTCAAGCTTAACCTTTACTATTCCTTTTAAGAGATTCACTTGTACGACTATTCCCTGACCCTGTGGTGTTTCTACAATAGCATCAACTTTAGGTGTTCTCTTAAGCAGATACTCATAAGTTTCCTGTTCGTATTTTAAGCAGCACATAAGTCTGCCGCATGTACCCGATATCTTTGACGGGTTTAAAGAAAGGGACTGTTCTTTAGCCATTTTTATAGAAACAGGATGGAATTCTGACAGATGAGTACTGCAGCATAAGACTCTGCCACAAGCTCCTAATCCCCCAATCATTTTCGCTTCATCTCTGACACCTATTTGACGAAGTTCGATCCTGGTACGAAATACTGAGGCTAAATCCTTTACAAGCTCTCTGAAATCCACACGGCCGTCTGCTGTGAAATAGAACAGCACTTTATTATTATCAAAAGTATATTCTACATCGATCAGTTTCATATCCAGCCCATGTTTTTTTATCTTTTCAAGGCAGATTTTAAAAGCTTCTGCTTCTTTTCTCTTATTTTCTTCTACCTGTTTCAGGTCCTCTTCATCAGCCTTTCTGATGACGTTTTTCAACGGAGCTACGACTTCTTCGTCAACAACATCCTGATTAGCCACGACAACTGTTCCGCATTCAATCCCCCTGGCTGTTTCTACAATAACCTTATCGTCTTTCTTCAGGTCCAGATCACAAGGATCAAAATAATATATTTTACCTGCGGTTCTAAATCGAACCCCTACAACTTTTACCATTTATTATGACCATTCCTTTCTTCGGAACCACAGAATTAAGCTTTATAATATCCGGACACAGCCGAATTCAAAAAACTTTCAGACAGCTTTCTCTATGCTTTCCCTTTAAAGCAGTGTTCAGCTACAGCATTGTAATATAATCAACTGCAAGCTGATAGTTCATATTGCGCTTCATGTCATCACGCACCTTTTCGATTCCTGAAATAGAATCGGTTATTTCAATGGTGCTGTGCATGTTTGCGTACTTTAATATATTATCCTTTTTATCTGAATTAATCAACCCGTCCTCCACAGAACACTTAACCAAAAGGGCATCCCGGTATACCGATTCCAGTATATTTAAGCAAACATCAAAAGCATTTTTGTTATTTGAAAGATATTGATTAAAATATAACTTTGAATCGATACTCTCATCAAATACGAATTTCAGTGTTTCTTCCCTGTGTTTCTCAAAATCCTTATCGTTCAAAAGCCGTAAAGCTATTCCCGGAATTCCACGGCTAATGGCAAGAAGATCCTCCTTACCGGTTGCGTCTATTCCGTTCTTTTGTGCAATAAGCTTCAATTCTTTTATGGTGCTTGGCTTAAGATGCTTTCGCACAGTTCTTGATCTTATTGTCAAAAGAAGAGATTCATAATTGGATGTGGTTAGAATTATTTTTGCATAGTCCGGCGGCTCTTCCAGTGTCTTAAGCAGGCAGTTTTGAGCCTGAATTGTCATTTTCTCCGCGTCTTCTATAACATATACCTTGCAGCCTTTAAGAGGTCTTATTCCAATATCATCGATAATGTCTCTTATTTGTTTTATGACTATATTTTTGGTTTCACCACGGATTGTCATAAAATCAGGATTTACATTTTTATCAAAACTTCTGCATGCTCTGCAGTGCCCGCAAGGAATTTGAGCATCGCCCTTTTCTGTGCATAACAAAGCCTTCGCAATAAAGCGGGCAAGTGTTCTTTTTCCGATACCCTTTTCACCTGTTAACACAAAAGCATGACTTAGCGAGTCATGCCTGATTCCGTTCATGAATTCTTCAATTATCTCAGTTTGACCTATATAATCCATTCATTGCCTCCAATATAATATCAAAGTACAAGATCCAATATCAATCCTCTTATATCTTCAATACGTCCAAGTATGGCAAGATTATTCTTCTCAGATTTAAGAACCTCTTTGGTAAGTTCGTCAAGCTTTTCATTTACAATTTTAATGGTTGCAAAAACTCTGTGTCTGCCTCTTCTGTCCAAAAAACTATCCTTTGAAAAACGCGAGGAGCCTCTTACTGCCTCACTCAAAAATTCCATAACCAGCTTTTTATATACCTTCAATTCAGATACGTCTATATGCGACGCCAAACGCTTACCTTGCTTTTCAATTTCCAGCGCTTTCTTTTTAAGCTCTTCATCCTGGCTTTCAGAATACTGACGATCCATATGGGAGCTAAACATTGTCTCACTTCTGTCGTTAACTCTTTTAATATCTCTGTCTATTCTGCCGGTTATATTTTGTGGTTTCCTTTCCGGACTTCGGTCAATTTTCAGCGCCATAAACAAAACCTCCGCTTTATTCTATCACTTGCCGGACAATAGAATAGATCTCCTTATGGATGTCATCAATGCTTCTTATGATTCCGTCCTTGACGCAACAAACATGATTCCAGCCATATAATCTGGCTACCTCACATGCATTTTTATAAGATTTTTTAAGATATTCTATATTTCTTTCATGTATATCTTTCTGGCTTAACCCGGTAATTTTATTCTTTCTGTTTTTCATAAGACTTAAGGCGCTTTCAGGAGGCATATCCAAAAAAATCACACAATCAGGAACAGGTATCCCAAGTTTAATAAATTCCAGATCCCAAAGCCAGTCAAGAAAAGCTTTCTTTTCATCAGCATCTTTTATTTTTGCCGCCTGATGTATCATATTTGACATTGTATATCTGTCGCTTACTACAATGCCGCCGTTTTCATAGAAATCTTTCCATAATGTCTTATATGAAGCGAAGCGGTCAATGGCAAAGAAAACAGATGCCGCATAAGGATTGACGTCCTCTGGCTTATTTCCGAATTCTCCGTTGAGATACATCTTTACCAATGCTGACGAATCGCTACTGTAGTTAGGAAACTCCACTTTTTTGACTTCTTTATTCTCCTTAAGCAAACGTTCATAAAGCATCTTGGCATGTGTAGCTTTCCCGCTTGAATCTACTCCTTCTATAATAACAAGCTTGCCTTTCAAAATAATTCCTCCTGATGATCTTTAAAAATGTGTCTTCAGAACTTTTATCTTTCGGTTATGGATTCCATGTACCGGACAGTTTTCTCTTAAAAGTATATCGACATAATCTATAACTTCCTTGTTTATTCTCTCACCGGGAGTAACAAGAGGTATCCCCGGCGGATACGGAGTTACAAATATCCCGCTTACTTTCCCCAGCGCATTTTCTATAGGTATTTCCTCAACCTTTTCAAATAGAGCTTTCCTGAGCGGTACGAGACGTTCAGGCAATTGCTGCGGCCATCGCGGCAGTTTTTCTCTTGCTCTGGCCGTACAGAATTCATCGGAAATAATTTTTAATGCCATTAATAGTTTATCAAAATCCAGGGAGTTATGAAAGGGCGTTGCTATTAAAACAATATTGTTCAGATCGGCCATTTCGGCTACAATACCAAATCGTGTCCTTAATATTTCTTCTGCATCAAATCCGCTTATTCCTACTGACTTAAAACTTAAAACAATCCGGGAGAAATCACTTTCAAAGTTGCTGTTAACACAGGTTATTCTTTTTACGCATGTATTTTTATTAAGTTTGATCAAAAATTCGGAAATATTATGTTTCAGATTTTCATACAAGTCCCGTCCTTTATTCTCCATAACGCTTCTTGCTATATCAATTGATACCATTAAAATATAGGACGGACTTGTAGTCTGAACCATAGATACTGTTTTTTCAATAATACTTTTTTCTATCAGGCCTTTGCTGTTACCATGAAGAATTGCTGTCTGGGTCAGCGCAGGAAGGGTCTTATGCAGGCTTTGAACGCAAAGATCTGCGCCCTGTGTTATTGCCGGCTTTGGAAAATCCTCATGGAAACAGAAATGAGCCCCATGGGCTTCATCAACCAAAAGGGGCATATTATAGTCCTTTGCAAGTTTTGATATATTGCTTAACCGGGTCGCTGTTCCGTAATATCCTGGTCTGGTTATTAAAACAGCCTGTGCATCAGGATTCTCCTTTAAGACTTTTTCCAGGTTTTCGGCAGTTACTCCGAGAGGTATTTGATTTTCTTCGTCTACTTCAGGCTGTACAAAGACAGGTTCGCCGTTTATCTGGGCTAATGCATTCAATGCTGAAATATGGCAATCACGGCCAAGAATGAGCTTCCCCTCCGGTTTAACCGCCGCCTGAATCATAGCGTGAATTCCGGATGTGGAACCGTTGACAAGGAAAAAAGAATAGTCTGAACCAAAGCATAAAGCTGCAAGATCCTGTGCTTCTTTTATTACTCCCCGGGGCTCATGCAGACAATCGGATCCCGGAATCTCGGTAATATCCAGACTGCCTGCGAGCTTCAGTTCATCACATAAACCTCTGCCAAAGATATGCCCGGGCATGTGAAAAGGCAAAGAACCTTTTTCATAGTATTCCTTTAACATTTTATAGACGGGAGTATCATTTACAGGTTTCATATCAGTCTACAAGAATCTGGGTAAGAATTTCATTGTATTTAACTTTATAGTCCCCTAAATCAACGTACACTTCACTTTTCTTTAAAATCTCCTCGTCAGGCCAGTAGGCGGGTAAATCAAACACCTCAGGATATTCCTCCTGCATGCGGCGAAGCACCTCTGTGTTGGGAGACGAATAGCCCATGGCTTCAGAGTTTCTGAACGCTACATCAGGGTCCAGCATGAAATTAATGAACATCTCAGCTTCTTTCTTATTCTTGCTGCTTGCCGGGATAGCCATGCAATCGTACCAGACATTGGTTCCCTCTTTAGGAACACCATAAGCAATATTTTCAAAACCTTCCCAGTAAAGGTCCATTGCATCACCCGAATATGTCAATCCCATCGCAGCGTCACCATTGGCAATAAGATCCCTGATTTCGTCACCATAATAACCGTTGACAAGAGGTTTTTGTTCTAAAAGAAGTGCCTTTGCCTCTTCCAGTTCATTATCATTTGTGCTGTTCATTGAATAGCCCAGCTTTTTAAGGGCAACTCCCAAAGCGTCACGTACATCCTTTTTCATAAGGATTTGACCCTTATATTTAGCATTCCACAGGATATCCCAACTGTCTACCGGATCATCTACCATATCAGTGTTATAAAGTATTCCGATGGTACCCCAGAAATAAGGTACAGAATACTTGTTTTCAGGGTCATAATCATTATTCTTAAATTTTTCATCAATATATTTGTAATTTGGAATATTGCTGTAATCTAATTCCAGCAGCATATTTTTCTTTATCATTTCCGATATGGCATATTCCGACGGAAAAATGACGTCATAGCTGCTGCCGCCGGCTTCCAGCTTGGCAAGGAGCTCTTCATTTGTTGAATAAGTCTTATAATTTACCCTGATTCCCGTTTGTTGTTCAAATTCATCTATTAATGATTCATCCATGTATTCTCCCCAGTTAAATACATTAATGGTAACACCCGAGCCGCATCCGGCAAGCGGTACAATTGAAACAACGATCATAGTCAGTACTGCGAATAATAATACATATTTCTTCATATTATAATATCTTCTCCTTTATCCTTTTTCTTGTTTATTAATATCATTAAAGTAAGTACTACCACGAACATCAATGTACTCAAGGCATTAATGGTAGGCTTAATTCCTCTCTTGGCCATTGAGTAAATCAGTATAGACAAATTCGTCGCAGATGTGCCTGCCGTAAAGAAGCTTATGACAAAATCATCTATCGATAAGGTAAAGGCAATCATCGCGCCGCTTATGATACCTGGCATAATCTCAGGAATGATAACCTTTCTCATTGCATATGCCGGAGTCGCTCCCAAATCCAGCGCAGCTTCAGCCGTATGTTTGTTCATCTGCCTTATTTTTGGCAATACCGACAGGATAACATACGGTATGCTGAAGACAATATGCGATATAAGCATAGTTACAAACCCGAGTTCAATTCTCAGAGATATAAACAGAGTCATGAGAGCGACACCTGTCACGATATCCGGATTCAACACAGGAAGGTTATTAATATTAAGCACAATAGTCCGCCCTAATCTTGACATATTACTGATACCCAGCGCAGCAATAGTGCCTACGATGGTAGATACCACCGTGGATATTACAGCAATAATTATTGTAAAATAAAGGGCTTCGCGAATCTGCCTGTCTTTGAACAGATCAATATACCAGTCAAAGGTAAAGCCACCCCATTGACCTCTTGATTTTGATTTATTAAACGAAAATACAATCAACACTATGATAGGAGCATAGAGGAACAGGAAAACTATGCTCATGTATATTCTTTTTATGGCTTTCTGCATCAGATTTTCCTCCTCTCTTCCTCAGGCTCGCTTTTATCAATACGTGACATTACAGCCATTGAAATCAATATCATTATCATCAGAATTATCGACAGTGAAGAACCAAAATGCCAATCACGTGACGACAGGAACTGCTGCTCTATTAAGTCGCCAATCAAAGGAGTTTTTCCGCCGCCCAAAAGGCCTGAAATTACGAATGTGCTTACTGCAGGCAAAAAAACCATCGTAATGCCTGATACAATTCCCGGTACGCTCAAAGGCAGAATAATCTTCGTAAACGTTATAAAACTGTTGCCCCCGAGATCATGCGCAGCCTCTATTACGTGCTTGTCGATCTTGCTTAATACGGTATATATGGGCAAAATCATAAAAGGTAGAAAATTATATACCATACCAAGCAGTACAGCCCCCTCGCCCGGCATTATTTCAAGTTTTGGCAAGCCAAGCCACAATAAAAACCTGTTTACTAATCCATTGGGGGAAAGCAGGGACATCCAGGCATATGTCCTGAGCAAAAAATTCATCCAAATAGGCACTATAAATAACATCATTAACATGTTTCTATATTTTGCATCAGTATTTGCTATTATCATGGCTACCGGATACCCGATAATCAAACATATCAATGTTGAGATACCGGCCAGCACGAAAGAATCTCCTATAACTTTTAAAAAGATAGGTTCAAGCACTTTCTTATAGCTGTTGAGAGAGAATCTTAAATCTTTTATATTATGGATATCCCCCTCCGTAAAACTATAAAACAGAATCAAAAACAACGGTACGACTATAAATATAATCATCCAAACGGTATAGGGATATGCTATCCTTCCTCTTCCTCTTCGTTGCATGGCGTACTCCCCCTTTTCATAACTTGTATATCAGCTGGCTGGACATTCATACCTACAATGCTTCCTTCAGGGAACATTTTGGTACGCTGTACCAGGTATTCACGAGTATCAGATTCTATAATCATCTCATAGTGAACACCTTTAAATACAACAGATGTAACCCTTCCTTTAATCATGCCTTCTTCAGGATTAACAACTATACGAATATCCTCCGGCCTGATAACGATGTCAACAGGTTCATTTGGCGCAAACCCTTTATCAACACAGTCGAAGACCATGCCATCGAATGAAACCTTGTAATCCTCCAACATTACGCCTTCTATAATATTGCTCTCGCCGATAAAACCTGCAACGAACCTGTTTATAGGCTCATTATATATATCTTCAGGAGTACCTACCTGCTGAATGACTCCTTTGTTCATTACCACAACAGTATCCGACATGGTAAGTGCTTCTTCCTGGTCATGGGTAACATAAATAAACGTGATCCCCAAACTTCTTTGCATTTCAAGAAGCTCAATCTGCATCTCTTTTCTAAGCTTTAAGTCAAGGGCACCCAGGGGCTCATCCAAAAGAAGCACCTTTGGCTCATTTACCAAAGCTCTTGCTATAGCGACACGTTGCTGTTGGCCACCGCTTAAGGAATCCACATTACGTTTTTCAAAGCCTTCAAGGTCAACCATTTTAAGCATTTTCTTTACTCTTCTGTCAATTTCACTGTTGGAAACTTTTTTTACACGAAGACCAAAAGCTACATTTTCATATACATTCATATGGGTAAACAACGCATATCTCTGGAAAACGGTATTAACGTTTCTTTTATAGGCAGGAACATTATTTAAGAGCTTTCCTTCAAAAAGTATTTCTCCCTCGTCAGGATCCTCAAATCCGCCTATCATACGTAATGTAGTTGTTTTTCCGCATCCGCTTGGGCCCAGAAGTGTAACAAACTCGTTTTCTTTTATTGTCAGATTAATGCCGTCTACGGCAGTCATATCATTATATCTCTTTGTAAGATTTCTTAATTCTATAAGTGGTTTACTCATTTTGATCGTCCCCTGTCTTAAAAGCTTGGCGGTGTTGATATCCATAATACTCTGGCTACTGTTTTACCTATATTTTTAATCACATGGGTTTTATTGGGTTTAAACATGAAACAATCACCCTTTTTAAGCCTAAATCGCTCTTTCCCCAGATACAGGTATAAGCTCCCGTTGAGAACCATACCAAACTCTTCTCCCTGATGCGGCTGATCTTCTTCGAACGAGCAGTTCGGTCTAATCTCTACTATTATAGGTTCCATAAGCCGTTTTTTTGCATTTGGAACTATCCAGTTTATGGCATAGCTTTGGTCTGCCGCCTCTTTAACAAAATAGTTCGTATTAGTGAAAACGACCTGCTCATCGATTACCTCTTCACTGAAAAATTGCTGAAGACTTGTTCCAAGACATTCCAAAATATCCTGCAAAGTCGCAATCGAAGGTGATGTAAGATCTCTTTCAAGCTGTGAAATATAGCCTTTTGTAAGTTCACAGCGGTCGGCGATCTCTTCCTGAGTCATGCCGCTTTCCAATCTGAGCCTTTTCAATTTATTACCAATCTGCATCCAATTCCTCCTAAACGTAAAAAAGTAACCAATGTAATTAAGGGTAACCAACCGCATCTATACTCAGCATATTCGAAACATAAAAAAAGTTTAATATAATTAAACAAAAATGAAATCTTACATTACATTTTGTTTAATCCTACTAAACAACATTAGATATTATTGCATTATTATTTTTAAATGTCAATGAGAATTTGAAAAATTTTATTTTGCTCTGCATTTTTGATTTTTATTATAAAAATGAGAGTGTGAAAGGCTCTATCCTATGCAGGATAAATAAAGGAACCGGTTTTTTGCCGGTTCCTTAACATTCTTACATAAAATTCATTAATTTATTTTTCCAAACTTAGATAACGGCGCAATCCTGAAAATTGCCTTGCCTTCAACCCAGGATTGTTTTATAACCCCGAAGTCTCTGCTGTCGGCACTATGCCCTCTGTTATCCCCCATTACAAACAACTCGCCCTCTTTTACAGTAACTTTTGGCAGACTGCGGTTCAATACTATTTTCTCGTATGGATCAATGCGGGCGTAAGGCTCATGTTGTTCTACGCCGTTAACATACAGGATATTGTCTACAATTTCTATCGTATCCCCGGGAACGCCAATAACTCTCTTAATAAGTCTGTTTCTTCTGAAATCTTTATTTAACTTTTTGTAAATATCACTTATATAAATGGACGCTCTTCCCAGAACACCATTTACGGGCTCATCTCGTAAAAATATGATTATATCCCCTCTCTTAGGTTCATCAAAAGTATATGACAGCTTGTTCATAATCAGCTTATCACCGGGTTCAAGAGTATCCATCATTGATTGCATATTAACCTCTGTGAGGGCGAACAACTCGCTTTGAACTATTGAAGCAATAACAAACGCAATAATAATCAGTATAATCCATTCAGATATTTCTTTAATAATGTTCTTTCCATTTTTTGTCAAAATAATTACATCTCCTTTTTACAGAGACACCTTCAGTATCCCTTCTATCTTGTTTATTTTAGCCGATATTGTTGTTAAATCCAAGTCCTTATTGGCTTCAAATTGAAATATAATTCTTTGTCTGGTGGATTTAGGAATATCATATATATCAAGACTTTTAATTTCAATGTTTAACTCTTTAAATATGCTGCCTAATGGGTGAATAACCTGTTTATCCTTTTCTCCCTCTATTTCAATCGTTTTATAGCCGTCATGTTTGCCAAGTTTTTTTTCAAGATTTTTAAGATACATAAGTATGATCCAGATCAGCAAAGTAACCAGTATCGCACCGGTATAAAAACCGACGCCGCAAGCCAGGCCAACACATGCTACTGTCCAAACACTGGCTGCCGTAGTAATACCTTTAACCGAAAACCCATGCCTTATTATGGTACCTGCTCCTAAAAAGCCTATTCCGCTTACAACCTGAGCTCCAATACGCGTTGGGTCTATATGTACCTTGCCTGAGTATGCAATAATTGAAAACTCTGCGATCAGCATAACAAGGCATGACCCCAAGCAAACAAGAATATGAGTCCTGAAACCTGCCGGCCTGTTATTGGATTGCTCGCGTTCAAAACCAATAATTCCGCCTAATATACATGATAAAAAAATTCGTGCTATTACAGTCAATAAGAATTGGGAATTAAACTGGAAAAGAAACCAATCCATAAAGGCATCCCCTTACTTCATACTTTTTCATTTCTTTTTTTTATTAGCATCAAACTGTAATTGCGGGTATCTATCGTATTTTTATGCAAAAGCGAGCCTTTTTTTAATACAAATTTTATAGTACTTTCAGAGCAACAAACAATGCATTTTTCCAAATCCTCAAAAGCCATTTTTCTCATCGTTTCAACACCTTCAAAGGATCTCAATGGCTCAATATAGTCGGCTACATAAATGATTTTCTCCAGCAGATTCATACCTGCCTTGCCTGTGGTGTGCCATCTTATAGCAGCAAGCACTTCTTCGTCGGTTACTCCGTACACTTCTTCAGCAAGATGTTTGCCTATTATGCCATGAAGCAGCTTTGGCTGAAGAATTTCGATCTCATCGGCATCATAACCGATTTGTTTTATATATTCAATTGCTTCTTCACCTTTATAGTTCTTCCCGCAATCATGGAGAATACCTGCAAGCCTTGCTTTATTGACATCTGCTCCGTAATGCTTTGCTAGTGCTTCAGCCATCTCCATAACGTTTAACGAATGTTTGAATCTGTATGGATCAAGCTCCTTATTAAGCGTATTGATAATAACATTAATATTCATCTGAATGTCACCCGGTTTTAAGCATTTTTGTAAAGTCCGTTTTTATAAATATACCTTTCAACATCGGGCGGTACCATATATTTAATTGACAGACCCATCCCGACTCTCTTTCTTATTTCTGTAGAAGAATAGTCCATGGCCTTGCCCGAATATTTCAGTATATTTGCTCCGAACTCTTTTCTGAATTTTTCTATATAGCTGTTTAGAATATCTTCTCTGGTATCAGGCCTTGGTGCTACGATAATTACCGCCAGTCTAAATATTTCACGGTAGTCCCTCCAGGTTTCAAACTGTACGAATGAATCTGCTCCGACTATAAGTGATATTTTCCTGTTTTTCTCTTGCTCCTTAATAATTCTTAATGTATCAACCGTGTATGATGATCCTTCCCTTTTCATTTCAATTTCACTTGCAGTAAAAAAGGGATTGTCACCAATAGCAAGCTCTACCATCCGCAATCTGTCATGCGCCTCGATAATTTTGCTGTTGTCCTTATGAGGCGGAATTTTGGCAGGGATAAATATTATTTTCTCAAGACTGAATTCTTCCCGTATTCCCTCACACATAAGAAGATGTCCGTAATGTATTGGATTGAATGTTCCACCCATGATTCCCAGCACAATTACACCTCAATTACAACCATCTTTTTGTATATATTCTTGAACCAAAAGGAACCAGCGAAAGCTTTGCCAGCTTAAAATGCTGCTTTCCGAAAGGAATTCCGATTATAGTGATAAACATCAAAAAACCGATCGCCAGATGGTAAACACATAATTCCCAACCCAGGGCAATGATCCAGATTACATTTCCAATAAGGCTGCCTATACCGAATCCTTTAATTTCAATATCACGACCAAATGGATATAACACAAATCCCGCAATTTTAAAACATTGTATGCCAAAAGGAATGCCGATAAATGTCAAACAGCAAATTACCCCGGCGGCAAACCATAGAATTGCAGCAATAATTCCCCCAAATATCATCCAAGCTATATTACCCAACAGATACATTAAACAGCCTCCAAACTGTAACACTTAAAACCATTCTTAAATGAATAAATGCCTATCCGGATCAATTTAGGACAGGCATTTCATGCAACAGCTAACCAGGTCTATTTCACCTTAAAGCCTGCATCTTCAATCTTCTCTCTTATTATTGCGGCGCTTAATCTTTCTTCATCATACTCCACTACAACGCGCCTGGTGTTAATATCAACGATTACTTCAACAATACCGTTAAGTATTGTAAGAGATTCCTTAATTATTCGAGCAGAATCTTCATTTATTATCCCATCAATATTAAACGCAACATTCTGTTCTGCCATCAAATCACCTCACAATGTAAGACAAGAAAATTATATAATATTGTTGCGTTTATGTCCAACATTTTAATTTGTAAATTAATGCTCTTAATTTTGTTCCTTTAAACGTCTCAGAAGCTCGGAAAAGTAATCGGGCAGCGGAGCTTCGAAAATCATCTCTTCGCCGCTTACCGGGTGTTTCAGCTTCAGATAGCGAGCATGCAGAGCCTGACCATTTGTATCCATCAGTTTGCATGCTTTCCCGTAAACAAGATCCCCCGAAACAGGATGGCCAATTGAAGCCATGTGCACCCGTATCTGATGTGTCCTTCCTGTTTCCAGTTGAAGCTTAATATGAGTGTATCCTTTATATCGCTCAATCACTTTAAAATGCGTGACGGCAGGTTTTCCGTTCTTATAGTTCACGGCCATTTTTTTTCGGTTTATCGGGTGCCTTCCAATAGGCGCAGAGATCTTTCCTTCATCATCTTTTATTATACCGTCAACTATAGCTTCATATATTCTCTGAATTTGATGATTCTTTAACTGCTCAGATAATTTTAAATGGGCATTGTTGTTTTTTGCTACCACAAGCAAACCTGAGGTGTCTTTATCTATTCGGTGTACAATTCCGGGTCTTATTACACCGTTTATATCCGATAAAGAATCTCTGCAATGATATAAAAGTGCGTTAACCAATGTGCCTTTCCAGTTCCCGGCCGCCGGATGAACAACAAAATCTTTTGGCTTATTTATTACTATGATATCACTGTCTTCATATATTATATCCAGAGGAATATCCTGAGACTCAACATCCTGGGGTTCCGGTTCGGGTATTTCAACTACAACGATCATACCGGTTTTGATCTTATAACCGCTTTTGACTTTTTCCCCGTCCACCGTCACCAGTCCTTGACCGATTAGTTTTTGTATAAAGCTTCTGGTGAGTGATCCAGACTCAAGTTGTGAAACCAGAAAGGCATCCAGCCTTTTACCTTCATCCGGCTCATTAATAATAAAAGTTTTAGTTGTGCTGTTCATCGGTCACCTCAGAAGAATTGAGTTCCCCCTTCTTAGATGCAGGCTCTTTATAAATAAAAATGACATAATAAATTAGAAAAAAAGCACCGACATTAATACATATATCTGCAAAATTAAATATCGGAAAATCATATCCAAACGGGTAAAAGTCCAGAAAATCAACCACAAACCCTCTGAATAGCCTGTCAATAAAGTTACCTGTAGCCCCCGATATTAATAATGACATTGAAATCCTGAATATAATATTTTCATTTTTGATCAAATACCAAATCATAAAACCGAGCGCCGCAACTGTAAGCACTATGAACAACCATCTGTAATTCTGCAGCATTCCAAAGGCTGCCCCTCTGTTTTCCAAATATGTCAGATAAAAAAAGTCTTTTATTACGACAAAGCCGTCATATTTAAATCTGTTTGCATAAAAATACCATTTAGACAGCTGATCTGCACCTGTTAATATAATAATCAATACAATCCAAAGCATCATTTAGCTCCATTCGTGTTTTTTATTCAACAGTTATACCTGTAAAATAATACTTCAGTATCTGGTCATATGTATATCCGTTCCGAGCCAGTCCCTTGGCACCTTCCTGGCTCATCCCCACACCATGACCCCATCCTTTGCCGGTTAGAACAAAGGTTCCGGAAGGAGTATTTCCAGTAATAAATGCCGTACTGTCAGAACCCATAACTTTAACAGATCCCGCTGAAGATAAAATATCATAAACTCCCGACGAAGTCACTGCTTTATTTCCGTACACATTCATCGTAGTTTTCCCGTCCGCTGATAAAACTGATACAGTACCAGACCCTGTACCTGAACCGGGTGTACTGATTGTGAACATACGGCTGGGCAAATAATTGCCGTTATCTCCCAGAATAATGCGAATATCTTCATTACTGTACGTTATCGAACCCTTCGTTCCAACAATTCTAAGCTTTTTAACCCTTCCTGCCGGAGTATATTCATCGGCTACCATTGTTACAATGTCACCGATTTCCACACCGCTTATGAAAAGTTTCATTTTTATTTCTTCGGCCGTAAATGTCTTTGTCCAGTTATAATTGTATGAGGTACCGGATTCATAAGGATCAACCACACTTTTAAGATATGGAATATCCGATCCCCAAACATTTATATTATCCTCTGTCATTCCCCCGCTGGAACTAAAATAGTGTACTGATATGAGGCTTCCATTATACAGGGCTTTTTTCCCTTTAGTCTCATCCACTGCCTTGTTGGTAGTCGCTTTTTCATCGCTAAAACCGCCGTAAACCTGTGAGGAAACGGTATTAACAACATCAAAATCCCATTTTTTATAACTTCCCAAAGAATAGTATGCATAAGTCCTGGCAGCGACCGCCTGAGCTTTCAGCGCCTCCATTGGAGCATCAGCCTCTATCTCCCTTGGAACGACCCCATATAAGTATTGCTCAATATTAATTACATTTATTACAGTCATATCACTGTCGGAAAAACGCCTGAGTTCAATCTCTCCGCGATATTGCTTACTGTTTACGGATATCACTTTGGGATCGTTGGAACTGTTCGGCCGCACTGTCAGTTTAAAATTGGTATCACCAAAAATAAGCAATGGCTCAAAGTTGCTACTGTATACAATAATTCGCGAGCCTGCCTTGTCAATAACCTTTAAAGTAGCATCACCCAATTTTGAAGCAAGGTTGGGTAAATCCTTATTTGCCTTATCAATATCTGAATAAAATCCTGTCCAGACTGACCACCCATTTTCAAAAACCGGATATGCAACGACACCGACGGCTTTGTAATCACCGCACAATTTCTGCGCAGAAGCTAAATCCGCTGTTTTGTCTCCAATCTGGACATGGTACGGCCCATATGTATCCCCTTCAAACGGTATGCCTTCATTTGGATCATATTCAGTTATAGCTCCCGAAGAGGATTTTATAAAATGAGCATCTTTTCTGAAAATTAACTGAACACCGCCTTTTTCGGCAAGAAGAACATTAAAATCATTATCCTTATAATAACCTGCCTCAATTCCTGATTTGGCCGATAATGCGACACTGGATGCAGAAGCGCTTCCAAAATAAAGCCCTACTCTAATTATCTCCGGATATGACTGTGCAAATACACTGTTGTTTTGAAAAGTCAGAATAACAAAACAAATGACAATTACTGCGATAATACTGCGCCATAATTTTTTTGTCATAAGCATACCTCGCCATTTTTTCTTTGGTAGTTTTCAATAACGTATTAGAATTACATAATATGCTTTAATTCGATTATACCCGTAAAAGCAAATTATGTACATAAAACAATCAAAATTTAATAATAATGTTGTATTACGTTTATATTCAATAACCGCAGCTATAATGGATTTATTAATATAGTTTACCGGATTTTATTGCATTTTCCGGCAGATTGTTTCCGCTTAAAATAATAGTAGCCGATTAAAATCATAATTCTGAATTTAATAATATTTTATCAAGATGATACTTTTTATTGTCATTTATGTGGTATCATAAATGGAGCTTATTAAACAAAATTCGGAGGGCAACATGAAGGTAACCGCTGTTAAAACCAAACTGCTGGAGGCTAATAAATATACTTTGACTGAAGTTTTGTCAGAGTCCATAGACACTCTTGCCGAAGGCAGCGTCGTTGCAATCAGTTCAAAGATTGTTTCACTATGTGAAGGGAACGTGCTTTCTTTAAAGGATATTTCCAAGGACGATCTAATAAAAAAAGAAGCAGATCGTTTCATCCCTAAAGAATTCAGCAAATACGGCGTATATTTGACCATAAAAAACGGTATGCTGATACCTTCTGCAGGTGTAGATGAGTCCAATACTAATGGATATTACGCTATGTGGCCGAAAGATCCGCAAAAAACAGCAAATTACTGCTGGGAGTTTTTAAGAGAGAAGTTCGGCCTTAAAAAGATCGGCGTCATAATAACCGACAGCACTACTTCTCCGCTTAAATGGGGTGTTACCGGAAGAGCTATAGCTCATTGCGGATTTGCAAGTATAAACTCAAAAATTGGCGAACATGATCTATTCAATAAAACACTCAGGCAAACCCGGATAAATGTAGCCGACGGGCTTGCTGCCTCGGCGGTTTTATGTATGGGTGAATCCATAGAGCAAACTCCTGTTGCAATAATAGAAGATGTACCTTTTGTAAGATTTCAGGACCGCGTACCCACCCCGGAAGAACTTAGATTCTTAAGAATAGAAATAAAAGATGATCTATATGCACCTTTACTGGAAAGCGCCCCCTGGAAGACTTAATTATTACTTCTGGCTCCGTTTTTAGCCAGTTCATCCGCCCTGTCATTCAGCTCAACTCCGGTATGGCTGGCAACTTTTTGCCATGTTATGGATATGCCGCAGTTATCTATATATTCCTTATATGCCTGTGTCATGGGAGTGTTTGTCCGAAATTCGCCTGTCGCCCATTTTTCAATGTTCTGGAAGTCATAAAAAATCGTTATTTCTTTTACCTTCTCTTTTTTGCACCATTCCAGAACTTCAATGACAGCACGGATTTCTCCTCCTACCTGTCTTGATGCAAAGGCCTCCGGTGTATCCACTTTTCCCGAAAGTTCGGCTGCGATTTGTCCCTCTTTCAATATTACTGCGCCGAAGCCCGTCTGTCCGTCAATAAATGATCCGTCCACGTAAGCATAGCATGGCGTTGAAACTGCAATCTCCGGCACATCGGATCTCCGGTTTTTTACAGTTTTCTCTGCAATCACATTTTTTTCTTTCAGTTTATCAGACTGGCCCAACAGCTCTATAATTCGCGTAAACTGTCCCTCGGGTAAATCAGAATCCCTTCTGAAGTTATAGCTTCGTTTTTTGGAACTGTAGTCTATGATTAACTTTCCCAGGGCTTTATCATTCTCACTTACTTTTATCTTCATCATATAATCTCTTATAAGTGCTATTTCCGGTTGCAAACCGGCATTTTTAAATCTGGATTCCAATGAATTATATATAGATATAAGCTCGTTCTCACAAATATATGGCATACCTTTGATTTCTCCTGATTTTTTTCTGTTAAAGATATTTTAGCAGAACATCGCGGTTCAGACTATAGAGTAAGGCATCTTCCCGGGAAATATAACCTTTTTTGTACAGTTGGCTTATATCATAATCCATGCTCTGCATCCCATAATTTTTGCCGCTGTGAATCACAGAGTCGATCTGATATGTTTTGTTTTCCCTGATAAGATTCTGGATGGCATTTTGTGAGTACATAACCTCAAAAGCTGCAACTCTCCCCCGCTTTTTCGACGGTATAAGCTGCTGGGAGACAACAGCCCTTAATATGGTTGAGAGTTGTATACGTATTTGATGCTGTTGATTTGGAGGAAACGTGTCTATTATTCTGTCAATTGTTTTTGAAGCCCCCAGGGTATGCAGGGTGGACAGAACCAAATGTCCTGTCTCGGCAGCAGTTATGGCTGTTGATATAGTTTCAAGATCCCTCATTTCTCCTACCAGAATTACATCCGGAGACTCCCTCAAAGCTGCCTTTAATCCCCTGGCATAGCTTGGTGTATCCTGTCCGATCTCTCTTTGGTTGACTATGCTCATTTTATGCTGATGCAGATACTCTATAGGTTCTTCAAGAGTAATTATATGGCATTTTCTCGTTTTATTAATCAAATCTATTATGCATGAAAGAGTCGTAGATTTGCCGCTTCCCGAAGGTCCCGTCACCAGTACAAGTCCCTTGTTAAGCTTATGTAACTCCAAAACGCTTTCAGGAATCAATAAATCCTTAGGGTCAGGCAATTCTGTATAAACTAGGCGAATCGCGGCTGCCAATGATCCTCTCTGTATGAAGGTATTTACACGGAATCTTCCCAATTTCCCTATAGAAATGGAAAAGTCTTTATCTCCAGCAGTTAAAAAAGAATTAAAGGTCTCATCATTGGGGTAAAGTTCACGAACAAGTCTTTTTGTATCATCCTGCTTAAGTATTTTTTCTCCGGCAAATACCCATTCGCCCCTGATCTTCATTACAGGCGGAACTCCCACAGTTATTTGTACATCCGATGCATTATTGTTAACAGCAAATTTCAGCAGTTCTATTATGCTTAATGTGGTATTTTCCATTATGGTTTTCCTTCCCATAAATCATATTTGTTATTTAACTCAAAAGGCTCATTCCAAAATCTCCACTCTATGACTGAACATATATCGTTAATATTATCATCTATGGAATTTGGCTGTTGAACCAATAATTTCACCTTCAGATACCTGTTCCTTGAATCATCTTCTAAAGCGAATGTACGTTCTATGGTCATTTCCGGGACACTGTCTCTGTAACTCACTGATCGGATGGTATTCTCGTTCAAAAGCGAATCAAGGTTTTTGAAAAACAGTACTGTGTTATCCGAAAAGTCAAGTATCTTCTTTATCTTGCTCTTTATATCATATAAGAAACGTTTTCCTTCCGAGTCAAGTAAATAATAAGTTTTAATGTTATCAGCGTTTCTCTGGGATAATCTCAGTTCAGACGAGGATATTGTTACGCTTAACAGCGCAAATACAACCAATGTAACTAAAAGAAGCGATATTAAGATCATTGAACTTCCCTTTTGAGAATTTAAATTTCCCATCATCATTATTCACTCCAGTAGGATGTATCTTCAATAATTACGTCAATACTGTAAATTTCATGATCCTCCCTATTCTCAAACGGGTATGGCTTTAATCTTACAGCTCTCAAATCCAGATTCAACAGGCCTTTCTGTTCATCCGACAATGGTTTGAAATCGCCATAAATAACGTATTTAATTTCTGAATCATTGGTTGAGCGTTCCCATTTATCGTCATAATATATTGTAAAATGGCTAATCTTTACTGTCGAACTCTCAGTGCCCTGGAATCCCTCGATCAGAGAATTTATTTGCAGAACGGCATTATCAAGATCCATGGCTTTCTGTATGCTGACATGGGATGCTATAAACAGGCTGACTATACCCACGGCCACTACGGCCAGTATGCCTGCCGAAATAATTATTTCTATCAATGTGAACCCTTTTTCTCCTGATTTCACGATAAAACTCCCGTCATCTTGATCTTATTTTAATAATGCTATTATACGGTCTTACACCTTCAATACCCACACTGATAAAAATCTGTCTTTTTTCACGGTTAAAATCCAGTTGGAAACTGTCAACTTTTGCAATTATCTGGCTTACATCTGCAGATGGAACTTCATGCTTAAGAACCAATGCCTCCATAAGACACCCCGAATCATGATAAATCCATGTTGCATAGTTTTCACCGTTAATATTCTCGTATATTACCAAGGCGTTATTGCCTGTAATTGGATCCGGCTTAACGTCAATATTACCACTAACATCATTCTGACGAATTTTATTAATTATAAAAGAACTGGCAATCCTAAGTTCACTGCTTTTAGTCCTGGAATCATTCAATCTTTGGTATGCCTGAAAAGAAGACATAGATAAACTAACGCAGCATAGTCCCATCACTACAAGGAGTAACATTACTGAAATCGTTTCGATCAAAATACTACCTTTTTTCTGTATTAAACTGTTTTTAAGAACCTCTTTCATAAACCTCCACATAAGGCATTACGTTTGATGCGAATATCTCATAATAATAGAAATACTTTTCATTATTCAGGATAAGGCCATAATTTTTGCTTAAATACTCCAAATTCGGAGGATAACTTCCCTCAAGTGCATAACATTGAACGCATGTACGCTCAATAGCTTCCTTAATTATTTCGGGTTGTTCCTCACATCTCTTTTCCCTGAATATATCTATGGAATATACGGATACTGAGGCAATAATTGCAATTAAAATCAGAAGAAAAATCTGAACCCATTTTAAGCTGTTACTTTTTAACATATCAGTCCTCCTATCCTATAGAAGACATTATCCCGATAAGCGGCAAGAGAATCGATAGAAGCACTATTCCCAAAACAGCTGAAAATATTGCAACTAATGTAGGTTCCAGGGTCTTACTTAATTTTTTAATGGAAATCTCTACTTCCTTTCCATAGATCCTTGTTAATTTTTCCATAGTATCGCTTACTTTTCCGTATTGTTCGGCGGTTCTGATCATTCTTGAAAAAAGTTCAGGGAAAATATTGGTACACTTGATTGCTTCTGATAATGGTTCGCTGTCTCTAATTTTTTCTGATACTTCATTAAGTATTGCGGCAACATATGTATTGTCGATTAAGCCTTTAGCCAAATCAAAGCTGTCAATTAAATTCATACCGCTCTGGGTTGTCAGAGCAAGACCCATACCGAGTCTGTAGGATATTATTTTACGATTTAACAGACCTGTCACCGGATTCTTTACTATAAACTTATCAAGCAAAAATTCTCCTTTTTCTGTTCTACCTGATAATATAATTGCAACAATAGCTGCAACCAATATTATAGCAACGCATATAAAAAATTTTTTAAGTTGTATGGCAAACAATAAAACAAATTTTGCATCTTTCGGCATCTGTCCGCCGAGACTTTCAAAAACTTCACTGAAAACGGGAATAACCTTAAAAATCATAAGTCCGATAATACCGAAAATAAGAAATAATAAAATTGTAGGATACATAATGGCGTTTTTCTTTTCTTTAATTAATTCAAATTCATTTTCATAAAAATTTGAGAGATATTCCATAACAGTGTCAAGCTTGCCTGTCAACTCACCAATTCTGATCATCTGCAGCATATAATCCGGAAAGCTTCCAGCCTCTGAAAAGGCCTGATACAGTGACGCTCCTTCAATAACTTTTTCGGAGATTAAATTCATTGTTTCTTTTAATTGACTATTGCTTATTTCCTCTGATATTAAAGGTATCCCTTCTAAAGGACTTACACCGGATTTAATAAATTGTTCCATCTGATGACAAAGCAATGAAAGATCCATAGCATCGAAATATCTTTTATTCACAATCTTTCACTCCGTTTTTGAGTGTGATTTAATTTTTACTATTATAACATTTTTTAGAGACAAAAAATACTACTTATTATCCGCAAAAGCGATTAATACCTTTTTTGTTTAATGTTCCACTGTTGTATCGGACGTTTGCTCTATTTGCTGATTTTCCCTTAAAGTCAACTAATTTAAAACTAAACATAAAAAAACGATTCTATAATAAATGTTGGGGTACCGAAAGATAAAAATTTGAGGTGCTTCAACATTTTTTTAAATAAAGCGAGCATGAAGTTGAAAGGTAAAATGAAGTTGCTCAGACTACATTTGAAAGGAGATTCAACCCATGCTCTATACAAATTATATGCAAGAACTGATTGGATTGGAAGATGTAATTGTAACTAAAGTTGAAAGAAAAGATA